>Ga0265314_10005343_pt1 | contig 11612 bp, 8 predicted proteins | sample 4126metaG_FD_203106 | JGI IMG/M metagenome (GOLD analysis project Ga0265314, IMG submission 203106) | Rhizosphere microbial communities from Carex aquatilis grown in University of Washington, Seatle, WA, United States - 4-1-26 metaG | ecosystem: Host-associated > Plants > Roots > Rhizosphere >... | reverse complement strand
GGCGGGAACCGAGAGGATTCTGGATGGATTCGTCAGTGGGAATAAAGGCCGGACCGCACTCTCTCTTCCGGCCACGAGCTTAGCCCCGCCACCGGCTCGACTCCGAATCCTCAAGCGCCAACCTGTTGTTTCAAGGCCAGAAATAGAGTTCAATCCGCGGTGACTGAAAAAGGCTGCTTCGCCCGGGGCGCCAGCGTGCGAAACTGGGAACTCGAGGCCATGCGTTCCACATTTCTCGGTGCAGTGACGCTTTGTGCCCTCTCTGCCGGCTGCCTGGCCGCCCAATCCGGTGGCATCCCGCCCGAGTGGGAAGTACGGAAACAGATGACCGAACTGGCCGAGCACGTCCAGCGCTTCGGACCCGTGCTCGACCAGATCCACGCCGAGGAATGGGTGAAGAAGGGCGCGCCCCCGGCGTACGTCGGCCAGCTCGCGAGCACGCGCGCCCAGATCGGCTACCTGGTCGGATCAACCAAAGATCTGGCCGCGCATCCGGAGCGGATTTCGATGGCGCTCGACACGTTCTTCCGCATGGAATCCGTGGAGGCGATGTTACGCTCGGTGGTGACAGGCATCCGCAAGTATCAGAACCCGGCCGTCGCGGAGATGCTCGCGGGCCTGATAGCGGATACCGGCGCCGACCGGGACAAGCTGCGCCAGTACCTGGTCGACCTTGCCGCCGACCGCGATCAGCAATTCCGGGTGATGGATCAGGAAGCCCAGCGCTGCCGGGCCGCCCTTTCGCGCGGTGCGGTCAAGACCACCCCCCGCCAGGAGGAACACCATTGAGCGAACCGCGTACGTTCACGTGCAGCATCTGCGGCGATCCCTCGACCGAGATCTGCGTCTGGTGCACGAAGGACGCCTGCCCTAACCACATCTGCAGCAAGTGCCAGCGCTGCAGCGACTGTTGCGATTGCGAGGTGCCGCTCACCGAAGCGCCGCCGCCGCACGAGAGCCCGGCGTAAAAGGAGGGCCGTCCACGCAGCCGCCCCTAGCCCGATCGGATCGATGGGCGACGAGCGGCCAGCGGCGAGCGCCTTTGTGAAGACCATCATCGAGCCGTTCCGCATCAAGAGCGTCGAACCGCTGCACCACAACACCCGCGAAGTGCGCGAACGCCTGCTCGAAGAAGCGGGCTACAACCTCTTCCTGATCGACGCCAGGAACATCCTCATCGACCTGCTCACCGACTCGGGCACCAGCGCCATGTCCACCGGGCAGTGGGCCGCCATGATGCGCGGCGACGAGTCGTACGCCGGCAGCGAGAGCTTCTACCGTCTCAAGCGCGCGGTCCAGGACCTCACCGGCTTCCGCCACGTCATCCCGACTCACCAGGGCCGGGCCGCGGAGCGCATCCTGTTCCACGTTACCTGCGGCCCCGGAAAAGTCGTTCCGAACAACACGCATTTCGATACCACGCGCGCGAACATCGAGGCGAGCGGCGCGCGGGCGGTCGACCTGCCATGCGCGGAGGCGGCCGATACGCAGGCGCTGTGCCCGTTCAAGGGCAACCTGGACGTGGCCGCGCTCGAACGGCTGATCGAGGCCGAAGGCGCCGCGCGCATCCCGTTGGTGATGATCACGGTCACCAACAACTCCGGCGGCGGGCAGCCCGTCTCGCTCGAGAATATCGAGGCGGTGAAGGCGGTAGCGTCGCGGCACGGCATCCCTTTGTATCTCGACGCCTGCCGGTTCGCCGAGAACGCCTGGTTCATCGGGCAGCGCGAGGCGGCCTACGCGGATTGGACGCCGAAGCAGATTGCGCAGAAGATGTTCCGGCTGGCGGATGGCTGCACCTTCTCCGCCAAGAAGGACGCTTTCGCCAACATCGGCGGTCTCCTGTGCACCAACGACGACCGCCTGGCGGCGCTGGAGAAAGACCTGCTGATTCTGACCGAGGGCTTCCCCACCTACGGCGGCCTGGCCGGGCGCGACCTGGAAGCGATCGCGGTGGGTCTCGAGGAAGTGCTCGATCCCGACTACCTGCGCTACCGGATCGTCTCGACCGAATACCTGGGCCGCCACATCGCCGATGCGGGCGTTCCCATCGTCGAGCCACCGGGCGGACATGCCATCTACATCGACGCCGGCCGCATGCTGCCGCACATCCCGGGCCACCGGTTTCCCGGGCAGGCGCTGGCGGTCGAGCTGTACCGGCACGCGGGCATCCGCTCGGTCGAAATCGGCTCGCTGATGTTCGGCGACAAGGCACAGCATGAACTGCTGCGCCTGGCGATCCCCAGGCGCGTCTACACACAGAGCCACATCGACTACGTGGTGGAGGCGATTCTGGAGGTCAACGCGCGCAAGGAGCAGATCCGCGGTCTGGAGATCGTCTCCGAGCCGCCGTTCCTGCGCCACTTCAGCGCGCGCCTCCGCCCCTGCTGAAAGTGGCGCAGGCACTCCTGCCTGCCGCCTCGACACTCGTGTCGAGGCCTGCTTTCGCGTCGAGAGAGTACCCGTGGCGGGTACAGTGGCTATTTCGACTTCGTAGCCTCAAGGCCCGCTACCTTCTCCGCGAGGCGCCCGATTCGCGCTCGAAAGCTGCTTCGGGTGCCCAACAGCTTCCCCCTCGTGTACGCCTCCCACAGTTCGGAGCGGCACTCCGGCAAGACCGCGTCGACGGCGAGACCGACCATCTTGCCGAGCTCCGCGGGCGCGATGTCCGGATGCCGGGGAGTTTGATTGACGATCAGATGCATCCGGCTGCGATTCAGCCCGGCCTCCGCCAGCCGCGACACCAGCCGCTTGACCTCGTACAGGTTCGACACCTCAAGCGTCGCGGTCAGGAACAGATCGCTCAAATCCTGAGCCAGGCTCGCGGCAAATGGATTCAAGCGGCCAAGATCCACCACAATCCAGGGGTAGATCGTCCGTACGAACTCGAAGACGTGCCGGACTCTTTCGGTATTCGCCTGCTCCTCCAAAGGCAACGAGTCCTGTGACAGCAGAATATCCAAACCATCCGGACCGCTCACGACGATCTTGTTCCAATAGTTCTCGTCAAGCCGCTCGAGGTTGCCGGCGACCTCTTGGAGAGTGTGTTCCGAGGCCGCTTTCATGAGGAAAGAGACGGAGCCTCCGGCGACGTCCAGGTCCGCCAGCAGGACGCGGCCGCCAGTCCGCTGCTTCAGCTCGAGGCTGAAGTGACAAGCGATCGTGGTGGTCCCCACTCCTCCCTTGGCTCCCATGAACCCGACTATCTTGCCCAATACGGCTTCCGACTCCGACCGGAAAGCAGCCGCTTGACTCCGGTGCCTCAGCATGGCGTGGGACAAGGTCCGCGCCAGCGCGCCGGCGTTCAGCTCTCCTTTGACCAGGTAGTCCTGCGCTCCACGCCGTACCGCGTCGTCGGCGATAGACGCGTCGTTGAGACCGGTCAGTATGACCACCGGGAGGCTCGGCGCCGAAGAGCGGATAGCCGTCAGGCTCGTGAGCCCTTGACTGTCCGGAAGCGTGAGGTCCAGAAGCACCATGTCGATATCGCCGCGCCCGAGCCGGGTCATAGCTGGCAGCAAGGCTTGCTCCCACTCGACGGTGAACCGGGCGCCCGGGCCTTCAGTGAGCATCGCCCGTACCAATCCTGCATCGTCCGGATTGTCCTCGATGAGAAGTATCCTTAGCGGTTTTTCGGGCAAGTCCGTGCCGCTCGTCATGCTTTGTCCTCCGCTCGTCCAGGGACCTTCATCAGCCCGTTCGAACTACCCATTTCCCGATCCCCGAGTGGTCGCCGCGAACCCATTACCGTCCAACCTCCGGGGGAGGCTCGTTCAGCAGCAGCCAGTACAAGCCCAGAGTGCGGACAGCCTCTGCGAAGCGAGTGAAATCAACCGGCTTTCTTACGTAACTGTTGGCGCCGAGATCATAGCCAGCCAGGATGTCCTGTTGCTCCTGGGAAGAAGTGAGGATCACCACCGGCACCAGCCGGGTGTGCTCGTTGGCGCGCAGCTGCCTCAAGACCTCCAATCCGTCCACCCTGGGAAGCTTCAGATCCAGCAGGACCAACCGGGGCAGGTCGGCGACATCCCGGCTCTCGTGCGCTCCCAGGGCGAACAGGTAGTCGAGCGCCTCCCTGCCGTCCTCCGCCACAACCAAGGGGTTGGCAATGTGGCTTTGCTGCAGGGCCCGCCGGGTTAACCTGACATCGCTGGGATTGTCTTCCACCAATAGAATGCAATTGGAGTTCATTCTGCCTCCGCAAGGGTAAAGTAAAAGGTCGCGCCCTCGCCCAGACTGGATTCCGCCCAAACGCGGCCGCCGTGGCGATGCACCACGCGCTCCACGATGGCCAAACCGATGCTGGTTCCAGGGACATCGGTGGCCTTATGCAGGCGCGGGAACCCTCCGAACAGGTTCTCGTGAGTCATGTCAAATCCAACGCCATTGTCACGGACGAAGAAAGCGGGACGGCCGTCCACCTCGGTCCGGCCGAACTCGATGCGGGCCACGGGGCGTATGCTTGAGAACTTCCAGGCGTTATCGAGCAGGTTGGTCAAGGCAGTCTCGATCAGGACCGCGTCCGCCCAGGCGGTGAGCCCTGGCTGCGCCGCAAATTCCACCCGGCGATTCGGCTCTTTCTCGCGAAGCCGGGACATGACGGTTTGCGAGATAGCCCCCAGATCCACCTGCGCCCGTTCCATGCTGTTGCGGGCCACACGGGAAAGCCCCAGCAGGTCGTCAATCAACTGGCCCGTGCCAAAGGTAAAGTAGACGGTCGTGCCTTCACCCAGCTTGGATTCCGCCCAAACGCGGCCTCCGTGGCGATGCACCACGCGCTGCACGATGGCGAGACCGATGCCGGTTCCAGGGAACTCCGTGGCTTTGTGGAGGCGCTGGAATACTCCGAACAACTTGTCCACGTAGGTCATGTCAAATCCAACACCATTGTCCCGGACGAAGAAAGCGGAACGGCCATCCACCTCGGTCCGTCCGAACTCGATATGCGCCACCGGGCGTGTGCTCGAGAATTTCCAGGCGTTGCCGATCAGGTTTGTCAAGGCGATCTCGATCAGTCCCGCATCGGCCCAAGCACTGAGTCCCGGTCGCGCTTCAAATTCCACCTGGCGATTCGGCTCCGCCTCCCGGAGCCGGGCCACGACCGTTTGCGAGACGGCCGTCAGATCCACAAGCGTCCGTTCCATGCGGTTGCGGGCGACCCGGGAAAGCCCGAGCAAATCGTCAATCAACTGGCCCATGCGTTGGACGTCCGTGCGGATGTAGCCGAGGTATTCGCGACCCTGGTCGTCGAGTTTGTCGCTGTAATCCTGCAGCAGCGCCAGGCTCCACCCATCGATGCCGCGTAGCGGTGCGCGCAGGTCGTGTGAGACGGAGTACGAGAACGACTCCAGCTCGGCATTGGCCCCTTCCAGTTGGATCGTGCGGTCGTGCACGCGCTGCTCGAGATCGGCGCTCAGCCGCCCGAGTGCCTCCTGCGCCTGCCGGCGCTCGGTGATATCCTGCCCTTGCGCGATAGCGGCCACGGGAGTCACTCCGTCGGCGGCGAGAATAGCGGCGGAGTTCCACACCACGGTGCGGAGCGAACCGCCCGTGCCCGTGATGGGGATCTCGACCGCATCCAGGGGTTTCCCCGCCAGAGTTCCGCGCATCAATTCCATCGAACTCTCTTTCTCGCCTGGCGGGAAGAGAATCCCGATGTCCTTCCCCACCACGGAAGTGGCGCTCTTGCCAGTCAGGATCTCGAAGGCGCGATTGAAGCTCTTGATGCGGAGCCGGAGGTCCCAGACGATCATCGGAACGTTGGCATGCTTGAACAAGCTCTCCAGGTCTTCGCTGCCTTCGCGTAGCGCCCCGACCGGCTGTCTTCGCCCCTCTATCGCAAAACTGCGGGCGCTGATTTCCACTGGAAAGCGGCTCCACCACACGAGCGCGATCGCCGCTATCAAGGCGGCCGCCAGCAACGCGAACGAAGTCACGATGCGAGCCATCGCCCCCGCGTACAGGTAGCCGGCTACGTAGCTTCCGGCGATCGTCAGCAGACACAGCACCGGCGCAGCGAGACCGTGAAACGGCTTCTTTGCCTCGGCCTTCATGCCAGACCGCTTTCGCCGAACGAACCCTGTGTGGCCGCACCCTCACCCGCCGGGGCGGCCCTGGACATCGCCACGCCGCGCTGGTTGGGATCTCCGCAGCGCTTCTGGGACCACTCACGCATTGCGCTTGCAATAGGGTCGAGTCATTTCGACTTCTTCGCTTCCAACCCCGCGACCTTCTCCACAAGACGCCCTAGCTGGCGGCGAAGGTCGCTTTTGGCGTTCAACAGTTTCCCGTCCGTGTAGGCCTCCGCCAGGTCGGAGCTGCACTCCGGCAAGACCGCGTCGACGGGGAGGTTGACCATCTTGCCGGCCTCCGCCGGTGAAATGTCGGCGCTCCTGTGAGTTCGATTAATGATCAGGTGCACCAGGCTGCGATTCATGGGGGTGTCCATGAGTTGCGCCGCCACTTGCTTGACCTCGTACAGGACCGCCACCTCGAGGGTCGCAATCAGGAATAGATCGCTCAAGCCCGCAACCAGGCTCATCGCCAAGGGATTCAAGCGGCCAAGATCCATGACGATCCACGGGTATATGGTCCGCGTGAAGTCGAAGACGTTCCGGATTCTCTCGCTATTCGCCTGCTGCTCCAAAGCGAACGAACCCTGCGACAGGAGGACGTCCGGACCTTCGGGGACCCTAACCACGATCTTGTCCCAGTAGTTCTCGTCAAGCCGCGCGAGGTTGCCGGCGGCCTCCTGGATGTTGTGTTCCGAGGTCGCCTTCATAAGGAAACCGGCGGAGCCTCCGGCGACGTCCAGGTCCGCCAGCAGAACGCGGCTGGCGGTCCGCTCCTTCAGTTCGACGCTGAAGTGGCAGGCGACCGTGGTCGTCCCCACCCCTCCTCTGGCCCCCAGAAACCCGACTGCCCTACCCAATTCGGATCCTGGCTTCAGAGCACGCGCTTGATTCCGTTGCCTCAGCATGGCGTAGCTCAGAGTGCGCGCCAACGCGCCGCCGCTGAGTTCTCCCTTGATGAGGTAATCTTGCGCTCCACACCGCACTGCCTCGTGGGCGACATCGTCGTCGGAGAGACCGGTAAGTACGACCACCGGGACACTGGGCGCGGCATTGCGGACGGCAGTCAGGCTGCCAAGCCCCTGGCTGTCGGGAAGCGAGAGGTCCAGGAGAATCATGTCTATCTCGCCATGCCCGAGCCGAACCATGGCCGGCAGCAAAGCCTGCACCCACTCAACGCGGAACTCAACGCCCTGGCTTTCGGAGAGCATCGCGCGCACCAATCCGGCATCTCCCGGATTATCCTCAATGAGAAGTACCCGCACTGCTGTTCCGGGCAACTGAGTTCCGCCGCTCATAGTTCGTCCTCCGTTCGTTCACCAAACAACTCTTCCCGCGCACCACTCAGTCCGAGCCGACCGCGGGGCGGCCTCATTCTCGTCACTCGCGCGGCGGAAGCATGACCAAAGCCAGCCAGAAACTCTTGATCGCGTGCACGACGTTCATAAACTGGTTCAGATCCACCGGCTTCACGATGTAGCAGTTGGCATGCAGTTGATAAGTGCGCAGAACATCCTCTTCCGCTTGCGAGGTAGTCAGCACCACTACGGGAATCAGCTTGAGGTCGGGATCCTGTTTGATCTCCGCCAGGACCTCCAGCCCGCCTTTGCGGGGAAGATTCAGATCCAGCAGAATGAGGTCGGGACGTGCCGCGTCGGCGTACTTGCCCTGCCGCCGCAGGATCGCAATGGCTTCTTCGCCGTCTTTGGCCACAGTCAGGTTGTTGATCACCCTCCCTTCTTTGAAAGCCTCGATGGTTAGGCGCACATCGCCGGGGCTGTCCTCCACCAACAAAAGCTCAATCGCTCTAGCCTGTATATCAGTTGTCATAAGCCCTAACCTGGAATAGTGAAATGAAATGTCGATCCTACACCGGGTTCTGAAGTCGCCCACAGGCGGCCGCCATGACGCTCCGCAATCTTCTTGCAGATCGCAAGGCCGATCCCCGTACCCGGGTATTCCGACGCCGGGTGGAGGCGCTGGAAAATCACGAAGACGCGCTCCAGGTGTCGTGGCTCGATCCCGATACCGTTATCCTGTACGGAGAACTCCCATTCCTTCGCGCGCCGTTCCGCGGACACATGAACCCGCGGCGGTTCCTTGCCCCGGAACTTGATGGCGTTCCCAATCAGGTTCTGAAACAATTGCGCCAGTTGTCCCGAATCCACGTTCACCACGGGCAGAGGATCGGATGTCACGTTCGCCCCGCTCTCTTCGATCGTAGCCTGCAGGTTCGCGAGCGCCACCTTCAAAGCGGCGTCCGCCTCCACCGGTTTGAACTCGCGGCCCTTGGTGGTGACCCTCGAGAACGCCAGCATGTCGTTGATCAGATTCTGCATTCTCTTGGCCCCGTCCACCGCAAAAGCGATGAACTCGTCGGCATCCGCGTCCAGCTTCCCCTTGTACCGGCGCTCCAAAAGCTGCATGTAGCTGGAGACCATCCGCAATGGCTCCTGGAGGTCGTGCGAGGCCATATAGGCGAACTGCTCCAGCTCGGTGTTGGAACGCTTGAGTTCGTCGGTTCGCTGGAGCAACGCCTCCTCGGAGTGTTTGAAGGCGGTGATGTCCTGAGCCACGCCAACCATGCGGATCGGCCTGTGCTCCCCGTCCTGCGGCACTAAATGCCCGCGACCGTTGATATGGCGCTCGCTGCCGTCTGGCAGGCAGACGCGAAACTCTAGGTCGGGCGGCTCCAACCCGGCCAGACAGGAGCTCATCCAGAATTGCATGCTAGCCCGATCGTCCGGGTGAATCAGATTCACTAACGTCTCGGCAGACAGAACAAAGGTATCCGGTGAGACGCCAAAAAGGCGATACGTCTCGGGCGTCCACGACATCACACTCGCGCCAGGCAGAACGGTCCACTCCCAACTGCCGACATGCGCAATGCCCTGCGATTCGGACAGAAGGTACTCCTTCGCTTGCAAGTCCTCTTCCGCACGTTTCCGTTCGGTGATGTCACGGAAGAAGACAAGGCCTCCCTTCTCGCCCTCATAGAGGAAGGGTGCGGCGGACCCCTCGATGTCGAGGACCGTCCCGTCGAGCCTGAGGTACTTCTGCGCCCATGGGGGCGAGGGCCGCCCGAGTGTCTCCACCTGCCGTATACCTTCAGCCACGGCGGCGCGAGAATCCGGGTGGATTCTCTCTGTGACCGGTTGGTGGAGGAGCTCGGAAGCCGACGTTGCCCCAAATAGCCTGATCGCCACCGGATTCAGGTACCGGAAGCGGCCGTGCGTCGCTACGAAAATGGCGTCCGGCGCGTTTTCCACGACGCTCCGAAAGCTCTCCTCGCTCTGCCGTAGCGCTTCCTCGGCCCGTTTGCGGTCGGTGATGTCCTGAGCGACGCCCAGCATGCGGATCGACCTGTTCTCCGCGTCCTGCGGCACTAAATGCCCGCGGCCGTTGAGATAGCGGATGCCGCCGTCTGGCAAGCCGACGCGAAACTCCAGATCGGGCGGTTCCAGCCCCGCCAGACAGGCGCTCATCCACGCTTGCATGGCGGCCCGATCGTCCGGGTAAATCAAGCTCACAAACCTCTCGGGAGACGGAACGCAGGTTTCCGGCGAGACTCCAAGAAGACGATACGTCTCGGGCGTCCATGCGACCACGCTCTTACCGTCTTGCTCCATGAATTCCCAAGTGCCGAGATGGGCAATGCGCTGCGATTCCGACAGAAGATATTCTGTCGCTCGCAACTCCTCTTCCGCCCGTTTGCGTTCGGTGATGTCACGGACGAAAACAAGACCGCCGTTCTCACCCTCATGGACGAAGGGTATAACGGACCCCTCGATGTCGAGAACCGTCCCGTCGCGCCTCAGGTACCGCTGCGCCACTGAGGATATGGCCACCTTCAGTTCCTGGACCTGCCGGATTCCTTCCGCCACGGCGGCGCGAGAATCCGGGTGGACGCTCGCTATGACCGGTTGGCCGATGAGTTCGGAAGCCGCCGCGGCCCCAAACAACCTGACTGCCGCCGGATTCAGGTACCGGAAGCGGCCCCGCGTCGACACGAAGATAGCCTCCGGCGCGTTTTCGACGACGCTCCGAAAGCCTTCCTCGCTCTCCCGCAACGCCTTCTCCGCCCGCTTGCGCTCGGTGATGTCGCGGACGATCGCCACCGCATGCCATTCCTCCCCCTTTTGGACGCCAGCCAACGCGAGATCGATCGGGAACTCGCTTCCGTCCTTTCGCCGTCCGGTCATTTCCGTCACCTTGCCGACGGCCGGCCCTTGTCCGGTCTTCCGAAAGGCGGGGAAGGCCGCCTCAAAGCGCTCCCGGTAGTCCGTGGGGGATACCAGATCGTGAACCCGCTGGCCCAGCATCTCAGCGGCCGTGTAACCGAACATCCGCTCGGCCGCCGGGTTCCAGAGGATCGCACGGCCCTCGCCGTCGATCATGACGATGCCCGCAATGGCAGTGACGCATACCGCTTGGAGCGTTGCCTCCCTCTCACGCAACGCATCCTCAGCTTGCTTGCGCGCAGTCACGTCGAGCATGACGGACCGAATCCCGGTCGCCACGCCCTTGTCGTCCCGAATCAGCTCCTCGTGAATCTCGAGAGTCAGGTGGCGGCCGTCACTGCGAATGTGATCGCGCGGGAAGGGAACGAGCGCCTGCTGCCCCGCCAACTTCCGCTGGAAGGCATCCCGGCTCTCCGATTGCGTGCCTCGCGAAACAAATTCAAAGATGGGCTTGCCGAGCATTGCGCCGGCATCAACTCCCAGAAGGTCGCATTCAGCCTGGTTGACCCAACGGACGATTCCCTCCCGGTCCAACTCGTGGTACGCGACCGGCCCTCGCTCGAACAGGGTCCGAAATCGCTGCTCGCTCTCGATCAACCGGGACAGAGTCCCATTCAGCCCCAGCGCCTCGAGTTGCTCTCTCAGCGGAAGAGGCAGGTCGCGCAAGCGCGAGAAGTCGCTTTCCTCCGGTGTCGCCGAACGCTGCGCCGGTTCTTCACCGGGGCTTTGAGGACCAGCTTGAGCCATTGGAATTCCTTGCCAAACCCGAGGGTCCGGGGCTGTCTGGAATCAACAAGGGCGCAAGGGGCGACCCCGCTTCAGGCAGACCAGTAGGTCCTAGCGGCCGGTGAACACGACTAGACTCCGGAGGATTTTGTGGCGCTCGCGGACGTGCTCCACCACGCGGAGGTATTCGTGAGCGAATGGACAAGAGTGTCTCCCAGGTACAATACGAATATTCCACAGGAGCGGCCAGAATACAAGAGAAACATCAGCGGACCCTCGCCACCGCATGTCTCTGCCGCTCCGCAAAACACAAAACTGTTTTCGCGTTTTCAATGCGTTACGGGGCATAAGGCCCAAAACAAGGTGCGAATATGGGCTATCCGGCTGCTTCGGCGGCCGCCGAGCCGGGCGACGCCGGAGGCATCTTCGAAGGAACCCAGCGATCCAGGACGGCGATCAGTTCGTCGCGGCGGACGGGCTTGGTCAGGTAGTCGTCCATCCCGGCTTCGAGGCACCGTTCTCGATCGCCCGTCATGGCACGGGCGGTCAGGGCGATCACCGGAGTGTGGCGGCA
>Ga0265314_10005342_pt1 | contig 11613 bp, 4 predicted proteins | sample 4126metaG_FD_203106 | JGI IMG/M metagenome (GOLD analysis project Ga0265314, IMG submission 203106) | Rhizosphere microbial communities from Carex aquatilis grown in University of Washington, Seatle, WA, United States - 4-1-26 metaG | ecosystem: Host-associated > Plants > Roots > Rhizosphere >... | reverse complement strand
GGCCGAGCGCGACCGCGAGGATGCAGACGTGCACGGCGCGCATCACCTCGTAATCGGCATAGCCGCGCACGGTGGTGAGGCCTAACATGCGCGGCTCGTCGGTCATCACGCGGTCGACGATGAGCTGCACCATGCGCTTCATGCGCTTCACGTTGAGCCCTTCGCCCGTGGAGAGCGCGCGCATGGCGTCGCGCAGCACGGCGACGCCCTGCGCATACGCGCCGACGCTCCCCTCCCCGCCCTTCTCGCCGCGCTCGGCGCTCCCGCTCCCCGAATCCTCGTCCTCGCTCTGCACGGGGGGCGACACCTCGAACAGATCCACGCCCGCCTCGGCGATGCGCGTCTGGAGGCGCACGTGGCACTCGGCGGGGCCGCGCCCCTCGGGCGCGAGGAAGAACTTGAGGAGCGTCGTCCACTGCGCCGCGGTCGCGTCGCGTTCCATGCGCAGTTGCCCCGTGCCGCTGGCGCGGAAGGTCGTGCGCACGAAGTCGAAGGTGTGCCAGGTCTCGACGTCGAGACGCAGGCGCACGCCGTTGATGAACAGGAACTCGCCGGCGAGCCGGAAGTCGAGTTCGCCGTCGTCGCGCACGTATTCGCCGCCCATCGCGACGAGTTCCTCGACGGACTTCTGCACGACGGGGTTGTCGGCGGGATAGGTGCGGAGGTTGCGCATGGCGCCGGCGAACGCCATCACGAAGGCGCGGCCCATCGCGCGGGCGTACCCTTCGGTGCCCTTCTCCTGCACCGCGCCGAACGCGCCGGTGAAGCGGCTGGCCCGCGGCGGCGTGGTCATGCGTCCCTCTTGTCGATGGCGATCTCGACGGAGCGCTTGACGACGGGATCCTTGTCGCCCGACGACTTCTTGAGCGATTCGATCGCGGCCTTGCTGCCGATGCGGCCGAGGGCCATCGCGGCGCAGGCGCGCACGTCGGTGTCCTCGCGCCGGCCGAAGATGCCGACCTTGGCGTTCAGCAGGCCGTCGAGCGTGGGCACCACACGATCGCCTCCGACGCTCGCGTACAACTCGAAGAGCGCGCGCCGCTCGCGATGCTCCATCTGGCGCATGTCCTGCGCCGAGATGAGCTGCGTGACGCGCGGCAGGAGCGTGGGCGACGGCCGCTCGGCGAGCGCGCGGAGCGCCGTGAAGCGGAGTTCCTTGTCGTGATCGGTGAGCGAGCGCTCGAGCGCCTTGAGCGCATTCGCCGAGCCGATGGCGATGAGCGCGTGCACGGCGACGGCGCGCAGCGCCTTGTCGGGCGCGCCGAGGAGCCGGCCGAGCGACGGCACGGCCACGGCGGCCTTCTGCGCCCCCGCGCGCTCGGCGGCGGCGCGCGCCGTCGCCGGTTCGGTGGAGAGGATGAGGCGCGCGAGTTCGTCGGGGTTGTCGGCGCAGAGGCGGTCGGCGGTGAGTTCGAGGAGCGCGCGCACGACGTCGGTCTTGGCCGTGCCGAGGGCGGTGAGCACCGCCTCGAGCGACGACGCGCCCAGCTGCTCGAAGAGGCCGCCGAGCGCGCCGATCGATTCGACGGACTCCATCTCCTCCATCGCGACGACCATCTCGGCGAAGGCGACGGGATCCTGCAGGCGCGCGGCGAGCGCGCCGAGCGCCGCCTTCAGTTCGGGATCGAGCCCCGGGATGCCCGTGCGGAGACGGTCGGTCTCCTGCAGGAGGCTCGCGGCGGCGCCGAACTGCCGGCCGGCGATGAGGAACTGGAGCATCGTGTCGAACGCCTGCACCACCTCGCGCCGCCGTGCGCCATCGGCGCGGAGTTCGAAGATCTCGCCGAGCACGGCGATCACGTCCTGCCGGAGTTCGAGCATGTACTCTTCGGCGATCGCGACCTGGAGCTGCGCCATCTCCTGGCCGGTGAGCGACACGGCGACGCGTTCGGTCTGCTCGCGCGTGGTCTCCTCGGAGATGAGGCGCTCGAGTGCGTTCTCGGCCCCCACGCCGGCTCCGCTCCTCGATCCGCCGCCGCCACCGCCGCTCCCGCCGCTCCCGGCGCCCATGCCGGCGCCGGTGCCCGCGCCGCCCGCGCCGATCGTGGCCTTGAACGCGGCGATCGCCTCGAGCGCGTTGCCCATGCCCTCGTGCGACGCCTTGGGCCAGCGCCCCGGCGTCGCCGAGAGGTCGAGCGGCACCCCCGGGTCGCGTGACGCCTCGACGTAGCGGTAGCTGAGGAGCGCGAACTCACGCTCCCAGAGCAACGTGAGCATGTCGTCCTCGAAATCCTGGGCGCGCCGCGCCTTGGGGATGAGCTCGAGGAGCCAGTCGAGTTCCTCCTTCTCGAAATCGGCGAGGAGGGTGACTTCGCGCACGCCGTCCTTGAAGAGCGTCCACGGGAGCGACTGGCCGGACTTGTCGGGTTCGTCGAGCACGACGGCGCCGCTCCAGGTGAGCGTCGTCTCGGTGACGTGGAGCGTCAGCGCGGGCGTCTTGCTCCAGAGCGCGACGAACGCCGCGCGCAGGAGTTCGAAGGCGCGCAGGTACGTCGGATTGGTGGTCGGGTAGAGTTGCCGTGCCCGGATGGTCTTGTCGAGATGTTTGAGCACATCCGACACGATCCCCGGATCGAACGGGGGCGCCGCGGCGCTCGCGGTCACCCCAGGGGCGCGCTCGCCGACGTCGACGCCGACGCCGACGCGGGCACGAGTTTACCGTTCGCGTCGCGCTCCATGAGCTTGTAGTCGGTGGTCGCGACGCGCTTCTTGCGCTGCACCCAGTCGTCGAAGTACGTGTAGACCACCGGCGTGACGTACAGCGTGATGAGCTGCGAGAACGCGAGGCCGCCGACGACCGCGATGCCGAGCGGACGGCGGCTCTCCGCGCCCGCGCCCGCGCCGAGCGCGATGGGGAGCGTGCCGACGAGCGCGGCCATCGTCGTCATGGTGATCGGACGGAAGCGCACGAGGCAGGCTTCGAAGATCGCCTCGAACGCGTCCTTCCCCTGCTTCTCGGCCTCGGTCGCGAAGTCGACCATCATGATGGCGTTCTTCTTCACGAGGCCGACGAGCATGATGATGCCCACCCAGGCGTACACCGTGAGTTCGGTGTGCGTGAGAAGGAGCGTCAGCAGCGCGCCGAACGCGGCGAAGGGGATGCCCGAGAGGATCGTGAGCGGGTGGATGAAGCTCTCGTAGAGCACGCCGAGCACGATGTAGATGACGAAGATCGCGATCACGAAGAGGGCGAGGAGGCCCTTCTGCGTGTCCTGGAAGACCTGCGCGGCGCCGTAGAAGCCGGCCGTCACGCCCTCGGGGATGTTGCCGCGCATCGCCTTGTCGATCGCCGCTTCGGCCTCGCCGAGCGAGGTGCCCGGGCGGAGGTTGAACGAGATGGTGACCGAGGGCTGCTGGGCGGTGTGGTTCACGAGCATCGGCCCGAGCGAGCGGTCGCGGCGCGTGACCGAGGAGAGCGGCACGAGCTTGCCCGACTTGCCGCGCACGTAGAGGAGGTCGAGCGCGGTGAGATCCTGCTGATACTCCGGGAGGAGCTCGAGGATCACCCAGTATTCGTCGTTCGCGGTGTAGATCGTGGAGACCTGCGCCGAGCCGTAGGCGTCGTAGAGGGCCGTCTCGATCTGCGTGGGCGTCACGCCGTAGAGCGCGGCGCGGTCGCGGTCGAGCTCGATGGACGCCTGCGGGTTCGCGATCTGGAGGTCGGTGGTGACGTCGGTGACTTCGCCGACGGTCGTCTTGAGGCGCTGCTCGGCGTCGGCGCCGGCCTTGTAGAGCACCGGGAGATCGGCGCCGGTGAGCGTGTACTGGTAGAGGCCCTTGCCGGCGCGGCCGCCGATCTGGATGACCGGGTCGTTGCGCAGGTACGAGGCGATGCCCGGCACCGTGCGGAGCCGCTTCGCCATGATCGGGATGATCTCGTCGACGCTCAGCTTGCGCTGCGCGCGCGGCTTGGTGCGGATGGTGAAGCGTCCCTGGTTCGGCGTGGCCGCCGTGCCGCCCGAGGCCGAGCCGACGTTCGAGATGAGCGCGTCGACGTTCTCCGTGTCGGTCACGACGAGCGCGACGACGGCCTTCTGGTGGCGCACCATCTCGTCGAAGCTCTCGCCCTGCGCCGACTCCGTGCTCACGCTGATGCGGTCCTGGTCTTCCGACGGGAAGAAGCCCTTCGGCACGAGCTGGAAGACGATGCCGGTGAGGACGAGCGTGACGGCCGAGGCGACGATCGCGACGGGGCGGTGGCGCATCACCCAGCGCAGCGTGCGCTCGTAGCCGCGGTACGTCGCCTGGTAGAGATTCTCGAACGCGTCGAGGATGACGTTGCGCGTGCCGTGCAGCCGGTGCTCGTTGAGGAAGCGCGAGGCGAGCATCGGCGTGAGCGTGAGCGAGACGACGCCCGACACGAGGATCGCCACGGCGATCGTCACCGCGAACTCGCGGAAGAGCCGTCCGACGATGCCGCTCATGAAGAGCAGCGGGATGAACACCGCCACGAGCGACAGCGTCATCGAGAGGATCGTGAAGCCGATCTCGGCCGATCCGTCGAGCGCCGCCTGCATGGGCGGTTTGCCCATCTCCATGTGGCGCACGATGTTCTCGAGCATCACGATGGCGTCGTCGACGACGAAGCCGACGGCGAGCGTGAGCGCCATCAGCGACAGGTTGTCGAGACTGTAGTCGAGCGCGTACATCACCGCGAACGTGCCCACGAGCGACATCGGCAGCGCGAGACTCGGGATGACGGTGGCCGAGATGTTGCGCAGGAAGAGGAAGATCACGAGCACGACGAGCATGATCGTGAGGCCGAGCGTGATCTTCACGTCGTGCACCGAGTCGCGGATGCCCGCGGACCGGTCGTAGAAGATCTCGAACTCGACGGCCGGCGGAAGCGTCGCCTTGAGCTTCGGGAGCATCGCCTTCACCGCGTCGGCGACGGCGACGGTGTTCGTGCCCGGCTGCTTCTGCACGCTCACCGAGATGGCACGGGCGCCCTTGGAATAGTCGCTCGTGTTGTAGTACCACCCCGCGAGGTGGTTGTTCTGCACGTCGTCGAGCGCGCGACCGATGTCCTTCATGCGCACCGGCGCGCCGTTGCGGTACGCGACGATGAGGTCGGCGAACTGCGCCGCGTTCATGAACTGGCCGTTCGCGTTGAGCGTGTAGGCCTTCTTCGGGCCCCAGAGCACGCCGGTCGGCTGGTTCACGTTCTGCGCCGCGATGGCGTTGGCGACCTCGTCGATGCCGATGCCGCGCGAGGCGAGCTTGCTCGGGTCCACCTGCAGGCGCGCGGCGTACTTCTGCGTGCCGAGGATGGAGACCTGCGCGACGCCGTTCACCGTCGAGATGCGCTGCGCGACCTGGTTCTGGATGAGCGCGTCGAGCTGCGACAGCGGGAGCGTCTTGGTGCGGAAGTTCAGGTAGAGGATCGGCTGGTCGGCCGGGTTCTGCTTGCTCATCGACGGCGGGATGATGCCCGGCGGGAGGAGGCGCAGCACCTTGCTGATGGACGACTGCACGTCCTGCGCCGCGCCGTCGATGGTGCGGTCGAGCGTGAACTGGAGCGTGATCGTGGTGCTCCCGAGCGCGCTCGTGCTCGTCATGTTGTCGAGCCCGGCGATCGTCGTGAACTCTTTTTCCAGCGGCGTCGCGACCGAGGCCGCCATCGTCTCCGGGCTCGCGCCGGGGAGCGACGCGCTCACGGTGATCGACGGATAGTCGACCGCCGGCAGGTCGCTCACCGACAGCGACTGGTACGCCAACGTGCCGAACACGAGCACCCCGACCATGACCAGCGTGGTCATGACGGGGCGCTTGATGAACAGCGCGGTGAAGTTCATCCCTTCTTCCCCTTCGCTGCGGGCGGCGCGGGCGGCGCGGCCGCCGGTGCCCCTGGTGCCGGTGCCGCGGACTTCGCGATCGCGGTGTCGGCCGGCGTCGGCGCGCGCTTCGAGATCTCCACCTTCGCCCCGACGGTGAGCCGCGACTGGCCGTCGACGACCACCTGCTCGCCGCCGGCGAGCCCCTGCTCGATCACCGTCTGATCGCCGACCTGGCGGCCCGCCGTCACCGGCGCGACCTGCGCCTTGCCGTCGGCGTCGATCACGAACACGAACGTGCCCGTCTGGCCGGTCTGCACCGCGGCCGACGGCACGATGACCGCGTCGTTCTGCACATAGAGCTCGAGCTGCACCGGCACGTACTGTCCGGGCCAGAGCAGGTTCGCTTCGTTCTGGAACTGCGCCTTGAGCGTGACCGTGCCCGTGGTCGTGTCGACGCCGTTGTCGACGAAGCTCAACGACCCCTCGAGCGAGCGCGTCGTCTCGCCCGACCCGACGACGGCGAAGGCGCGCAGCGCCCCGCCCTTGCGCGCGTACTGCTGCACGAGCATCAACTGCGCTTCCGGCACGGCGAACCGCACGCGGATGGGATGGATCTGGTTGATCACCACGAGCGGCGACAGGCCGCCGGGGCGCACGACGTTCCCCTGCCGCACGAGGAGGCTGCCGGTCTTGCCGGCGACGGGGGCGCGGATCGTCGCCTGGTCGAGGTTGAACTGCGCGCCCTGCACGGCGGCGGCGTCGGCGTCGACCACGGCCTTGAGCGCCGCGGCGTTCGACGTCGCCTGGTCGGCCTGCGACCGCGTGACGAAATCCTTCTGGGCGAGCGCGGCGTAGCGGTCGGCGTCGCGCTTCGCGTTGTCGTACTGCGCGCGGTCGCGCTCGAGCCCCGCCTTCGCCTGCGAGAGCGCGGCGCGGTACGGCACGGGGTCGATCTCGAAGAGCACCTGCCCGGCCGTGACTTCGTCGCCTTCCTTGAAGTGCACGGCCGTGAGCACGCCGGTCACCTGCGGCTGCACCGCGACGGCCTGCATCGGCTCGACGATGCCGTTCGCGATGACGAGGTTCGGCGCCGGGCCCTTGCGGGCCTCCGTGACCGTGACGGGCACGGGCGGGCGCGGCGGCGTGGCGGGCTTGCTGCAGGCCGCCACACCGAGCACGGCGAGCGACGCGACGAACGTTCGGGACACGGGCATCATCGAGTTCTCCCCGCGGTGTCGGGGCGCAAGGTCAGATTGTTGTCGCCGCGCGGGCTGAGCACGCCGACGTCGCGGGCGAGTTGCGCGAGCGCGAGATACCAGGTCCAGCGCGATTGCACCGACTGCGCGCGCGCATCGGCGAGCGCGCTCTGCGCGCTCAGGAGATCGAGGATGCTGCCGACGCCTTCGGCGTACCGCCCGCGCGCGACTTCCTCGCTCTGGGTGGCGCTCGCCAGCAGGTCGGCCGCGGTCGACACGCGCTGCGTCGACGTGCGCAGCGCGTGATACGACGAGTACACCTGCGACGCCGCGAGGAGCTGTGCCTGGTCGGCGCGCGCGATCGCGGCCGCCGCGTTCTCCTTCGCCGCCGCGAGATCGTAGTCGCGCGACGTGCCGGTGAAGAGCGGCACGCTCACGCCCAGGCTCACGCCGTACGTCTTGCCCTGCAACGCAGGGATGTTCGAGAACGACTGCCCGTTCGTGCCGCCGAGCGAGAGCGTGGGGAGCGTCGCCGACCGCGCGACGCGCACCTGCGCCTCGCTCTGGCGGGCGAGCGCGCGGGCCGCGACCACGTCGGGGCGGTCGCGCATCGCGCGATCGATGAGCGAATCGACGTTCTCGGAGAGCGCGAGCAGCGGCGCGGCGCCGCTGTCGACGACCACCTCGAACGGCGCGTTCGCGCGGAGCCCGGCCGAGAGCGCGAGCTGCGCGCGCGCCGACTCGAGATTCCCCTCCGCGGTCTGCGCCGCGAGCTGCGACTGCGCGAGCGCGGTGCGGGCCTGGAGCACGTCGGCGATCGTCGCGAGCCCCACGTCGTGCCGGCGCTCGGCGGCGGCGAGGTTCGTCTGCGCCGTGCGCACGGTCGCGCGCGCCGCGTCGAGGAGTCCGCGGCTCGCCTGATAGTTGAAGTACGCCCCTTCGGCCGCGAGCACCACGGCCTGCACGGTGCTGTTGTGCGTGAAGTCGGCGGCGAAGAGCGCCTCGTGCGCGGCCTGCTGCGTGCCGCCGCGGGCGCCGAAATCCCAGAGGAGATACTGCAGCGAGAGCGTGGCCGTGGTCGTCGTGCGGTCGCTCGGCAGGATCGCCGGGTTCGACGAGATGGCGCGCGCCGGGCCGGCGGAGGCGTCGAACGAGAGCGACGGGAGCCACCGTCCGCTCGCCGACGCGTAGCTCGCCGCCGCCGAGCGCGCGGAGAGCCACGTGGCGCGGGTGAGCGGGCTCTGTTCGAGCGCGATCGCGACGATGTCGACGAGCGTGAGCGCGTCGCGCTGCGCGGTGGAGAGCCGCGCCGGCACCGTCATCGCCGGCGCGGGCGCGTGATCGGGCGCGCGGGAGGCTTCCGCCGGCGCCTTCCACTCCCCGCCGCTCGATGCGGCGACCGCGCGCACGCCGCCCACGGTCGATGGCGGCGCGCACGACGCCGTGCCGGCGGCGAGGGCGAGCGCGGATACGGCAGCGGCCCGAGCGAGCGGGCCGCGGGAAGTGCGAGTCAGGGGCATCCCGGTGGCGATCATGGTCGAACGGGGGGCGTGGGGCGACGTCGCGCCAACAGGCAGGAAAACTAACTCCCTGCCAATGGGATACGCAGCCGCGCCTATTATTGTTGTGAAACCTGCTCCGGCGTCACCGGCCGGAGCGCCCTTGCAGGCCCCCGGAACCGGGCTTTCCTTACCCCGTTGGCGCCACTCCCCGTCTTCGCATCCCCGCGACCGTGACCACGCCCAACCGCCCGTCCACCGCCGGCGTCCTGCCGCACGCGCGCCTCGTCGTTCCGCGAGCCGTGCTGCTCGGGCTCACGCTGGCGTACCTGCTCATCGGGCTCTTCTTCGTCTACACGCTCCAGGAGCGGTCGAAGAGCGTGGCGGCGGACATGCTCGAGTCGCGCCTCTCGGCCGTGCGGCACGCGCTCGACCGGATGGCCGACCGGGAGCGGCGGGCCGCGCAGTCGGCGGCGGCGCTCGCCGAGGCGCGGGCCGTGGTCGACGCGCCCGCGAGCGGCCGCGCGGCGGCGTACCGCGCCTTCGCCTTCCGCGTCGCGCCGCTCGTGGCGTCGAGCCGCTACGACGGCATCGTCATCCTCGATCGCGCCGGGCAGGTGCTGGCCTCCGACGATTCCGTGGCGGCCCGCGCGCTGGCGGCCGACACGAGCTTCGTCCGCCGCGTGCTCGAGGGGGAGACGGCGCTCTCGACGCCGACCCTCGGCCCCGGCCCCGCGAAGCGCGTGCTCTATTTCTCGGCGAGCGCGATCCGCGACGCGACGGCCACGACGCACGGCGTCGTCGCCTTCCTGCTCAACTCCGATCTGCGCCTCGACCGCGTGATGGCCGACCAGCGCTCGGGGCGCACCGCCGACGCGTACGCCTTCGACCGTTCGGGCCGTGCCGTCACGGATACGCGCTGGGACGCCGACCTCGCCAAGCGCGGGCTGATCCCCGCCGGGAAGTCGGCGGCGCTCAACCTCCGCTTCGCGACCACGGACGGCGCGCTCACCGCCGCGGTCGCCGACGCCACCAAGGGCAACGCCGGCCTCAGCATCGACGGCTACACGGACCACCGCGGCACGGAGGTCGTCGGCGCCTGGTCGTGGATCGACCCGCTCGGCATCGGCATCGCGTTCGAGATGGAGCGCGACGAAGCGCTCGAACTCTACAGCACGCTCCGCGACGTCTACTGGACGCTCGCCATCGGCATCATCCTCGCGAACCTCGCCGCCTGGCGCGGCGTGCGCGCCGCGCGCCGCCTGCGCGAACAGCGCCGGCGCGCCGAGGAGGATCTGCGCCTGCGCGACGAGACGCTCGACTCGCTCATCCAGTCGTCGCCCAACGGCGTGCTCCTCGTCGACGACCGGGGCGCGGTGACCCGCGCGAACACGGCGTCGGAACGCGTCTTCGGCCGCGCCACCGACGCCATGATCGGCATGCCGGCGACCGCGCTGTTCGCCGGCGGGCAGGACCTCACCGCCGTGACGCCGCTCGTCGACGGCTACGGCTCGCTCGGCGACGCCGCCGCGGTACGCCCCGACGGCAGCGAGATCCCCGTCGAGGTGCGCCGCTCCGAGTTCACCGTGCAAGGCCAGCGCTTCCACACGCTCATCGTCATCGACATCACGCTCCGCAAGGCCGAGGAGCGCGCGCTCATCCAGGCCAAGGAGCAGGCCGAAGGCGCGGCGCGCGCGAAGAGCGAGTTCCTCGCGATGATGTCGCACGAGATCCGCACGCCGATGAACGGCGTGCTCGGCATGACGAGCCTCCTCTCCGACACGGCGCTCACCACCGAGCAGCGGCAGTACGTCGAGGCGACGAAGAAGTCGGCGCAGCTGCTGATGAGCGTCATCAACGACATCCTCGACTTCTCCAAGGTCGAGGCGGGCAAGCTCAGCATCGAGCCCATCCCGTTCGACCTGCAGGTCGCCGTGCAGGAAGTCGCCGAGCTGCTCGTGCCGCGCGCGATGGAGAAGCACCTCGAGCTCGTCGTGCGCTTCTCCCCCACCGCGCCCCGCCGCGTGATCGGCGACTCGGGGCGCATCCGCCAGGTGCTCCTCAACCTCGCGGGCAACGCGATCAAGTTCACGGAATCGGGGCACGTCGTGATCGGCGTCGACGGCGTGAACGACGACGGCACCGCGCGGCTGATGCTCGAGGTGACCGACACCGGCATCGGCATCGCGACCGAAAAACTCCCGACGCTCTTCCAGCCGTTCACGCAGGCCGACCTCTCGACGACGCGCCGCTTCGGCGGCACAGGACTCGGCCTCTCCATCTCGCGGCGCCTCGTCGAGTTGATGGGCGGCGAGATCGGCGCGCGCTCGGCCGAGGGGCAAGGGTCGACGTTCTGGTTCACGCTCCCGCTCCCGGTCGACACGGCGCCGCTCCCCGAACTCCTGCCGACGGCGTCGCTCGACGGCGTGCGCGCGCTCGTCGTCGACGACTTCCCGATCAACGTGCAGCTCATGCGCGAGTGGCTCCGCGCCTGGGGGATGCGCGTCGACACCTGCGCGAGCGGCGACGCGGCGCTCGCCCTCATGCGCTCGGCGGCGCGCGACGGCGATCCCGTGCGCGTCGCGATCATCGACTTCCTGATGCCCGGCATGGACGGCGAACTCCTCGGCCGCACCATCCGCGCCGACGACGCGCTGCGGACGACGTCGCTCGTCGTCTGCACCTCGTCGGCGCAGCGCGGCGACGCCGACCGCTTTCACGCCGCCGGCTTCAACGCCTATCTCACCAAGCCGGTGCGCCCGGAGACGCTCGCCTCGGCGCTCGAGACGGTGCTCGCGCGCGCGCCCGGGTGGAACGAGCACGAACCGATCCTCACGCGGCACGCGCTCAACGAGCGCGCCTCGCCGCCGGCGCCGCTCCCCGCCGTCGAGCGGCGCGCCGATGCGCGCTCCGACGCGCCGGCGATCCATCGCCCGCTCACGCGCGTGCTCGTCGCCGAAGACAATCCGGTGAACCAGATGGTCGCCGTGAAGATGCTCGAGCGCCTCGGTTGCCGCGCCGACGTCGCGGCCGACGGCGTCGAGGCCGTCGCGATGGCGAGCCGCTTCCCGTACGACGTCGTGTTCATGGACGTGCACATGCCGAACATGGACGGCTTCGAGGCCACGCGCCGCATCCGCG
>Ga0265314_10005341_pt1 | contig 11615 bp, 8 predicted proteins | sample 4126metaG_FD_203106 | JGI IMG/M metagenome (GOLD analysis project Ga0265314, IMG submission 203106) | Rhizosphere microbial communities from Carex aquatilis grown in University of Washington, Seatle, WA, United States - 4-1-26 metaG | ecosystem: Host-associated > Plants > Roots > Rhizosphere >... | reverse complement strand
GCCGCTGGCCGCCGGTATCGATGACGCGCAGGATGTCCGAGCCCGTTGCCAGGGAGATGGGCCAGTGGTCCTCGAACTCGAGGGCGACCGCCAGGAGGATGTTCGCCAGCAGGCTCGGCAGCTCGATCGGCCCGACCTCGAGTCCCTCGGCCGAGGCTTGGGCCGCCGGAGCGCGCTGCGGCTTGTGTTCCGGCAATCGGCTGAACAGGCCGTAGCCGAGGATCGGCAGGCACTCGGGCAGGCCCGGATCGAGGTTGGTCGCGACCGCCGTCAGGTGATTCCGGAGCTGCGCGACCACCGAGCTCCCGAAACGTTCACGCCAGCGACCTTCGACCTCCGCGCCGATCGGGGCCCAGAATGCCTGTGCCCGCCGGCCGCCCGGCGTGGCCCGCACGATCCAGTCCCTGCGCGGCGGCCGGGGACGCGGGTCAGCAGGATCGGGGGCGACCTCAATGTAGCCCCAGCGCTCCATCCCATTCCAGTTCGTGCTGGTCCGCGCCAGCCGGTCGATCTCCGCCACGGAGCGGCCCCCGTCGGTCAGGAAGCGCAGGCAGGTGAACCACATGACCATCGAGGTGAGCCAGGGCACCTCGCGCCGGCTGGCGCTCGACGGGTGCGCGGCCGTCCGATGGGGCATCCGCCGCTCGAACTCGTTGTCGCACTCGATCGTAAAGGCGACAAAGGCCTGCGACAGGAGCGCGGTCAGGGGCAGCCGGCCAGCCATGGCACGACGCTAGCGGCCGGCGGCGCCGCCCGTCAACCGAGCTCGCCCGGCGAGAAGGCCTCGAGCAGGAAGCGCGACGGGGCCGAGGGGTCGTAGAGCAGGGTGAGGGAGCGGCGCGCCCGGGTCCAGGCGACGTAGGCCAGGCGGCGCTCCTCCTCCAGCGTCCGGCCCGGCTCGGTGGCGTCATCCAGCGCCCGCCGGCTCGGGAAGCGATCGGCGTCCATCAGGACCAGGACGTGGTCGAACTCGAGGCCCTTGACCGCATGGGCGGTGGCCAGCGTCAGCCGGGCACCCTTGCTGCGCAAGCCGGCCAGCCGTTCGCGGGCCGCTTCGATGGCGGCGCGCAACCCTGCGGCGCTCGGCTGACGTGGCGCCCAGCCGGCGAGCAGGTCGCAGGCGGCCAGGAGCGACGCATCCGTCCCGACCCGCGTTCGGCCGATGTGGATCAGGAGCGGGACGCCGGGCTCGGCCTGGGCGGCCGACTCGACCGCGGCAAGGGCCGCGTCCAGGCCGGGTGCCTCGAGGGGCAGGGCCAGGCCGGCAGCGTTGAACGCGATCCCTCGCTCGGCAGCAGCCGTGGCCGCCGGGATCAGCTCGAGGTTCGTCCGGGCAATCACCGCCCGGCTGGCATCGTCGGCCGGCCACGAGGCCAGGACCCGGCCGATCCGTTCGTGATCTGTGTCGGTGTCGGGGGCCAGGATCAGCCGTCCGCCGCCGTCGGGGCCGGCACGCACGGTCTTCGCGAACCGCTCCCGATTGAAGCCGATCAGGCGCATCGAGCGCTCGACGACCGGCCGCGGACAACGGTAGTTGGTCACCAGGGCGTGGCGCTCGAGCCCGGGCAGTCGGTCGGCGAGCCGGATGATCCGGCGGACGTCCGCCAGCCGCCAGCCATAGATCGACTGGTCGTCATCGCCGACGAGGAAGATCTGATTGTCGGGTGCGGCGAGCAGCAGGCCGAGCTCAAGCTGGGCGCGGTCCACGTCCTGGATCTCGTCGACGAGGAGGTGGCCGCACTGCCGGCGCCAGCGCTGGCACAGCTTGGGACTCGATCCCAGGGCGCGCAGCGCGCCGAGGATCAGGTCGTCGAAGTCGATCGCTCCGCGGTCCCCGAGGGCGTGCTGGTAGGCCACGAAGCGCCGGGCGATTGGGCCTGCGTCGGGATCGGCCTCGACCTCGGCCAGGGTGGCACCGAACTCGACCTTGAATCGCGAGATCGCCGTGCCGAGCTCGGCCACGGCGTCGTCGTCGAGGTCGGGAAACAGGCGCCAGATCAGCCCGGTCCGATCCGCGATCGTGGGCCCTGTCCCGCCTGCGTCACGCAGGATCTCGAGCCCGAGGGCATGGAACGTCCGAACCCGGACGCTGCCGGGCGCGCAGCCCAGCGGGTCCAGGGCCGCGTCCAGTCGCTCGGCCAGCTCGTCCGACGCCCGCCGGTTGAAGGTGATTGCCGCGATCGTGGCCGGATCGACGCCGCCATCGATCAGCCAGGCGATCCGGGCGACCAGGGTCGTGGTCTTGCCGCTGCCGGCCGGGGCCAGGCACAGGACCGGCCCGGGCGCGGCGGTCGCCGCGGCGCGCTGGTCGGGGGCGAGCCGCTCGAGCCGTTCCGCGACCGACGGATGGCCAGCCATCGGACGAGCCTGGCAGCCCGGCCTCACCTGTCCGTTATCGGGGTACGATCGGAGCGTGACCCCCCAGCTCGAAGCCACCCTGCGCAAGCTGCCCGACCGGCCCGGCGTGTACCTGATGAAGGACAGCCGGGGCGATGTGCTGTACGTGGGCAAGGCCCAGAGCCTGCGCAACCGGGTCCGGAGTTACTGGCAGAAGCAGAGCCCGGCCGGCGAGGTCCACCTGATCCGGAGCGTCATCGACCGGGTCGCCGATGTCGAGACGACCCTGACCGACTCCGTCTCGGAGGCGCTCCTCCTCGAAGCGAACCTGATCAAGCGCTACCAACCCCGCTTCAATGTCCGGCTCAAGGACGACAAGAGCTACCCCTACATCAAGATCACCCTGGCCGACGACTTTCCCCGGGTCGAGCGGACGCGCAAGCTGATCAACGACGGCAGCCGCTACTTCGGCCCGTACGCCTCGGCCTCGTCGGTCGACGAGTCGATGAACCTGATCCGGCGGCTCTTCCCGTTCCGGACCTGCACGATCGAGATCACCGAGGGCAAGCGGGCCCTCGCCCGGCCGTGCCTGCTCTATCACATCAAGCGCTGCCAGGGCCCGTGCATCGAGACGATCTCGAAGGAGGCCTACCGACGCGACATCGCCCAGATCGAGCTCTTCCTGGAGGGCCGCCAGGAGACCCTCCTGGCCGGGCTGACCGGCGAGATGGAGGCCGCCTCGGAGCGGACCGACTACGAGCGGGCGGCCGCCCTGCGGGACAAGGTCCGGGCGATCGGGCGGACGATGGAGAGCCAGAAGATGGCGGCCTTCGCCCGGACCACGCTCGACCTGATCGGCATGGCCCGGCGCGACAACCAGGCCGCCGTCCAGCTGTTCGCGGTGCGCGGCGGGGCGATGGTCGGCCGCGACGTCTTCCTGCTCGAGGCGCCCCGTGACGTGCCCGACGAGGAAGTGCTCAACGGCTTCCTGCTCCAGTACTACGCCCGGGCGGCCAGCGTGCCGCCCGAAGTCCTCGTCGCCGCGGTTCCGACCGAAGCGGCCGACATGGAAGCGTTCCTGGCCGATCGCCGCGGCGGCCCGGTCCATCTCAAGGTCCCCCAGCGCGGCGAGAAGCGCCAGCTCCTCGAGCTGGCCCAGCGCAATGCCGCCGAGACGCTCGACCGCGAGCAGGTCCGCTGGCTGGCCGACCAGGGCAAGACCCTGGGCGCCCTGACCGAGCTGGGCGAGGCGCTCGGGCTGGCCAACCCGCCGCTCCGGATCGAGTGCTACGACATCAGCAACTTCCAGGGCGCCCAGTCGGTCGCCAGCATGGTCGTCTTCGAGGACGGCAAGCCGCGGACTGGCGACTATCGCCGCTTCCGGATCAAGTCGGTCGACGGGCCCAATGACTTCGCCAGCCACCAGGAGGTCCTCCGCCGGCGCTTCCGGCGAGCCTCGGCGGCCGAAGAGGGCAGTGCCGAGGAGCTCCGCTGGCGGCTGCCCGACCTGGTCATCGTGGACGGCGGCAAGGGCCAGGTGAGCGCCGCGGCCGAGGTCTTCGCCGAGCTCGGCCTCGACGATGTCCCGCTGGCCGGCCTGGCCAAGGAGCGCGAAGAGCTGTTCCTGCCCGGCCGCTCGGACCCGATCCTGCTGCCCCCGACGTCGGCCGCGCTGTACCTGGTCCAGCGCCTGCGCGACGAAGCCCACCGCTTTGCGATCACCTACCACCGCGACCTGCGGGCCAAAGCCGCCGTCCGCTCGGTGTTCGACGACCTGCCCGGGGTGGGACCCAAGCGCAAGCAGGCCCTCCTGCGGGTCTTCGGCTCGACCAAGCGGATCCGGGACGCGCCGGTCGAGCAGATCGCCGCGGTGCCGGGCATCGGCCCGGCCCTGGCCGGCCGGATCAAGGCGACCCTGGAGGCCTAGGACCCCCGCTTCTGCTATTGTCCGGCGCGATGCGCAGAGCCGGTCCATACCTGATCCTGATCATCGGGATCTTCGCCCTCGTCCTTGATTTCTGGCCCGGCTTACGGCTGCCCAGCATCAGTGGCTCGAGCTCGACCAACCCGATCGTCGAGACGAAGCTGGGTCTCGACCTCGAGGGCGGCGTGCGGGTCGAATACCAGGCCCTGCCGGTCAACGGCGTCGCGCCCGACGCGGACGCGATGAACACGATCAAGGACATCATCGAGCGGCGGGTCAACGGGATCGGCGTCGCCGAGCCCCAGGTCGTCACCCAGGGCGCCGACCGGGTCGTCGTGGAGCTTCCGGGCGTCTCGAACGAACAGGCGATCACCGACCTCGTCGGCCAGACCGGGTTGCTCCAGTTCATCCCCCTGCCGCCCGCGACATACGGCACTGCGAGCACGAATGCCGGCGGCCCGACGGGCATCACCCAGAACGAAGCGCTGCCCAACGATCCGAGCCTGGTGCCCCTCTTCGGTGGCACGGCAGTCACCTCGGCCGTGGCCGCGACGGACCAGAACGGCTCACCGGTCGTCGATTTCGAGCTCGACAGCGATGCCGCGGCCAAGTTCGCGACCTACACGACCAACAACGTGGGCAACTTCTTCGCGATCGTCCTCGACAACACCGTCATCTCCGCGCCGAGCATCAATTCGGCGATCCCCGGCGGCCATGGCGAGATCACCGTGGGCACCGGCAGCGGCGCCCAGGCCGAGGTCAACAACCTGGTCACCGTCCTCAAGTACGGCTCGCTGCCGTTCCCGATCCAGAAGGTCCAGGGCACGACGATCAGCGCGACGCTGGGCGCCTCGTTCCTGAGCCAGAGCCTGCTCGGGGGTGGGATCGGGATCGCCCTGGTCTTCCTGTTCATGCTGATCTACTACCGGCTGCCGGGCCTGCTGGCCGACGCGGCGCTGGTCTACTACGCCCTCGTCGTGTACGCCCTGTTCCGGTTCATCCCGGTGACCCTGACCCTGGCCGGGATCGCCGGCTTCGTGCTCTCGATCGGCATGGCGGTCGATGCCAATATCCTCATCTTCGAGCGGACCAAGGAAGAGCTGCGCTCGGGCAAATCGCTGGTGTCGGCCATCGAGGCGGGCTTCAGCCGGGCCTGGAACTCGATCCTCGACTCGAACGTGTCGAGCCTCATCACGGCCTCGATCCTGTACAGCTTCGGCTCGCCGACGATCAAGGGCTTCGCCCTGGTCCTGATCCTGGGCATCCTCGTCTCGATGTTCACGGCGATCGTCGTCACCCGGACGATCCTGCGGGTGATCGTGCGCGTGCCCGCGTTCCAGAAGGCGTCCCTGTTCGGGATGCGCGACGACGAGTTCCTGGGACGATTTACCGGCCGGCCGCGGCGCGAGGCGCGCGCCCGTGTTTGATGTCATCGGCAAGCGGCGCTGGTTCTTCCTGTTCTCGGGCCTGCTGACGATCCCGGGCCTGATCTTCATCCTGCTGACGCCGGTCACCAGCGGCTCAGTCGGCCTCCAGTTCTCGATCGACTACACCGGCGGCACGACCTGGGAGATCAAGTTCAAGGATCCGGCGGTGACCGCCGACCAGATCAAGGCCGTGTTCGTCGCCCACGGGATTGCCGACGCCGAGGTCCTCTCGACGAGCGACGGCTACTACGAGATCCAGACCAAGACGGCCGCCCTCGGGACGCCGCCCCCGACCCCGACACCGGTGCCGTCGACGAGCCCGGCTCCGACGGGCAGTGCCGGCGCGAGCGCCAGCCCGGCGCCATCGGCCAGCCCCAGCCCGGCGCCATCAGCCAGCCCCACCTCGAGCCCAGCTCCCTCGGCCAGTCCGAGCCCGGCTCCGTCCGGATCAGCCGGGACAGCTTCGCCCAGCCCGAATCCGAGCGCCAGTCCCAGCCCGGTGCCGGTCCTCGGCAACCAGACCCTGCCCACGACCGGCAAGTTCGGTGAGATCGCGACCGCCCTCCAGGCGGCCCTCGGCCCGATCGACTCGCAGCGGACGCTGACGACCGTTGGCCCGGTGATCAGCCAGGAGCTGACCCAGCAGGCGATCCTGCTGGTCATCCTGGGCTCAATCGGGATCCTGGCCTGGATGACCTTCCGCTTCCGCGACGTGAAGTTCGGGGCCACCGCACTGGTCGCCTTGCTCCATGACGTCGTCGTCGTGGTCGGCACGTTCGCGATCCTGGGGACGTTCTTCAAGGTCGAGATCGACGCCCTGTTCGTGACCGCGATGCTGACCGTCATCGGCTTCAGCGTCCACGACACGATCGTGGTCTACGACCGGATCCGGGAGAACAAGTCACGCCACGCCGGCGAGCCGTTCGAGCAGATCGTCAACCACTCCGTCCTGCAGACGTTCGGGCGCTCGATCAACACCAGCCTGACCGTGGTCATCACCCTGACCGCCCTGCTCCTGTTCGGCGGGGCGGCGATTCGCTACTTCGTCCTCGCCCTGTTGATCGGGATCGTGTCGGGCACCTACTCCTCGATCTTCAATGCCAGCCCGCTCCTCGTCGTGTGGCAGAACTGGGAGGACCGCCGGCGCGGTCGCCTGCCGACCGGCCGCCCAGCTCGCCGCTCCGCGTCCTGAGCGGTGGCCACGTGCGGCCGAACCGTCCCAACCGTCACGGCCGGCTGCCGTGGAGCGTCCAGTGCAGTCGTGGTGCAGTTCCGATGAAGATGAGCAGGGCAGTCTAGGCTCGTGCTCGAACCCCGCTTTGCCTGGCGCCTGCCGAACCCGATCGCGCTCGATCCGTCGGTCGTCGCCCGCGGCGCGGAGCAGGGGGTGTCGGAGCGGCTCGTGGGAATCCTCGCCGGACGGGGAATCGACACGGTGGCCGAGCTCGATGCCTATCTCGGACCGGCGGCCGCCGGCCTGCACGATCCGGCCCTCCTGCCCGATGCCGAGCGCCTCCTCGAGCGGCTGACCCGCTTGCGCGCCGAGCACGGCAGCATCCTGGTCTTCGGTGACTTCGATGCCGACGGGCTGACCGGGCTGGCGATCCTGGTCCGGGCGCTGCGTCGCTTTGGGCTGTCGGCCGAGCCGTACGTGCCGAGCCGGCTCGATGAGGGCCACGGGCTCTCGCTGCGTGCCGTCGAACGAGCGGCCGAGGCCGGCCACCAGGTGATCATCACCGTCGACACCGGCTCGTCGAGCGTGGCCGAGGTAGCCGAGGCCAACCGCCGCGGAATCGATGTCCTGATCACCGACCACCACCGGGTGCCGGTCGAGCCGCCCGCCGCCTACGCCTTGATGAACGCCCACCGGCCCGGCGCGACGTACCCAGATCCTCGCCTGGCCGGCAGCGGCGTGGCGTTCAAGGTGGCCCAGCTCCTGCTGGCCGGCCTGCCCGGCGGCCCGGCAGCCGCGCTCGACCTGGCCGAGCTGGCCGCGATCGGGACGGTCGCCGACGTCGCTCCGGTCCTGGGCGAGAACCGGGCCATCGCCCGGATCGGCCTCGATCGAATCCGGACCGGACCGCTCGTCGGCCTGGCCGCCCTCCTGGCCCGGGCCGGAACGACGCCTGCGTCGGTCGACCTCGAGACGGTCTCATTCGTGATCGCGCCCCGGCTGAATGCCGCCGGCCGGGTGGGCAGCGCTGCCGACGCCGCCGCGCTGCTGCTGACCGACGACCCGGTCGAAGCCGCCCGGCTGGCCGAGCAGCTCGAGGCCAACAACCTTGATCGCCGGGTGATGACTCGCAAGGCGGTCCTCGAGGCCAACGCGGCGGTCGCCTCAGAGCCCGGTGATGCCGCCGCCACGCTCGTGCGCGGGACGTGGCCGATCGGCGTGATCGGCCTCGTCGCCGCTCGCCTGGCCGAGGAACGGGGCCGGCCCGCGGTGGTCGGGACCGAGCTTGACGGCGTGATCCGGGCCTCCTGCCGGAGCGCCGGCGGGGTCGACCTGGCTGCGATCCTCGTCGCATGCGACGACCTCCTGACCCGCCACGGCGGCCATCCCGGGGCGGCCGGCCTGGAGCTCCCCGCCGACCGTTGGGATGCGTTCCGGGAGCGGTTCCTGGCCCTCGCCGGCGCCGGCCTGGGACCCGGCGAGCCGGCCCGCCCGAGCCTGAACGTCGAGCTCGTCCTGCCGGCGATGGGCCTCGATTACGCCCTCATCGCGGACCTCGGCCGCCTGGCGCCGACCGGGCCGGGCAACTCCGACCCGCTGATCCTCGTCGCCGGACTGACCGTCACCCGCGTCCGGGCCGCGGCCGGCGGCCACACCCAGCTGACCCTGAAACGCCGGCTCGACGTGGTCGACGGCATTGCCTTCGGGTGGAGCGAGCTGGCCGGGCTCGTCGGGGAAGGGGACCGGCTCGATGTCGTGGCCCGACCGGTGCTGCGCTCGTTCGGCGGCTACGAATCGCTTCAGCTCGAAATTCGCGACGCAGCGCCGTCCGGCTCGATCCCGGCGGTCGTCGCCACACTGGCCGGGGGCACGCCGGCGACCAGCACGGGTCAAGGCCAGGGCGCCGAGCGCCAGCCGGTTGCCGGCGGTGCCCGCTGATGGCGAGTCGCGGCTCGCGCGCCCGGCGAGGTCCGGGTGACCCATATGGCCTGCTGCCGCGGACCGGCGTCGTCGCGCCGGCGATCGCGGCCGTCGCCCTGGTCCTGATCGGCAGCCTGACGGCGGCTCTCGCCCTGGGCTGGAACCCGATCCAGGTCGGGACCGGAACGCCCGGCGCATCCGGCCAGCCGGGCAACCTCGTCAACCCCACGCCGGAGCCATCGAACGTCGTCCTCGTCGATCCCAAGGCCAACATCCCGGGCAGCCTGGTCTATGTCAAGGGCGGCAATGTCTGGATCCAGACCGCCGGCCAGGTGACCCAGCTGACCAAGGCCGGTGGGGCATCGTCGGCCACCTGGTCGCCCGACGGACAGTGGATCTACTACATCGAGACGACCATCGAGCCGGGCTACTTCCCGCAGGGCAACCTCGGGCCGGCGCACTACACGATGGAGGTCCCGACACTCAGCCGGATCTCGCCCGATGGGCTGACCAACCAGTCGCTGCTGAGCGGCAGGTACCGGCGCGGTCAATACACCTGGTTCTACTGGCTGATCGACCCGGCGGTGTCGCCCGACGGCAAGACCGTGGCCCTCTTCTCGGATGCGCCCGATCCGACCCGGAGTGACGTCGTCCTCCAGCTGTACAACATCGCGACGAAGAAGATGCTCAAGCCGACCCTCTCCGAGAACCCGCCCTACGGCCACCAGGACGCCGCCTGGCGGCCCGACGGCAAGGTCCTGCTGTACGTCGACAACGGTCGTGAAGGCCAGCGCGGGCTGCCCCAGATCTACCAGTACAACGTCGCCACCCGGAAGGCCTCGCCACTCGGCGCGCCGGGCTACATGCACCCGTCGTGGTCGCCTGACGGCGCGTACATCGCCGTCACCCGCCAGACGCCGGAGGGCACCGACGTGGCGATCCTGGACGGCCACACCGGCGCCGAGGTCAAGCGCCTGACCAACGACGGCAACTCCTGGGCGCCGGCCTGGTCGCCGCGCGGCGATGCGATCGCCTACCTCCACATCGTGGGCCAGGTCGTCGACCTCAAGATGATCGGGCTGACCGGGAGCGGACCGAGCTGGACGGTCGCCCAGCTGCCCGACGTGACCGAGAACAGCGGCCTGGATGCGAGCTCGGGCGCCTCCTGGTACATCCCGCCCAACCAGCTCCCGGCCACGCCGCCACCGAGCCTGCCCGCCTCGCCCAGCCCGGGTCCCAGCCAGCCCGCCCCGTCGCCGTCCTGATGGGCGCCTATCTCGAGCGCCTCGCGGCGCGCACGGCGGTCGTCGGCAGCATCCTCTGTGTCGGTGTCGATCCCGATCCCAAGGCGCTCCCGGCGGGCTTCTCGCCGACCCTCGCGGGCGTCGAGGCGTTCTGCCGCCTGCTCCTCGAGGCAGCCAGTCCGTACGCGGCGGCGGTCAAGCCCAACCTGGCCTTCTTCGAGGCGTTCGGATCGGCCGGGATCGCCGCCCTGGAGCGGCTGCGGGCGACAATTCCCAGCACGATCCCGGTCATCGCCGACGCCAAGCGGGGCGACATCGGCTCGACGGCCGCCTTCCAGGCGACGGCCCTCTTCGACGTCCTGGGCGCCGATGCGATCACGGCCAATCCCTATGTCGGGGCGGAGGGCCTGCGGCCGTTCGTGGAGCGCGGTGATCGCTACACCTACGTCCTGTGCCGGACCTCGAACCCCGGGTCGGACGAGTTCCAGGGCCTGCCCGTCCCGGCTGCCGACGGCGCGCCGGCAGAAGAGGTCCATGAGCGGGTCGCCCGGCACGTCGCCGGCTGGGGTCCCGGTGGGACCGTCGGCCTGGTCGTCGGGGCGACGGCGCCCGACGAGCTGCGCCGAATCCGGGTGATCGCCCCGGGTCTCGGCTTCCTCGTCCCGGGCATCGGGACCCAGGGCGGCGACATCGCCCCGATCCTCAGCGATGGGCCGGCGACGGCCGCTCCGGCCGGTGGCCGGCCGGGCGGGGGACTGCTCGCGAATGTCTCGCGGGCCATCGCCCGCGCCGCCCTCGAACCCGGTCCGGGCGACCTGGCGGATCTCGGCGAACGGCTGGCCGCGGCGGCCCGGAATTGGTCGACCACTTTGGCGGTGCCCGTGCTATCGTAGGAATCGGAGTTGATCCGGAGGCACCTCCGATCCGTACCAGTCAATGTCCGCCGATTAACGACTTCGATCGCCGCAGCGAGGTTCCCTGAAGATGCCCAACATCTCACCGATCCACCTGGTCATCGTCCTGATCATCGCCTTGATCGTGATCGGTCCGGGCAAGCTGCCCGAGGTCGGGGCCGCGCTCGGCAAGAGCATCAAGGAATTCCGCAAGGCCGCCAGCGACATCACCGAGACGGCCCACGCCGAAGCGGCGCCGATCGCCGCGGCAACGGCCGCCGCGGTCGCTCCGGCACCCGTGGCCCCGGCCCCGGCGCCCGCGCCCGTCACCTACGCGGCAGCCGCCCCGGCCTACACCGCGCCCGAAGTCATCGCCGCGGCCCCGCCGCCGGTCGTGGCCGCGCCGGCGGACCGACCCGATGTGCCGGGCCAGGCAATGGTCAGCGAGCCGCCGAGCCCCGATTCCGCGTCCTAGCCCGGCCATCGGACGCGGGACGACGAGCGCCGTCCGATGACCGACGAGATCCTGCCGGCTGATTCTGTCGTGAGCGCGGCTCCCAGTCCGCCGCCGGCGACTGGGGTGATGCCCCTCCTCGACCACCTCAGCGAGCTGCGCAACCGGCTGTTCAAGTCCGTCCTGGCGATCCTCATTGCCAGCGGCGTGGGCTGGTTCCTGGCCACCCGCGTGCGCAACTA
>Ga0265314_10005340_pt1 | contig 11616 bp, 4 predicted proteins | sample 4126metaG_FD_203106 | JGI IMG/M metagenome (GOLD analysis project Ga0265314, IMG submission 203106) | Rhizosphere microbial communities from Carex aquatilis grown in University of Washington, Seatle, WA, United States - 4-1-26 metaG | ecosystem: Host-associated > Plants > Roots > Rhizosphere >... | reverse complement strand
GCCGTCGTCGAAAAGAATTCCGCGATGTGCTCCGAAGTCTTGTCGTCCCGGTACCGCATCATCAACATCTCGCGATTCTTTTCGGAGAGTTCCTGAAGACAGCGGGCGAGCATCGCCATTCCATGCTTCAGTTCCTCCACATCATCGAACGACGACGGCGTCGCATCCAGATGCTCGATCAATTTCTCAAAATCCGCGCTCGTTTTTGTCCGCGATTCACGCCTGAAATGATTCAGGCTGATGTTTCGCGCTATCCCTTTCAGCCAGCGGATCGGCTCCAGGTCTGCCGGCATTCCATCCAGATTCCGGTACAACTCCAGGTAAACGTCCTGCGCGATATCGTCGGTATCCGACGGCGGCACTCCCATACCCGCGATATACGCGCGCACATGCGCCTGAGTGTCCTCCAGAATCCGCGAGAATTTCTCATCCCGGCTTGGCTCATTCATCCGCGTTCCACCCTCCTATTGCATGACTTGAAGGATTGTTACATAAGAAACAGCATCTCGTGCGAGTCAAAAACTGTAACGATTGCGCTGGACTGGCGATAAGCTAACAAAACGGAATGCCAAAAAGTAGCCGCTTTGGCGCAACGCTTTTGTTTATCGCCTCGTGAAATTCATGTAACAGTGCCACATAGAATCGTTATATCTTGGCAGGACACGATCCTTCGAGGCGTACGCGGCCATGACAAACAAGCGGGACGAATTTCGCCGCCTGACCTCCGTGATCCGCGCCTATTCGCGTCGCCTTGCCATCTACGGTTCGCTTCGCACAACCATGAGCGGCCTCCTTATTAGTGCACTCGCCGCGGTCTTGCTTTCCTTGGCACTTTGGGCGGTCGGCGCACCGCGCGCTTCGGGACTGGCGGTGCTCGCTCTTCTTCCGCTCGGCGCTGTTGTGGGATGCATTTTGGGCTGGCGCCGCAACTGTCAGTCCGATTATCGCGCGGCGAAAATGATCGATGCAGAACTCGGGCACGGCGACCGCATCTCCAGCGCGTGGTTCCTACTTTCAGAGAATTCCACTGCCGACAATCCGTTCGCAGAGCTGGCGATTCGAGACGGATTGGAGGCGGCGAAAAGCGCCACTCGCGTCCGGCCCCGTCTGTCTTCCATGCGTCCTACATTGTTCGCGATCATCGCGACTGGAATATGCACTGCCTGGGTTTGTGTTCTATTTCCGGCGCGGGTCATTCCACCTGAAGAAGCTGTTTCGGCCGAAACCGCCGGAAAAATGCAGCGCATGATCAAGACGCTGGCGCTGGCAACGGGAGGAAACGGCAAAGACGACACGCAAATGAAGGAACTGCTTGAACAATTGAACATGAACGCCGACGACATGGCGAAAATGACGCAGGCGGACGTCATGCGCATGCTCAACGAGAAAGGAATCCAAGTCGGCGGCGGCGACAAAGCCAAGGCGATCGAAGCCATTAAGAGCACCCTTGCCGACATGGAATTGATCAACAAGAAGATGGCGGAAATCGAGAAACGAAACAACAGCGCGTATGGCATCAAGACGAAAGACGGTTCGCAAATTTCCGGTTCGCGCATCAAGACGGTCGTCACCGACGAAGCCATGGTGATTGCGAAGCTCAAACAGGCCGCCGGACTTCAAGCCAACGATTCCGAAATCACAGCAGAGATGGAGCGCGAGCAGAAAGAAGCGCAGCTGCGGGCCAAAGACGCTCGCGGCAAAGCCGGTTTGCAAACGGACGTTCAGTACACGGTCGATGCATCGAAAATGCTGAAAAGTGACGAGCGCTTTCAGAACGACGTTCGCGAAGCGGTCTCAGATCCGACCAGCGAAGCGGCGACCCGCGTCAAGAAAGCCTACAAGGATCTGGCGCGAAAAGATCTCGAGAAGGGCGACGTCCCACCGGGCGCCGCCGACAAAATGTTGAAATGGATTCAGAACCAGTGAACGCGGAAGTGCAGCCATGAAATTGATCAATCCATGGGGGCTTGTGGCGCTGGCCGTCGTTGCGGTCGTCGTCATTGCGTATTTGCTCCGCATGCCGCGCCGCCAGTTGCCCATCCCTGACATCTCCATCTGGCGCAAGCTGAGCGCCGCCGATCAGAAACTTCCCACGTCGCGCCGCACGCTGATTTCGCTGCTGCTCCAAGTGGTCATCGCCGTTTTGTTGGTGGGGGCGTACGTCCGGCCATACATTTCTGCCTCGACCACCGGTCCGCGCCACGAAATCGTCATGATTGATTTGTCACAATCGATGCAGGCCGGCGATGGTGGGTCGGTTGAAATACTCAAAGGCCCGGCTCCAGCCAAAACCGTTTCTCGCCGGCGTATCGATCAGGCGCGCGACACACTCCGCGGCATAGTGCGAGGCATGGATTTTCAGGACCGCATGACACTGATCGGCGTCGGCCGCCGCCCGGTGATGATCGCCAACGGCATTTCCGAACGAGCTCTGCTGGACCGCGCTATTGATTCGATCGAAACACTGAGCGAAACCGCGGACTTTTCGCCCGCATGCGCAGTAGCCGCCGAGTTGGCAAAGGGCAACGAACACACCCGTGTCTCGGTGATCACCGATGGTTCGCTGGACGCAGACGCGCTGAAAAGCCTCGAGGCTCTGCCCGAAGCCAACGGCAAAGTTCGCTTGTTCGTCATGGGCAAAGCCGTGGAAAATCTCGGCATTACGGCGTTTCGAGCGCGGAAGAATCCGAACAGCGAAGCGGATTTTCAATCCATGGTCTCGGTTTTCAATTCGTCGGCGAGGGAAATGGAAGTCCCCGTCGCGCTCAGTCTCGATCAACATCTGCTCGACGTAAAAACTCTCAAGTTGCCGCCGTATGCGGAGCGGACTGTCGTTTTCTCGTCGCAATATCACGTGGGCGGCGTATTGAAGGCGCAGCTATTTGCGAACGACGCGCTGAATGCCGATAACGAAGCTCTCGAATACCTGCCTGAACCGCCGCGCATGGACGTCGCATTGATTACCGAGAAAACCATGAGCGAAGAACAACTCAATAGTTATTACCTCGCGAAAATCATCAAATGCGACAGTGGCGTTTCCGGCGGTTTTCTCTCTGCCGCTGAGTACCAAAAACTGACCAGTGACCGGCAGGCGATGGCGCAAATGATGCAGGCCGCGATTTTCGACAACTGGTCGCCGTCAGATCCAAGCCAGTTGCCGCCCGGACATATTCTCTTCATCAACACCGAATCGGAGCAGATCCCCGTGGCCGTTCGCGAAGCGTTGAACGAAAAGCCGCTCATCCGTCGCTGGGATGAAGGCCACCCTCTGATGAATCACCTCAATTTGCGCGATTTGTTTCTAACCAAAGTCAAAAATGTCGAGCTGAAAGACAAGGCGGTCGACGTCGTTGTGGAGATGATTTCGTCGCCGCTTATTCTGGCGCGCGAATCGGGCGGCCGGAAGATCGTTTACATCGGCTTCAACCCCATCGATTCAGATATCCAGTTTAGAAAAGAGCTTCCATTCCTCCTTTTCAATTGTTTCCAATGGTTCAAGCAGGAACCCGAGCCCGTCACACAGATTGCGCCCGGAGAAATTTTCACCGCGCGCGCCCGCATCAACACCTGTAAGACACTCACATTCCTTCCACCCGGAAAAAACGCCGCGCCCGAACGACTCGCTCTGGTCGCAGGCGAATTGTCGACGCGCTTTGCCCACACCCAGGCGTGCGGTGTGTATCGCATTCTGGGCGACAATGAAGCCACTCCGACAAATGGATTCGTGGTCTATTTTGGCGACAAACGCGAATCCGATCTGCGACAGACCGAAAACTTCGAGGCCGGGACCAGGAACGAGAACGGCGCCTTAACCAACAACCGAATTGAAGTCGCTCGCGACGATGCGGCCTCCAAATGGATTGCCAGCGAACTGGCACCCGCGGGATTGTGGCTCGCGCTGGTTGCGCTGCTGATTGAGCACTATGTCTTCCATCGCCGGATTTTTTTCTAGGAGCTCCGCGTGCGCGTTGAGATGCTGAAACCGGAATTGTGGGCGCTGCTGGTGCCCATTCCGCTCATCGTCTATTTCTCGATGCGAACCTACGCGCAATCGAGTCGCTCGCGCCGTATTTTGATGGCCGTAGTGCGCTCAGTGATACTGGCCTGCATCGCCGCAGCGCTTGTTCAGATCCGCGTCTGGCGCCAGGCGGACGAGTCGAGGCTTTGCACACTCGCAGCCGTAGACGTCAGCGAAAGCATTCCCGAAAGTTCGGCGGAGGAAATCGCAAGGGAAATCGCGTCAAGTTCGGCCCGAGCCGATGACGAGCATCCGTTCGGCATGCTGGTTTTTGCCGGACGCAGCGAAGTTGCGATTCCGCCATCCGGCAAGTCGATCGCCCAGGACGACGCTCTGAAAATTCTGAAAACCGCGCTGGCCGCACATCGCGGAACAGCGGAATACCTGCGGATCCAGCGCCAGGACACACGATTCGACACCGCAATGGATCTCGCCGAATCCACTTTTCCGCCTGAGATGGGCCGCCGCCTCGTGATCTGGTCGGACGGCAATGAGACCTCCGGCGCCGGAGTAGAACGCGCCGGATCACTCGCGCGTGCGGGCGTTGACGTTTTCACGCGCACCATTGAAGCGAAAGTGGACAAGTTGGACGTGCTGACCGCCGCGATCAATGTCCCCACGCAAATCCGTGTGCACGAAGCCTTCGACGCGCGCGTACAGGCCATGTCCACCCGCGAAATCAGCGGGCGAATGCTGCTCTATCGCAACGGATTTCTGGTCGGGCAAAAGGACGTCAAATTCAACAAAGGGTCGACAGACATTATTTTTCGTCAAAGTCTTTCTGAAAGCGGCCAGTATTTATACCGCGCCGTTCTCGACGTCGCCGAAGCTCAGAACAAAGACAACGACGAAGCATTTGCATACGCATCGGCGCAAGGTCCGGCGCGCGTGTTAATTCTCGGGACTTCCGCCGCCGATTCTGCCCGACTGTCCGAAGCATTGACGAATCAACGCTTCATCGTCGAATACCGGGACGCGTTTGGTTCTCCTGAAACGCTGCTCGATTTGTTCGCGTTCGATTCCATCGTTCTGAACAATGTCCCCGCCACACGGTTTTCCGAAAATCAGATCCGGCTCATCCGCGATTATGTCCGCGATTTCGGTGGCGGCCTGGTTGTGGTTGGCGGAAAATTCAGTTTTGGCGCGGGCCAGTATGCGGGTACGGCTCTGGATGACGCGTTGCCAGTTTCCTGCTCGACTGACCATTTGCCCGAGCTCTCAACTTCCGTGGCCGTCGTCGTGGATACCAGCCGCAGCCTGGTTAACCAGCGCGATGCCAACGGCGCGCTTTTCGATGGCGCGGCGTTTGTCCGCGAAGCCGCACTTGCGCTTTCCCGGCAGCTCACGTCGAAGAGTTTTTTCGGCGTTGTCGGCACCGGCAACGAACAGGCGAGCCCGACGTGGTTCGTGCGATTGCAGAAAATATACGACCGCGAGCGCATTGAAAAAGATCTCCAATCGGCGTTCGCGTCGCCGGATCGTTTCTCCATGAGTTCCAACGTGTATCGTTCGATCCGCCGAGCAGCCGATGAATTGTTCCAGGTTGACACCATGCGCAAGCACCTGATCGTGATCTCCGACGGTCATTTTGAGCAGGGCCGCGACTATATCCGGCTTGCGTCGCAACTCGGTTCGAGCCGTGTTCAGATTTCGACCATCCCCGTGGGTCCGTTGACGAATACACAGGCGCTGCAGGATATGGCGCGTTGGGGAGGCGGCGTCTGCTTCTCTACTTCGGACTCCTCGTCGCTCAACAATGACTTGAAGCGCCTGTTCGACTCCTCCAGTCAGAACGCCGTACTCGAAGAGACGTTTCGCCCGCAAAAGCTGATGGATTCGCCGCTCATCGCCGGCGTTGACGTCTCGCTCGCTCCGAATCTTTCCGGCTATGTCCGCACGACATTGAAACTTGGCGCCTCGAATATTCTTGCCGTGCCGCCGGAATACGAACCGCTGCTCGCGTATTGGCCGTGCGGCCAGGGTCGCGTCGCGGCGTTCACCAGCGATGCAAAAGAACGCTGGAGCATCCTCTGGATTCGCGAATGGGGCCGCCATTTCGATAATTTCTGGGGCGGCATCGTGCGCGGCGTGCTGAAGGATCCGGCGCAGGGGCGAATTCTCCCGGATGTGAAGCTCGATGGACAGACTGTCGACATACAGGCCGACATGCTCGGAAAATCCGGAGAACTTCTCAGCGGGCAACCCATGCACTGCGAACTTTTTTACCTCGGAGAGAAAGGCTACGTTTATTCGCCGTCGTCAGCCGAAAACGTATCGCTGAAGGCCATCGCGCCCGGCAGATACGCGGGTTCATACCGCGCGCAACGAAAAGGAATTTACGCCGTAAAATTTGCTGGAGCCACGCCAGGCCAAATCGCGACCACCGGGCTGGTCGTCAGTAATTTTCGCGAATACCTGTCGCTCGGCCCGAATCGGCAAACGCTGAAAGCCCTGGCGACGGCTGGCGGCGGCGAAAGCGATGGCGGGCTCGAGAAGCTGACCTCGTTGGACGGCAAGCGGCGTGAGCAAATGATCGACGCGAGCCAATGGGCGGTGCTGATCGCAATTGTTTTGTTCGGAATTGACGTCATTGTTCGACGCTGGCCGGCATTCCAGCGGCTGATGGCACGCAAGAGTTGAGGCCCAGATGCGCGTGAACGAACTCAAACCAATGATGTCGAGCTCGCGAATCGCGCACGCCGTCGTGTTGCTGCTGGCGGCAACATTTTTTGCAAACGCGGGAGACGTGGATGTTCGAAACCTGGGTCTGAAAGACCTGATGGGCGAAGCTTGGCCCGAATTCAGCACCGAACTCAACACGATCATGACCGATCCGCGCAACGAGGACGCTTTCGACCGGATGTATGGCCTGGCCAAGCGCTTCGAGGCCGAATTCAAAGTGCCGCAGTACCTGGCGATGCTGGCGAAGCAGAAGCCCGATAACGTGCAGCTGCGCGTGGTGCTCGGGCTCTTCTATCGCGAACTGCGTGACTACAAACAGGCGCTGCAGCATTTCCGCGCCGCGATGCAGATGGCACCGGGAGACTACTATCCCATGTATCAGGCCGCGGCGTTGCTCGGTAAATCCGACGGCGACGCGCTGAAAGAATCGCTGCAACTTTATGAAAAGTCAGCGGGAATGGTCGCTGCCGCGAATGTCGACCACAAGACGCGGATTTTTGAGGAATGGGGCGAACTGGTCATCTCGCGATCCATCGGCGGCGACACGTCGAAAACGTCGGCAAGCCTGATTTGGGATCGCATGATCGCCGAAGAACGACAATTCGATCGCGCGACTTACGAACGGCTGTCGGCCATTTATCAGCGACATGAAATGTGGGACAAGGCGCGGAGCGTTCTGCGCGTTTGTCTCGAAAAAGTCGTAAAGGACGATGCCGTTGGCCGCGTCACCTTGCTCGAAACGATTGGCAGGCTTGGCGAATCGCTGAAGGATTATGAAGGCGCCAATGCCGCGTACCGCGAAGCGCTGGCGCTGGTCGACGAGAATCACTGGCTGCACAAACACCTGGTTTTGAAGCTGCTCGAAAATTTCGGCCAGAACGGGCATTCCGGGGAATATCTGGCCGAACTCAAAACTGCGGCATCGTCGGATCAAGCGAAATTGTCGGCGCTGCGAGACCTTTCTCGCGCGCAGGAGAAATCCGGCGATGCAGTCAATGCCGCAGCCAGTCTCGAGCGGGCCTTGAAGATTGCACCCGCCGATGTGCCGATTCTTTCGGACCTCCTCCTTACATATGTCCGCATCAAGGATCCGGCGGCGATTCGCCGTCGCGTTGAGCTCTACGGAAAGCTCATTGAGATCATGCCCGAGAACTTTGAGGCCTATGTCGGTCTTGCTGACACGAATGTCGAATTGCAAAAGCCCGACGACGCTCGCGCGGCGCTCGTGCGTCTTGAAAAATCGGCGAGCACATCGCCCGTGCGCTTTCTGGTCGTCGCCCGCGCCTTTGCGCGTTACGGCATGAAACAATCGGCGCGCCAGGCGTACGAACGCTGCCTCGCCGAAAGTCCTGCGAATTCGGATGCGGCGATGGAACTTTGCGACTTTTGTCTGCAGAGCGCAGACGATGCCTCGGTGCAGCGGGCGATCGAGCTTCGCAACGGTCTCATCTCGGCCGGAAAACTCGACGAGACCGGCTATCTCCGGCTCGGGCAGATCCTGCAGGATCGCGGCCGCGCGAACGAAGCGCTTGAAACCATCGGCCACGCCGCGATCAATATTTTTCCAAACAGTTTCCTGCTTCGTCACGCGCTCGCCGATGCGCATTACCGCCGGAAGGAATTTTACAAAGCCATACAGCATTATGTCGCGGCGCTCGCGCGCGCGCCGAATTTTTACTTCAAGCGCCAAGTGAACGACCGTCTGGTAACGCTGATGTTCAGTTACGGCCGCCGCGTCAAGGATTTCTGGGAAGAGCCGAGCGAAGACGAACTGAAGAAAGGGCTCATCGGCGGCGCCAAAGGCGAAGGCCTTGCGCCATGGATTCTCTACCTGCAAATGGCGATCAGCTCGAACCCGTCTGATATCGACAGCCGAATGCTGCTCGCGCAAATCAACGAAACGATGAACGTCGACGCGAAAGTCGGCACGGTCGAAATCAAAACCGGGAGCGGCCGCGCTCGCGCACTTTACAAATCCGTCGTGGACATGGATCTGAAGAACCTCGAAGCGCATGCCGCACTCGCCCGCACCTCGCTGGCGGTCGATGAGTACGAAGAGGCGATTCGCAGTTACGAGGCTCTCGAAGTCCTGAGTCCCGTCGGCAAATGGCAATACCGTATGGAAATTGGCGATATCTTCTTCCTCGCAGGCGACAAGGAACGCGCGAGCAAGAATTGGAACCAGGTAAAGACGCAGGCTTCCAGCGAGCCCAACCTGATTCTGCAGCTTGGCGCGCGCATGTTCATGGTCGGAAGTCTCGCGGAATCGATTGAGCTCGTGCAGCAGGCCGCCGACACCAACCGCAAGGATTTTCACAGTCATGTACTGCTGGGGAATTTGCGCGACACGTCCGGCCTGTATGCCAGCGCAGCCGAATCGTACAAAACCGCGATCGAGAATTCCGAATCCGATCCCAGCGCGTCACTTTTTCTCCCGTCGATTCTGGAACGGGAACTGAAAGCGTGGATGGCGGAAGCCGACCTGAAGCGAAGTGCACGCGCGTTTGCAGAAGCGCGCCAGATCTTTGGCAAAGCGGCCGACACGGCTGCGCGACTGAAAGAATTCGATTCTCGCGCGAATACGCTGCTTGCCGACATTCAATTTCAGATTGCAAAATGCGATATGGCGCTCGGCAATCGCGATTCGTCGCTACAACACATCTCGGAGCTTGCCGCCGGGAACGAAACGGCCGCGTTCCGTCTCGACGGCGAAGTTTATGTACAGGGAAAATGGCTGAAACAACTCGCCGACTCGCACGCGCTCGAAGCCGCTCCGATTGAAAGCGTTGCCGCCGAAAAGTTATCTGTTACGGACTCGGACATTTATCCGATTCCCGGAGTCATCCGCGCGATCGGCAAAGGCGAAACGAATAAATTCTGGGTTTCGACCGATGCATCATGGGTAGCCGGCACGACAAGCGCCGTCACGTTGCGCGGACCGATTTCGGCCGCCGGCGAGGTGTTGCGTTCTTATTTGCTGGACCGCGATCAAGCCGTTCTTCATACGGCGACCGAAGTGATTCTGATTCATCTCACCGACAACAAACCTGCGCTGCGCCTGGACGGCATTGAGTACGCGTCGGCGCAGTTTTCGGCGCACGGCGATCAATTGGCGGTCGTCATTCCAAATGCTCCGGCACAAACGGCATCGACGCAACCGACACAGGGCGCCAAATCACAACCCGTTGTCCGTTGGCTCGACCGCGGCACGGGAAAACTTCTGTGGGAAGCGGCTGGGGCGCCGGATTTCATTGCATCGACGCCGACGTCTGTACTCCTTCAGAATTCCGGCGCGGTCATTTCGCTGAATCGTACTGACGGCAGGAAACAATGGCAGATCGATCTGCACCGTGATTCTCTGTATCGAAATCTGTGTGTGTTCGAGGACACGCTGCTCGTCATTGACGATCTGAGCAGCGACATTTTTGCCTATGACGCAGCGTCCGGAACTCTCCGCTATCGCAAACGGCTGGCGGAACAATTCATTCGTGATCCGGTGTCCGCCGGGGCGCAGCGCATCCTCCTTTATACGCTGGGCCCGGCCGGGACGAGGGTGACGCTGATGGACATGCGAAGCGGATTGTCGATGAATTCCGCGCATTTCGTTTCGGGAAAGAATGCTGCCGGCCAGAAATTCTCCGGGCCCGAGCCGATTCGTTCCGGCCGCTACATGCTGCATCTGGATATTAGCGCCGGATTGATCTGGCCCCTCGACACCCAATCGGGCAGCGTGATGGATCCGATTATTTTGCCCGAGGAGGCCGTAACGGCCACGGGGCGCCACGTTATAGGATGGGTGAAGTGCGGCAACACGATCTGGCTGGCGGGTGCGTTCGGGAAAATGATAGCGTTGCACGGAAACTGGCCGGAATGAAGACGTGCAATAGAGGTTGTATTCGAGGAGTTTGAAAAATGGCCATAAATCCGAATCTTACGCCCAACGAAGCGGCCGCCCAGATCGCCGAATTCCGCCGCGACTTCGATGAGTGCATGAAAGAAATCGGGCGCATGATCGTGGGCATGAATGATGTCGTCGAAAAAGTGCTGATCTCCATGATCGCGGGCGGGAACGTTCTGCTTGAAGGTGTTCCGGGCCTGGGAAAAACGATGCTCGTCCGCGCGCTGAGCCAGACGCTGCAGATCAATTTCCGACGCGTGCAGTTTACGCCGGACCTGATGCCGGCCGATATCATCGGCACCAACATCGTCATGGAAGATGAATCGGGACGGCGAGCACTGCGATTCCAGGCCGGACCAATCTTCACGCATCTGCTGCTGGCCGATGAAATCAATCGCGCGACGCCGCGCACGCAATCGGCGCTGCTCGAAGCGATGGAAGAACACAGCGTCACCGTCGGCGGCACGACACACAAATTGGAAGAACCCTTTTTCGTCATGGCCACCCAGAATCCGCTCGAACAGGCCGGAACGTATCCCCTTCCCGCCGCGCAGCTCGACAAGTTCATGTTCAAACTGATCGTCAATTATCCAACATTCGACGATCTGGACCAGATCATTGAGCGCACCACGTCGGACGTCCCAATCGAACTGAAGCGCGTGACCACGCGGGAGAAAATTCTGCAGATGCGGCACCTCGTGCGGCGCGTCCCGGTCGCGGCGCACGTTGAAAGTTACGCCGCACGCCTGGTATTGGCTTCTGATCCGGCGTCTTCATATTCGACTGAAATGGTCAGGCGATGCGCAAAACACGGGTCGAGTCCCCGCGGCGTACTGGCTTTGGTGCTTGGTGGAAAAATTCGCGCGCTGCTGGACGGCCGCTTTGCCGTGGGCTGCGAGGACATCCGCAACGTCGCACCGGCGACGCTGCGCCACCGCATCGGACGAAGCTTTGAAGGCGAAGCGGATGAAATCTCGACAGACGCCATCGTGGCCGATCTACTGAAGAACACGCCCGA
>Ga0265314_10005339_pt1 | contig 11618 bp, 9 predicted proteins | sample 4126metaG_FD_203106 | JGI IMG/M metagenome (GOLD analysis project Ga0265314, IMG submission 203106) | Rhizosphere microbial communities from Carex aquatilis grown in University of Washington, Seatle, WA, United States - 4-1-26 metaG | ecosystem: Host-associated > Plants > Roots > Rhizosphere >... | reverse complement strand
CAAGCCCTGCGATCAAGCGCAGCAGCGTGGTCTTGCCGCAACCGGACGGGCCGACAAAGACCACGAAGGAGCCGTCCTCGATCTCGAGATCGGCGCCCTTGATGATGTTGACCGGTCCGAACGACTTGCGGACTCCCTGCAGCGTTATCTGGCCCATCGTATCTCGCCTCCCTACTTGACGGCGCCGAAGGTCAGGCCGCGGACCAGTTGCCGCTGGCTGAACCATCCGAGAATCAGGATCGGCGCGATCGCAAGCGTCGAAGCGGCCGACAATTTCGCCCAGAACAATCCTTCCGGGCTGGAATAGGACGCGATGAATACGGTGAGCGGAGCGGCCTCCGACGTCGACAGATTGAGGGTCCAGAACGCCTCGTTCCAGGCCAGGATGAAGTTCAACAGCAGCGTCGAGGCAAGGCCCGGGATCGCCATCGGCGTCAGCACATAGATCAGTTCGCGCCCTATCGTCGCGCCGTCCATCCGCGCCGCTTCCAGAATGTCCTTCGGGATTTCCTTGAAATAGGTGAACAGCATCCAGATCACGATCGGCAAATTGCCGAGACACAGGATGATGACGAGGCCGGTGCGGGAATCCAGCAGGCCAAAATTGCGGCAAATCAGATAGATCGGAACCAGCACGCCGACCGGCGGCATCATCTTGGTCGACAGCATCCAGAGCAGGATATCTTTCGTGCGCTTGGTCGGCGAGAACGCCATCGACCACGCCGCCGGCACCGCGATCAGCATCGCAATCAGGACCGACCCGCCGGCGATGATGATCGAGTTCAGCGCGTGATGAAAATAGTCGCTGCGTTCCTGCACCGTGACGTAGTTCTCGGTGGTCCAGTGGAAGAACAGGAAGAACGGAGGGCTGGCGAAGGCGTCGAGCTCGGTCTTGAAGCTGGTCAGCACCATCCAGAAGATCGGAAAGAAGATCAGGAATCCGAACAGCCACGCAGCTAGCGTCGATATCCATACCCGTCTCGCGGTCACCATCCGTGCCATCGGCGTCAGGCCTCCAAATTCCGGCCGACGATCCTGACCAGGAAGAAGGCCACGACGTTGGCGATCACGACCGCGACCAGTCCGCCGGCCGATGCGCTGCCGACGTCGAACTGGATCAAGGCCTGCGAGTAGATCAGGAACGCGATGTTGGTGGTCTGCAGGCCGGGTCCGCCGCCGGTGGTGACGAAGATTTCGGCGAACACGGTGAGCAGGAAAATGGTCTCGATCAGGATCACCACCGTGATCGGCCGCGCCAGATGCGGCAGCGTGATGTAGATGAAGGTCGACACGGCCCGCGCACCGTCCATCTCGGCGGCTTCCTTCTGCTCCTCATCGAGCGACTGCAGCGCGGTGAGCAGGATCAACGTCGCGAACGGCAGCCACTGCCAGGAAACGATCAGGATCACCGAAAACAGCGGCGCATCGGTGAACCAGTCGATCGGCTGCGCGCCCACCAGCCGGGCGAGCCAGGCGAACAGGCCCGACACCGGGTGCATCAGCAGGTTCTTCCAGACCAGCGCGCTGACCGTCGGCATCACGAAAAACGGCGCGATCACCATCAGCCGGACGATGCCCTGGCCGACCACCGGCTGGTCGAGCAGCAGCGCCAGGGGAATGCCGAGCAGGATGGTGATGGCCAGCACCGAGCCGACCAGCACCAACGTGTTTTGCAACGAGGCGAGGAACGCCGGATCGGTCAGGAAGTAACGAAAATTATCCAGCCCGATAAAACTTTCCGAACCGGGATCGAGCAGGCTGTAGTGCAGCGTCGAGAAATAGATCGTCAGCGCCAGCGGAACGATCATCCAGATGAACAACAGCACGACGGCGGGCGTCAGCAGCGTGCGCGCGAGAATCTGGGTCTGCCGAGTCGCCATCGCCACCTCCACTTTCAGGATAAAGCGACCATCCAGTTTGGAGAACAGGATGGTCGCCAGTTTGCGGCCGGGGGGACAAGGCCGCGAGCGGCAAAACGCCTTACTTGATGTAGCCGGCGCGTTTCATTTCGCGCTCGGTCGAGGATTGCGCGGCCGCCAGCGCTGCGTCGACGGTCATGTTGCCCGACAGCGCCGCCGAAAAATCCTGGCCGACGGTGGTGCCGATGCCCTGGAATTCAGGGATCGCGGCATATTGCACGCCGACATAAGGCACCGGCTTGACGGTCGGCTTGTTCGGATCGGCCGCGTCGATCGAGGCCAAGGTCGGCTTGGCGAACGGCGCGACCTTGAGATATTCCGGATTCTGGTAAAGCGAGGTGCGCGTTCCCGGCGGCACATTGGCCCAGCCCTCCTTGGAGGCGACCAGCTTGGTGTAGTCCTTGTTGGTAGCCCAGGCGATGAACTTCTCGGCCGCCTCGACCTTCTTCGATCCGGCCGGGATCGCGAGATTCCACGCCCACAGCCAGTTGGCGTTCTTGCCGAGGCCGGCATTCGGCGCCAATGCAAAACCGACCTTGTCGGCGACTTTGGATTCCTTCGGATTGGTCACGAAAGACGCCGCGACCGTCGCGTCGATCCACATCGCGCATTTGCCGGCATTGAACAGCGCGAGATTTTCATTGAAGCCGTTCGAGCTGGCGCCGGGAGGTCCGGCTTCCTTCATCAGGTCGACATAGGTCGAAAGCGTCTTCTTCCATTCGGGCTGGTCGAATTGCGGATGCCATTGTTCGTCGAACCAGCGCGCGCCCATCGAGTTCGACATCGCGGTCAAGAACGCCATGTTCTCGCCCCAGCCGGCCTTGCCGCGCAGGCAGATGCCGTAGACGCCATTGGCCTTGTCGGTGAGCTTCTTGGCTGCATCAATGACAAAATCCCAGGTCGGCTTTTCCGCCATGGTCAGCCCGGCCTTCTGGAACAAATCGGTGCGGTACATCACCATCGAGCTCTCGCCATAGAACGGCGCGGCGTAGAGCTTCCCCGATACCGACACCGCGTCGCGGATCTTCGGCAACAGGTCTTCGGTGTCGTAGCCGGCGCCGAGATTCTCGAGCGGCACCAGCCAGCCCTTCTTGGCCCAGATCGGCACCTCATAGGTGCCGATGGTCAGCACGTCGAACTGGCCGCCCTTGGTCGCGATGTCGGTGGTGACGCGCTGGCGCAGCACGTTTTCTTCCAGCGTCACCCATTTCAGCGCGATGTCGGGATTCTTCGCGGTGAAATCGGCCGTCAGGCCCTGCATCTTGATCATGTCGCCGTTGTTCACCGTGGCGATGGTCAGGGTGGTGGTCTCTGCGAGCGAGGGCGCGGACGAGGCAGCCAACAGCGAAAGCGCGCCGAAGAGGGCGCCAGAGAATGGCTTCACGGTATCCTCCCACTATTTTTCGCATTGAGCATATGCCCATGCGTTGGGCTTATGTTCACACCGGCGTAAAACCTTGTCAAGCGCGGCACGGCGGTCCCGCACGGAATTCGCGGCACGCTGTTGCAGCGCACGCTTGGGATGTGGGCTTCGATGCTTTTGAATGACCTGAAGCCAATTTCGATTGAACGATCGCAACAACGGCAGCGCGCTCTCTCTCCCACCCAACTCGGATTTACCCGGGTTGGGCACCGATATTTGTCGAGGTCGGATATATCCGACTTCGATGGGAGAGGATTGGGGTGAGGGGGTACGGACTATCGATAGGCCAAAACCCCTCACCTGGATTGCATCTGCGATGCAATCCGACCTCTCCCTATGGGCGAGGTGAAGGTTGAAGCGTCATCGCTTTAGGATCGCGCTTGCGGTGACCTCGTCGGTGATCAGACCGTTGATCAGGCGGCCTTTCAGCGCGGCCTGGATCGCCGGAACCTTGCCCTTTCCGACGGCGGCGCCGATGGTCAGCGCGGCGGCCGGGACACGGGGTGGAATGCTGGTCAGACGGCCATTGGTGCCGCCGTCGATGATGCGGCCGTCGGCATCGAATGCCCAACCGGTCAGTTCGCCCGCCGCGCCGCGGCGCATCAGGTCGAACAGTTCCTGCCGCGTGACAAAACCGTCGACCAGCATCTGCGCGCCCTGATCGATCTGGCCGATACCCACCAGACGCAGATCCGCTTTCGCCGCCAACGCCCGCACCTTCGAGATCGGCTCCAGCCGCAGCATCTGGTCGCGCTCCTTCTCCGACGACATCAGGAACGGCAACGGCATCGGGTAATGCCTGGACTGCGTGATATCGGCGAGCCGGCCGACGGTGTCGAAGAAACTCGCCGAGCCATCCGCCGAGATGTTGCCGACCAGCGAGACGATCTGGTGATTGGGCCGCTCGATCGGCGATACCCGCTCGACGGCGGCGCGCACCGCCCTTCCCGTTCCGAGCGCCACCACCACCGGCTTGTCGCTGCGCAGCATCTGCTCCAGCACATTCGCGGCCCGCTCGGCGATGCCGGCCGCCGATTGCGGCGCGGCCGGATCGTTCGGCACCACCTCGCAGTAAGCCAGCTTGAACGCCTGCTTGAGTTTGGCCGCAAGTTCCATGCAGGCGGCGATCGGATGCTCGAGCCGGAAGGTGATCAGACGCTTGGCCAGGCACAGCGAGACCAGCCGCTGCGCCGAGGCGCGCGAGACCTGCAGCATTTTTGCAATTTCATCCTGGGTGTGACCGGCGATGAAATAGAGCCAGCCGGCGCGCGCGGCCTCGTCGAGACGCGATTTGTCGTTGTCAGGCGCGGCCATTTTACTGCATCCGATTTTCGAAGGCCGGCGCGCCGCGCGCTTCACGCGCGAACGCCCGTGCCCCGATTTTCCGGGAACATATACTCAAAATATGAGCAATAGTTCAATCTCCGCGGTGCGGTGCGGTCGCCCATCGAGGTATCACGGAAGATGATATGATCGCGAAGCTGAACCACGAGAGAGGCCCGATCGATGACGGCGAAACAGGATTTGAGCAACCGCGTCGCGTTGGTGACAGGCGGCTCCCGCGGCATCGGCGCCGCGATCGCATTGGCGCTTGCCGGCGCCGGCTGTGCAGTCGCGGTCAATTACCGCGAGCGCGCTGATGATGCCGAGGCCATCGTTGCCAAGATCAAGGCGACGGGCGGACGCGCCATTGCGGTCGCCGCCGATGTCTCGCAAAACGCAGCCGTCACGGCGATGGTCGAGCGCGTCACCACCGCGCTTGGTCCGATCGATGTCCTCGTCAACAATGCCGGTGTGGCGATCGTGCGCGGCGTCGACGACCTGACCGAAGCCGAGTTCGACCTGACCATCGCGGTGAACCTGAAATCGGCCTTCCTGTGCACGCAGGCGGTGCTGCCCGCGATGCGGGCGCGCAAATGGGGCCGCATCGTCAACATCACATCCGGCGCGGCGCGTGGCGCCGGTGCGATCGGCGTGCACTACAACGCCTCGAAAGCCGGCATGGAAGGATTGACGCGCGGCTATGCGGCGCGGCTGGTCAAGGAAGGCATCACCGTCAATTCGGTGGCGCCGTCGCTGATCGAAACCGACATGATGCGCGGTCGCACCGATCTGGCGCGAAAAATTCCGCTCGGACGCTTGGGCCAACCCGAGGAAGTCGCACATGCCGTGGTCATGGTTCTCGGCAACGACTACATGACCGGACAGACCATCGTGCTCAATGGCGGCATGACGTTTATCTGATTTGCGGTCCAGGCATCCCGGTCCTTCAACGCTGGCCGGGTGAAAATAGATACTTGCAGATTGCAACTTTTTTTGCGCTTGCTGCATTGCACACAGGCGTTTCCGCTTGATACAGGTGTTACGACAACCATATGCTCGGACGCGACAAAGACGGGGGTGTCTGTCGCTGACGAAATCAGCCGGGCCGCGATAGAATGGCCAACACCCCGCCTGAGCAATTTTGGGAGACTGCGCCATGATGTCCGTCGAAGACAACGAAAAGCTCACCCGCACCGATCGCAACACCTACATGGGCGACTACCTGCGCTCGTTTTGGATTCCTGCGATGGTCGCCGCCGAAGTGCCCGAGCGGGACGAGGCGCCGGTGCGACTGCGGCTGCTCGGCGAGGACCTGATCGTGTTCCGCAACACCGACGGCAAGCTCGGCGTGATGGACGAATATTGTCCGCACCGCCGCGCCAGCCTGTTTTTCGGGCGCAACGAGGAATGCGGCATCCGCTGCGTCTATCACGGCTGGAAGTTCGATATCGAAGGCAATTGCCTGGAGATGCCGAGCGAGCCGCCGGAAAGCGACTATCGCCGCAAGGTCAAGGCGCGGGCCTACGCCGCGCGCGAGGCCGGCGGCCTGCTCTGGGTCTATATGGGCGACCAGGCCAGCCTCGCGGCGATGCCGGATTTCGAATGGCTCGACCTGCCGGAGGGCCACCTCTACGCCTCGCGCTGGGAACAGGAATGCAACTCGATCCAGGCCATGGAGGGCGAGCTCGACAGCTCCCATGTCAGCTTCCTGCATCGCCGGATCGACCAGATCGACACCAACAACCAGGCGCTGACCGGAAGCTATTTTCAGGAAGACCGCTCACCGCGCTGGCACGTCAAGGACACCGACTACGGCTTCATTGCTGCGTCGCAGCGCAATGTCGACGACAACAAGTCCTACTGGCGAATGAACCAGTTCCTGCTGCCGTTCTACACCATGATCACGCCGGCCCCCGGATCGGCGCTGATGACGCGGATGTGGGTGCCCAAGGACGACACCCATTGCTGGGTGATCGCGGTGAACTTCCGCCGCGACAAGCCGCTCGGCGCCGAGGAGTTGCGGGCCTGGAAGAACGGCGAAAACACCCACCGCCGCACCATCCCGGGCACCACCATCCCGCTGGAAAACAAGGCCAACAACTACAACATCGACCGCCAGATGCAGAAGACGGTCTCGTTCTCAGGCATCGAAGGCATTCGTGCCCAGGATGCGATGGTGACGGAGTCGCCCGGACCGATCGTCGACCGCAGCCTGGAGCATCTCGGAACCAGCGACATCGCCATCGTCAAGATGCGCCGGCGGCTGATGGCGGAAGCGAAGAAATTCCAGGAGACCGGCGAGCGACCGCTGCCAACCCGTGAAAACCGGCTCTATCGGATTCGGGCGCATCAGGTGGTGCTGGATCGCGAAAAGCTGTTTCACGAAGACGAAGGCGTGATCGCCGCGATGAAGGCCTGAGGCCAAAATGCAAACCCTCGAGGCGGCTTCAGCGGTCGCGAAGGTAGCCTCGACGTGCATTTTCGTTTCGGTAACCCGCCTGCTGTAGTGTCCCTCAACAGCGGCGGGTTGCCTTGCGCAATCAATTCACGCGAACAACATCTCAAAATACTTTAACGACACTTTCTGCAGCGATTGCAGTGACTACGCGCGATGTGTTGTGAGCACACGCAAGCTGGTTAAAGTGAGCATGTAGCCGCGACCTCCGGCGAGATTCCTCAGAGAATGCACAGCGCTGACGCGTGAAGACACACTCCGACGTCGGCAAGCTCACATTTTGAATTTTCAGGGCCAAGCCTTAACAGTTTTGGCCTTGCCGACCTTGGCGATGCGTTTGACCGGCGCGTGCTTCGACAGCGGCCGGGACGAGGGATCGCTCATATGGGCAATACGATCTTCCAGATGCCCGGCGACACGCAAGAAGGTCTCGATCGAGGCCGGGTCGAGGCCGACGGTCAGGTTATCGTGTCGCGTGAGCACCTCGCTAAAACTTCGTTTCAGGAGCGCGACGCCTGCCTTTGACAGCCTTATCTCGGAACGCTTGCGGGCACTGCCCTTCACGGCCTCGATCTCGACCAGGGCTTTTTTGGCCAAGGTGCCGGTCTCGCGGCTGACCACCGCTTTGTCGAGGTTCGACCGGGTCCAGATGTCGTAGGCGCTGGCGGGCCCGTATTCGGCCAGAAACGACAGGATTCGCCATTCGGCCAGCGAGACGCCGTAGCTCTGGGTGAAGAACACGTTGGCGTTGGCCCTGAGCTTGGCGACCAGGCTCGACATCACGGTTGGCAGATAACGCGCGAAGTCGAGCGTAAGTCCTTCCAGTTCTTTCGCCAATTGCTCCGTTTTGGCATGGCTGCACATCGAAGCCGCCTTCTGCCTGCCACTACGCGCAACCATCTGCCTTCGGTTTCCTTCAGGTTTCAAAATTCAACAGTTTGGCGGCGGTGTGACCCAGAATGCCGGCCTTTTCGTCGTCGCTGAGCGAACTGCAGGCAAAGATGTGATCAACCGGCTCAAGCTGCCAGCGATACGGATAATCGCTGCCCAGCACAATCTGCCCGGCGCCGACCTGGGCCGCCAGATGCCGGATGGCTTCCGGCGTGAATACCAGCGAGTCGAAATAGATCTGCCGGAGATATTCGGTCGGCTTTTTCTCCAGCTTGATGTTCGGGTCGCAACTGGCCGGGCTGACCAGGCAGGCGTGGTCGGAGCGGTCGGCATAGGACGGCAGAAAGCCGCCGCCATGGGCCGCAATCACCTTAAGGCCGGGAAAGCGGTCGAAGGTTCCCTCGAAGATCAAATGCGAGAGCGCCAGCGTCGTCTCCATCGGAAACACCGCGGCGTTGGTCAGCCAGCCATTGCCGGCCGCCCTCTTGTCGAGTTCCGGGATGCCGTAGGGGTGAATGAACAGGGGTACGCCGAGCTCTTCCGCCTTGGCCCACACCGGATTGAATTTCGGATCGGAGAACGCCACGCCGTCGACCGAACCGCCGATCGCCGCGCCCTTCAGGCCCTGCTTCTTGACCGCGGTCTCCAGCTCCTGCACCGCCAAATCGGGAGCCTGCAGGGTCAGCGAGGCGAAGGCGGCGAAACGGTCCGGCTTGGAAGCGCAGAGCTCGGCGAGCTTCTCGTTCTGTAGCTTGACGACCTGGCTGGCGAGATCGCGGTCACGGGCGTACCAGATCGGGTTGATCGACAGGATTTCCATGTCGACCGCCTGCCCGTCCATCGCGGCAAGCCGCGTGTTGATCTCGAGAAACGCCTCCTGCGCGCCAAGCACCGGCGCCGCCGCGATCTGCGGGCGCGGAACGCCTGAACTGAGCAGCGACATGGCCTCGCGAAACACGCAATGGGCGTGCACGTCGATAGTCTTGACCCGCTTTCCTGCAACCATGACGGGAAGCTTTTGCCGCACCGGCTGCTGGGCATGGGCGCTTTGCAGCTGGCCGCAGCTGCAAAACACGATGCCGGCGACGGCGGCAGTGCCTGTTTTCAGGAAATCTCGACGGCTGGTCATCGCAAGTTCCTCCCTGTGCGCCGGCCCGGTCTGTTCCGCCAAGCCATGCTGATTTTGCTGGAGTTCCGCCGCGAGCGACGGACGGCCAGATTGCAACCAGCGTAGGACATTGTTCAGGGCCGCAGCAAGGCGGCCTTTGCCAGCGCGGCGCCACCGCCGGAATTCCGGCAGCGCCAATTCACCAGCCGGTTCAAATGTTAAGCGTGAATTAGGATAGCTCGCTTAAGTTGCCGTAATCGTTAGCCCGGAGCCGCGCGCTCCGGTTCCCGTACCCCTCTATCCGGCTGGCATCTCCATGAAAATCGGTACCCTCCTCACCACCGTTATCCTCTCGCTGTCGGCCGTCGGCGGGGGCCTCGCCGTCTACGTGGCCTCGACCAAGCACGAGACCATGAACAGGATCTCCGAGGCCGGGAAGCGATTGGAAATCGTCCGCGCGGTCGGCGATATCCCGCGCTACATGAATCCGGAACGGGGCTTTGCCACCAACATCATGTTCGGACCGCCGGTGGTCGAACCGAAGATGCTGGCCGGACTCGATAAATATCGCAAGGACACCGACGGCGCCGTCGCCAAAATGGAGCAGGTCCGGGCCACCATTGCCGACGCGCTCGATGACGGCCGCGACATCGTCGCCAAGATCGACGACTTGAAACGGCAGTTCGACACCCTTCGTACCGAGATCGACAAAGCCATTGCGGGTCCGGCGGAAGCCCGCCGCGATGCCGCCAAGAAGATCGTGGCCGACAACGCGGTTTTCAACCACGCGCTGAGCGCGATGCTCGACGACCAGGTCCGCAAGATGGCGATCCTGAACGGCGACGCCTATCGGCAGTCGACCTACGCCAACCAGGCGTGGGCCCTGCGCGACATTGGCGGCCTCAATGCCAGCCTGCACAAGAACCTGGTCGGCGGCAAACGCGTGGCGACCGAAGCCGAGAAGCTTGAGCTGAGCCGTTCGCAGGGCAGGACCGACCAGATCCTGGCGGGCTTGCAGGAACTGCGCGGCAATCCGGCGACACCCGCCAACGTCGAGGCGGCGCTCTCCAAGATGCAGGACTCTTATGTCGACCGCTTCGGCCAGGAATTGAAGCTGGTCAAGGAAGGCGCCATCAGCGGCAAGTACGAGCATGATGTCGACACCTATTTCGTCGAATCGCAGAAGGGGCTCGGCTCCATCATCACGGTGCGCGACGCGCTGTACGACAATGCCGAGGCGATACTGGCCGCGGCCTATTCCGGCGCCCGGCTCAGCTTCCTGATCGCGCTCGCGGGGCTCGCCGCGGTGATCGCCGCCAGCTGCGGCCTCGTGGTGATGGTGCGGCGGCGGGTCTGCATGCCGATCGTCGACATCACCGCTTCGATGTCGCGGCTCGCGGCCGGCGATACCGCCGGCGCCATTCCCGCCAGCGAGCGCAAGGACGAGATCGGCGCGATGGCTGCCGCGGTCCAGGTGTTCAAGGACAACATGATCAAGGCCGAGCGGCTGTCGGCCGAACAGGCCGTCGAGAACGACATCAAGATGCGCCGCGCGCGGGTGCTCGATGATTTGACCAAGTCGTTCGAATCCAGGGTCGGCGAACTCATCAGCGGACTGTCGTCGTCTTCCGGTACGATGGAAGCCACCGCGCGGTCGATGTCCTCGACCGCGGCGGCGACCGACCGCCAGGCCGGCGCGGTCGCCACCGCTTCGCAGCAGACCACGGCCAACGTCCAGACCGTCGCCAGCGCCACCGAGGAACTGACCTCCTCGATCACCGAGATCAGCCGCCAGGTCGCGCAATCCGGCCAGATCTCCACCCGCGCGGTCGAGAACGCCCGACGCACCGGCGATATCGCGCAATCGCTCGCCGCCGGCGCCCAGAAGATCGGCGACGTCGTGACGCTGATCCAGACGATCGCCGCCCAGACCAACCTGCTGGCGCTCAACGCCACCATCGAGGCGGCGCGCGCCGGCGAAGCCGGCAAGGGCTTTGCGGTGGTTGCGTCAGAGGTGAAATCGCTGGCTGGCCAGACCGCCAAGGCCACCACCGAAATCTCCGAGCAGGTCGCCGCGATCCAGAGCGCGAGCGACCAGACGGTGGCGGCGATCAGGAACGTGGTCGAGGTGATCACCGAGATCGACCAGATCGGCGTTGCGATTGCCTCGGCGATCGAAGAGCAGGGTTCGGCGACCAAGGAAATCGCCCGCAACATCCAGCAGGCCGCGCACGGCACCCAGGAGGTCGCCTCCAACATCTCGGGGGTGCAGCAGGCCGCCACCGACGCGGGCGCTGCAGCCACCCAGGTGCTCGGTGCCGCCGAACAGGTGTCGCAGCAGTCCAAGGACCTCGCCGGTCAGGTCAATCGCTTCCTCAGCGATGTCCGCGCGGCTTAGTTCCGGGCGGCGGCCGGCAGCCATTGCTGCGCTGCTGCCTTGCCTGCTGATATATGACCCATATACGCTTGGGATGACTTCGCGGGCGCTTCGCCCGCGAA
>Ga0265314_10005337_pt1 | contig 11620 bp, 10 predicted proteins | sample 4126metaG_FD_203106 | JGI IMG/M metagenome (GOLD analysis project Ga0265314, IMG submission 203106) | Rhizosphere microbial communities from Carex aquatilis grown in University of Washington, Seatle, WA, United States - 4-1-26 metaG | ecosystem: Host-associated > Plants > Roots > Rhizosphere >... | reverse complement strand
GCTCGCGCCCGTTCGGTTGGGCGGCAGGCCACTGGGTAGTATGGCGCTTATTGGGTCGCCGCCCTCCGAGCAGATGGTGCACGCCATCTCCAACCTGATCGCCATCGCCATCGAGAAGGCGCGCGCGCTCGAAGACGCCAGCCACGCGGAGGCGGCACGGCAGAGCGAGGTCCTGAAATCCGCGTTGCTCGATTCCCTGGCGCACGATATCAAGACGCCGTTGACGTCCATCAAGGCCGCGGTCACAAGTCTGTTGGGAAGCGCGCCGGGCGCCGACCGCGAGCTGCTCACCATCATCAATGAAGAGGCCGACCGGCTCAATCGCCTGGCGGCCGAAGTGGTGGAAATGGCGCGCATCGAAGCCGGCAAGCTGCACCTCGACAAGCAGCCGGTGGCAGTTGCCGAGCTCATCTCCAGCGCCCTCTCCGATTTGGCTGCGCCGTTGAAGGGGCGGCCGCTCAAACTGCGCGTCCCCCACGAACTTCCCGCGGCTGAAGCCGACCGCGATTTCGCCGCGCAGGTGTTAAAACAGTTTGTCGAAAATGCGCTCAAATACTCGCCTGAGGCTTCGCCGTTGGAGATTTCGGCGGAGCTGAAGAGCGGGAAGATCGTCATCGGCGTGGGCGACCACGGGCCAGGCATCGAAGAGAACGAGCGGCCGCTCATTTTCGACAAGTTCTATCGCGGACGCCGCCACCGCTTCGACACCAAAGGAACGGGCATGGGTCTGGCGATCGCCAAAGGAATTGTAGAAGCGCACGGTGAACGAATCTGGGTGGAAGGCGAGCCGGGCCAGGGCGCGGTATTCTATTTCTCGCTGGCCGCAAGTGCTGGAGGTCGCGAAGCTTGAGCGCCGGAAAAATTCTAGTGGTAGACGACGATCCGCAGATACGCCGGGTCATGAAAGCCACGTTGGTGGGGCATAGCTATGAGGTAGTGGAAGCGCGGACGGGCGAAGAGTCGCCCAACCTGGTCCTGCTCGACATGAATATGCCGGGCATGGGGGGCCTGGAGACGTGCCGCGCGATTCGCGGAGCGTCGGATACGCCGGTAATTATTCTCTCGGTTCGCAATACCGAGAAGGACAAGGTGGCCGCGCTGGACGCCGGCGCCGACGACTACGTCACCAAGCCCTTCGGCATCGAAGAGCTGCTGGCGCGTATCCGCGCGGCGCTGCGTCGATCGACGCCCGAGGGTGGTCCTCATTCGTTTCAGTCGACGGGCCTCGATGTCGATTTCGACACCCGGCGGGTGCGGGCGAATGGCGCTGAGGTGCGGCTGACGCCCAAGGAGTTCGAACTCCTGCGCCATCTGGTCTCGAATGCCGGCAAGCCAGTGACGCATCGCGAACTGCTGCAAGCGGTGTGGGGTCCCGACTATGGCGACGAGCCGGAATATCTGCGCGTCTTCATCAATCAGGTGCGGAAGAAGATTGAAGCGAACCCCGCGAAGCCGCAATATATCGTGACCGTGCCTTGGGTGGGCTATCAGTTCGTGGCGCCGGAGTAAGTCCGGCTATTGTGGGATAAGCTTTAGCTCGCCCCAGGCGAGCGAAGCTCGCCCCGGTAAGAATCAAGCACCGTCCTCAGCGGCGTAATCGAACTGGTGCGGCTGGAACTCGCCGGGAGGGTTGGCGCGCTCCCATGCGATAGTTCGGTCGATCGCTTCCTCAACCGGCATGGGTTCCCGATATCCCAGTTCGCGGCGTATGCGGGAAGAATCGGCCCCCCAATGCTGGGCGGGATTGCCCTTCTGCGCGAGGTGCGGCGGCATGCGTTCCTTCGGCAGGACCACGAACTCGCCATCCCATCCAGTGGCCGCTGCGATCTTGCCGGCCCACTCGCGCTCCGAGTAAGCAGGCGTCTCCGCGACATTGTAGATGCGCCCGGCAGCTTGCGGGGAAACCGAGGCCAATGCGATGGCGGCCGCTACATTGTCCACGAAACCGCGCGGCGAGCGCCAATCAGCCCAACCCTTTTCCAGCAGGATACGCCGGCGGCCGTCGTCCATCCGCTTCAGCACCGGCCGGAAACGACGCAACCGATCGCCGGGGCCGTAGATCATCGGCAGGCGGAGTACCGTCCCGGGCAATTGTGGATCGCCTAAGACCGCTCGCTCCACCGGGATCTTGTCGTAGTCCACGTCGAGCCAGTGGAAGATCTTCTGCAGCGCCTTGAGGCTTTCCGGCGGGTACGTTTGCAGCTTGGTTCGGAGCGCGGAATCTTCCGTCAGAGGCACCGGCTGCAGCGGACCATCCTCGCTCCCATGCAGGACTCCGCATGCGCGATACACGTCGATGCTGCTGGCCGCGACCACCCGCTGAACAGAGCCGCTGAATATCTCCATCAGCCAGTGGGCCTGCGCGCCGGAGCTGAGGATGAGATCGATGACTACATCCGCCTTCAGCCCGAGAGTGCCCAGATCGCCCCGCTCGCCGACGATCGATTCGGCGGGCAACCCAGTAGCCGCACCGCTCCGCGTGAGGACCGCCACCGCGTGTCCCATCGCGGCCAGTTCGTGCACCAGCGGACGCCCGATGAATCCCGTACCGCCTATCACCAGGACCTTCATGCCACCAGCTTACTGTATACTTCCAGCAGTGGAACTGCGATTCTCGCGACGAAAAATCATGCAGGGAGTGGGCGGCGCGGCCGTGGCGAAGTCCCTCGAAATGGCAGCCGAAGGCGCGCCTGTGCCGCGCCGGTGGCCTATCGAAGAAGGCCCGGATACCCCCAAGCTTTGTCTCGCGCCCGGCGATGGCGGCGGACCATTGGCCGCGAGTCCGGAGTCCGCCCCGGCGCCACGCGGCCCAGTTGGGGGAGGCAGCGTCTACGGCGGTTTTCTCGATCCCAAAGCGGAACCGGCGCCAGCGGGCCGCCTCGAAGCCGGCTTTCAGCGCATCCGCCAACTCGGTGTGACGCACCTGTTGGGTGTCAACGTCTCCGGGCCAGGAGGCGTTTGGACCGTCGAAAGCGTGCGCCGCGCAGTCGACACGGCTAAAGCCGCGGGACTCGTCGCCTACAACGCCATGATCGGTCTCCCGGCCAGTGTGATCTACGGGAAGGAGACGCGCGCCAAGGACATGGAGCCGTTCCTCGCTTCCATCGAAGCCGCGGGCAAAGGCGGGCTGACCGTGGTGGAGTACAACTTCTACGCGCACCGCGCGACCGAAGGCTATTACGAGACGATTGGCCGCGCGAATTCCGGCTATACCGGGTTCGACTCCGAACTCGAGTTGCTCGCAGACGAAAATGGCAGCGTGATGCAACCTATCTACCGCGATGGTAAAGGACAGATCACGCCGGACACTCTGACCGCGTTTCCCAACGCCAAGAAGGTGAAGTTTAAGGACCTGCCGCCGCTTGCCAATGAAGGCGCTCACAAACTGGACGAGATGTGGGCCAACATCTCTTATTTCCTGAAGGCCGCGATTCCCGTTGCTGAGAAAGCTGGCGTCCGCATGGCCCTTCATCCCAACGATCCGCCAGCACCCATCAGCCGCGGGTCGCAACAAGTCATGTCGACCCTGGCCGGATGGAAGCATCTCATCGGCATCGTCGACAGCCCCGCCAACGGCATCACGTTCGACTGCGGAGTGACGCGCGAACTAGGCGAAGATGCCATCGCCACGGCGGAGTATTTCGCCAGCCGAAAGCGCATCAACCATGTCCACTATCGCAATGTGCAGGTGGTGAAGCCATACGAGAAATACCAGGAAGTCTTCATCGACGCCGGAGTCAACGACATGTTCGGGGTGATGAAGGCGCTGGTGCGGAACAAATACACCGGTACCATCTACCCCGAGCACCCGCGCGCGCTCGACTCCGATCGCGATCGCGTCGCGCCCGGCCGCATCCCCGGCTATCCCGGCGGCGGCGGATATGCGGGCATCGCCTTCAGCGTGGCATACGCCCGGGCTATGATGCAGGCGGCGTTGGAGAGCGTGTAGCGCACGTCGAGCAGCAGTAACTGGGCTATCCTGAACCTGAGATGCCCGTAATCGTCTCTCTGCTTCGCGGCGTGAATGTCGGCGGCCAACTGATCAAAATGGACGCATTGCGCACCCTGTACGAGTCCCTCGGACTTCGCAAAGTGGAGACGTTCATTCAAAGCGGCAACGTGATTTTCACGACGCAGGCGCGCGACCGGATCGCGCTAGCCAAACGCATCGAAGACGCCATCGAGAAGAAATTCGGCTTCCACAGTGACGTGATCCTGCGCAACGCCGACGAGTTGCGCGATGCGCTGGCGCGCAACCCTTTCGCCGAACGGCTCGACATCGACCCCGCCAAGGTACTGATCACATTCCTGGCATCCGACCCCGATCCGGAAGCCAGCGCCAAGGTGCGCGCCCTCGACATCCACCCCGAGGAATTGCACATCGACGGCCGCGAGGTGTACATCTATTTCGCCAACGGCATGGCGCGGCCGAAATTGTCGTGGCACCTCGTCGGCAAACAACTCAAGACACCGGGCACCGGTCGAAATCTGAACTCCGTCCGGAAACTGCTCGCCATCGCGGAGCGGTTGGAGAAACCTGCATGAACCGCGCATTCCCTATGCTCCTGTTCGCCGCCGCGCTGCTTGCCGGCTGCGGACCGGCTGCGCCGACAGCCAAAGCACCCAAGGTCGACCCGACCACCGAGGGCTGGTACGCGCAGAACACGGAGAGGCTCACCAACATGGATCGCGCGGCGCAGAAACTGCTCGAGGCTGGCCGTAAAGATGAAGCGGCGGCCATCGTGACTAGCGGACAATCTTTGCAGACGCGCCTGCTGGCCGCTCCCCACCCCACGCTCGAGGCCATGGAGGCGATCGCCGATCTCGATCGGGTCTATGCCAAGATGCTCATTTCCAATGGATATTTCGGCGAGGCGCGGATGCTGTTTCAGAAGAATATTACTCGTTGGAAGACGTGGAAACCACAGAGTCCGGAGACCGAACGGCGATTGAAGGAAGCCAATTCCGACATCGCCGAGTGCGATCGCCATATGGGCGGTTAGGGCTGGTGCGGCGAATACGATTGCAATCCGCAGTGATCCTTCCGTGAATCGCACAGAGGCGGCGTGCGGGTGTTCCGCAAGGAGTGCGCCTGATGGAATTTGAGTGACAGCTTCGCACGAACTGGGACCCTTCGTACACGCATCTCCCGGGCATCCTCGCTACAATAAGAAACGCCGCTTCCGGCGGGCGTAGTGTCGTACCGCCCGCCCTTCGAATCGTCAGCAATAAGGACAGCAATCTTGGAGAACCAGCGCGTAAAAGTCGGACTGGTGGGCGCGGGGTATGTCAGCGCATATCACGCGCGGGCGTTGCGCACCTTGCCGTTTGTCGACATCGTGGGCATCGCCGATCCCGACGAGGATCGCGCCGGCGCCCTGGCGGAACAATTCAAGATCCCCAACGTCTATCCTTCCCTGCAGGCGATGGCGGAAGCAGAGCCCAAGGTGATCCACGTCCTCACGCCACCGGGATCGCACGCCGCGCTGGCGCTGCAGGCGCTCGATATGGGATGCCACGTCTTCGTGGAAAAACCCATGGCCGAGAGCGCGGCCGATTGCGACCGCATGATCGAGAGCGCCCGCCAGAAGGGTTTGGTGCTTTCCGTGAATCATTCGGCCCGCATGGACCCCATCGTGCTCCAGGCGCTCGACATGATTCACAAGGGCGCCTGTGGCCAGGTACAGGCGGTCGACTTCTTTCGTAGTTCCGATTACCAGGCCTACTCCGGCGGCGGCTCCGTTCCCGCGCACTTCCGCAACGGCTCGTACCCTTTCCAGGATCTCGGCGTCCACGGACTGTATCTGCTGGAGGCGTTCCTCGGCCCCATCCGCCACGCCGACACCCGCTACTACGCCAGCGGCATCGGCGATCCCAACCTGGTCTTCGACGAGTGGCGCACGCTGGTGGAAACCGACAAGGGCACCGGCCAGATGTACATTTCGTGGAATGTGCGGCCCATCCAAAACGAGCTCGTCATCCACGGCACCAAAGGCGTGATGCACGTGGACTGCTACCTGCAGGTCATCACGCTTCGCAAGACGTATCCCGCGCCCAAGCCGGTGCAGCGCATTCTCGGCGCGGGTTTCAATTCGCTGCACATGCTTGCCAAGGTCTCGGTAAACACCGTGCGTTTCGCCACCGGACGCTTGAAGCCGTCACCCGGCATCCACGTTTCGGTGATCAAGTTTCACGAGGCGCTGCACAACGGCCAAGACCCTCCGGTTCCCGCCGAAGAGGGACGGCGCGTGATCGCGCTGCTGGAAGAGGTTTCGCGCCGCGCCGACGAGGACAAGCGCGTTTACCTGACGGAACCGAACCAGCACCTCAAGCCTCGCATCCTGGTGACCGGCGCCAACGGGTTCGTGGGCAAGGCGTTGGTCCAACGCCTCCGCGAAGAGTTGCACGAGCCACTTCGCTTGCTGGTGTCCGCCATCGACTCCGCCTCCTGACGATATCCACCTGGTGTTCGGCGACCTCGGAAGCCCCGCTGTGGTCGACCATGCGATGGAAGGCATCGAAACGGTCTTCCACCTGGGTGCGGCCATGAAGGGCGGCCCGTTCGAATACCAGAGCGCCACCATTTGGGGGACGCGCAACGTAATCGACGCCTGCGAGCGTCACGGTGTCCACCGCCTGGTGCACGTCAGTTCGCTGAGCGTGCTCGATCACGCCGGACATCCGGAAGGCGTCTCAGTGAACGAGTCGTCCCCATACGAGCCCTATCCGAAACAGCGCGGCCTGTACACCCAAACCAAGCTGGAAGCCGAAAAGATGGTGCTCGACGCGGCGGCCGCGCAGCGCATTCAGGCGGTAGTTTTGCGTCCGGGACAAATCTACGGACCGGGCACCGAGAAGATTCCGCCTTCGGGCTCCATCAACATCGGCGGCCGCTGGCTGGTGGTGGGCTCGGGCAACCACCATGTTCCCCTCGTGTATGTGGATAACGTGGTGGACGCGCTACTGCTTGCGGGCGCGGCCGATCTACGAAATGGCGCGGTTTTCCAGTTGGTCGATCCCCAAGGGATCACGCAACGCAGCTATGTCAACTATGCCAAACGCGTGCGCACCGGCCGCGTGCGGGCTTCATACGTGCCGCCATGGCTTCTGAAGATCGCCGGATTTGGTCTGGAATTACTAGGAAAGGTATTGAAGCGCGCCGTGCCGCTCACGCCTTATCGTGTGCAGTCCATCACGCCGCTTTGGCCTTGCGATTGTACGGCCGCACATACCATTCTGGGTTGGCGGCCGAAGGTCAGCATTCAGGAAGGCATGACCCGGACGTTCCCCGAATAGAAGGGCTGTTAGCGGCTGGCTTTTGGCTGTTACAAGCCGAAGCGTGTCCCCCCAAGCAACCTGCTAGACTTGGCTTTTAATGCCTAAAGCAACGCTCTTGGAATGTAGTCTTTGTAAGCAGACGTACGAACCTGACAAGGTCGCCAATCTGTGTACCTGCGGAGGACCGTTGCTGGTCCGTTACGATCTCTCGACCATCCGCCATCGATGGTTGCGGCGCGATGTGCCGCACGGTCCTGCCAATATGTGGCGCTACGCACCGGTCCTGCCGCCCTCCGATGCGTCCATCGTTTCGCTCGGCGAGGGCTGGACGCCGCTGCTGCGCACCCACCGCCTGGGGTCGCGCATTGGCGCTGAGTCGCTCTGGGTGAAGGACGAAGGCTTGAACCCGACCGGCTCCTTCAAGGCGCGCGGCCTCTCTTGCGCCGTCTCCATGTGCGTCGAATTGGGAATCAAGAAAGTGGCGATCCCGTCGGCCGGCAACGCGGCCAGTGCCATGGCGGCGTACGCTGCGGCGGCAGGCATCGAGGCCCACATCTTCATGCCGCGCGACGTCCCCCAGGCGAATTATCTGGAGTGCAAGGCGTACGGCGCGCATGTCACGCTGGTCGACGGACTCATCAGCGATTGCGGCCGCATGGTCGCGGAGCGCGGGCCCGCCGAAGGCTGGTTCGACGTCAGCACGCTTAAGGAGCCCTACCGCATCGAAGGCAAGAAGACCATGGGCTACGAAGTGGCCGAGCAGATGGGTTGGGAATTGCCCGACGCGATCTTCTATCCTACCGGCGGCGGCGTGGGCATGATCGGCATGTGGAAGGCCTTTGACGAGATGGAAAAGCTGGGCTGGATCGGCTCCCGGCGTCCCAAGATGATCGCCGTGCAAGCCGAGGGCTGCCAGCCGGTGGTACGCGCGTTCGAAGAGAACCAGACCAGCAGCCGCTTTTACGAGAATGCTCACACCGTGGCGGCGGGATTGCGCGTGCCTAAGCCGTTGGGCGACGTGCTGACCCTGCGCGCCCTCCACGAGAGCGGAGGCACTGCCGTGGCGGTGAGCGACGACGACATGCTGACGGCCGGCGTACAACTGGCCTCCGACGAGGGGATTTACGCGGCTCCCGAAGGCGCGGCGTGCGTCGCCGGCTTGCAGAAACTGCTGGCTTCCGGTTTCCTCAAGAACACCGATCGCATCGTACTCTACAACACGGGCTCCGGCCTGAAGTATCCCGAAGCCTACTCCACGCGCTTCCCGCGGACCACGTCCAGCGAGCAGGACAAGCTGGGCGGACTCATCACGCCGCGATGAAGGACCTGGCACTGCGAGCTCTCGACGCCGTGACGCGCGGCGGAGTGACGTATGCCGACGTGCGTGCTATAGACACGCGCGAACGCGAAGTCAGTACCAAGAATGGTAAGGCAGGCAACGTTTCCAGTTCCGAATCGCAAGGTATCGGGATCCGCGTGCTGGCTTTCGGCTGCTGGGGCTTCGCTGCCACCAGCGACGTTTCCAAGGAAGGCATCGAAGCGGCCGCAGCGTTAGCCGTCGAGATCGCGCGCGCAGGCACTACCGCCAAGAAACATGACGTCGTGCTGGCTCCGGAAGAGAAATACGAAGCGACGTGGGTCTCGCCCTGCGTCATCGATCCCTTCACTATCCCAGTGGATCGAAATCTCGCCACGCTCCTCGCTATCGACCGCGAATTGCGCCGCGATGCCGCCATCAGCCTCGCCGAAGCCTCCATCAGTTTCACGCGCGAACGCCAGGTCTTCGCCTCCACCATCGGCAGCCTGATCGACCAGACCCGTACGACCAGCGGCGCGGGATTCTCGGCGCTCTGTTACAAGGACGGCGAAATCCAGAAGCGCTCTTATCCCAATTCGTTCGGCGGGCAATTCCAGTTGAAAGGGTACGAGCTCATCGATGAGCTCGACCTCGCGAGCCACGCCCCGCGCATCGCCGAGGAGGCCATCGCGCTGCACTCCGCCGATCAGTGTCCCGAAGGCACCTTCGACCTGATTGTCGACAGCTCGCAGCTCGGCTTGCAGATTCACGAATCCATCGGCCACCCCATCGAACTCGATCGCGTGCTGGGTACGGAAGCGAACTACGCGGGAATGAGCTTTCTCACGCTCGACCAGTTACGGCGCTTGCGTTACGGCTCGGACATCGTCAACGTGGTGTGCGATGCGCGGCTGGAGCACGGTCCCGGCCTCGGCACGTTCGCTTTCGACGATGAGGGCGTGCCGGCGCAAGGAACCGACATCATCCGCGCCGGAGAATTCACGGGCTACATGACCTCGCGGGAGACCGCCGCGGCCGTCGGCGAAACGCGCTCCAACGGCTGTATGCGCGCCGATGGTTGGGCGCGACTGCCCCTCATCCGCATGACCAACGTGAGCCTCCAGCCCGGCGAGCAATCGCTCGATGAGGTCTTCGGCGCCGACCATGCCATCTACATGGAGACCAACCGAAGCTGGTCGATCGACGACAAGCGCTACAACTTCCAATTCGGCTGCGAGATCGCCTGGGAGATGCGCAACGGCAAGCGCGTGCGCATGCTGAAGAATCCCAGCTATAGCGGCATCTCGACGGAGTTTTGGAATGCATGCGTAGCCATCGCGGGACGCGAGCACTGGACGCTTTGGGGCGTACCGAATTGCGGCAAAGGCCAACCCGAACAGGTAATGGGCACGGGTCACGGCGCCAGCCCGTCGCGTTTTCGCAACATCAAGATTGGGAGCGCGTATGCCGGTTGATGCCGCCGCCGTGCACGATCAGGTAGTGCGCGCAGCGCGCGGGCAGGGCGTCGACGAAGTGGAAGCCATCCTCGCGACGTCCAACCAGGCGCTCACCCGCTTCGCCAACAACGCTATTCACCAGAACGTGGCCGAGCTCTCTTCAACACTGTCCGTGCGAGCGCGCATCGACGGCCGTACCGCCCGTGCGTCCACCAATCGGCTGGACTCCGATGCCATTCGCGACGTGGTCGAGCAGGCCATCGCCATCACGCGCCTCACTGAGCCCGATGAGGAATCGCTGCCGTTGGCCGAACCTGCCGAATACCGCAAAGTCGACCGGTGGAGCGAGGCCACCGCGCAAGTCACGCCGCACGAGCGGGCGCGCGCTGTCGCCGAAGCGATCGCCGCCGTTGAGTCGGCAGGCCAGACCGCGGCGGGAATTTATTCCACCGATGCCAACGAGTTCACGCTGCTGAATTCGCGCGGCATTCACGCGCACTATCGCGAGACCATGGCGCGGTTCTCGATCACCGCGATGGCCGATGGCAGTTCCGGATGGGCCAAGACCAGTGCCTGCGACCATCGCGGTATGAATCCCCTGGAACTAGCGCTCTCCGCGGCGCGCAAGACGACGCAATCCGCAGCGCCGCGCGAGTTGCCAGCGGGTCGCTACACCGTGATCCTGGAGCCCGCCGCGGTGCTCGATCTCGCCGGCCAGATGTTTGGCGATTTTAGCGCGACGGCCATCCGTGACGGCCGCAGTTTCCTGAACGATCGTATCGGCAAGCAGATCTTCGGCGAAAACATCACCATCCACGACGATGCCTGGCACCCGCTGCAGGCGGGCGCGCCATTCGATGGCGAAGGCGTGCCGCGCCAGCGGCTCACACTTGTCGAAAGCGGCGTGGTGCGCGAGATCGCTTATTGCCGGCAGGCCGCGGCGAAAGCAGGCGTCGCGGCGACGGGTCACGGATTTCCGCTACCCAACGAGTACGGCGAGGCGCCGGCAAACATCGTGATCGCCGGCGGCGATTCGAGCGTCGAGCAGATGTTGGCATCCACCGAACGCGGCATTCTGGTGACGCGCCTCTGGTACATCCGCGAAGTGGACCCATACGAGAAAATCTTCACGGGCATGACCCGCGACGGCACGTTCCTCGTCGAGGGCGGGCAGGTGACCGCGGGAGTACGCAATTTCCGCTTCAATCAAGGCTTGATGGAAATGCTGTCGAACGTGGAAGCCCTGTCACCGGCGGTGCGCGCCTCAGGCGAAGAGACGTTCGATATGGTGGTCCCGGCGATGAAAATACGGGGCTTCAATTTCACGGAAGTGACCAGATTTTGAGGGAAGCCGGTCTTACAGCAGCGAATCCAGCAGCAGCGTCTCGAACATGCCCACGCGCTGAAAGATGGAATCGTTGGTAATCAGGCCCGTCACCTGGGCACAAACAGCCGTAGCGGACAGCAGCGCAACGGGAGTTCGCATCCGATGGGCGGCCCGCATGCGCGCCGCCATGTCTGCGATTTCGAGATTGGGCGCAATCCACTCCAGATTGGGGTAGGTGGACAGCAAACCGTAGAACTCACG
>Ga0265314_10005336_pt1 | contig 11621 bp, 13 predicted proteins | sample 4126metaG_FD_203106 | JGI IMG/M metagenome (GOLD analysis project Ga0265314, IMG submission 203106) | Rhizosphere microbial communities from Carex aquatilis grown in University of Washington, Seatle, WA, United States - 4-1-26 metaG | ecosystem: Host-associated > Plants > Roots > Rhizosphere >... | reverse complement strand
GATAATTTCATGAGGCGACTTTGAAGGAACGTCATCGGGAGTCCACCAGAAGCGCACGGGCCCCTTGGCCGAGAACTTTTCTTCGATACAGGTGCCGCCGGAGTCGCGCATGGAGCGGAGAAACTCCTGCCAGGTAATCAGGCGGCCAGAGGACTTCATTTTCAGCCTGAATGTGTGTTCGCGATGTTTCTGCAACCAGCGCGGGACGAAGCTGAGCGGAACAGCGACCGCCGCCACCCCAATTACAACCGGGATGAGCGCAAGCTCAAGCAGGACGTTGAGGCTGGTGCGGCGCTTCGTCTTAAGCTCGGGCTCGGTAGACCGCATCGGCATCATCGCCTCTCAATACATTATGGCGTGGCAGTCAAGGATCGCGGGAAGTTCAAACATTAAGGTTTGACGGTCAATTTGGGCGGAGCGGTCACATATTCGTCGCCAGCGCGGGCAAGAATCTGGGCTCGACGATCGGTAAGCAGCTTCAGGCGGCTGGTGAGCTCAATAAACTCTTTCTTCTGATCGGGCGTAAGGCCGGCGGTCGTAGCCGCTGTTTGTGATGCCGGCGTCGCAGCGGATGCCGCAGTCCCTTCAGGCGGCGCGGGCGGCGCTGCAAGCTTATTCAACTCGTCAAGCTTCGCCTGAACCAGTGGAATTTCGCGATCAATCAACACTGGCCGAATCATCGGCGTCTTGGCCCGCCCCGCCGCAATGTCGTTGCGATTGTTCTCTTCCCACACGGGCAAAATGCCCACATGGCCAAGCTCCACCCGAATCCCCGCCGGCCCGTAATCCCGGCGCACCGCCGAGAACTCCCCGATAAGCTCGTCGCGCGGCTCGCCATTCGAGTCGGGGTTAAGCCCGTCAACGTAGCTGCGCGACTGATTACTCAGAAAGTTGCCCAGCGAATAAAAGATCAAAGTATTGCGCCCGTCCTGGGTCTTGTAAGTCTCAACCGGCTGCAGCACGTGCGGATGCGCGCCCACCACAACCGTAGCCCCAGCCTCAAGCATCTTATGCGCAATGTCCACGTCTTCAGGCCGCGGAGCGGTCGCGTACTCCACGCCCCAATGGATTGAGATGACCAGAAAATCGCACTGCGCGCGGGCAGCTTTTACCGTTTCAATAAGCTGAGCCTCATCAGCGCCGGTCGCGCCGCCCGAGTCGTTGGGATAAGGAAAGAAGTTGACGTGCGGCTGCGCAGCATCTTCAGGGTTGCGGTTGCCGTTGAGCCAGCGCGTGAGGCCCAGCCAGCCCACTTTGATGCCGTTGGTCTCGGTGAAAACCGGCTGCCAGGCAGTGGCCGCGTTGTCGCTGGTTCCGGCAAACTGCAGTCCCGTTTCGCGAAGGTGTTCGCGCGACTCTGCAAAACCCGCCCATCCCTGATCGAAGACATGATTGTTGGCGAACGAAACGATCTTGATGCCGCTGGCTTTGAGCGCCTGGGGCAGCTCCACGGGCGCATTAAACAGGAAAGCCTTAGTCCCGTGCGAGTGGTTCGGGGCAACCGGCGTCTCAAGGTTGACGAATCCAAAATCGGCAGATTGAAATACGTCGGCAACGTTCGAGAACAGCGCTGCCCATCCGGCTTCACCCTCGCCGGCAGCGGCGGCCGCGGCTCTGACCGGTTCGTGAGGAATCACGTCGCCGGCCACAGCAAACGAAACCTGGCCGAGATCGTGCGGATAGGGCGCTACCGGCGGACGAACGCTCTGGCAGGAAATAAATGCGGCGGGACTGAGGGTGCAGAGAGCGACGATAGCCAGAGCGGCACCGGGCCAAGCACGCTTGATCTGGATATGGGTTTCAAGTTCTGGTATAAGCTTCATTATTCCGGCTTCTTCTTTCCGACGCCGACAATGCGAACGGTGATTCCACTAACATTGTGCGTCAGGGCCATCTTCAACAAATCGCCTTCGATCTGCTATGTAACAAAATAGCCGCAGGGCAACAAGACATAAAATGCCGCGTTGCCTTTCGGTTGGCGGTGGGGTGGAAGCGGATCTTGCTGGAGTTCATAAAGGAAGACGCGAATCTGCTCAATTGCAGTTTCGTCGCAGTCAAGAATATCGGCTCTCACAGCCGTATCAACGCTCACCTTGCAGGGCATGGCGGGATGATAGCAGACGCGCGGTCACGTCTTCTCAGCGGCGAATTCGGCTTTGACTGCTGTAGCGGCGCGATGGCTCTTCTTGCGAGAATTCGTTGAAACAGCGCGTGTCTGCGTAGCCTGCCGATTCGCTTTCTTACGTTCCCGGTCAACTTCCTCAAAAAACTTATCAAGGGGAATATCGGTGGACTTGGCTCCGAGGCGCGCTGAAAACTTCTTCCACAGCTCCTCAGGTAGTTCGTGGCGCGCCACACTTACGGCGGGCGAAAGCACCGCGCGGTCGCCGACGATCTCAAGCAACAGATCGTCTCCCTGGTGGAGCGAGAGCAATTCCATGGCCTTGCTGGGAATAGTGACCTGGCGCTTTGCGCCGATTGGCAGCTTGAATTGTGTTGTGGCCATAGCACCACCTCCGACAAATACAGTGTAGCAGAATGGAGGAATATCCGCCATTCCGCCATTCGTAGGATAACCCAACTTATTTGCCCAGTTCGAGAATCCTTTCAATGAGCTGCAAAAAGAAGCCTACGACCAGCAACAGGCACCCGGCAAGCGCCCACCTGACGGAGACAACTGCGTCCCTCCACTCCTCGTCGGTGAGGTTCAGCCCGGCAAACCTGCGCCGGAACTCCTCGTCTGTTCGCTGCTTACGCAGTTCCATGAGCCGCAGCAGGGCGTCGCGAGAGAGGATGACCCCGCCCACAAAGGTAAGCAAATCGGCCAGGATGCCGACGGCCAGGCGATGCGCTTCAATCCAATGCATGCCAGCATGTTACGACAGGCCGGGAGTCGGGCGCGGATCGCGGCAAGGCCCCTCGCCCTGCGCGAACGTTGCAGACGGCACAAACGTCTATAGTGTGAAGTTACTGATACCCTTAGGCTAGGCAGTTAGGAACGGGCGGCGAGCGCCTTTTTGACGGGGGTCAACCGCAGATTACTTATGGCAGAGTTCGTCATCAAGCTGGCAGACGAGCGCGGCAGGGTGCAGGAACAGGTGCACACGGCAGCCTCAGTTGAAGAACTGCGCCTGCGGTTCGCGCATGCCGGCTACCACGTCTATTCCATCAAGTCGCGCGGCGGGTTTGGCAGCCGCCGCAAGAAGGTCAAGCTCGAGCCCTTCCTCATCTTCAACCAGCAATTCCTCACCCTCATTCGTGCCGGCCTGCCGATCCTCAGCTCGCTCGAAATGCTCGGCAAAATCCAGAAGAATACCAACTTTGCCGGCCAGCTTGATAACGTGTCGGCACGGGTAAAAACCGGCGAGTCGCTTTCAAATGCCTTCGACGCGCAGGGTGGATTCCCGGTGATGTATACCACAACCCTGCTGGCCGGAGAGCGCTCCGGCAATCTGCAGGAGGTGCTGGAGCGGTACGTGAGCTTCCAGCGCGTAGCCCTCACACTCAGAAAAAAGCTGGTCGGTTCGCTCATCTACCCCGGCGTGCTGCTGACGCTGGTGTGCGGGCTCATGACCTTCATGTTCACGGTGGTGGTGCCGCAGTTTGCCTCGCTTTACGATCAAATGGGCTCCAAGCTGCCAGCCATGACCGTCGATCTGCTGACTTTCGGAAAATGGATGCAGCACAACATTCTGTATTTGCTGCTTGGGCTGGCGGCAGCGGCAACGGCTTTCTACAGGTTCTCGCTCACCGAGCGTGGGCGCGATTTTGTTGACACTGTCCGCGTGGGCATGCCGGTATTTGGCAAAATCTGGCTCAAGTACCAGGTAGCGCTGTTTTCGCGAACCCTCTCAACGCTGCTCACCGGTGGATTGCCCCTGGTCCCGTCGCTCGAAACCGCCGCGCGCTCCATTTCGTCGCGAAAAGTTTCAAATGCCGTAACCTCGTCGATAACCACGGTGCGCGAGGGCAAAAGCCTGGCCGATTCGTTGTCGAAAACAGGCGTGTTTCCGCAACTCGCAACCGACATGATCACGGTAGGCGAGCAGACCGGCGCCCTCCCCGCAATGCTGAATTCCGTCTCGGAATTCTTTGAAGAAGATGTGGCAACAGCGCTTGCCGCGGCGCTTTCGCTCATTGAGCCGGCCATCCTCATCGTCATGGGTGTGGTCGTAGTCTTTATTCTTATCTCGCTTTACCTGCCCATCTTCTCGCTGGGCCAGGCCGGAGGATAAACAAGCAATGGCCGATGCAAATCTAATTACGCTTCCGGTACCCATGGCAATGGACGAACGCGGCCAGGCCGAGCAACTGGCGCGGCGCTATCATGCCGAATTTGTCGACCTGAAAAACTTCAAGATTCAGCATGACCTGCTGCGCACGGTGCCCGTTGAACTCATGTTCCGCTACAACTTCGTGCCCATTGAGCAGCAGGCCGACGCGCTGGTGATTGCGGTCAGCGATCCCTCGCGGCTCATGATTCTGGATGAAATTGCGGGCCTGTTGGGCCAGCGCATCCACGCGCGCGTAGCCACGCTCTCGCAGATTACCGATCTGCTGAAAAAGACCGAGCAGAGCCAGCGCGTGCTCGACGAAGCCAGCGAGGGCCTCACCTTCGACGTGTTGAACGGCGAAGAGAACGCCGACGAAAATATCTCGATTGAAAAGCTCACCAGCGAAGAAGACATCAGCCCCATCATCCGGCTGGTGGATACCACCATCTTCACCGCCCTCGAGCGCCGCGCGTCAGACATTCATATTGAGACCAACGACGACTCGGTCATTGTGAAGTACCGCATCGACGGTGTGCTGCAGGCGGCCATGGCGCCCATTGCGCGCGAGCACCACTCCACAATTCTGAGCCGCATCAAGATCATGAGCGAGCTCGACATTGCTGAGCGCCGCGTGCCGCAGGACGGCCGCTTCCGCGTGCGTTACAAGAGCCGTCTGATCGACTTCCGCGTGTCCATTATGCCCACCGTGCATGGCGAAAATGCCGTGCTGCGCGTGCTCGACAAAGAGTCGATGAGCGAAAAATTCAAGAACCTCACGCTCAACGTGGTGGGATTCGCCGATGAAGATCTGCGCAAGTTCAGAAGGTACATTCGAGAGCCGTACGGCATGGTGCTGGTAACCGGGCCCACCGGATCGGGCAAGACCACAACTCTCTACGCAGCGCTCAACGAAATCAAGAGCGACGAAGACAAAATCATCACTATCGAGGACCCTGTCGAGTACCAGATTCGCGGCATCACGCAGATTCCTGTAAATGAAAAGAAGGGCCTCACCTTTGCGCGCGGCCTGCGTTCGATTCTGCGCCACGACCCTGACAAGATTCTGGTCGGCGAAATTCGCGACCAGGAGACGGCGCAGATCGCCATCAACTCCGCGCTCACCGGCCACCTTGTGTTTACTACCGTCCACGCCAACAACGTGGTCGACGTGCTGGGCCGCTTCCTGAACATGGGCGTCGAGGCCTACAACTTTGTTTCGGCACTCAATTGCATATTGGCGCAGCGGCTGGTGCGAACCATTTGCGATTATTGCGCTCACGACGTGCATTACACCGATGAGGAACTTGTGATCAGCGGCCTCGACCCGGAAGAGTGGCGCAACTTCAATTTTCGCGAGGGCGCGGGCTGCATGGAGTGCGGCGGAACCGGCTACCGTGGAAGAACCGCGATCCACGAACTGCTCGACCTCACCGACACCATTCGCGAGATTATTCTCGAAAAGAAACCAACATCTGAGATTCGCAAACAAGCTCAGAAAGAAGGCATGACCTTCCTGCGCGAGTCGGCGATTGACCGCGTACGCCGCGGGCTCACGACGTTGAAAGAGATTAACAAGGTAACGTTTATTGAGGCATCGCGGTAAAAGAACGGCAATCGCGCCGTAGGCGCAGTGGATGTTAGCCCCGCGCTTCAGCGTGGGGAAAGGGATCGCGCAATACTTTTCCGTAGTCCCGTAGGGACGGCGCATGGAAATTCCGATTACGGGGAACAATATCCCCGAAGCAACAAGGGAAAAAGAAACGAATGACTTCAATACTGAATGCGGCGAAGTTGAAAATCGAAACCGGCGGCCGGCCGCCGGCTGCGGTCGAAATATCGCCGGAAGGCGTGCTGGCTGCGGCAATACCCGCCGCGGGCGGAACGCCGGTCTATGCATACGAAGCTTTGCCTGAAGGATTCGTTGTGCCGGGCATCGAGGAAACAAATCTTCGCGCGCCCGACGCTCTGGCCAACGCCATCCGTTCCGCGCTTGAACAGGTTTCGCCGCGGATTCGCACCGTCACTTTGATTGTTCCCGATACGCTGGTACGCGTCTTCATGCTCGACTTTGATACCTTGCCTGCCAAGAATGCCGACGTGCTGCCCATGATGCGTTTCCGCCTGCGCAAAATGGTGCCTTTCGATGTGGAACAGGCGGCAGTGAGTTACCAGATCCTGAGCCAGACCAAGGACCAGACCAAGGTGCTGGCCGCCGTCATCCCCGGGCCGGTGCTCGCCGAATATGAAGCCGCAGTAAGGGCCGCCGGGTATGAGCCCGGTGCGGTGCTGCCCTCGAGCCTTGCGGCAATTGAAACCGTGGACACCATGGAGGCGGTGCTGGCCGCGGTCCTGAGCTCACGCGGCATTACAACTCTGATTGCGAATGGGCAGGAGCTGCTGCTCTACCGCAACCTTGAGCTGCCGCTCGACGTCGCCGAGCGGGCGCGGGAGATTGAGCGCACTGTCGCCGTCGCCACTGCCTATTATGAAGACCGGCTGGGAGCGCGGCCGGAGAAAATCTACTACGCAGGCAATCGCGATGCGGCGGAGTTTGCCACCTGGCTTGGCGAAACCGAGCTGCTCGTTCAGGAACTCACGCCCAGGCCGGAGTCGGGAGCGATGACTTCGCTTGGAGATAGCAGCATTGCCGGGGTAACCGGCGCGCTGGCGGGAGCAAGAGCGTGAAAATCACACTGAATCTCGCCACTCGCCCGTTTGTCGACGTTGGACCGGCGAAGAAGCTGTTGCGCATCGGCATCGTTGCGCTGGCCGTATTCTCGTTGGCCGGGCTCGGGGCCTTGCACTTCGTACACAGCAAGGCTGAGGCGGCGCGGGCGCGCGAGCACTCTCTCGACAGCTCACTTGCCAAAATCGATAACGAGCGCGCGGGCTACGAAGCGATGATGGCCCAGCCGAAAAATGCCGAGTTCATGACCGAAGTGGACGAACTGAACGAACTGTTCGAAGAAAAAGCATTCAGTTGGACGATGGCAATGGAAAGCCTTGAAACCGAGCTGCCCGGCGGCGTTCAAGTTACGCAGATTGAGCCCCAGCGCGGAAAAGACGGCAAAATCACTCTCCATCTCCGCGTGGTCGGGCCGCACAACCTTTCTGATGACCTGGTTAAAAATCTTGAGCGATCCAGGCGATTCCAATCGCCGCGAATCGTCGGCGAAGAGGCGGAATCCGCCAACACTACAAACCAGAAGAACCTTGAGCCGGTAAGCACATCCAACCGCTTCAACTTCGATTTGCAGGCGCAGTACGTTCCGCCCACCGAAGATGAACTGGCGGCAGAAAAGAAGAAATTCAAAGCGGTCGAACGGGAAACCGTGACTCAGATGCCTACGCCCTCAGTTGCTCCGCAGGCTGCGGCGCGAAACCAGGTCATGCCGTTACGCCAACCTCCAGCACTTTTGCCCCGCACAGGCGCGGGCAGGCCGGTGCGGCCCGCTAATCAGCAGGGCCAGCGCGCACCCTACACCGGAGGCCCGCAATGAACGCCGAACGCGCATACACATGGCGTGAACGGCTCACTGCGCCTCTTACGTGGTACTACGTGGGCTTCGCGGCGCTCCTTGTAGTCGCAGTGGGGCTTGCCGTGCGCGTGGGGTTAGACTGGGCTGCCATCGACACGCACGCATCCGACGTGCTGGCTGAGAAGCAGCTTCAACTGCGCGCGCTCGACATCAAGACCGCTCCGCTGCGCGGGCTCGACAAGCGCGTTGAAGATTCGCGCGCGCAGAAGACCGCCTTCATGGACAAGCGCATTTCGCCGGATTACTCCACCATCTCAGCCCGTGTGCTGGCGCTGGGCGTTGATTCAGGAGTGCGGCTCACTAGGCTTGAATATTCACCGGGCGTGCCGGGTACCGATCTCACCGAAATCCAGATGGACGCGGGAATCACCGGACAGTATCCGCAGATCATGAGGTTCATCAATAGCCTTGAGCGCGATCAAATCTTTTTCCTCATCCGCGCCATGTCGCTCACCGGGCAACAGGGTGGAATGGTAAGCCTGCGCCTGCGCCTCTCAACGTGGCTGCGGCCGGCCGATGTGCCTCCCGCGCCCGCCGCGGCTGAACCCGGAACCACCACCGCACAGCAGCCCGTATCGAAGGAGGGCGAATAATCATGGCCTTCGAGATGGGAAACGCGAGCAAGGGAAAAATCGCGCTGGTTGGGTCGCTCATTGTTCTGGCCCTGGGCGGAGTTGGTTATGAAATGTATAACCAGCTTTCCACGCCCTCAACGCCACCGTCGAGTCCTGCAGAGGTGCGGCCTGCAACCGTAAGTAAAAACGCAACCGCAAGCACAGCGGCAAGGCAAGCCACGCAAAGGCCTGCGGCAGGCGGCGAAGAAGCAAAGAAGCTGTCGAATCCGGGAATCGATCCCACCATTCACTTCGGCCTTCTCGCGCAGAGTGAAGGCGTGGAGTACGCGGGCACCGGCAGAAACATTTTCTCAGCAGAATCGGCGCCGATCAGAATCGAGCAACCGGTAAAGACCGCGCGCAACACGGGCGGCCCTTCAGTTCCAATGGCAACTCCACCGCCCGAACCACCCAGGGCCCCCGCGATTGACTTGAAGTACTTCGGATTCAGCCAGGGAAAAGACAAGGCGATGGTGGCATTCTTTGTCCATGGCGACGATATATTCATGGCCACGATGGGGCAGATTGTCGACCACCGGTACAAGGTGGGCGCCATCAAGCCAACCTCAGTTGAAGTCACCGACATGAGCTATAACAATACGCAAACGCTGCCCCTGACCGGAAACTAGCGTTTGAACTGGACGTAGTAGGTGATCTTAAAGAGTAAGGCTTCAGTGACACGGAATTTATTGAGCACCGCGATAGCGCGCCGTAGGCGCAGCGGATGTTAGCCCCGCGCTTCAGCGTGGGGAAAGGAGCTGCCCAATACTATTCGGAGTCCCGTAGGGACTGCGGAAGGATTCGAAGATTCAAACTGACTGCTGTCGAAGTTAGTATCAATACCACAGCGATCCAATCCATGAGAACTAACGACCACAATTCGGACCAGGTTGGCAGGTCCGCTTCCCCGCGTCTGCCGCGGCGCAAACCGTCAGAAGACGGGTTCACTTTGCTGACTGTCATTTTTCTGCTGGCCATTCTCACCATCGCGATGTCAGTTGCAGTTCCGAAGATGACGCGATCCATTCAGCGTGATCACGAATTGGAAACCATGCACCGCGGCAAGCAGTACATCCGCGCAGTGCAGCTTTATTACCGCAAGTTCCATGCCTATCCCCCCAACATGGATGCACTGGTGAAGACCAACGAGATCCGCTTCCTGCGCAAGAAATACATTGACCCCATGACCGGCAAGGAAGACTGGAAGCCGCTCATGTTCGGGCAGAACAAGCAGCCAATTGTGTTCGGATTTTTCGGCCAGCCAATGATGACGGGCAGTACGATAGCCGGCATCGGTGGCAGCGGCGGCAACGGCATGGGTGGAGTACCCGGACTTGGCGGCGCGGCGGGCGGCGGGGGATCGCAGAATGGAACATCCGGCACTCTGGGATCGATCTTCAACAGCCAGCAGGGCGCCACGTCGCCGACCTCACCAACACCTCCGGCCACACCAGGAACAGATACCAGCGGCGGAACGGCAACAAGCGGGACCGATGCCAGCGGAAATCCAACCGCCGGATCCGACAGTACCGGCTTAGCTAGCTCAGGGTCCACTGCGGGACAGACCTTCGGCGGCGCAGGCATTATCGGCGTAATACCAGCAAGCCCAAAACAGTCTTTGCTGATCTACAAGAAGATGAACCACTACAACGCGTGGGAGTTTGATTATGACCCCGCGATGGAAACGATGATGCAGGGCGGAAACACCGGCATGATCGGCACCCCGGCCAGTAACATGTCGAGCCCGGTCGGGAACTCGGGCTTCGGATCATCTACCAACACATTCGGCGGCGGACAAACCAGCAGCACGCCATTCGGCGGCGGCCCAAGCTCGCCGACGCCAACACCGCCAACCAGCCCGCAGCAATAAGTCGAGTAGCACGCAACGCATTTCTCACATGCCGCTAAACCCAGTAGCGCCGTACTCCAGGCCGGTTGTCACTGCGGGCCTCCAGGCCCGCAGGCGTCTCCGCACGGCCGAATTAGCCACCAACGCACACTGTGCGAAAAATGCGCGCAAGAACGCAAAAAGCCTGCCCTCATCGGGACAGGCTTTTTGCGCTGAAATCAAATACCAGACGACAGCTTACACGCTGAACGAAGAACCGCACCCGCAGGTCGACTTCACCTGGGGATTCTCGAACTTGAAGCCGGCCGCCTCAAGCGTTTCCACATAATCAACAATGCATCCGTTCAGATACATCAGCGACGTGGCGTCAATGAACACCTTGAGGTCGTCGAAGCTGAAAACCTTGTCCATCATGCCGCTCTGGTTCTCAAAGGCCATCGAGTATTGGAAGCCCGAACAGCCTCCGCCAACAACGCCGATGCGCAGGCCGGCGGGAAGCGGATCCTGCGTTGCCATGATCTCGCGAACCTTGGCCACAGCCTGAGGTGTAAGCGTGAGCGGCGCTTTCTTCGTGGTTTCCTGTTCGGTCGGCGTAGTGGTTGCGGTAGCCATAGTCTCTCCCCTTGTTATGTACGGATGATCTAATCTGAGTGCCGTTCCTTTAGAGTATCTGTGACCTGTGTCACCATGCAAGCACGAACACGGCATTCTTACCGTTATTTGATGCTTCAAGGTGTTCCCTGGTCGCATAATCGCGATTTTGCTAAAACACTGAAAATACATCGTCAAATCAGCCATTTACCTGAAAAGTGCGCGAAAAGACAACCTGGAGAGCGACAACGAACATAAACGGGACTATTATGTTCAACCGGATGGCTCCCTGCCCTCAGGTCCGGGACGAAAAATCCGTAAGCTGACCAGAGGCGCTCGGGGCCTTCGCAAGGTTCCGGGAGGTGGGTTATGACGTTTGCTCCAGTCATGTGGACGGCCTGGGCGGCGCTCGTTGTAGTGATGGCCGCGCTCTATCTTTACCGGTCGAGCCTCACCCGCGATGAAGAGGACCAGATCTTTCTGGATGACTCATTCGAACACGAGAAGGCCCAGCAGGCCGCGATCGTGGCAAGAGTACAGAAAATTGAGCCCCTGGTAAGAGCGGCGCGGTGGCTGGTGGCCACCATGACCGCCGTAGTGCTGGTTTACTACGTGCGCGATATTCTGGTGCACTTGAACGTAATCAGCTAAGACGGCCTGAGTCATAGCTCGGCCCACAGAAGCCTGGTCGCGGCTTTAAGTCGGAGAGTGTGCGACATCCGGCCCTCACACGACGCGTGTGCCTTGTGGAAAA
>Ga0265314_10005335_pt1 | contig 11621 bp, 12 predicted proteins | sample 4126metaG_FD_203106 | JGI IMG/M metagenome (GOLD analysis project Ga0265314, IMG submission 203106) | Rhizosphere microbial communities from Carex aquatilis grown in University of Washington, Seatle, WA, United States - 4-1-26 metaG | ecosystem: Host-associated > Plants > Roots > Rhizosphere >... | reverse complement strand
CCTGACATATGTCGCGCGGCCCACTACGATGCGATGCTGCGGCCATTGGTCGAGCTGAGGATGAAATGCGACCTGTGGATCACAACGTGTCCCGCCATGAGCGTCCGGCTCTGGTCCGTGAAGAAAATGACGGGGCCGTACTCGACCGCCCGATCCCGGGCCGACATATCCACAGTGAACGACGCAAATCAATTGGTGCCCAGCCAGGGCACTTGCCCCTGAAGACGCAATCACGGTTACCCCGGCACATCGGTTTCATTCCGGACGGCAACCGGCGCTGGGCATTGCAACATGGCCTTGCCAAGGAGCAAGGGTACGCCAGCGGCATTGCGCCGGGGCTGGCGCTCTTCGAAGCGTGCAAGGCGCTGGGCGTCGAGGAGGTCTCGGTCTACGGGTTCACTCAGGACAACACACGACGGCCAACGGCGCAGGCCATTCAATTTCGGGCCGCGTGTGTTGCCTTTGCGGAGGAGATCGCTCGCCGCGATGCTGCCCTGCTGGTACTTGGCGACGAAACGTCCAAGCAATTTCCTTTGGAGCTGACCGCATATCGAACCCGCCAGGGCGAGGGGATCAAGGTTAATTTCCTCGTGAACTATGGCTGGGAGTGGGATCTGGACGGCCTGAAGGAAGGCAAACTGCGGTCGGCCGATGTCTCGCGCCTGGATCTCGTAGTCCGCTGGGGCGGTGGGCGGCGCTTGAGCGGCTTCTTGCCGGTGCAGTCAGTCTATGCCGACATTTTCGTGTTGGACGAGTTATGGCCCGACTTCGAGCCTCATCACCTCGACGCTGCGCTGGCGTGGTTTGGCCAACAGGACCGCACGCTCGGAGGCTGAAAACGGCGCACCGCCCATTCGGCCAAAGACCGCAGGAAGTCCGGGCACGCCAAGCGGGCAGCGGACATGCGATGGGTAGAAAAGAAACACGGGCCGAAGGCCCGTGTCTGACAAGAAAGATTGGCGGAGTGGACGGGACTCGAACCCGCGACCCCCGGCGTGACAGGCCGGTATTCTAACCAACTGAACTACCACTCCGCGTGGATGCAACGTTCACTGCTTGCGCAATCAGTGCTGCAAAACTGGCGACCCTACGGGGATTCGAACCCCGGTACTCACCGTGAAAGGGTGATGTCCTAGGCCTCTAGACGATAGGGTCAAAACCTTGGACTTTTCTTCTCCTCGACTGACTTGGTGGAGGTAAGCGGGATCGAACCGCTGACCTCTTGCATGCCATGCAAGCGCTCTCCCAGCTGAGCTATACCCCCGCTCTGCAGTCGAGCCCGCAATTATAGCCAGAAGTCAGGCGGCCCTTTCCGCCCCCTTGAGCCGCGCAATCACGGTATCGCGCTCGCACAAGGCCAGCACCGCGTCGAGCGACGGCGTTTGCGCAGTGCCCAGCACCAGCACACGCACAGGCATCGCGAGTTGCGGCATCTTGATGCCTGTGGCGCGAAGCACTTCCTTCACGGCTTGCGAAATTTCTTCCTTGGTCCACGGCGTTTCTTGCAACATGCGCGCAAGCATCGAGATCGCGGGCTTCACCGGCTCCGTGAGGTGCTTCGCAAGCTCCGCTTCGTCGGGATGCACGTCCCCATAAAACTTCTGCGCCCAATCGGCGAGTGCGATTGTGGTGTCGCAGCGGTCCTTGAAGAGGCCGCAGATCGCGGCAAGCCGCGAGTCGGGCTTGATGCCGCGCTTCTTGAGCAATGCTTCGACATACATCGCAAGCTGCGCATCGGGCGTTGTCTTCATGTGCTGCGCGTTCACCCATCGCAGCTTGGCTTCGTCGAATTGCGCGGCGCTCTTGCCAAGATGGTCCAGGCCGAACCACTGGACGAATTGTTCGCGCGAAAAGATCTCGTCGTCGCCGTGCGACCAGCCAAGCCGCGCAAGGTAGTTCACCACGCCATCGGCAAGAAAGCCTTCATCGCGATACCACGTGACGGCCTTCGCGCCCGCGCGCTTGCTCATCTTTTCGCCCTGCTCGTTCAGCACGGTGGGCAGGTGCGCATACACCGGCGGCTCCGCGCCCAGCGCGCGGAAGATGTTGATCTGCCGCGGCGTGTTGTTCACATGGTCGTCGCCACGGATCACGTGCGTGATCTTCATGTCGATGTCGTCCACCACCACGCAGAAGTTGTAGGTGGGTGTGCCGTCGGGCCGGGCGATCACAAGGTCATCGAGTTCGTCGTTGCTGATCTCGATGCGGCCCTTCACCTTGTCGTCCCACGCGACAACGCCGGCAAGCGGATTGCGAAAGCGCAGCACGGGCATCACGCCTTCGGGCACGGGCGGCAATTGTTTGCCGGGCTCGGGGCGCCACGTGCCGTCGTAGCGCGGCTTTTCCTTGGCGGCCATCTGGCGTTCGCGCAGGGCGTCGAGCGCTTCGACGCTCATGTAGCACGGGTACACAAGGTCTCGCGCCAGCATTTGCGCCAGCACCTCCTTGTAGCGATCCATGCGCTGCATCTGGTAATACGGGCCTTCGTCGGCATCGAGCCCCAGCCACGCCATGCTTTCGAGGATCACATCGACGGCCTCTTGCGACGAGCGTTCAAGATCGGTGTCTTCGATGCGCAGGATGAATTGCCCGCCCGTCGCGCGAGCAAATGCCCACGGGTACAGGGCCGAGCGGATGTTGCCGAGGTGGATGAAGCCCGTCGGCGAAGGAGCAAAGCGCGTTCGTGTCGTCATGGAACGCGCATTCTCGCAGGGTGCGCCAGTTGTTCGCAGGTGCGGCCGCGCTAAGTGTCGTTACGGTTGAGCCGACAGGTTCAGAGCGTGCCGAGCCCGCGCGCCAGGTCGGCCTGCACATCGCCGACATGCTCAAGGCCCACCGCAACGCGCACGAGACCCTGGCCGATGCCCGCGGCTTCGCGCTGTTCTTCGGTGAGCCGCCCATGCGACGTGGTCGCCGGATGCGTGACGATGGTCTTCACGTCACCGAGGTTGGTCGCGATGCTCACGACCTGCGTGCTGTCGATGACGTGAAACGCGTTCTTGCGGCGCTCTTCGGGCGTGCTGCCCTTCACGTCGAACGACACCACTGCCGCGCCGCTGCCCGACTGCTGCTTCATCGCAAGTTCGTGCTGCGGATGCGACTTCAACCCGGGGTAATAAACGCGCGACACTTTCGGGTGCGATTCGAGCCACTGCGCGAGCGCGAGTGCATTCGCGCTTTGCGCCTGCATGCGGATGGCCAGCGTCTCCAGGCCCTTCAGCACGACCCACGCGTTGAACGGCGAAAGCGTCATGCCCGCCGTGCGAACGATCGGCCCGAGGATGTCGACGACGATGTTCGATGGGCCGCACACCGCACCGGCCATCACGCGGCCCTGGCCGTCGAGATGCTTGGTGCCGGAGTGAATGATGAGGTCCGCGCCGAATTCAACAGGGCGCTGCAGCGCGGGCGAACAAAAGCAGTTGTCCACCACGAGCAGCGCGCCGGCGTTGTGCGCGATGTCCGCAAGCGCCGCGATGTCGCACACGTCGGTGAGCGGATTGGTCGGCGTCTCTGCAAAGAGCAGCTTGGTGTTGGGGCGCACGGCGCGCTTCCATTCGCCCACATCGGTTTGCGACACGAAGGTGGAATCGACACCGAACTTCGCGAACTCCTTGCCGAACAAATTGAACGTGGAGCCGAACACAGAACGCGAACACACGACATGGTCGCCCGACTTGAGCAGGCCCATGCACAGCATCAGGATCGCGCCCATGCCGGTGGCCGCGCCGATCGCGCCTTGCGTGCCTTCCATCGCAGCGAGGCGCTCTTCGAACGACGTCACCGTCGGGTTCGATGTGCGGCCGTATGTGTAGCCCTCTTGCGGGTTCGCGAAGCGATGCGCCATCGTCTCCGAATCGGGCTGGATGAAGCCGCTCGTGAGATAGAGCGCTTCGGAGTTTTCGCCGTACTGGCTGGGCTCCAGCGCCACGCGCACCGCGAGCGTGTCGCGATGCAATCCCGAAGGAAGTTCTTTCTTCTTCAAGCTATGCATCCTCGGCGTTCGGAAGCGCAAGGCGCGAGTTCGATTCGTCGAGCGGGTCTTCCTGGCCCACGCGCGCTTCGTTGATTCGCTCGATGTCGTCGGCATTGATGTCGCCCGTGACGTACACGCCGTCGAAGCACGATGCGTCAAAGCCGTCGAGCTTGGGGTTCAACGAACCGATCGCGCGCTTCATGCCCTCGACATCCTGGTAGATCAGCGCGTCGCATCCGATGATCTCGCGGATCTCGTCGATCGTGCGGCCGTGCGCAACAAGCTCGCCCGATGTCGGCATGTCGATGCCGTACACGTTCGGGTAACGCACCGGCGGCGCGGCGCTGGCGAGATAGACCTTCTTCGCGCCGGCTTCGCGCGCCATCTGCACGATCTCGCGGCTGGTGGTGCCGCGCACGATCGAGTCATCCACCAGCATCACGTTGCGGCCCTTGAATTCGCTGGAGATCACGTTGAGTTTTTGCCGCACCGACCTCTTTCGCACGCCCTGCCCCGGCATGATGAAAGTGCGGCCCACATAGCGGTTCTTCACGAAGCCTTCGCGGTACGGGATGCCGAGCAGCTGCGCGCATTGCATCGCACTGGGCCGGCTCGATTCGGGAATGGGGATGATCACGTCGATCTCGTTCGGCGGCACGGTGGAAATCACGCGCTTGGCGAGCGTCTCGCCGAGGTTCAGCCGCGCCTGGTAGACCGAGATGCCGTCCAGCACGGAATCGGGCCGCGCGAGGTACACGTATTCGAAGATGCAGGGATAGAGCTTGGGGTTGTCGGCGCATTGGCGCGCATGCACGCGGCCTTCGAGATCGATGAACACCGCTTCGCCGGGCTGCACATGGCGATCGAGCGCGTGGCCCGTGCCTTCGAGCGTGACCGATTCGCTCGCGACCATCACCGTGCCGTCCTTGCCGCGCCCCAGCGACAGCGGGCGGATGCCGTACGGATCGCGGAACGCAAGCACGCCGTAACCCGCGATCAGCGCGATCACGGCATACGAGCCGCGCACGCGGCGATGCACCGCAGCCACGGCCTTGAACACATCTTCGGGTTGCAGCTTGATGCCGCGCGTGGTCTTTTCGAGCTCGTGCGCGAAGACGTTGAGCAGCACTTCCGAATCGCTCTCGGTGTTGATGTGACGATGGTCGGTGGTGAAGAGCTCGGCCTTGAGCACCTGCGCGTTGGTCAGGTTGCCGTTGTGCACAAGCACGATGCCGAACGGTGCGTTCACATAGAAGGGCTGCGCTTCTTCTTCGCTGTACGCGTTGCCGGCGGTCGGGTAGCGGACCTGGCCCAGCCCCACCGTGCCCGGCAGCCCGCGCATATTGCGCGTGCGAAAGACGTCGCGCACCATGCCCTTGGCCTTGTGCATGAAGAACTTGCGCTCCAGCTGCGTGACGATGCCCGCGGCGTCCTGCCCGCGATGCTGCAGGAGAAGCAGCCCGTCATAGATCAACTGGTTGACGGGTGCCTTGCTGACGACGCCGACGATCCCACACATGATTGCTTTCCTATCCCGGCAGTTAACCGGGCAAGTAGTGCCCGAACCGTTCGGGCAACACCGGCTTCATTTGCTTCACGGCCGCGGTCGACATGGCCGCGCCTTGCGATTCCATCCACCAGTCGGCTCGACGCAGCGACGTCATGTTCACCACGATCGCGATCGCCATCAAGAGCAACGCGCCACGCAGCAAACCGAACGCCGCACCGAGCACACGATCCACCGGCCGCAGGCCCACGGCCTGCACGGCCTTGCCGATCAACCACGCGAGCAGCCCGCCCGCGACGATCACGACGACGAGCACCAGCACGAACGCCGCCGCGTACTTCGCGACCTGCGGCGAATCGCCCATCGGCAGGAGCTTTGCGACATCCGGCGCGAACATCTGCGCAAGGATGAACGCGGCGATCCAGCTCATCACCGACAGCACCTCCGACACCAGGCCGCGCAGTGCACCGAGGATCAACGAGCCGGCCATGATCGCGATGAACACCCAGTCCAGCGCCGCCATCACAAGGTGAGGACGGACGTCTGCAAATCCAGCCCCTTCAGCTTTTCGGCGGCCTTGTCGGCGTCGGCCTTGCTTGCGAACGGCCCTACCCGCACACGGATGCGCTTGCCGTCCTTCGTCTCGACGACCTGCGTATAAGTTTTCAGCCCTGCGTGTTCGACCTTCATGCGCGTTTCGCGTGCCTTGGTCGCGTCCGCGAACGCGCCGACCTGCACGACGAAGCGGCCTTCGCCGTCCACCGGTGTGTTGGCCACGGGCTTGCCTTCGAGGATCGCCAGGGCCTTGGAGCCGTCGTCGGCCGGCTTCGCTTCGGGTTTCGGCGCTTCAGACTTGGCGACGCTTGCTTGCGGCGCAGCTGCAGGCGTGGCCACGGCCGGCGCAGCAACAACGGGCGACGACGCAGCCGGAGGCGGCGCTTGCGTGGATGCAGGCGTCGATGACGCCGGTGTCGCATCAGCCTGAGGCGGCAATGGCAGCGGCTTGACCTTGTTGCGGTCGGGAATTTCGATCGGGATGTCGACGTTGATGGGGCGCGGCTGCGTGTCGAACAGCAGCGGGAACCCGACGACGCCGACCAAAACGAGGACGGACGCGCCGATGAGCCGGTGCTTCGCGCGCCTGCGCATGGCCTCGATGCTTTCGGGCTGGCGGGCGGTTGCGGTGGCCGCTGCGTCGTCGCCACCCTTGCGCGATTGGAAGAATGCCATGTCAAGCGTGCTTGGGTTACGCGTGCTACATGCCGTCCTTCAGCACGCCACCCACGGTGTAGAACGATCCGAACACGACGATTCTATCAGCGGGGTCCGCTGCGGCCCGCGCTGCCGCGAAGGCATCCTCAGGCGATGTGTGGGTGCTCGCACGGACATCGCTGCGCGTTTCGATCGCGCGCCATTCCTCTTCGAGCTTCGCTGCCGTTTGGGCGCGCGGCGTCGGCAAATCGGTGAAGTACCAGCGGTCGATGATCGGCATGACCTTCGCAAGCATCGTGGCGAGATCCTTGTCGGCCATCGCGCCGAACACCGCATGCGTCACGGGATGAAAACCCATCGCATCAAGATTCGCCGCGAGCGCGGCCACCGAATGCGGGTTGTGCGCAACGTCAAGCACGAGTACCGGCTGGCCCGGCACGATCTGGAAGCGGCCCGGCAATTCGACCATCGCCAGCCCGTTGCGCACGGCTTGCGCTGTGACGGGCAGCTTCGGGCGCAACGCTTCAATCGCGGCGAGCACACCCGATGCGTTGACCAGTTGATTCGCTCCGCGCAGCGCCGGATAACCGAGCCCGCCATAGCGCCGACCGCGCCCGGCCCACGACCATTGTTGCTTGTCGCCCTGGACGTTGTAGTCGCGCCCGAAGAGCCACAGGTCCGCGCCGATCTCCGTCGCGTGATCGACGACGCTTTGCGGCGGCATCGGATCGCTCACGACAACAGGTTTGCCGGTGCGCATGATCCCGGCCTTTTCGCGCCCGATGGATTCGCGGTCGGGCCCGAGGTATTCCATGTGGTCGAGATCGATGCTCGTGATCACCGCGCAATCGGCATCGAAGATGTTCACCGCATCGAGCCGCCCGCCGAGGCCGACTTCGAGGATCGCGACGTCGAGCTTCGATGCGGCCATCAGGCCCATGATCGCGAGTGTGGTGAACTCGAAATAGCTGAGCGACACCTCGCCGCGCGCCGCTTCGACCCGCTCGAAGTACGGCACGAGCGCGTCGCCTGTAACAATCTCGCCGCCGATGCGGCAGCGCTCTTCGAAGCGCACGAGATGCGGTGACGTGTACACGCCCGTACGAAAACCCGACTGCGACAAGATCGCTTCGAGCATCGCGCAGGTCGAGCCCTTGCCGTTGGTGCCCGCCATGGTGATCACCGGGCAGTCGAAGCGAAGGGCCATGCGGTCGGCGACCGTTTTCACGCGATCGAGGCCCAGCTCAATCGTCGTCGGGTGCAAGCGCTCGCAATGCGCGAGCCATTCGTCAAGGTTCTTCACGCGCGGATTCTCGCAGTACTACGATCGGGCCATGACAATCACGCTCTACGGCATTCCCAACTGCGACACCGTGAAGAAGGCGCGCGCGTGGCTTGCAGACCACGCCGTCGCTTACGAATTTCACGATTTCAAGAAGCAGGGACTTCCGCCTACACAACTCGACCGGTGGATTGCGGAACTCGGCTGGGAAAAACTGGTCAACCGCAAAGGAACGACCTGGCGCAAGCTCGACGCGAAGACGCAAGAAAGCGTGCAGGATGCGGCATCCGCCCGCAAACTCATGCAGGACAGTGTCAGCGTGATCAAGCGCCCGGTCGTTGAATGGGGTAGGAAGTCGACTGTCGGCTTCGACCCCGCCGAGTGGGCTGCGCTCGCAGGTCGCCGTTAACCGCCTTTACGGCGGATTTACCGGCCCTGCCCTTGCAGTCCGGCGGTTGTGCCTAAAATTTGAGCATGGGTTTTTTGAAGCAGTTTTTGGAAGCAAGGAGTCATCGATGAACAAAGCCATTCTGGTTTCAGCAATGGGATTGGCCGGTCTCGCATCGGCCACGGTGGCATGGGCCGATGAAGTCGGCCGCGTCATTTCGAGCACGCCCGTCGTTCAGCAAGTGCCGGTGTCGCGCCAGGTGTGCAACCAGCAAGTCATGCAAGTGCAGCAGCCGGCTCCGACGTCGGGCGGCGGCGCAGTACTCGGCGCCATCGTCGGTGGTTTGCTCGGCAACACGGTGGGCGGCGGCTTTGGCCGCGCGGCAGCGACGGGTGTGGGCGTCGTCGCGGGTGCGGCGGTGGGCAACAACCTCGAGCAGCGCAACCAATACCAGGTCGCGCAGCAGCCCGTCACGGCATGCAACATGCAGACGTCGTACGAAAATCGCACCGTCGGCTACAACGTGCAATACGAATACGCCGGCAAAACATACAGCGTGCAGATGCCCTACGACCCGGGCCCGACCATCCGCCTGCAGATCCAACCGGCAACGTCATCAGCGGCACCCACTGACGGCACCGCGCAAACGATCGCGGCTGACCAGCAGGTGTACGTGCCGAACACGCCAAGCGCGGTGTACCCCGCTTACGGATACGCGTATCCGGCCTACTACCCGGGCTACTACGGCCCGTACGGGTCGTACGGGTCGTACCCGTACTGGATCGCGCCGGTGAGCTTTTCGCTTGGCTACGCGTTTCACGGCGGGCATCACTGGCGCTGAGCCTTCGCGAGCTCGCGATCGAACGCCCGCCCTGTGCGGGCGTTTGCTTTTCGGGCCACCGGTAAAATCGGCGGTTCATGTCCACCATCCTCGAACACCTCCCTGCCGGCCAAAAGGTCGGCATCGCGTTTTCCGGCGGCCTCGATACGTCGGCCGCCCTGCATTGGATGCGCAAGAAGGGCGCAGTGCCGTACGCGTACACCGCGAATCTCGGCCAGCCCGACGAGCCCGACTACGACGCCATCCCGCGCAAGGCGATGGAATACGGCGCCGAGAAAGCGCGCCTCGTCGATTGCCGCAAGCAGCTCGCGCACGAAGGCATCGCGGCATTGCAAGCGGGCGCGTTCCACATCTCCACGAGTGGGCTGACTTACTTCAACACCACGCCGCTCGGCCGCGCGGTGACGGGGACGATGCTCGTCGCGGCGATGAAGGAAGACGACGTGAACATCTGGGGCGACGGCTCCACGTTCAAGGGCAACGACATCGAGCGCTTCTACCGCTACGGGCTGCTCACAAACCCGCTACTCAAGATCTACAAACCCTGGCTCGACCAGCAGTTCATCGACGAACTCGGCGGGCGCGCGGAGATGTCGGCTTTCATGCAGGCCGCCGGCTTCGCGTACAAGATGTCCGCCGAGAAGGCGTACTCCACCGACTCCAACATGCTCGGCGCGACGCACGAGGCGAAGGATCTCGAGTTCCTGAGCTCCGGCATGCGCATCGTGAACCCGATCATGGGCGTGGCGTTCTGGAAGAGCGACGTGGACGTGAAGCCCGAAGGAGTGCGCGTGCGCTTCGAAGACGGCCAGCCCGTTGCGCTGAACGGCAAGCATTTCGACGATCCGGTCGAACTCTTTCTCGAAGCGAACGCCATCGGCGGCCGTCACGGCCTGGGCATGAGCGACCAGATCGAAAACCGCATCATCGAAGCCAAGAGCCGCGGCATCTACGAAGCACCCGGCATGGCGCTGCTGTTCATCGCTTACGAGCGGCTCGTCACCGGCATCCACAACGAAGACACCATCGAACAATATCGCGACAACGGTCGCAAGCTGGGCCGGCTGCTCTATCAAGGCCGCTGGTTCGACCCGCAAGCGATCATGTTGCGCGAGACGGCGCAGCGCTGGGTTGCGCGCGCGGTCACGGGCGAAGTCGCGCTGGAGCTGCGCCGCGGTAACGACTACTCGATCCTCGACACACAGTCGCCGAACCTCACGTACGCGCCCGAGCGCCTGTCGATGGAAAAGGTGGAGAACGCGCCGTTCTCGCCAAAGGACCGCATTGGCCAGCTCACGATGCGCAACCTCGACATAAGCGATACGCGCAGCAAGCTTGCGGTTTATTCGAAGGCGGGGCTGCTGTCGTCGGACGGCGACGCGCCGCTGCCTTCGCTCGCCGACAAGTAGCGCGCTATTCGCGCAGCGCGCCGAGGTCGGTCGGCAGCGACCACACTCCGCCGGACGACGACGGCGGCTTGGAGTCGGGCGCTTCGCGCTTTTCGATCTCGATAACGAGCGTGCGCAGGTCTTCCATGGCAGCTGAGTCCTGCAATTGCCCCGACGCGTGCAACCAGATGCCGCCGAAAGCGCTCACTTCATGCAGCCAACTGCCGCGCACGACGCGGCGCAGGCGGCTTTCGAGGATGGGCAAGCCCAGCAGCAGGCGCACGGACGGAGCGCGATCCCACTTCACGAGGCGCATCATGCCGATGTACACAATGCGGCCATCGCGCATCTTGCCGCCCGGTTTGACTTCGATCTCGACACAATCGGGCGAGATACCGCCACGGACGAGCTGATCGATCAGGATGGAGCGGTACTCTTCCAGCACCTCGGACACGGAATGCCCGGACGCGTCGACTTCCGTCTCCGGACTATCTTCCGGTTCACGTTGGAGGAATTTGCGAAAGTCGAGCATGGGAATTGCCCAGCGGCACGGCGCTCCAGACACAGAACGACACAGTCTAGCGCGTGTCCTACAAATTCATGTGCCAAGGATGTGACTCTGACGCCACAAAGTTGACAATGCCCGATCTATCGAGCCAATTTTTGTCACCCGAAGGCCGGTGGGCCTACTTGTAGAACGCTTCGACCTGCCCTTTGATCTTGATCAGCAGGGGCTTGCCGTGGCGGTCGAGCGTCTTGCCGGCCGGCACGCGAACCCAGCCTTCGCTGATGCAGTACTCCTCGACGTCGAAGCGTTCCTTGCCATTGAAGAGAATGCCGACGTCGTGTTCGAAGATCGACGCGATGTAATGCGGGCTGCGCGGATCGACCGACAGGTGATCGGGCAAGGGAGGTTTGTCGCCGGTCATTGTTGCTGCGCCTGAAGCATCATCGCCATCTTCTGGTGAATGAGGTTGATGCCTTTCAGCGGCCGGATCATCACCTTGAAATCGGTGACCTGCCCCGC
>Ga0265314_10005334_pt1 | contig 11629 bp, 7 predicted proteins | sample 4126metaG_FD_203106 | JGI IMG/M metagenome (GOLD analysis project Ga0265314, IMG submission 203106) | Rhizosphere microbial communities from Carex aquatilis grown in University of Washington, Seatle, WA, United States - 4-1-26 metaG | ecosystem: Host-associated > Plants > Roots > Rhizosphere >... | reverse complement strand
CGCCGCCGAGGCGACGGTGTCGGGAATGCTCTTGATCAGGTCGCGGCGGCCGTCGCCGTCGAAGTCGACCGCGTTCTTGAGATAGTCGGAGGCGGTGAACTGCATGCCGCCGAACTCGCCGGCCCAGTCGCCGATCATGTCTTCAACGCGCTGGTCGCCGCGCTCGATGATGCGCAGCGCATCGAGCAATTGCGTGCGGAAGAAGTCGGGACGCCGGCAGTCATAGGCGAGCGTCGCCAGCGCGCTGAGGATTTTGTAGTTGCCGAAGTTCGAGCCGAAGTCGCTCTCCAGGCCCCAGAAGGCGGTGAGCACGGGCGCCGGCACGCCGTATTTCTTCTCCACCTCGGCAAACAGGGCGGCGTGCTGCTTCATCTTCGCCTGGCCGTTCGGGATGCGGGCGCCGCCGACCATGCGGTCGGAGAACTGCAGGAAGGTCTGGTTGAACACCTGCTGGCCGTTGTCGCGCTTGATGATGGCCTGATCGAAAGTCATCGACGGCGTGGCGGCGGCGACGACCTTCGCCGAAATGCCCTGCGCGATGGCGTCTTTCTTGAAGGCCTCGAGCCAGCGCTCGTAGCTGCCGGTGTTCTGGCAGGTGGTGGCGGCCGTGGCCGTACCGGCGACGATAGCCGTCAGCCAGATCGCTACCGTCAATTTCACTGCCGTGGTGCGCATGGATCTCCGCCTTTTCGTAGAATTCCGCTCGAATGTGCCGAATGGCCGGGCCCGGTCAAGAACGATTGGCCGGAAGCGTTAAGAGCGATTCTGGCGTTAATCGTGTCTTTTGTCGGTTCCCGCCGTTTCCGGCCCGGCGGGGGCGGACTTGACCCGTAAACGATCATCTTGAATGAACGGGCGGGTTTTGAGGGCGCGCGCTTAGCCTTGCGCGTGACGAGTTGCCGCATGGAAGTCTTGCTATGGAAGTCCTGGTGATCGGTGCCGGCGTGGTCGGGCTGGCGGTGGGTCGTGCCGCCGCGCAAGCCGGGCATGAGGTGGTGGTGGCCGAGGCGGAAAACGCCATCGGCACCGGGATCTCCTCGCGCAACAGCGAGGTCATCCACGCCGGGATGTATTACCCGACCGGCACGCTGCGCGCCCGCCACTGCGTCGCCGGTCGCCGCATGCTCTACCGGTTTCTCGAGGAGCACGGCGTGCCGCACAAGAAATGCGGCAAGCTGGTGGTGGCGACCAACGAGGCGGAACTCGCCAAGATCGAAAGCATCGAGAAGCAGGGCCAGATCAACGGCGTCGAAGGCCTGGAGATGATCGGCGGCAACGCCGCGCGCGCCATGGAACCGGAGCTGTTCTGCATCGGCGCGCTCTTTTCGCCGGAGACCGGCATCATCGACGGCCACCGCTACATGCTGGCGCTGCGCGGTGACATCGAGGATCGCGGCGGCGCCATCGCGCTCAGTACGCCGGTCGTCGGCGTCACGCGCAAAAACGGCCGCTGGGCCGTGCGCTTCGGCGGGCGCGAGCCGGGCACTTTCGATTTCGACTCGGTGGTCAACTGCGCTGGCCTGCGCGCCCAGGCGGTGGCGCGCACGATGGAGGATTATCCGGCGGCGCGCGTGCCGCGCCTGGTGCTGGGCAAGGGCAATTATTTCGCCTGCGCCGGCAAGCCGGCCTTCACGCGGCTGATCTATCCGACGCCGATCGAAGGCGGGCTCGGCGTGCACGTGACGCTCGACCTCGCCGGCCGCATGCGCTTCGGGCCGGACGTCGAGTGGGTCGACGAGGAGAACTACGCGGTCAATCCGGCGCGCGCCGAGGTGTTCTACGCGCGCATCAAGACCTACTGGCCCGGACTGCCGGAGGGCGCGCTCACGCCCGACTATTCTGGCATCCGCCCGAAGATCACGGCCAAGGGCGAGGGGCAGGCCGATTTCCTCATCGATACGCCGGCGCAGCACAAGTTGCCGGGCCTGGTGCAGATGTTCGGCATCGAATCGCCGGGGCTGACCAGCTCGCTGTCGCTGGCGGAGGACGTGGTCGGCTATCTCGCCAACTGAGCTCTGTGGCTGTCGTCGCGCGCGGGCGGGATCGAGGCCGTCGTCTCGACAGAGGCCGGGACGTTCTCACGCACCTTCATCTGCGAGAGCTTGTCGCGCTCGAGCGGCGAATAGGCGCGCGAGGTCGCGACCGGCGTGAACTCGGCTGCCTTGTTGCGCGTGCCGGTGACCGCCATCAGTCCGGTCTTGGTGGCGACCACGTCGCCCGGCCGCAGCGTCGTATCGTGCGCCGCGTCGATATGGGCGAGGCCGAAGGCGTCGCGCCCGTTGCAGGTGCAGTTGGCGACGAGCTGCTTGCGATAGACGAAGGCCGTGTCCGAATCCGCGTAGCGGCCGCCGTCGGTCGCCACCGCGTAATCGATGCTGCCGCCGGAATAGAGCTTGGTCTGGCTCGCCGGGCAGAACGAATGGCACGCCTCGGCGGCGCTCATGCCGGCGGAGGCCTGCACCGGGAAGTAACGGCCATCGCAGCTCCGCACGCAGAAGCCGCGCGAGGAGCCGCTGTCGGCGACGCGCCGCTCCGGCGGCGGATTGAAATGATTGGCCAGCGCGGTGAAGGGGTCGACGAAGGCCTGCGAGCTCGGCGGCGGTGCCGCTGCCTGATGCCGGTGGAAGCCGCCGAACAGGTGCTCGAACAGCCCTTCGGCGGAGGCCGGCGCCGTGGCGCCTATAACCAGCAAACCGGCCGCCAAAATGCCGATGGCGACGCGAAAACCCGCTCTTTTGCCACCGGCAAGCATTACAAACCCCTGCCTCACATCTGCCGCGCGGGCCGCCCGCGGTCCGGCGTTTGACAACGTCCGGCCGCGACGAAAGTTGCGCCCGCGCCTTGCGAGGCCACCCCACCGACTCAATCGCTTCGGCCAGTAAGCGCGGCGCGGGTAAACGCCGCGTTAGCGCGGCCGCTCGCCTTGTCATTGAGGGGGGTGTCGGGGCAGCATCGCCAAGCCCGGCAGAAGCCAAACGGCACAACGCACCGGTATGGGAATTGGGAGGCAGCGTGGAGTCGTCGGCCGCCATCGAGCTCGCCAAGCAGACTTTGCTGTCCGGCGGGCTGGTCCTCGCCATCGGTATCGTCACCGGCTTCGTGGCGCAGAAATGCAGAATCCCGGATGTCGCCATCTTCCTGATCGTCGGCATCGCCATCGGTCCGCAGGCGCTGGGCCTCATCGACATCAAAGCGGATTCGGCGCTCTATCAGATCATCCTGCTGTTCGGCGCGAGCTACATCCTGTTCGACGGCGGAGCCTCGCTGCGCCTCGACATTCTGAAGCGGGTCTGGATCACCATCGTGGTGATCTCGACCGTCGGCGTGCTGATCACCGCGGCGGTGACCGGCTTTGCCGCGCACGTCGCGCTCGGCCTGCCCTGGGCGGTGGCGCTGCTCATGGGCGCGGTGCTGGCCTCGACCGATCCGGCGACGCTGGTGCCGATCTTCCGCCAGGTGAAAATCCGCGATCGCGTGGCGCAGACGGTGATGAGCGAATCGGCGTTCAACGATGCCATGGGCGCCATCGTCACCTTCGGCGTGCTGGCGGTGGCGACGGGCGGCTCCGAATTTTCGCTGACTGGATCCGTGGTCGAGCTGTTCAAGCAGTCCGCCGTCGGCATCGTCTCCGGCGCGGTGCTCGGCTATCTCGCCGCGCTGCTGATCGCGCACGAGCGCTGGGCCTTCCTCGCCGATTACGCGCCGGTGGTCACGCTGGTCGCCGTGATCGGCGCCTATTTCGCCGCCGACGGCTTGCAGGCCTCGGGCTTCATGGCGGTGTTCGTGTTCGGCATCGTGCTGGGCAACAAGGACGCGCTCGGCTTCACGATGACGCCCGGCGAGCAGCAGCGGCTCGACGAGTACGTGACGACCACCGCCTTCATCATGCGCCTGTTCATTTTCATCCTGCTCGGCGCGCAGGTCGACTTTGCCTTGATGGCGCAATACTGGGCGGGCGGCGGCGTCATCGTCTGCATCCTCATGTTCGTGGCGCGGCCGCTGACGGTGTTCGCCTGCGCGTTGCCCGACCGGCGTGCCCGATGGAGCTTCAACGAGATGCTGTTCATGTGCTGGACGCGCGAGACCGGCGTCATTCCGGCGGCGCTCGCCGGCCTCTTGCTCGGCATGAAGGCGCCGGGCGCGCATGCCATTGCCTCGGTCACCTTTATTGCCATTCTGATGACAATCCTGATCCAGGCGCCGACCACGAAATGGCTCGGGCAGAAGCTCGGGCTGATGACATAAAACGATAAGGGAGGACTTGCATGGCCGTTCGTTTCAGCAATCCGAAGACGCTCGCACCGCCGCCGGGTTATTCCTACGTGGTGGAGGCGAGCGGGCCGGGCCGCACGATCTATTTCGCCGGTCAGCTTGGGCTCGACACGCAGAACAAGCTCGTCGGCGATGACTTCCGCAGCCAGTGCGCGCAGGCCTTCGACAACATGACGCTGGCGCTCAAAGCCGCCGGCGCCAAGTGGAGCGACGTGGTCAAGATCAACAACTTCCTGGTCGATATCCAGGCCAACATGGCGACCTTCCGCGAGGTGCGCGACCGCTACCTCAACAAGGCCGCGCCGCCGGCCTCGACCACCATCGGCGTGCCGGCGCTGGCGCGTCCCGGCGGGCTGTTCGAGATCGAAGCGATCGCGGTGGTCGCGAGCGGGGCGAAGAAGAAGGCGAGTTCCCGGAAGAAAAAGCGCTAGCCAACATCGTCATGGCCGGGCTTGTCCCGGCCATCCACGTCTTGCTTCCTTGAGAGAAAATAGAAAGACGTGGATGCCCGGCATAAAGCCGGGCATGACGGCTTCAATAGGCCCGGAAAGTTATCGTCATGCGCATCACGGCAATCGCCGATATCGTCGTTCCCATCGCGTCATCGATCCGCAACGCCTACATCGACTTCTCGCAGATGACCGCGAGCGTGGTGGCGATCTTCACCGACGCAACGCGCGACGGAAAACCCGTCGTCGGCTTCGGCTTCAACTCGAACGGCCGTTATGCGCCGCAGGGCCTGCTGCGCGAACGCTTCATTCCGCGCCTCAAGGCGGCGAAGCCGGAGGAGATCGTCGACGCGCGTGGCTTGATCGACCCGGCGAAATGCTGGGACGTCATGATGAAGAACGAGAAGCCGGGCGGGCACGGCGAGCGTTCGGTCGCGGTCGGCGTGCTCGACATGGCGCTGTGGGATGCGCTGGCCAAGGCCGAGGGCGTACCGCTGTGGCGGCTCCTGGCCGACCGCTACAACAACGGCGAGGCCGACAAGACGGCCTGGGTCTATGCCGCCGGCGGCTATTACTATCCGGACAAGGACATCGCCGGCCTGCAGGACGAGCTCAAGCGCTACCTCGATCTCGGCTACTCCACCGTGAAAATGAAAATCGGCGGCGTGCCCTTGGCCGACGACATCAAGCGCATCGAGGCGGCGCTCAAGATCGTGGGCGGCAAAGGCGAGAACCTCTGCGTCGACGTCAACGGCCGCTACGACCTCGACGAGGCAATTGCCTGCGGCGACGCGATCGCGCCGTATGGCCTGCGCTGGTACGAGGAGCCGCTCGATCCGCTCGACTATCTGCTGCACGCCGCGCTCGCCACGCGCTACCGGCCGCCGCTCGCCACCGGGGAGAACCTGTTCTCCATGCAGGACGCGCGCAATCTGATCCGCCACGGCGGCTTGCGGCCGGATCGCGACTGGCTGCAGTTCGATCCGGCGCTGTCCTACGGCCTGGTCGAATATCTGCGCACGCTCGACATGTTGGCCGCACACGGCTGGTCGCGCCGCCGCTGCGTGCCGCACGGCGGGCACCAGTTCGCTTTGAATATTGCTGTAGGTCTCGGCCTCGGCGGCAACGAATCGTATCCGCAGGTGTTCGCGCCGTTTGGTGGCTTTGCCGACGAGTGCAAGGTCAGCGACAGTCGCGTGGCGATGCCGGACGTTCCGGGCGTCGGCTTCGAGGCGAAGAATGAGTTGTATCAGGTGATGAAGGAAGTTTCCCCGTCATCCTGAGGTGCGAGCCATAAGCGCGTTTACGCGCGTCTTCGACGCGCTATGGCGAGCCTCGAAGGATGAACGGCCACAATGTTGCAAAGCCTGGTCGTCGCCCTTCGAGGGGCGCGCGTCGCGCGGCCACCTCAGGGTGACGGATCAGTGCGCCTCGTCCCAATTATCCGCTGCCCGCGCGTCGACCTGCAGCGGCACGTGCAGCGCCACGGCCGGATGCGGCGCGCCTTCCATCACGTTCTTGATCACCGGGATGGTGCGCTCGACTTCTTTCTCCGGCACTTCGAAGATCAACTCGTCGTGCACCTGTAACAACATCTGCGCCTTGAGCCTGTCCTTGGCGAGCGCCGCTTCGATGCGGATCATGGCGCGGCGGATGATGTCGGCGGCGCTCCCCTGCAGCCGCGCGTTGATCGCCGCGCGTTCGTTGAACGAGCGGATCGAGGGGTTCGACGCCTTGATGTCCGGGTAGTGGCACTTGCGCCCGAACAGCGTCTCCACGTAGCCGTGCTCGCGGCAGAAGTCGCGCGTTACGTCCATGTAGTCGCGGATGCCGGGGAAGCGCTCGAAATATTTCTTGATGTAGTCGCCCGCCTCGCCGCGCTCGATGCCGAGTTGGTTGGCGAGCCCGAAGGCCGAGATGCCGTAGATGATGCCGAAGTTGATCGCCTTGGCGCGGCGGCGGACGTCCGCCGACATGCCCTTGATCGGCACGCCGAACATTTCCGACGCGGTCATGGCGTGGATGTCGACGCCGTCCTGAAACGCCTTGCGCAGGGCAGGCACGTCGGCGACTTCCGCCAGCAGCCGCAATTCAATTTGCGAGTAGTCGGCCGAGACCAGCTTCATGCCGGGCGCCGCCACGAAGGCGCGACGGATCTTGCGGCCGTCCTCGGTGCGCACCGGGATGTTCTGCAAATTCGGCTCGTAGGAGGAGAGGCGGCCGGTCGAGGTGGCGGCGAGCGCGTAACTCGTGTGCACGCGCTGCGTCTGCGGATTGACGTAAGTCGGCAGCGCCTCGGTATAGGTCGAGCGCAGCTTCGACACCTGCCGCCAGTCGAGAATCTTGCGCGGGAAGTCGTAGCCGGCCTCGGCCAGCTCTTCCAGTTCGCGCGCGGTGGTCGACCACTGGCCGGTCTTGGTCTTGCTGCCGCCAGGCAGGTTCATCTTGCCGAACAGGATGTCGCCGAGCTGCTTGGGCGAGCCGACATTCACCGGCGTGCCGGCAAGATCGTTGATCTCCTGCTCAAGCACGGTCTGCTTCTTGCCGAAGTCGTTTGATAGCCGCGCCAGCACGCTGCGGTCGATGGCGATGCCGCGCCGCTCCATGCGCGCCAGCACTCCGGGCAGCGGCCGCTCCAGCGTCTCATAGACGCCGACCACGTGCTCGGCCGCCATGCGCGGCTTCAGTGCGTGCCACAGCCGCAAGGACGCGTCGGCCTCTTCCGGCGCGTAGACGGCGGCGCGCGCGATCGGCGTCGCCTCCGGCGTCAGCAGCGCCTTCTCCTTGTTCTTGACGTCGGTAAAGCGGGCGGCGCTGCGGCCGAAATAGCGATAGAAAACGGCGTCCATGTCGTGCGCGCCCTTGCCGGCATCGAGCACGTAGGACATCAGCATGGTGTCGTCGAGTGCGCCGATCTCGATGCCGCGGCAGGCGAGCACCAGCCACTCGCGCTTCACGTCGTGGCCGATCTTGGTGATCGCATTATCTTCGAGGATTGGCTTGAGCGCGGCGAGTGCTTCACGCTCGGAGATTTGCCCGGCGCAGAGTTTCGCCGCGAACAGGCCGGAGGCCTCGCTGTCGCTGGCGTCGCGATGGCCGAGCGGCAGATAGGCAGCCTCGTTCGGCGCCACGGCGAGCGCGATGCCGCAGAGCGCGGCCTGCATGGGGTCGAGCGCATTGATCTCGACCTTGACGGCAAGCGTGCCGGTATCGTGCGCGCGCGCGATCCATGTATTCAGTTCGTCGAGCGTCGCGATCGTCCGGTACTTGGCGTGGTCGAAGGTGGCGCCTTTCAGCGCTTCGATGCGTTTGGCGGCGAGCGAGATCGGCGTAAGGGCTTCGCCCGTTGCGCGGCCGCCCTCGCGCACGCGCGGCGGCGGCGCGTCGAGCGCGAGCTGGCCTTGTCCGCCGGTGCGGCCGGTCGGTGCGGGCGTGGCAGCTGCAGGCGCCGCGGCGCCCTCGATCTGCGCGGCATCGACCCCCGCTTTTTCGGCGACGCGCTGCGTCAGCGTGCGGAAACCCATCGATTTCAGGAAGGCGATCAGGTTCTTGTAGTCCGGCTCGTGCACGGCGAGCTGGTCGACCGCCACCTCGAGCGGCACATGGTCGTCGAGCGTGACCAGCTTCTTGGAGAGGCGCGCCAGCTCGGCGTTGTCGATCAGCGCCTGCCGGCGCTTCTCCTGCTTGATCTCGCCCGCGCGCTTGAGCAGCGTCTCCAGGTCGCCGTATTCGCCGATCAACTGCGCGGCGGTCTTCACGCCGATGCCCGGCACACCCGGCACGTTGTCGGACGTATCGCCGATCAGCGCCTGCACCTCAATGACCTTGTCCGGCGGCACGCCGAACTTCTCGATCACCTGCGCCGGGCCGATGCGTACGTCCTTCATCGTGTCGTACATGGTCACGCGGTCGGTCACGAGCTGCATGAGGTCCTTGTCGGACGACACGATGGTGGCGGTGGCGCCGACCTCGCAGGCGAGCCGGGCGTAGGTGGCGATCAGGTCGTCGGCCTCGTAGCCGCCTTTTTCCAGGCAGGGGATCTCGAAGGCGCGCACGGCGTCGCGGATCAACGGGAACTGCGGGATGAGGTCGTCCGGCGGGTCCGGCCGGTGCGCCTTGTAGTCCTTGTACATCTCGGTACGGAACGTCTTTTCCGACTTGTCGAAGATCACCGCGAGGTGCGTCGGCTTTTCGTCCGGCTTCATCTCCTTCAACAGCTTCCACAGCATGGCGCAGAAGCCGTACACGGCGTTGACGTGCAGGCCCTCCGGCGTGCGCGGCTCGAACCGGATGGCGTGATAGGCGCGGAAGATGTAGCCGGAGCCGTCGACCAGGAAGAGATGGTCGCCCTTTTTCAGCGGCCGCGCCGCGGGATTGGCAGTCGCCTCGGGCGCGGATTTGCCGGATTTCGCGGCGGCGGGCGCCGTTTTGCTCTTGGATTTGGCGGATGCTGGCATGCTCACGAATGTGGGCCGCCGGCGGGCGTTTATCAATCGCCGCCGTCGCCTGCCGCCGTCGCGCACGAGGGGCTATCCACAGGCGCGAGAAGACTGAAATACCGGCGTCGCGAAGACCTGCTTGATGTGCTCCTGCGGGGCATGACAGGCGACGGTGGCCTCTGCTAAGCAGACGCCGCCGGCTGCCTGCGGCCGATTCTGCGTCGTTATTCCCGCGAATGGATTTGTCCTCATGCGCGTTGCCATGATCGGCACCGGCTATGTCGGCCTCGTTTCCGGGGTCTGCTTTGCCGACTTCGGCCACGACGTCACCTGCGTCGACAAAGACACGGGCAAGATCGAATCGCTCGAGCGCGGCGTGGTTCCGATCTACGAGCCCGGCCTCAACGATCTGGTCGCCGCCAACGTGCGCGCCGGCCGTCTCAAGTTCACCACCAGCCTGCCGGAGGCGGTCGCCGCCGCCGACGCGGTGTTCATCGCCGTCGGCACGCCGTCGCGGCGCGGCGACGGCCATGCCGACTTGAGCTACGTGTTCGACGCGGCGCGCGAGATCGCCGCCGCACTCTCCGGCTTCACCGTGATCATCACCAAGTCGACGGTGCCGGTCGGCACCGGCGACGAGGTCGAGCGCATCGTGCGCGAGACGCGCCCGGACGCCGACTGCGCGGTGGTGTCCAATCCGGAATTCCTGCGCGAAGGCGCCGCCATCCAGGACTTCAAGCATCCCGACCGCGTCGTGGTCGGCACCGACAATGCGCGGGCGCGCGAGGTGATGAACGAGCTGTACCGGCCGCTCTATCTCAACCGCTCGCCGATTTTGTTCACCGGCCGACGCACCGCCGAGCTGATCAAGTACGCGGCCAACGCCTTCCTCGCCACCAAGATTACCTTCATCAACGAGATCGCCGATCTCGCCGAAAAAGTGGGTGCCGACGTGCAGGAGATCGCGCGCGGCATCGGGCTCGACAACCGCATCGGTTCCAAGTTCCTGCACGCCGGACCGGGCTACGGCGGTTCCTGTTTTCCCAAGGACACGCTGGCGCTCTTGAAGACGGGCCAGGACCACGAGGCGCCGCTGCGCATCGTCGAGGCGGTGGTCGCGGTCAACGACACGCGCAAGCGCGCCATGGCGCGTAAGGTCGCGCACGCGCTCGGCGGCGAGCTGCGCGGCAAGACCGTCGCCATCCTCGGCCTCACCTTCAAGCCGAATACCGACGACATGCGCGAGGCGCCGTCGCTGCCGCTGATCACTGCGCTGCAGGACATGGGCGCCAAGGTGCGCGCCTACGATCCGGTCGGCATGGAGCAGGCGAAGCTCGTGATCGAGCACGTCACCTTCTGCAACGACGCCTATAGCTGCGCCGAGGGCGCCTCGGCGCTGGTGATCGTCACCGAGTGGGAGCAGTTCCGCGCGCTGGATTTCGCGCGGCTGAAGGCCGCCATGGCGCAGCCGGTGCTGGTCGACCTGCGCAACATCTATCGGCCCGAGGAACTCGCCCGCCACGGCTTCGCCTACGAAGGTATTGGGCGGGTGAAGACGTGATGTTCCAAGCGGTGCGATTTAATAAAAGTCGTCGTCCCCCGCGAAAGCGGGGGACCCAGCGCTTCTAAACAAAACGATTTTGTCTAAGTGCTGGATCACCCGCCTTCGCGGGTGATGACGGTGTGTTGATGCAGCATTTTAATAGCAAACTCCCCATCGACGAGGCGCTGCCGCGGCTGACCGCCGCGCTCGGAGCCAACAACGCCGCCGTGCTGGTGGCGCCGCCCGGCGCCGGCAAGACCACGCGCGTGCCGCTGGTGCTGCTCGACGAGCCGTGGGTGAAAGGCAAAAAGATCCTGGTGCTGGAGCCGCGCCGGCTGGCCGCGCGCGCCGCCGCCGCGCGCATGGCCGCGACCCTGGGCGAGCAGGTCGGCGACACCGTCGGCCTGCGCGTGCGCTTTGGCTCGAAGGTCTCAAAGCGCACGCGCATCGAGGTGATCACCGAAGGCATCTTCACGCGCCTCGTCCTCGACGATCCCTCGCTCGACGGCGTCGCGGCGGTGCTGTTCGACGAATTCCATGAGCGCTCGCTCGATGCCGATCTTGGGCTTGCCCTTGCAAGGGACGCGCAGCAGGGCCTGCGCGAGGACCTGCGGCTCTTGGTTATGTCGGCGACGCTCGACGGTGCGCGCGTCGCCGCGTTGCTCGGCGACGCGCCGGCGGTCGAGAGCCAAGGGCGCAGCTTTCCGGTCGAGACGCGCTATCTCGGGCGCGATCCGCGCGAGCGCATCGAGCGGCAGGTGGCGGACGCCGTGCAGCGCGCGTTACGCGCGGAGCAGGGCTCGCTGCTGGTATTCCTGCCGGGCGCCGGCGAAATCCGCCGCACCGAGACTTTGCTGAAAGAAAACGTGCGCGATCCTTCGGTCGATATCGTCGCGCTGTATGGCGCGCTCGACGCACGCGAGCAG
>Ga0265314_10005333_pt1 | contig 11633 bp, 10 predicted proteins | sample 4126metaG_FD_203106 | JGI IMG/M metagenome (GOLD analysis project Ga0265314, IMG submission 203106) | Rhizosphere microbial communities from Carex aquatilis grown in University of Washington, Seatle, WA, United States - 4-1-26 metaG | ecosystem: Host-associated > Plants > Roots > Rhizosphere >... | reverse complement strand
TCGTGCATTGCGCCGTAGGCCGACCAGGCCTTGCACCAGTCGTCGTAGGTCGTCAGCTGCTTCATGATGTCTTCGAAATCGGTGAGCGCCACGCCGTTGGCGACGAAGCGGGCGCCCCAATGGGCGGCCGCTGACTTGAGCAGGGGATCGGATGACATATTCACTTCCTGTGGGGGGCTTTCGAACGAATGCAGCGCGCGTCGCGCCTGACGGGACGTCTCGCGTGCTTAAGGCCGATGCTGCCGCAATCGAACCGCCTCGGCAACCTGGCAAGGCCTTATTAACCAAGCTCGCCTAGCGTGGCGGCGCCCGCACCCGGGCGTTTTTTGTCAGGCTTGTCATGCGTATGGCGATGGTTCGAGCATTGGCGACGACGGCCGCCGCCCTCTGGCTGGCGGGCTGCAACACCACAAATCCCGGCGCCTCGTCTTTCGGCTTCGGCGCGGCCCCCGGCGCCGAAGCGCAGGCCTCCGCGCGGCCTGAGCCCAAGGAAACCACCGGCTCGATCTCGCCGCGTCCCGGGCAATCCAGCGACGACGTCGTCCAGGGCAAGCAGCAATATCGCGCCGGCAAGTTCGATGTGGCGGCGAAACTCTTCAGCCACGCCGCCAAGCGCAATCCGCGCGACGCCGAGGCCTGGCTCGGCCTGGCGGCGTCCTACGACCGCCTGCGTCAGTTCGAACTCGCCGATAGCGCCTACGCGCAAGCCATCGTCATCGAAGGGCCGACCGCGGAAGTTCTCAACAACCAGGGCTATTCCTATTTGCTGCGCGGCGATCTCAAAAACGCGCGCGCCAAGCTGACGGCGGCACAGGCGAAAGAGCCGCAGAACAAATACGTGCAGAACAACTTGCAGCTGCTGGCCGACGCGCAAAGCAAGCACGCCGCCGTCCGCTAGCCGCTCGCGTTCTCCGGTCAGCCCCGCAAAGGCGGGAATCCAACACTTCCTTCTTTTAGTCAGGGCCGGGACAACGCCGGCTCCAACGGCATAAGATGCCGTTCGCGGGGTATATCATCCCGACAGAGGCCGGCGTTCCAAGACCGGTCGGGCATTCAGGGGGAAGTCCAATGACCATGGCAGTGAACGCCGGCGCGCGTCTCGACCGGCTGCCGATCTCGTCGTTTCATTATCGCATTTTCTGGCTGGTCGGCGCCGGCATGTTCTTCGACGGCTACGATCTCTATGTCGCCGGCGGCGTCATCGCCTCGGTGGTCCAGACCAAGTTCGCCACACCGCTGCAGATTCCGCAGTTCGTCTCTTTGACCTTCGTCGGCATGACCATCGGCGCGCTGATCACCGGCTTCGTCGGCGACAAAATGGGGCGGCGCTTCACCTACCAGATCAACCTTCTGATCTTCGGTCTCGCCTCGCTCGCCGCCGCCTTTTCGCAGGACATGACGCAGCTCATCGTCTGCCGCTTCGTGCAGGGCCTGGGGCTCGGTGCGGAAATCGTCGTCGGCTATTCGACCTTGACCGAGTTCGTGCCACCGAAATCGCGCGGGCGCTGGCTGTCCTTCATGGCCTTTCTCGTGGTCGCCGGTTTTCCGGCCACCGCCATTCTCGGCTATCTGATCATTCCGAGCTTCGGCTGGCGGCCGATGTTCATCATCGCCGGCGTCGGCTCGCTGATCGTCTGGTATCTGCGCAAGAATTTGCCGGAGTCGCCGCGCTGGCTGGAATCGCAAGGCCGCGCGGCGGAAGCGGAAGCCTTGATGCAGTCGATCGAAGCGGAAGCCTCGCCGACGCTGCCGTTGCCGCCGCCGGCGCCGACCGTGCCGGTCACGCAACTCACGGCCGCCGACATGTTCAAGCCGCCGATCTTGCAGCGCCTGCTGGTCGGATGCTGGGTTTTAATCACGATCAACACGCTGATCTTCGGCTTCGTGATTTTCCTGCCCAACTTCTTTTTGCGGCAGGGCCTGACCATCACCAACTCACTCGGCTATACGCTGGTGCTGTCGATCGCCTCTCTGGTCGGCTGCGCGGTCGGCGCCTATACCTCCGACGCCATCGGCCGGCGCTGGAGCATCATCGGCGCCTCCGTGGTGACCATCGTCGCGGGCTACGTCTACGCCCGCTTCAACGCGTCGTCCGATCCGGCCATCGTGCTCACCGTCGGCTTCGTGCTGATTGTCGCGATCTACGTGCAGACCGCGATCTTGTTCGGCGTCTACACGCCGGAACTGTTCCCGACGGAGATCAGACTGCGCGCCAACGGCATCTGCAATACGTTCGGCCGCGGCGCCACGGTCGCCTCGCCGTTTATCGTCACCGCGCTGATGGCGAATTACCAGTTGCCGGGCGTGGTCTGGCTGATGATCGGCCTGGTCGTTGTGCAGATCGTCGCGGTCTATCTCTGGGGCGTGGAACCGCGCAACCGCGGCCTGGAGGACGTCGCCGCCGCGCGGACCTGAGTTTGCGCGCGCGCGGTCAAGCGGCTAAGTAACCGCGATGAGCGGAATGCGGCCTGTCACTCTCATCACCGGCGCGTCGGCCGGCATCGGCGTGGCGCTCGCGCATGTTTTTGCGCGCAACGGTCACGCGCTGGCGCTGGTGGCGCGGCGCGAAGACCGTTTGCACGCGCTGGCCGATGAGATCGCGGCCACCGGCGCGGTAAAGCCGATCGTGATCGCCGTCGATCTGGTCAAGCCGGGCGTCATGCGCGACATCGCCGCGGCGCTCGAAAAAAACGGGGTGGAACCGCAATACGTCGTCAACAATGCCGGCTTCGGCCTGGTCGGCTTGGCCGCCAACCGCGACCGCGACGAGCAGTTGACGATGATCGATCTCAACGTGCGCGTGCTGACCGAGTTGTCGCTGGCTTTCGTGCCGAGTCTCGCGCGCCATCGCGGCGGCATTCTCAACATCGGCTCCATGGCGGGCTTTCTGCCCGGACCGGGCATGGCGGTCTATTACGCCACCAAGGCCTATGTGCTGTCGTTCAGCGAGGCGCTGCACAGCGAACTGAAAGACCGGGGCGTGCGCGTCACCGTGCTCTGCCCGGGGCCGGTGCCGACCGAATTCGCCGCCCGCGCCGGCATCAAAGAAGGCCTGGCGCCCGGTGCGCTGACGCAAGGGCCCGCGGCCGTCGCCGAAGCCGGCTATCGCGGCCTGATGCGGGGCAGCCGCACCGTGGTGCCGGGGCTCGCCAACAAGCTGGTCACGGTCCTGATCCGCATCCTGCCGCGCCGGCTGTTGCTGCGGCTGGTGGATTCGCGCCAGAGCAAGCGGAGAGCCGCGAAGGGACTATAAGAGCCGCCCAGGGCGCATAGCGGCTCATCCCCGTGTTTGTGTTGCAAACGCTGGCGAAGCGGGTAGTACTCGACGTCAGGAGCCTGCGCCGAACCATCATGTTGAAGCCGGTCCTTATCGTCCTGCACCAAGAGCATTCGTCGCCCGGCCGCGTCGGACAGATGCTGGAACAGCGCGGCTATGCGCTCGACATCCGGCGCCCGCGCTTCGACGATCCGCTGCCGGAAACCATGGACGGCCACGCCGGCGCGGTGATTTTCGGCGGCCCGCAAAGCGCCAACGACACCGAGGATTTCGTCAAGCGCGAGATCGACTGGATCGGCGTGCCGCTGCGCGACAAGAAGCCCTATCTCGGCATTTGCCTCGGCGCGCAGATGATGGCGCGTCACCTCGGCGCGCGCGTCGATCCGCATCCGCAGGGCCACGCCGAATGCGGCTACTACCCGATCCGTCCGACCGAAGCCGGCCGCAAGCTCTGCCCCGACTGGCCCGATCACGTCTATCAATGGCACCGCGAGGGCTTTGGCCTGCCGGATGGCGGCGAGTTGCTGGCCGAGGGCGACGCGTTCTCGATCCAGGCCTTTCGGTACGGCACCGGCTATGCGCTGCAGTTCCACCCCGAGGTGACGCACGCCATGATGTACAAGTGGCTGGTGCGCGGTGCGCATCGCCTCGAACTGCCGGGCGCGCGGCCGCGCGCCGACCATGTGTCGGGCCGTGCCGTGCATGATTATGCCGCGCGCAACTGGCTGGCGGCTTTCATCGACCATTGGCTCGGCCGCGTGCCGGCCGCGGCCGCACCGCAAACGACGGCGTAGCGCGCATTCCCGGAACTTCGCCGGCGCAACCATTGACATTTATTGCATCGGCTTCATCGTAATGCCGGGGCGCGGGGACATCGACGGCCATGCGCGGAGGCGTGCCGATGCCTGATTCGTTCAAGCCGTCACCGCAGCCGGTTGCCATGGCGTTGAACGCCATGTTGCGCGCCTCCGACGGCATTCTCGACATGCTGCCGATCGCGACTTTCATCTGCGACGCGCGCGGCACCATCCTGCAATACAACAACCGCGCCGTCGAAATCTGGGGGCGCGCGCCCGCGCCCGGCCAGACGCATGGCGAGTTCACCGCCAAGGCGCGCTATAGCCTGCTCGACGGCACCCCGGTCGAGCGGCCTTTGCTGGCGGAAGTGCTGGAAACCGGCAAGCCGTTCCGCGATGCCGAGCGGCTGGTGGTGCGGTCCGACGGCAAGGAGCTGATCGTCTCGATTAACATCGACCCGCTGCGCGACGCCAAAGGCAAGATCATCGGTGCGGTGAATTGCTTTCAGGATATCACCGAGCGCAAGCGCATGGATGCCGCGCTTGAGCAGTCCCGGCTGCGCATGCTGGAGCGCGAACAACTGCTGGCGGCGACATACGAGCATGCCGCGATCGGCATTTCCGAAGTCGCGCCGGACGGCAGCTTTCTACGCGTCAATGAGGCGATCTGCGCCATTGCCGGCATGACCCGCGAGCAGCATCTCGCCGCCAAGCTGTTCGATCACACGCATGCCGACGATGCCGACGCCGACCGCGAAGCCTTCCGCAAGCAGGTCGATGGCGAACTCGAATTTTATTCGATCGAGAAACGGCTGAAGCGCGGCGACGGCCGCGTCGTTTGGATATCGGTACGGTCATCGCCGGTGCGCGGCGGCGACGGCCGATTGCTCTACGTGGTGCGGGTGGTACAGGACATCACCGAGCGCAAGGCGGCGGAGCGACGGCAGAAGCTTTTGATCGACGAATTGAACCACCGGGTGAAAAACACACTGGCGACGGTGCAGTCCCTGGCCTCGCAGAGCGCGCGGGGCGCCCCGACGCCGGAAGAGTTCCGCGAAGCCTTCGAGGGCCGCCTGGTCGCGCTGTCCAAGGCGCACGATCAATTGACCATGCATCACTGGGAGAGCGCCGATTTGCGCGAGTTACTGTCGGGCAGTCTGGCGCCTTATGGCGGCGCCGACCGCGTGACCTTGCGCGGCGAAGACCTGGTGCTGCGGCCCCGCGCAGTTCTCAGCCTGGCCATGGTGTTTCACGAATTGACCACCAATGCCGCCAAATACGGCGCGCTGTCGGTGCCGGGCGGCTCGGTCGAGATTCGTTGGCAGCCCATCGCGGGCGCGGATACCGCCTTATTGCGGATCGATTGGATCGAGCAGGGCGGCCCGCCCGTCGTCGCGCCGACGCGCCGCAGTTTCGGCTCCAAACTGATCGAGGGCAGCATCGCCGCCGAATATGGCGGCAGCGGCCGCCTGACCTTCGACCCGGCTGGGCTGCGCTGTGAAATCCTGATGCCGCTGGAGGCCGCGACCGTCGATACCGACCGGGAGCCGCACGCGCTGGATGGGGCGGTGTAGGGGAAGAATGGTGGAGCCAGGCGGGATCGAACCGCCGACCTCGTCATTGCGAACGACGCGCTCTCCCAGCTGAGCTATGGCCCCGCCAAGCGCAACAAACGAGCCGTTGCGCGTATTTCCAAGCGAGAGGCCGCCATTTAGGACCCGGCCCAAGGTCTGTCAAGGATAAGGCCGTCCGGACAGCGCCGGCACGCCGCCTTGTTCGGAGGGATGCGACCGGCTAGGTTCCCGCACCTTTCCAAACGGGCGGATCCCATGCGCGCTGTTCTCGATATCGTCCTGCTTGTGCTGCAGATGTACATCTGGCTGCTGATCGCCTCTGCGGTGCTGTCCTGGCTGATCGCCTTCAATGTGGTCAACACCCGCAACCAGGTGGTCGCCATGGTGGCGGACTTTCTGTACCGCATCACCGAGCCGGTGCTGCGTCCGATCCGGCAGATGATGCCCAATCTCGGCGGCCTCGACGTGTCGCCGGTGATCCTGATCCTGCTCATCCTGCTGCTCGAGAACATCATCGTCCGCTACATCTACCCGAACGTTTTCTAGGACGTGTCGTCTCTCCGGCCTTGGTCGCCGGTGGCTGGCGGTCTGAGCCTCGCCGTGCGGCTGACCCCGAAGGGCGGGCGCGACGCCATCGATGGCATCGAAACGCTGTCCGACGGTCATAACGTGCTCAAGGTCCGGGTTCGCGCCGCGCCGAGCGAGGGTGAGGCCAACGAGGCTTTGCGCCGCCTCATCGCCAAAGCCGTCGGCGTCCCACCGCGCGATGTCGCGTTGGCCGCGGGGGCGACTGCCCGCATCAAGCGCCTGACGATTGCGGGCGATGGGCCGGCGCTTGCCGCGGCGCTGGAGAAGATTTGCGCCACGCGCTAACAAGTGGCGACGGAGGGCTCATGACGGCGCGCATCATCGACGGCAAAGCAATCGCGGCGGACCTGCGGGCCAAGATCGCCGGCGAAGTCGCGCGCATTGTCGCCGCGCATAACGTCGTGCCGGGTATCGCCGTGGTGCAGGTCGGCGACAATCCGGCCAGCAGCGTCTACGTCAAAAGCAAATCCAAGGCGGTGGCCGAAGCCGGCATGCGCGCCTTCGACCATAAATTGCCGGAGACCGTCAGCGAGGCCGAACTGCTGATGCTGATCGGCGAACTCAACGGCGATGCCAAGGTCAACGGCATCCTGGTGCAACTGCCGCTGCCGCCGCACATCGACGCGCAGAAGGTCATCGCGTCGATCGAGGCCGACAAGGACGTCGACGGCTTTCACCCGCTCAACGCCGGACGTCACGCCACCGGACTGCCGGGGCTGGTGCCCTGCACGCCGCTCGGCTGCGTGATCTTGGCTAAGACCGTGCTGCCGTCGCTCTCCGGCCTGGAAGCGGTGGTGATCGGCCGCTCCAACATCGTCGGCAAGCCGCTGGTGCAGTTGTTGCTGGCCGAGAACGCGACCGTGACCGTGGCGCATTCCAAGACCCGCGACCTGCCGTCCGTGTGCCGCCGCGCCGACCTGCTGATCGCGGCCATCGGCCGTCCGGAGATGGTGCGCGGCGACTGGATCAAGCCCGGCGCGACGGTGATCGACGTCGGCATCAATCGGATCGCGGGTGAGGGCGGCAAATCGCGCATCGTCGGCGACGTCGCTTTCGCCGAAGCGGAGAAAGTCGCCGCCGCGATCACCCCGGTGCCGGGCGGCGTCGGGCCGATGACGATTGCGTGCTTGCTGTTGAACACCCTGCGCGCGGCGTGCGCTCAGAACGGCCTGCAGGCGCCGAATATCTAACGTAAAATAGAAACGCGCCTCAGCTCTGGTGCCAGGCGTAGGCGACCTTATCCAGCGTCTTGTCGCCGAATTTCTCCGACGAGCGCGCCACGGCGCGGCCGCCGAGCGCGCGGTAGAATTCCATTGCCGGCTCATTGTCCGACAAGGCCCACACGACGAGGGTCTTCAATCCGCTCTGCACCAGATCCTTGCGCGCCGCGGTGAAAAGACGGCGGCCGAAGCCCAGGCCCTGGAATTCCGGACGCAGGTACAGCTCGTAGACTTCGCCGTCATAGAACAGGCTGCGGGCGCGGTTGCGGCCGTAATTGGCATAGCCCGCCACCTTATCGCCGAACTGCAGAATGGTGATGCGGCTGCCTTTGCGGATGGCTGAGTCCCACCATTCCGGTCCGCGGCGGTTAATCAGCTTGTCGAGTTCGTTGCCGGGAATGATGCCCTGATAGGCGGCGCGCCAGGCTTCGTCATGCGTGGTGGCGACATCCATCGAGTCGGATGTCTTGGCGCGGCGAATCTCGATGAGGGTCGTGGACATTGCAGAATAGAAGCAACGAACCTCGCCCCCTTCAAGCCCTATCCTTAATGATGGGTTAACGGTGTGGATTACTGGTCACAGGGCGGCGGGCATGCCGCGGCTGTCGCGAGGAAAATGAGCGCCAAATAAGCGGGTTGCCGTCGCCGAATGCAGGTTTTGGCGTATCCGGCGGCAGTCGAACGTCGGCTGGCCGACATAATGCAACTAAGACTGAAACTGATTCGAGCTGTGCCGAATCGGAGCATCCGGTCCGAACAAAGCCGGAGCGATTAGCGCGGGGACAAATTCCCCCGCGCCAACGCGGGTGATTCGGAAATTCAGACCGTCTCGGACGCGGCAGCCTTGGCCCGGTCGTTACGCTTGCGGTCGGTCTCGTCCAAAAGCTTTTTGCGCAGACGGATCGACTTCGGCGTTACTTCCACCAGCTCGTCCTCTTCGATATAGGCCAGCGCCTTTTCCAGCGGCATCTTGATCGGCGGCGTCAGGCGGACGGCTTCGTCCTTCGAGGTGGTGCGGATGTTGGTGAGCTGCTTGCCCTTGAGCACGTTGATGACCAGGTCGTTGTCGCGCGTGTGTTCGCCGACGATCATGCCTTTGTAGACCTTCCAGCCAGGCTCGATCATCATCGGGCCGCGGTCTTCCAGATTCCACAGCGCGTAGGCGACCGCCTCACCTTGCTCGTTCGAGATCAGGACGCCGTTGCGGCGGCCCTGGATCGGCCCCTTGTGCGGCTCATAGGCGTGGAAGATGCGGTTCATGATGGCGGTGCCGCGCGTATCGGTGAGCAGTTCGCCCTGGTAGCCGATCAAGCCGCGGGTCGGCGCGTAGAACACCAGGCGCACACGGCCGCCGCCGGACGGCTTCAACTCGATCATCTCGCCCTTGCGCTCGGACATTTTCTGCACGACGACGCCAGAATGGATTTCATCGACGTCGATCGTCACTTCCTCGATCGGCTCTTCGGTTTCGCCTTTGTCGTTGGTGCGGAACAGCACCTTGGGCCGCGACACCGAAAGCTCGAAGCCTTCGCGGCGCATGGTCTCGATCAGAATGCCGAGCTGCAATTCGCCACGGCCGGCCACTTCCATGGCGTCCTTGTCGTCCGACTCGCGCACGCGCAATGCGACGTTGCCTTCGGCCTCGCGCAACAGGCGGTCGCGGATCATGCGGCCGGTGACCTTGGTGCCCTCGGTGCCGGCCAGCGGCGAATCGTTGACGCGGAACGTCATGGCGAGCGTCGGCGGGTCAATCGGCTGCGCCGGGATCGGCGTTTCAACCGACGGGTCGCAAATGGTGTGAGCCACAGTGGCGTTCGGCAGGCCGGCCAAAGCGACGATGTCGCCGGCTTCGCCCTCCTCAAGCGGCACGCGCTCAAGACCGCGGAACGCCAGTACCTTGGTGATGCGGCCGGTCTCGACCAGTTTGCCGTCGCGGTCGAGAACCTTGACGGTCTGGTTCGGCTTCACGGAGCCGGAGGAAATACGGCCGGTGATGATACGGCCGAGGAAGTTGTTGGCTTCGATGATGGTGCCGAGCAAGCGGAACGGGCCTTCTTCGACGACCGGCGCCTTGACGTGGCTCAGCACCAGATCGAACAGCGGCTGCATGCCGTCGTCGTGCGAACCTTCCAGTGTCGTGGCCATCCAGCCTTGTTTGGCCGAGCCATAGAGAATCGGGAAATCGAGTTGCTCGTCGGTGGCGTCGAGCGCGGCGAACAAGTCGAACACCTCGTTGATGACTTCAACCGGACGGGCGTCGGGACGGTCGACCTTGTTGATGACGACGATGGGCTTGAGACCCATGCGCAGCGCTTTCGACACCACGAATTTCGTTTGCGGCAGCGGGCCTTCGGCGGCGTCGACCAGCACCAGCGCGCCGTCCACCATGTTGAGGATGCGCTCGACCTCGCCGCCGAAGTCGGCGTGGCCCGGCGTATCGACGATGTTGATGCGGGTGCCCTTCCATTCGACCGAGGCGGCCTTGGCGAGAATGGTGATGCCGCGCTCGCGCTCGAGGTCGTTGGAGTCCATCGCGCGCTCGACCTGGCGCTCATTGGCGCGGTACACGCCCGATTGCTGGAGCAGCCGGTCGACCAGCGTTGTTTTGCCATGGTCGACGTGCGCGATGATGGCGATATTCCGGATATTCATTCGAATTTTCCTTCGCGCATGACCTTTACCGAAAACCGGGTCGCGCTTTTCGGGGTCATGCGCCGTGTTCCAAAAATCAAAGCGCGGGCCTTTTCGGGGCCCGCGACGCGAAGCGCTGACGCGTAGTGCTATTGCGGCGCAATATAGTCACGGAACGGCCGGAAGCAACCGCTTATACGGCTGGGTGGTTAAACCGCCAACCAACCAAGGCCCGAAATAGGGCCTTTTCCGGCTTTAAGGCCCTGGCGCCCGGTTACCTAGGTGAATTTGGGGTCTAGCCTCGTCGACCACAGCGACCGGTCGTCGACGTCCTTGAGGGTGACCGTCATCTGTTCGGTGGCGCCGTCGATGCCGACCACGCCGAAGAACTGCATGCCCTCGCTGGGCGGCAGGTTCTGGCCCTGCTCCTTGCTCGGCGCCTTGATGTAGACAAGCTGCGGCCCGAAGGTTTTGTCGAGCTGATTGGGACCGAAGGTGCCGGCGTGCAGCGGGCCGGACACGAACTCCCAGAACGGCTCGAAATCCTGAAACGCCGCCTTGTTCGGGTCGTAATAATGCGCGGCGGTGTAGTGCACGTCGGCAGTGAGCCAGACGGTATTGCGCACGCCAGCGTGTTTGATGAACGACAGCAGATCGGCGATCTCCAGCTCGCGGCCGAGCGGTGCGCCGTCATCGCCTTGGGCGATCGCTTCCACGCCCCAATTCCGCGTGGTGTCATAAACGACCAGCAGGCTGATCGGCATGTCGGCCGCGATGACCTTCCAGGTCGCGCGCGAGTTCAGCAATTCGCGCTTGAGCCAGGCGATTTGCTGCGGCCCGAGGAAATACGAGTTGGGCCCGTAAACGGCGTCCTTGCCTTCGGCGTTGGGGCCGCGATAGCTGCGCATGTCGAGCATGAAAACGTCGAGCAGCGGGCCGTACGATATCTTGCGGTAGACGCGTCCGGCTTCGGCTAACGTCTCCCGCATCGGCATGTATTCGTGGAAGGCGCGGCTGGCGCGAGCGGCGATGATGAGATCGTTCTTCTCGACGTATTTCTTGGCGACCAGCTCGGCTCGCGTCATCGGCTCGCCCGGCCACCAGTTGTTGAACACTTCGTGGTCGTCCCATTGCGTGAACACCGGGACTTCCGCGTAGAGCGCGCGAAAATTTGTGTCGAGCAGATTGTATTTATAATTGCCGCGGAATTCCGCGAGCGTCTCGGCCGGCTTCGACTTGTCCTCGGTGACGATGTTCTTCCAAATCTGGCCGTTCGGCATTTTCTTTTCGGCGTCGATCTGCCCGTCGGCATAGATGTTGTCGCCGTTGTGGATGAAGAAATCCGGCTTGTTCTTGAGAACGGTGGCGTAAGTGCGCATGCCGCCCCGGGACTGGTCGATGCCCCAGCCCTGACCGGCGGTATCGCCCGACCACACGAAACTGATCGAGCGCTTGTCGCTGGGCGCGGTGCGGAAGCGGCCGACGACCGGCTCGCCGACGATCGACGGCGCCGCCAGATCCTGAATGCGCATGCGATAGAAAATGT
>Ga0265314_10005330_pt1 | contig 11634 bp, 14 predicted proteins | sample 4126metaG_FD_203106 | JGI IMG/M metagenome (GOLD analysis project Ga0265314, IMG submission 203106) | Rhizosphere microbial communities from Carex aquatilis grown in University of Washington, Seatle, WA, United States - 4-1-26 metaG | ecosystem: Host-associated > Plants > Roots > Rhizosphere >... | reverse complement strand
GCGTGAGTAATGTTATCGGTAGATTTTAAGATTTAACTTTTTAGGTATATCACAAAACAGAATGTAGTGCAACTTTATTTTCGTTACCCTATTGACAAACGCTATCATCTATGCTATATTGTGCATTCTTATCAACATTCTAATTTTAACACATGGGAAAAATAAAAGCAACAGACAAAAAAAATGGCTTACTTACTGAATCAAGCGACCAAACTTTCACAGTAATCAAGCCTTCATTTTTAAAAACAGTTTTAACAACCATTTTTTTAAACCAAATCGGTACGACTGATTTGTTAGTAAGGATTTTAACATCTTACTCTACAGCTATCAAATCATTTGTGCCGATTGTCATTACAGGAAAATCCTATGACAACAGCATCGTCTACAGTTACTAATAATGTAACCTTTCACGAAATCTTACGCCCTAAAGCGATTGCAGTGGCGTTAGGAATTTCACGACCATCCGTTTACCGATTATTGCTTAATGGCAAAATTCCGTCTGTACGGCTTACCGATTTTGCAGTTGGTGCATACTCAAAAGACGTTACAGCCTACCTTGCCCGTCTTAACCCCGCTAACTTTTCGGCATCTACCGCCGCAACTGAAATATCAAATGTTGGAGTTAATCATGTCTAACATTGTTGAAAGTTGGAGCCATTATAAACACCCCACATTGAAATCCGCTCAAATGCTTAACACGATTTTTAAACGAAACGAGCGTGGCATTAACAGTAAGCATTATTTAGTGATGACTGCTGAAGCTGGCAATCTGCTAATTCCTAGCTACCAGTTGGGAGGCATAACGCTTAAAAATGGTGATATTTTTTCTGTCGAAACTAATCATCTTGGTAAGCAACACTACGAGTTTTTTGCGTACAAACTAAACACGAAACCAACCACAACCAAACGAGGTAAATAAAATGAACACCATTCAAAATGAAATTAAAAATCGCGAGATGTCAAAAAATGAGTTGCTGCACAAAATTAGCCAAGTTTCGGGGTACTCTCATCTAGGCACTATCAAGAGAGGTATTGACGAAGCTACCAAGCTACAAGAGCAATCGAAATTTGGAGAGGCACGCGATACCTTTCAACACTTGACGAACTACATTGAAGTGCTAAAAAAGCGCGATGATGAAGTTGAAATTGCGAGATTGTCTCAGCCTTACAGATAATAAAAACCCGTTACGAAGTCGAAGGCGTAACGGGTTCTAAGAAACTTTTTAATTCTAGCTTGCGGCTGATTGCAAGCTAGATTCACAATACGGAGTATATATTACATGGCGAATCTTACCACAAAACAAGATAAAACACAAGGAAAATCAACAGCTAAAGCTGATAAATTGCGTAAAATTCACGACAAAGCAATTATCAAATATCATGCTGATGGTTTAAAAAATTCTGAAATTAAAAACAGACTAAATCAAGATAAGATTACAACATCAAACGGGAATAGTTGGAGTTCAACGGGTGTTGACCAAGTATTAACCCGATTGAAATTAACACCTAATAAACCATCAAAAACAGTGCTAGATGGCGCGTCAAACCTAGAACCATCTATTACTATTACTGATACGGTAATTGCCCAAACAGCAATAGAAATACCTGTTATTTCAAACGTTGTGGTCACGGAAGATGCTGAACCTACTCTCATATTAGAATCTGCGGTAAATGATGCTGAAATCGTTACAGAATTGCCTGTAGCGGCTGTTGAATCTGTTGTTGATGTGATAGTAGCGTCTGGAGCCGTAAATGTTCCTGAAGTTGATAACGTCTTAATTCCGAATGATGTCGATACTTTAGTCGCGCCAATTCCACGCGCCAAACTTACTAAATTTGGGAACAACAACGGTTCTTTAAACAAGACCTTTAACCTTTGCCCTTTAACTGGGGCAATTAGGAAAATATCATGTGGTCAATTATATAACGGTTACGCAGACCCGATTGCGTTATCACTCAGTGAATTAAAAGATGTAATTGAAAATTTAACCAGCAATCAAGCGTTAGGAATTGGGGTTGTAAAAGAAGAATTTAAAACACTGCAACGAAACAGCGGATACTCGTTAGCCTCGCGTAAATTTGCAGATTTACAAAAGCAAATCGTTAGAACCAAAGACTATTTTGAATTCAATGACGGGTTCTCATTTGTCATGTGTGATTATGATGGTAAAGACCTAAATTTTGAACAACTGCGTGAAATCTTAACAACTGAAATAGAACCATTTGCAAACGTAGGAATGTTATTCGTAGGAAGTTCAAGCGGTGGTGTTTATTTAGCTAGTGATGAACCACCAGCGACTATTAAAGGCGGTTGTCACATTTATCTAATGGTTGAAAAGGGAACTGATACACCAGCGATTGCTAAATACCTAAATTATAAAATGTGGGTTGCAGGTTATGGACACTTTGAAATTTCAAAATGTGGTTCTTTATTAGAACGACAATTATTTGATGATTATGTATTCACACCAGAACGATTAAGTTTTGAAGCACCAGCGACTATAAACGATGGCGTTGCTGTTTTACCCCGTCGCATTGAATTATTTGACGGTGGTTATGTTCCCGCTGGCATTGATTGGTCGTTATCTGATGAACAGTTGCAGGAACTGGCAAAACTGAAACAAGCTGAACGCGCAAAACGACAACCAGCCGCTGACCTTGTTAAAGTTCAATTTAAAAAATCTGAAGTTGACCGTCTTGTTGCTGAAGGTTTTTCTAAAAAAGATGCTGAAAAAATCGCTGAAAATACCTGTAATAAAAAATTGCATTCTAGTTATAAATTGCACAGCGTCATCTACGGCACTGTAACTGTTGGTGAAGTTTTATCCGATAGTGCGAAGTTTTTAAATACTGCCTTTTTAGATCCTTTTGACACCCCCGCCGATTCATCAAATTACCGTGCATATCTCATGTGGATTGATTCTGATAACGGGAAACTATCTTTAAAACTGCATTCATTTCATTATGGGAAAACACTTTATGATTTGATTCCGTCCGATAAACCAATTGCAGAATTTAACGATATTTTAGACGGTAACAACGACTACAAAAAATTAGATTTGCTCCAGTACGTTGACGATGACCATATTCTAAAAAGACTAACTATTGAAATCAGCAAAGCGACACATTTACCACAATCAACAGCCTTTATGGTTGGTCTGGGGTACTTTAGCGGCTTTAGCTGTGTTAGTCATAGTGTCAGCTACTCTTCAGGTGGTGCGTTACCAATTGGCTTATATGTCGTAGCTGAACAGCCGTCGGGGACGGGCAAAAGCAGGGCAATGGACATTTTTCAAGAACCGTTTTTAGAAGCTATCACTCAAAAAGTCGAAGAAATAAAAGCAGACATAAAAATTGCCCCCGTAGCGAAAAACGATAAAGAAACAATCTTAGATGAACAGCTAAAACGGTTGCAATCGCGGTTTCCAGTTACTAACTCTACAGGTGATGCGTTAGAAGCTAATTTAACCGATTCTAACGGTTTTTTTAACGCTGCATCGAGCGAACAAGGGCTATTCAATTCATTACTGGGTCTAAGTTATGGCGATGGTAAGAAAGCCAATAACAATGACGTTCTGCTTCACGGTTACGACGGCGGTTTAGTCAATTGTAAGCGTGTTAGTCGTAAGGCTTATAACGGCAAAGCAATCGGCGCGGTTACGTTATTTGCACAACAAGGTAGCATCGATACAGTTATTTCAGAAAGCAATGGAACTGGTTTAAGTGAAAGGTTTTTGTGTGTTAGCGAACCTCATGCCCTTGGAACTCGTGACCATATCCAGAAACATTTTATTAACCAGTCTGTAATAAATGAGTATTACGCCAAATGCGGCAATGTTATTGAACAGGTATCGAGTGTTGACCTTATCGCGTTTAAACATCTACCTAAGTTAATCATTCAAGATTCCGACTGGGAAGCAATAGGCGTGTTTTACAACAAAGTTGAACCATTACTCGTAGACGGTGGCAAATTCTCACATATTACTTTGCGTGGTGCAGCGGGTAAGTTGGAACAGAACATAATGAAAATTGCCGCTAATTTACATTTGCTTAGTGGTAACGATTCAAATGTGATTGCAAGCAGTCATGTTACCGCCGCAATAAACATAAACGCTGATTTACTGAAGGGTTTATATCATCTTTGTGGTGTGAAAGGCATTGTCGGAATGAAAGCAGAATTTGAGTCTATTTTGAAACCGTTTGTTAAATTCGATAAACCACAAACATCAAGACAAATCATTCAAAGTCGTTCATGTGTTGCACCGTTCAAAGAAATGTCAGGTAATAAGTCAAAAGCGATTGTCAAAGCATTAACTGAAATGGTTGAACAGGGCATTTTAAAATTCGATGCTGAAGCTAAGGTTTATATTTTAGCTAAATAAATTTGTTGTAATGTTGTAATTTGTTGTAAGACTTTACAACATCAACAAAGCTAGATAACTAAAGGGCTAAGAGAGTATATGTTGTAATGTTGTAGTTTTTTTTTTTTTAGAATTAAAAAATAATATAGTCGGGAATAATATAGTATTTTTTCTGTTTTTTTTAGAAACCTACAACTTTACAACAAATCCTCTATAACCCGCGCCGTTACTAGTTTTGTCGTGTTGTAACCCTTTACAACACTTTACAACAATACAACAAATTAAAACACATAAAATCATAATAAACGGAGTATAAAAACATGGAACAAACACGGGTACAATGCGGCTTTCAAAGCCACGATTCATACTTAGAATATGCAAAAGCGAACCCTGAATTATTTGAGTGGGTAGATGATTCTGGTAAGCCACACAGCCGTCCATATCCACTCGGTTTTTTTGATAAAATAAACTCGGATGATAAAGCTATGGAAACTGCTGTAAATTTATTAAATCGTAGTACGCGGGTTACTCAAGAGAATTTTGCTGATAATGAATTGTGCTTAACTTCTCTAAAACACATGAAAATTGTCGAAGAACTAATTGCAGGCTTCACTCGTGAACAAGTAGCAAAGAATAACAGCGTTAGTGTTCATGCCGTGAATCGCGTGCTTTACAGTCCATTTGCCCGTAAAAGTATCGCAAATATCATAAACAGTGCTAATGCTAGACTTGCGGCAAATGTTGATTTAATGGTTGAGGTTGCAGCTAATCAGCTAATGACTTTAATGACTACAGGTGATAGCAAGTCGCGTTTGGCTGCGATTGACCGCACTTTTAAGTTTTACGAGGCTTTAAATAAAATGGGATTAGCAAATGGCGCGAAGGTCAGCCAAACTAAAACCATTAAGAATAACGACGGTTCAGTTGACAAGATGACTGTATCGGGCAAGATAAATCAAACAGGTTAGAATGCGTGCGGATTTACAAACAAATCTTTCTCGTTTGCTAGAAATGTTGGCTTTTGTTTTACACAATATATCAGGTTCGTTTATAGTGCCTAAAAAATCCAATTTGGCGGAATAATGTCTACTTTAAAACTCGCTTTTCTGTTTGCGTTCTTATTCAATGTGGTAGCGGCGCAAGCTGCAACAGTTATTCCTAAAATTATCAAAATTAGTGTCACGCCAACTTCTGCAACGGCAGGAACGAAATTTAAATTTACTGCGGAGTTGGATAATCAGCTACCGACAAATTACAAAGTGAAAATTACATTGGCTAACACTCAAATAGTGATGTCAGGAACTAAAACCAGTTATTCATTATCACGGGCAATTTATAAGACTGGTTCACAAACTTACACCCTCGGAATTTATAACGCGAAAAATGCGTTGCAAGGCAAAATTTCTAGCGGTGATTACACCGTTTCAAGTGCTTCACCAGAAAATCACGCACCAACGCTTTCATTAGTCAAAGCAGATGCAACAGCAATCACAAATACTGCTTACACCGTTACATTAAATGCCAAAGATGTTGACGCTAATTTAAATTCAATCACTATGAATTGGGGCGACAATTCCGAACCTGAAACATTGACCATAACAGATAGTAACGATTTAGTTTTTAACCACATTTATACAAGCGCAAGTTCATTTGGTTGGAATGCGTTTGCAAGTGATAAAGGTTCACCCGTTTTGAATAGCAAATCGGTTTCTAAAATTGTCACTGTTTCAGACCCAGTTGTTGAAGTTATCGCGCCACCCGTTGTAATTCCAATTCCTGCCAAAACAACAGGCTACACAAAAATTGCAAATGACGGTTCTGAATTGCCAGATAGTGCAACGCTCGGCGCAAATCCAACAGATTGGGCTTGCACTAAGGACAATAAAACAGGTTTGATTTGGGAGGTAAAGGGTAACGACGGAGTTACGCGCGATAAAACATGGTTGTATACATGGAACGATAATGTTGCAGATTGCACAGGAATCGAAAATTGTACAACTTATGTTTATGGTTATACTGCTCGTGCTAATAACTCTGCATATTGTGGTGGAAATAATTGGCGAATACCTAGTATTGCAGAGTTAAAAGGTTTGGTTTATTGCTCGGAAGGTAAAAGTACAACTCTTGATGCAACACAGTACGGTTTAATGTGTTTAGGTTCGCCATCTAGCCCACCAATCAACACAGATTACTTTCCTAACACAACGAAAGGCATTTATTGGTCATCTTCTATATTTCCAAATGCAATAGATGCTATGTGGTATGTTGATTTTAATAGCAGTATGGTGGAAGCTGACTATAAGAATAAATACGCATATCTTAGGTTGGTTAGAGATAGCAAAACAACTCCTACTCCAACTTATAATTACTATGACCTTAATAGATCTATTAGTGATTTAAAAACTCAAACTTGGAAAATCGGACAATTATTTAATAAAGGTTATTATTAGCCCATTACGCGAGGATACTTATGTTTAAAACAATTTTAATTGCTACAAGTGTTTTATTACTTACTGGTTGTGCAACTATGTTCAAAGGAACTGAACAACAGCTCACCGTTTCAACCACTGGTGATAAGAGCCAAAATTCAACCCGTTGTCATCTTGCAAATACTTATGGTTCATGGAATGCCACACCAAATACATTAACTAAAATTTATCGGGATAGTGAACCATTAAAAATTACCTGTGAGAACGAAAAACAAACAGGTATTGCTTCGGTATCGTCAGATTATAGCAGCGGTTTGTTTGCCTTAGATTTAATTGGAACGGGTTTAATTGGTGTCATGGTTGATGGTGCAAATAAATCGCTTTATGAGTACCCAACACCAGCGACAGTGACAATGATTGATGCAACTCTCAAAGAAAGTAAATGAAAGCCGTTGCGATATTTTTCAGCATATTGTTATTAGTTGGATGTATTTCAAGACCCACTCAAATTGCATCAACACCTACTAAAACTTTAGTTTCAGAGTTAATTGAGAACGGCAGCAAAGAAATGAAGTTGTGCCGATTTGAGTGTAAAAAAGAAGAAACTCAATGTGAAATTAAAATAAACACCGAGGACTCGTTTAATTCAGGCATGGCTGTTTATTATGACCAATTCAAAATGTCATCACACGATAGGGTAAAAGATTCGGCTATTCTTGGATGCCAAAGAGAATTCGAGAGATGTTTTATAGATATTTGTGGCGGTAAGGTAATGGTTCGAGAAGTTAATTAAGCCGTCCCGTCGGTTTATTTCCGCAAAAAAACAACCGTATCAGCATCACCACATTCTAATGAGGCGGTTTAAATGTTGGGGTGGGTTGTACTACGAAAGTCTTAGAATCGAATGTTTGTGTTACTTGGAAGCCTAAAGCCGCACATGGCAATCGATTTTCGCCCCTTGCAAGGGTCAGTTTTGGATGACAAGGTCACAAGTTCATTGAATCCCGATTGTATCAAAGGGATTTTTTTTACCACGCGAGAACAAACCAAGAGAAGTTAAAAATGATAACAACTTATAAAACGCTTGATGAATTACCAGCTTTGACAAACGAACAAACGCGGGCGGCAAAACCACTGACGTTCGTAAAAGAATCAAAAATTGAAAACGGTATTGATTCAAAAGCCGACTTTTACGTTGACCCAGATGAAAATGTTGATATGTTTAAATGGCACGGATTTGACGGCGCAAAGTACGATTTTTTCGTTTACGCTTCTTCTACTTATTATAACTACCCTGCTTTTCAGAGTTTTTTACGCGAAGATTTGTTTGCTATAAAAATTTTTGATGATTCTGGCAAAGCCATAACAAAAAGCTCTGGGAATGTTGACGATTTGGACAACAGTTCTGTCGAATTAAATGGTTTTGTTGCTCCTTACACGGGAAATTATTATATCAGTCTTGGTGGTGGAGCAAAGGCTGGCGTTACTTTTTTAGATGTAACGATTGGGGAGGATATTGATACTTCGAGACAATCAACTTCTAATTCTGTACCAACAGGGGACTTGGTTATTAACGGCAAAAATTCGCAAGGTGAAATTTTATCTTTAAAAAATACTCTAACCGATAAAGATGGGTTAGGCGATTTTGAATACCAATGGTTTAGAGGCGACGCAGAAATTACGGATGCAACTGCTGAGACTTACACGATTTCAGGCGATGATGTTGGTAAAAAAATCAGTGTAAAAGTAAGTTACCTTGATGGTGATGGATATTTAGAAACAGCCTTTAGTTCACTTAGTTCAACAGCGGCAGCAAAGAGCGCAAGCATTGGAAACGATTTGCTTATTGGAACAAATGGAAGCGACAAAATAAATGGGTTGGCGGGCAATGACACGCTTGTTGGCGGTTTAGGTGATGATAATTTAACTGGTGGTTTAGGCGCGGATGTTTTCAAATTCAACGCTTCAAATGAAACTGGGACAACTTCAAAAACTCGTGATATTATTACCGATTTCAAGCACAGCGAAGGCGATAAAATTGATTTGTCTGAGATTGATGCAAATACAAAATTAGTAGGCGACCAAGCCTTAAAATTTATCGGTAGCAAATCTTTTAGCGGTCAAGCGGGTGAATTACGCTTTGATAGTAAAACTGCAATCCTTTACGGCAATGTCAATAATGATAAAACACCTGATTTTGCTATTGCTATGACTGGTGTAAAAAGTTTAGTTGTTGATGATTTCGTTTTGTAATTAAGGAAAAACCATGTTTAAAAAAATATCAATTGCTGTAAGTGTTTTGTTGATTGCTGGTTGCTCGCACCCTACTTATACAGCGCAACCTTCTTCTTATCCTTATACAGCACCGCAATCTAATTATGCCCCCCCAATCGACAAAGTAAATGACCGTTTTATATCCATAATTAACAAGACTAAATCGAGTTTGACACAATCACAGTTATTATTGTCTAAGCATAAAGAACTCTTAAACAATGTATGTAAAAATGAAAAGCCTGCGACTGCATCTAAAGATGCTATGAAATGTTCTGTGATATACAGCGTTATTACACATTCTCTCCCGCTAGAAGAAGCCTTAAAAAATACATTAACATCTAAGGATGTTGTTAATCCGAATTTGGTTAGTGCTATTAGTGAATTTGGAACGATGTATTCAATAGTTTGGTCTAGCGCGATAGAAAGAGAATCTATATCGGATGCGTACGGAAGTTCTGGTTCTAGCTTAGAATCTTTAGATGCAAAAAGAGCGTCGCAAGAACAAACTTCTCTCGGCACTCATGAGGCATTAGATTTAGCATCGACCTCATTGGTTGAATTGGATGTACCTCAAAAAATCTTAACCTTTGAAAATAATTTGCAAAAAACAGCAAAAAAATCTGGTAAGAAAGAATTTTTAGATTTAGCTGTGAAATTCCACACTCTTGTTGATTTAAATTTAAATCCTAGAGGTTCTCTAATCGAATATAAAAAACAACTCCAAGATGCAACAACTAAGTTTGAAGAAGCAAAAACATTATTGTCTTTAACTAAATAATAAACCGCCCCGTCGGTTCGCTCCCGTTTCGCCGTGGGTTGACAGCATCTGAAACCGAATTACTGTGTCACACTGTATGGTGGTGTACCGCGTGGTGATTTGATTTTGACTGTTTCGGGGTGGATAATGCGAATGTTACACACGTTTAAAACAAAGGGGGATAAAATGGCTGTTGTAAGTAGTGATTTCGGTAAAACAGAATTAAGTGGTAGAGATGCCGCTAGGTTTATTGAGCAAATGAATGAAAAAAAACCTACAGATTGGTTAATCGCAAGCCTTGTTAATGGTAGAAAAATTGTAGAAAGTGTTAATGCTCGAAAACAAGTTTTAAAAAATGCTTGATGATTTTTACATAGAGCCTATATCAAATGAAAACCATGTTAATGATTTCGGCATGGGAGATGTTGAGTTTTTGCCATTAAAAACTTTCTTACGCAATCAAGCGTTAGATTTTCAAAATTTAATGCTTGCTCAAACTTATGTAGTCGTGCCTAAGAGCGAAGAAAATAAAAAGTCTAGGAAAGTTGTTGGCTACATAACCTTAACGTGTAGTGAAATTGATTTACGCGATTATACCGACTATGTTGTTGCTGAAGATTGCCCTCAAGCTAATAGTTATGAAGCATTGCCCGCTGTAAAAATAGCTAGATTAGCGGTGCATAAAAAATATAGGTTTAATAAAGAAACAGGTAGAAGTTATGGAATAGGTCAATTCCTTATTCAATACGCGGTTTCTTTGTGTTTAAACGAAATTACAAATCAGATTGGTTGTAGATTTTTAATTACCAATGCAAAACCTAGTGCTTTTTCATTTTATGAAAAATGTAATTTTGTCTTTGTTGAAACCGAAGAAAATATGAATAGAGAGCATCCTGTAATGTTTGTAGATTTGAAAGCAATCAAAGACGAATTAGCTTTACTTGCAAAACAAATGTAAAAATTTTAAATACTTGTGTAAATGTTAAACGGGCGTATAATGATTACACAAGTTACCATTTACACAAATTTAAACCACCATGAAAGCAATCGCATATTTAAGAGTTAGCACCAGTGAACAAGGCAAAAGCGGCTTAGGCATCGAAGCACAGCACGCCGATATTATTGCGTTCTGCGAATCAAACGACATTGAATTGATTGATACAGTTAGCGAAGTTGCAAGCGCAAAAGGCGATTATAAAAGCCGTGTTGGATTGAATGCGTTGCTGGTACGTTGCAAAAAAGAAAAATGCGCGTTAATTGTCAGCAAACTTGACCGCCTTAGCCGAGACGTTGAATCAATCGCCAATTTGGTTAATGACAAATCAATCCGTTTTATCGTGGCACAATTAGGTTTAGATGCTGATAATTTTCAGATTCATTTGTTTGCATCGTTGGCACAAAAGGAACGCGAGTGGATAAGCCAGCGCACTAAATCAGCATTGAAAGCAAAAAAGGAACGGGCGCAACGTGACGGCGTAGAGTTAAAACTAGGTAATCGCACGAACCTTGACGTTGCACAATCAAAAGGTCGTGGAGTTCAAAAGGATAATGCCAACTCTTACGCGGCAAACTTACACGATTTAATCACGGGCTATCAATCGCAAGGCAAGTCATTAAACGAAATGGCGCGACAATTAAACCAAATAGGCGTTAAAACAGCACGCGGTGGCGCATGGTATGCAAAAAGCGTGAGTAATGTTATCGGTAGATTTTAAGATTTAACTTTTTAGGTATATCACAAAACAGAATGTAGTGCAACTTTATTTTCGTTACCCTATTGACAAACGCTATCATCTATGCTATATTGTGCATT
>Ga0265314_10005329_pt1 | contig 11634 bp, 7 predicted proteins | sample 4126metaG_FD_203106 | JGI IMG/M metagenome (GOLD analysis project Ga0265314, IMG submission 203106) | Rhizosphere microbial communities from Carex aquatilis grown in University of Washington, Seatle, WA, United States - 4-1-26 metaG | ecosystem: Host-associated > Plants > Roots > Rhizosphere >... | reverse complement strand
CGCGCTTCGCTGCTGGAACAGCACCGGCCGAACGCTTTTTCCACCAGCGTGGCCCGTCATGCCTATGCGGCAGTAGCCCAGCCATTGGGGGCTATCACAACTTGCCAGGTGCTGTATCTCTGGAGTGCTTGTCGGAATAGACCATGGAACGCTTCAGCAGGGGCACGACGAACCCGCTCGTGAAGGCTGGCGGCTTGGTGGTGGGAATGCGGCCCTCCCATTCGGTATCGGTGAGCCGGGTGTTTGACGTGAACTCATAGTAGGAATAGGCGGGCCCGACGTAGACCGCGTGGTGCTTCTGGTTGTCAATGGCGATGACCAGGTAGCGCGTATCCCCTACACCTTCTTCGAGAACCTGTCCCGAATTGGGATCGGTGTGCACGTCGGCCACGGTTGGTTCTCGCTTGACCGGGTCGACGCCGTAGATGAGTTTGGGATACCAGCCGGTGTAGGAAAAACTTGGGGGGCCGCCACACCCATAGCTCGTGTGGATGACCATCACGTCCTTTAGCAGCTTCGTTTCTTCCGGATTCAGCGGCTGGGCCGCAAGTTCCTTCCGCGCGATCCCTTCAAGCAGGTCCATGATCTTCGTAAAGCCCTCAAAGAACTGGCTCTGCCCCGTGCGAAATCTTTTCACCTGTTTGGCCAGGCCCGCATCGGGTGGGTCCAAATCATTGGCACCAAGAAAGCCCGCGGCTTCGCGAGCCAGCGCTGCGAGGGCTGAATAGAAGGCGGGGTAGGGTTCTACGAATCCTTCGGGGTATTCGCACATGATGCCGGCCGTTCGCGACTGCTTGGCATACAAGATCGTGTCGCGGCGGAGTTCGGCCCAGCTGGCGAGCGTGGTTTGCAATTCCTTGCGTTGCCATTCCACGCCGCGCATGACCTGTGGAAAGTTATTGGAATCGGGTTGCGCAAAGAGTCCACGAAGCGCATCCAGCCAGCGAACGTAGGCGTTGCGTTGCCATTCGACCTTGGGCAGGCCATCGAGCATCTGCCGTGCGGCCAGCAGGTTCGTGGAGTAGTGGAATGCATTGAGCTGGGGCTGGAGCAGCAGGACTGCCTCGCTGCTGCCCAGGGCCGCCATGACGTCGAGGCCAGTGGGCATCATTCGCTCCTGCTTCCTTCCGTGGAACACGATGGAGTCGTAGACGACCTTGGACAGCACGAAGGCGTCGAGGACGAAGCGCTGACCGAATAGCTGAATCGCCGGAGGCAGTGGCATCTCGCCGGGGGAGCTCGGGGGCGAGTCGATGAACTCCGAGCGGATCTGCTGTCCCGTCATTCCTACCGTGCGCATCGCGGTTCGCAGGCTGGCAAGAGCCTCGGGCGAGCCGATTCCCGCTGGCCCATCGATCTTGGCTGCTTCGAGCGCGGCCTGCATTTCGGCAAGCCCGCTTGAATCGGCACGCCCAACCATGAAATCGAGGATGTGGCTCATGGCCAAGAGCCGCTTGCTCTGTTCGCTCTTGTTGGCCAGAAGGGTGAGCAGAGCAGCCGCACGCAGTTCTCGATCGGACCTAGGATTCCACGCCAGGTCGGCGCGACCGAGCCACATCATGGCGCGAAAGTAGGCCTGAAGTACTGGCGACTGCACGTAGTGGCCGCGTGGTCGGAATTCCGACCAGTCGATGATACGCGGCCCACCGAAGAGCGCGGTGCCGGGCCCACCGGGATTGTCAGCTTTGAGGCTGCCGATCTTCGTCATCACGAGCTTCAAGGTCGCTGGGTCGCCGCACGCCTGCGGGTATTTCAACTGGGCATTGGGGCCCGGCTCGACCTGGGAGAGAAGATTGCGCACGACCGCCGAGTAAAGCGCGAGATCCTGCACGCTTTCGCGCAGGCCTGGCTCTTTGGCCAGAGGGCAAAGCATTGGCTCGATAGCCGTGAACACGGCCTGAAGGTTCGGAATCAGCACCAGCTGTTCCAGTTCCATCAGGACCTTGTCGTAGGAACGGTGCAAGGCGTGCAGAATCGAATCGGTGGTGACGAACACGGGCAGATCGGCCTTGTAGATTTGGAAGTAGGCCTGCCCCATGGAAAGGTTGTTGCCGTGGTCGACCATGACAAAGCCGTTCTTCTTAAAGACACCCATCTCGTCGTCTGTCAGGCCAAGCGCGTGTTCGACCGCGCTGGCGTGGGCAACCTTGGTTGGATCGAAGGACAGATGCGTTGGGCTCGGTGGCTTGATGGCAAGTGCGGAGACGAGGTCTGCAAATTCGAGATCTTTCGCCTTGTCACGAAGCTCGGCGAAGCGAGCGGCAAAATTCGTGGCCGGGTCGGCCGCCTTGGCCACGCCCACACCCGCCTTGGCTTTGGATTTCGGAGCGGCTTGTGCGCTGGCGTGGAGGACGACAGACCCAACGATCTGTGTTCCCGCCGCAAACAAGAACAATTTCAGGCCGAGAAACTTCCAAGAATTGCCACGTGCCATGGCTCCCCCAGGTTTGCGCCCATGCTACCCCAGGTAGGTGCCGGCAGGATCAACTCCGTGCTCGCGCCAAGGGACTTGCGCTCACGACCGTCCCGATCGCGACTCGCGTCGCAGTCGTTCGCGCCGCCGTGCCTATGGATTGAGCGTCGCCGCCTGGAGCGCCTGGAGCTGCGCCCGCCCGAAGGCCGAAGGCCCGCCGATGGCAGACGCCGGGCAGGGTTTCGCTTTGGCTGCTTGGCTGGCGGTTCTGTGACAGCGTGAGGCCACTCGATCACGCCGGGGCGTTGAACGGCAAGGCTGGCGGGAAGGACCACAAGGGAAACATGTCCGCCAGCTCGCGCCCGGTCGCGCAGGCACTGGGCTCCGCAGCGAAAGGCATCGACGAAGGCCCGGTAGCGGACGCGGAACTCAATCGCTGTCGAATCGTCCGTCGCGTGGACGAAGGGCGCGGGGCTGCCGCGGGAGAAACCTCCGGCACTTCCCCCGCGCAGGCCAGCATCGCGCTGCTTGGGCTTTATTAGGGCCATTCCTGAAGCCTTGCGCTTCACCCCAACCTCGCGAAAATGCAGTAGACAGCCACCGCCGCGAATGCCATTGCGTGCAGCGCGCTGACCAGCTTCCCGGACCAGCCTCGCTTCCAGCCCCAGGTCGCCGCCAGACCGAACAAGCCATAAAGTGGAATCGCGGCGAACTGCATGTACGTACCCTTGACCGGCCCCTGCGCATCGACGGCGAACTTCACCGCGAAATGCAACTGACCGAGCAAGGCCACGAGGGGCACGAGCAGGAGAACCAAGTTCCCCGCGTGCTTGCTTCGCCAAGTGGCCGACGCAGCGATTAACCAAGCCACCATCGTGGTCAGTGCCATCCACGTACCGCCCATGACCGCGTGGGATGACAGCGCAGCCGCGCGCAATGGTACCGGGTGCGTGTTGTAGATTGTGACAGGAGGAGTTCTGCCAGCGAAGCCGAAGCTGTAGTAATCGACGAAGGTGCTCGCTACCAGGGGAGGCCAGAAGTACGACACTGGCCTCACGCCGTTCGGATAATAAGGCGAATCGTAGATACCGTTCGTCCAGCCAAGGAAGAAATCAGCGTTGCGCCGGGCGAAGTACGACGTGCTGGCAATGGAGGCGAACCAAGGTGCATCGAGGCCATCGAAGCCCGAAAGAACTATCTTGCCGTGGGTTCGTTGATTGTGGGCTAAGTACCACCCGCTCACGGCGAAGGCCACGACCAGCGCCCCAACCCAGGGCAAGAAACGTCGTCCACGACCGTGCCAGCCATCGCGACCAACCCAGCAAAGCTCGACGAGTGCGGCCACACCCGCAACAGTTAACAGCGCAAGCGCCGAAATCTTGGTCAGTAGTCCCAGCCCAAGCACGAGTCCAAGGGCCAAGGCAAGCAGCCAGCGATGAGCTGCCTCGCTGCGAAGAGTCTCGATCATCAGCACGAGAGCCACGGCGGAAAGGAGATTGTTCAGGCTCTCATTGGTGACCATGCCATCGATGTGCACCGACGCCGGCAATATCGCGGCAACGGACAACGCTACGAGTCTAGCTGGGCGATTCCAGGCCAGATTGCGTTCCAGGCCGAACCAGATCACGAGCAGCCTCAACGAGCCGCAGAGAATCGAAAAGACGTTCATGTGGATCATTGGCACGCCGGCCCGGTGTACCAGCGCAGCCAGAAAGTAGTAAAGCGGTGGGTGATAAGCCTCGCGCGATACCGCGAGCAATGGCAGTTCCCGGTGCTCCGTGAACCAGTCGACATAGGCCCAGTGGTCGGGAAAGTCGTACCCCCAGCGGACATCGTAGTTGTAGGCCATCGTGCCGCGCAGGAAGATGCCCAGTGAAACCAAGAGTAGCTCGGGCCAGTTCTTCAGCGCCCACCGCGCAAGGTGCCCCAAGAAAGGGGACGCCGAGCAAGCGCCCGGTCGGCCCTTGCCTGAGTAGTTCCCGATCGGTCCATCGGTCGTGCCCATGCGCCGCCAGTGTACCGCGGCTGAATGCTCATCCCTACTTCACCAGCTCCTACTCGGTAGATTTGGTTCGACGGCGACCAAACAACCCTCAATACCTCGAGGGCTCCGGCCGGCGGATCAAATGCTTAACCGACTGTCATTGCGGCTAGATCCAGCTCGTCGCCGTGGGAGACGGCTCGCGTTGGAGTAGTCGAACCAAATTTCCCTCGAAGAGAATCGTGGGGTCGACAATTCGAGACAAGTCGCCCACGAGTCGGGCACACTAGGCGCGTGGGACGGGCCACGCTCCTTCTTTCGATCGCGCTGCTGCTGCTGGCAGCCGATGCGCTTGCCGCTGAGGCGCGCCCACCGTGGCCGGCGCGCAAACGGCGCACCGAAGAGGGGCTGCTCCGCCCAGGCGTGCATGAACTGAAGGATCCCAAGCGCTGGCCGGCCGAGCCCGAATCTCCGCCTGCGCCTATCGATGAGGCGCGCTTTCGCAGGGCTTTTTCCGGCATCTGTGAAGGCATGGCCACGCCGCGCATGTTGGGACGGATCTCCGACGAGATTCGTCAGGTCGCCGACGAGGCCAAGGTCGACCCGTTTCTGCTGGCCGCCCTGGTCTACCGCGAGAGCCGGTGCGTGCCGACGCTGGTTACGCCGTTTGGGACCGGCCTTTTGCAGGTTCAGCCACGCATGATCCAGGGCAACGTACGCGGCGATAGCCTGCGCTACCAGGTGCGTGAAGGCGATGCATGGAAGGAGCGCATGCTGCCCATCCCGCGCGGCGCGCTTCTGCGTTTGCAGAATTCACTCATCAACCTGCGCCTGGGCGCGGCCATGCTGGCCATGTGGCAGGACCAGCACCCAGCCATCGACGAGGTCTTTGCCGGCTCAGTTCCCCATCGCAGCGCAGTCGCTCACTTCGGCTGGGGCGACATCGTGCGCGGCACGGGCGGCGAGGACCGCGCGCTCATCGCGCGGCGGCGGATGATCAATCGCTACCTCGACACGAAAGTGGTGCCGCGCAAGACGGAGCTGGGTTTCGAGGTGGTGTCGCCCCTGGAAGGCATTCCGCGCGTGGCGCCGAGTGGGCCGGGCGAAGATCGCGACGAGGGCGCGCGCGCCCATCGAGGACTCGACATCGACGCCACAGGCGGCGAGCCCATCGGCAGCATCGCCGACGGTGTCGTGTGGTTCACCGGGTTCGATCTGCCCGGCCGGGCGCGGCCGCAAGTCGTGCCACCCAATGAGCTGGCCACCACCAAGCGGCCCGAGCTGGGGCCGGGCGGCCTGTTCGTCTGCATCCGCCACGTTCCGCACATCTTCTCGTGCTACATGCACCTGCAAAGTTATCGCGTGGCGATCAATGACCGCGTGCAGGCCGGGCAGATCATCGCCAACGTGGGGCACTCGGGAATCAAGGTTTCGGGCACGCACTTGCATCTCGAAATCCATCGCGACGGCGATGCTCTCGATCCCGCGCCCGTGCTTGGTCCCGATTTCGTGATTCCACCGCAAGACACCGTGGCCCACGACATCGCTATGGAGAGCAAGAAACACCGCCTGGTGAAAGAACGCCGCGCCCGCTGGAAGGCCCGCCAGGCCGAGCGGCAAGCCAAGTAGAGCTAGCCTTTGTAGACGATCTCCATCACGCAATGGCGGTCTTCGCAGCGGAAGCGCAGGCGCAAGCGGCGGCCCTCATCGTCGACCAAGAACCAGGGGTCGGGGGTAACTCTGAATTTCACCACAGAGAGCGCAGAGGGCACGGAGGCCGGAGAAGGAAAGGCTTTCGGATCTTGGATCCGAACTTTTTCTTCTTCTCTGCTCTCTGCGCTCTCTGCGCTCTCTGTGGTGAAATTCCGTTCTCGCGGGCAGGCACCAAGCTCGTACTTGAGACAGTACCGTGTCGTCATTACGGTGTGACCGGCGAGGTCGAGGCCGCTCTCGGCGGCGGGCTCGATGTCGGCTACTTGATGCCGGCGGTAGAACGCGGCTGCTTTCTGATTGAGCACGTTGGCAAGGTAGGAAAGCTTGGCGGCGGGGAAGGGCGTGTCGTTTATATGGAAACCCTGGGAGGGTTCCCATGCCCTCCCGCGCTGTGGCTCCGCCGGGCAAAGCCCAGCTACGCTAACGCGGTTCGGAACGAGAGATCCTCTTGGCCTGGGCCGGGCCTTTGCGCGTGCGACCGCCAGGTTTTCGGCCAGGTTTCGGCGCAGCGAATTCACTTGGGCGGCGGAAAGATGAAGCGGCGTCTTCCACTCCACCGCGATAGTGCTGGCCGCAAACTCGGTGTCGCCCAATTTGGCCAGTTGTTGTGCCGCGCTCGCTTCGGCACGCTCTGGTTTGTCGGCCGCGACCTTCTCACAAACCAGCGTCGCCTCGGCGCGAACCCCATCCTCGTCGGTTGCATCCAGCGCAATCCCCTCGGAAGTCTCGCGGAGCTTGAGCGCGACGGCGATCTTGCGCACGGGCTTGCTTTGCGCAATCTGCTTGGCGAAGGCGTGATCGTGGTTGCGGAACACGCGTGCCCCCGCGGCCAACCCATCAAGTTTCTGCGGGAATACCGTTTTCCCCAGCACGCGATTGACCGTGGAACCTTCGAGCTGGTGGTCACGATCGTAGAACGTGATGCCGTCGCCGCTTTGCAAGGGCGCGGGCGCTACCAGCGTGAAGGAATCGCGGCTCACGGACTTCACCTCGCCCAGCGGCTCGCCCACGTGCTTGGGCGAATCGGGCGAGGCCACGTCGGCGCCTCGGCCGGTGAGGAAATAGCTGGTGTAGCCGCGGTTGAAGGTCTTGTCGGGATTGGGCACGAAACCCAGCGCAACGGTTCCCGACGAGGCTTTTCGGTCGCCTTGCGCGGCCAGTAGGCGATCGAGCGCCTGGCGGTAGTGGCCCACGACGTTCATGACGTAGGCCTTGTTTTTGAGGCGTCCCTCGATCTTGAAGGACGAGACGCCGGCCGCAAGCAGGTCGCCAAGGTGCGGGGTCAAATTCAGATCGCGCAGCGAAAGCAGGTGACGGCCCGCCACCACGGTCTTTCCTTGTGCGTCCACGAGGGAATACTCTCGACGGCAAGGTTGCGCGCACTGGCCGCGGTTGCCGCTGCGCCCGCCCATGGCGTAGCTGAGCGCGCACTGTCCGCTCATGCACACGCAGAGCGCGCCGTGGATGAAGACCTCCAGTTCGATGGCAGTGGCCGCGCGGATCTCGCGGATTTGATCCAGGTCGAGTTCGCGGGCCAAGATCGCGCGGGAAAAGCCGACGTTTTCCAGAAAGGCCACGCGCTCGGGCGTGTGGTTGTGCATCTGCGTGCTGGCGATGAGCGGCAGCGGCGGCAGGTCGCATTCGAGCAGTCCCACGTCTTGAATGATGAGTCCGTCCACGCCCGCGCGGTGCAGGTCGTGACAAAGGCCCACGGCGGCGTCGAGCTCGTCGTCGCGCAAGATGGTATTGACCGCAGCGTAGACCTTGCCCCAATAGCGATGCGCGTACGCGGTCAGTCGCTCGATGTCGCCGAGCGAATTTGCCGCGGCCTCGCGCGCCCCGAAACGTGCGGCGCCGATGTACACCGCATCGGCGCCACAGTTGATGGCGGCGATGCCGGTTTCCAGATCCTTGGCGGGTGCCAGCAGTTCGATGACAGACACGGCTTTGGTCGTGATACCATTTTTTCGCGATTGACCGAGACCTGAAGGTTCCATGCGTGCCCTGTATCTCGCAGCGGTCTTGTTGTTCCCTGCCCCTGCGGCGCAGGCGGCGGAGCCGAGCGGACTTTACGTTCTGGCCATCAACGGCGGCGGCGACAAGCTGGACAACTTCGCGTCGCACCTGGCGCATCTGCGTCAGCTGACCGAGCTCTTGGCCGCGTCGGGCATTCCGCGCGATCACATCACCGTCCTGGCCAGCGACGGCAGCAATCCCGCGCCGGATCTGGCCACGCGCGAAGCCGAACCCGAAAACGCCTGGCTCTTGCAAGGCACGCGCGTGGATTCGCTTCTGCGCGATCTCACGAGCTACGAGGATTCCACTTTGCCTGGCATCGTCCTGCGGCCCGCGACGGTGGCCAGTCTGTCGCGCACCGTCGGCGAACTGCGCGGACGCTTGCATGCGGGCGACACGCTGCTGGTCTACGTGACCGATCACGGAACCCAAAGCCAGCGCGATCCCATCGAGAATCGCATCACGCTGTGGGGGGCGCACGAATCGATCTCGGTGCGCAAGCTGGGCGCCTTGCTCGCGCGGTTGCCGCCCTCGGTGCGGGTGGTGTCGCTGATGTCTCAGTGCTTTTCCGGCGGCTTCGCCTATTTGCACGAGGCGCGCGAGCACAAGCGCCTGCCCAACGGAAATACCTGCGGGTATTTTTCGTCCACACCGGATCGCCCAGCCTACGGTTGCTATCCCGAGGTGCGCGGGCAGAAGGCCATCGGGCACTCGTTCGAGTTTCTGACGGCCTTGGCCCGGCGTGGGCGCTTTTCCGCGGCCCACGCTGACATCCTGGTCAGCGACGAGACGCCGGACATTCCTTTGCGCAGCTCGGACGTGTACCTGTCCGAGCTGATCGCGCGTGCCGCCGGCGCGCCTGAGCATGAGGCGGCCTTCGCCGATCCGCTGGTGCGGCAGGCTTTCGCAGGCCGCGACTTCGTCGAGGAAAGTCGATTGATCGACAGGATCGCATCGGTCTATGCCTTTGCCCGGCCGGCGTCGCTCGCCGAGTTGGACGAGCGCGCGCACGCCCTGTTCGCGTTTCTCGACCAGCTCGAACTCGACGGAAAAACCTGGGAGGGCGCACTCGGCGATTTCAACCAGGCGAACCTGGATGCCTTTCTGGCCAGCCAGCCGCACTGGCGTTCGCGCATCGAGGATCGCGCGGTTCGCGGGCTGGATGTCGCAGGTCAGCGTGGTCTCGCCCAGCAACTGCTTGCCGATCTGGCACCCTACGTACTGTCCGATCCGTCGCGCCTGGTCGAGGCCAATCGGCTGGTGGAGGGACTCACCACCACCGACGAGATCACCTATCGCAGCGAGATCCGTGCGGCCGCGCTTTTGCGCACGCGCTTCGTGCTCACAAGCGTGGCCGGACGCATGTGGAGCAAGCGCGACCCGCACCAAGTGCAGGCGGTCGAGGCGCTTGCACGCTGCGAGGATTTGGCTTTGCCGGTGCCGGCAGTGCTGCCGCGTATCGCCGAGGCGCCGGAAGCGCCGAGGCTGCCGTCCCTGGCCGAAGATCAGCGCCGCGCGGCTGCGGCCCGGCCGGGCTGGCTGGGCATCACCTTCGTGCCCGTTAGTCGAGATCGGCGCAAGACTTTGGGCGTGTCCGACGGCGCCGCCCAGATTACTTTTGTGCTGCCGCGCTCTCCGGCGGCCGAGGCGGGTCTTCGCACAGGTGACATCGTGCTGGGCCCCCCCGGCCGTTCGCTGTCGCACGCCCGCGATTTACGCCCCTTCATCGCCTCATCCGCGATGAACGTGGCACTCCCTCTCGAAGTCGTGCGCGGGAAAAGCCGCGTAGTCGTGCGCCCCGTCGTCGGCCAAGCGCCAACGGCCAAGGCCAGAAACTAGAAGACGTAGCCTGCCGTGCCGCCAAGGAAGAAGGCGTCGTAGAAGCCGCCCTCGAGGCGGAATTCGAGTCCCTTGGCGTCGGGGATGGGGAAATCGAGGCCGAAAAGCAGATTGATGATGGGGATTGCGCCCGGGATATTGTTTTCCTGGAAGCGGTGTGGATCTCCAGGGCCGTTGTCTGGTGTGCCCTGTGTTGCGACGAGCGCGGCCTCGTTGCATTTCGCATTGGCATCGCAGATTTGAGCCCCCTTCGACACAACGGTGTACTGTTTCGTGTCCTGATTGTAGGTGGCCGACGTGCGCAGGATCTTGCCGCGCACGACGGCCAAGCCCAGGCCTGCACCATAGTGGATGCCGAAGTAGCGGCTGAAGTACTGGCGCGAAATGAAGGCGGCGTCCATCGTGATGAGCGAGAAATTCCGGGCCTGGACGAGGTCAGCGTCCACGTTCGGGTCTTTGCCCTTGCCCAGCCAATAGCCGTCGTCCGGACTCATATTCTGAAAGCCAACGGCGACGGAAAGTTCCCAGGTGCGGTTGGGGTCGTCCCGGTCGACCTTGCGGCGGTAGCCTTCGAGCGCGTAGCTGTAGGTCGAAAGCGGCACGTTTTTGTCGGTGAAGATTCCGAGAAACCAGCTCGGCACCGAAACCCAACGCACGCGAAACGCGAGCCCGTACTTGGCATCATTGCGAGGGGCGGTCAGCGGCGCCGCAATGGCCTCGGCCGCCGGGGCACCTGCCGCGGTGGGGGCCGCGCCAGGATCACTTGGTGTCGTGGCATCGGGTGCTACGCCAGCCGGCTCTGGCGGCGGCATCGGCGAGCTATCTTGTGCGAACGCGGCGGGCGCGAAAGCGAGCAGGGCGACGGCGAACAATTGGAACATGCGCGGGCAACGATGCATGGAGACCTCCGAAGGATCCAGTTGGGGCGGACTATACCCTAACGTCTGTGCTAGCGTCTCATCGTGCCTCTGACGTGCCTGGCCATCGTGCTTTCCTCCCTGGCTGCTTCGCCCGCTTTCGCGCCTGCCCCCACTGGGGGCAGGAATAGCGGCGTGGCGAGCGACGGGCGCCCGCAACTCGAAGTCTATCTGGCCGCGCACGACGTGCCGTCGGCCGCTGAGCTGCGCGCCCTCGCCACAGCCCCCGAAAAGGCCCTGATGGCCATTGCGTCCGACGCGCGCGCCGAAGGGTTGATCCGATCGCGCGCGGTGGCCTCCCTGCGCCTGGTCGCTACGCAGGAAGTGTCGGTTTTTCTGGGCAAGCTCATTCAAAGCAAGGCCAAGGCCACCGACGCCACGGATCGGTTGATTGTTCGCCGGGCCGCTGTGGCGCTGGGCTGGATGGCTGGGTCGGGCACGGTGGAGCAGCTGGCCACGCTCTTCGACAACGAGGATGTCGAGGTTCGCCTCGACGCTGCGATTGGCATGGGCCTGACCCGCGCCGCGAACGCCGCGACGTATTTGCGCAGGCAGCTGGTTATCGAGACGTCGCCGCGTGTGCGCGATCAAATCGAACGCCAACTGCGCGCCCTTCACGAATCCCCGGTGCAGCCCGAAAAGGCGCCAGTCCCCAAGAACGGGCAACCCATGCGGGGAAGCTGGTGACCATGACCCGGGCGGCTTCCTTGTGCTAACTTCCGCCCCCGATTCCTGGCCCGCGAAGGAGACGTAGA
>Ga0265314_10005328_pt1 | contig 11638 bp, 12 predicted proteins | sample 4126metaG_FD_203106 | JGI IMG/M metagenome (GOLD analysis project Ga0265314, IMG submission 203106) | Rhizosphere microbial communities from Carex aquatilis grown in University of Washington, Seatle, WA, United States - 4-1-26 metaG | ecosystem: Host-associated > Plants > Roots > Rhizosphere >... | reverse complement strand
TCTGCCTCGACGCCGGCGCCTCGACCGGCGGCTTTACCCAGGTGCTGCTGGAGCGCGGGGCCAAGACAATCTACGCGGTCGACGTTGGACACGGCCAATTGCATTCTAACCTGCGCGGACGGCCTGAGATCGTCTCGCTGGAAGGCACCGATATCCGCACGCTCGCACCGCCCGGCGAAGCGCCCGATTTGATCGTTGTCGATGTCAGTTTCATCTCGCTCAAATTAGTGCTACCCGCGGCCTTGGCTCTGGCTCAAAGGCCGGCGCAACTGGTGGCGCTGATCAAGCCGCAATTCGAGGCCGGCCGCGCCGCGCTGAAACGCGGCATCGTGCGCGACACGGCCCTGCACGCCGCGGTGTGCGAGGATATTTCGCAATTCATCACGGCGCTCGGCTGGCGCGTTGTAGGCACCCTGCCGTCGCCCATCGCGGGCGGCGACGGCAATGCCGAATTCCTGATTGGCGCCACGCATGACTAAACAACATGACTGAGCAACTCACCATAGCCCGCCTCGGCCATCGCGGCGACGGCGTCGCCGACACCAATATCGGCCCGGTCTTCGTGCCCTATACCCTGCCGGGCGAAGTCGTGACCGTCGAGGCCGTCGTGGGCCACCCCGACCGCCGTCACCTCATCAGCATCGACAAGCCGAGCCACGAGCGCCAGACGCCGATCTGCAAGCATTTCGGCGTTTGCGGCGGCTGCGCCATGCAGCATTGGTCGCTGGCGGAATATTTCATCTGGAAGCGCGAGCTCGTGGTCGAAGCGCTGGCGCATGCCAATCTCCTGGCGCCGGTCGCGACGCTGATCGATGCCCACGGCCAGGGCCGCCGCCGCGCCGTGCTGCACGCCCGCCGCGGCGGCAATCTGCTCGAGGTCGGCTTTGCCGCGCCCCGCGCGCATCATATCGTCGCCATCGACAACTGCCCGGTTCTAGCCCCCGGCTTGAGCGGCGCCATCGAAGCCGCCTGGGCCGTCGCGGAAATCCTCAAGCCGACCGACAAGCCGCTCGACATCCACGTCACCGCGACCGACACCGGCATCGACATGGACGTGCGCGGCTCCGGTCCGCTGAATTCGCAGCGCACCGGCGTGCTCGCCATCCTCGTCGCCACGCATCGACTGGCGCGGCTGACGCGCCACGGCGAGCTGGTGGCGCAAGGCTCGCAGCCGACGTTGAGGGTCGGCAAGGCGCATGTACCGCTGCCGCCGGGCGCGTTCCTGCAAGCCACCGCCGAGGGCGAAGCGGCCTTGGCGAAACGCGTGCTTGCCTATGTCGGCGCGGCCAAGCGCGTCGCCGATCTGTTTTGCGGCGTCGGCACCTTTGCGCTGCGGCTGGCGGAGCAGTCACGCGTCACCGCCGCCGACAGCGAGGCCGCCGCCATCAAGGCGCTACAACGCGCCGCCGCGAGCACGCCGGGTTTGAAACAGGTCGAAGCGCAGGCGCGCGACTTGTTCCGCCGCCCGCTGATGGCGACCGAGCTGAAAGCCTTCGATGCCGTGGTGTTCGACCCGCCGCGCCAGGGCGCCGAAGCGCAGGCGCGCGAACTGGCCAAAAGCAAGGTGCCGACGGTCGTCGCGGTGTCGTGCGACGCCACGACTTTCGCGCGGGACGCCCGCATTCTCGTCGATGGTGGCTACAGGCTGGTCGAGGTCACGCCGGTCGACCAGTTCCGCTATTCGTTTCACGTCGAGCTGGTGGCGAAGTTCGAAAGATAATTTTGCGCATGATCTTGTCCGAAAACCGGTTCCCACTTTTCGGGATCATGCGCTACCGAAAATCCAGTCCGCCGCCCCAGCGGTCCTGCCACATCTTTTCGCCGATAGTGCAGGACACGCGCGGCGCTTGCGCCGACGCCGGAACGACGCGGCGCTCGGGCTGCCGGCCGGCGATTTCCAACTCCAGCTTGGTGCGCGTCGCCTCGATGAACTTCTCGCGCTCCTGGATCGGCACGACGAAGGCGCCGGGGCCGCCGATGACGCAGTCCTCATAATAGACGTCGAGGTTCTCGATATCGATGCTGGCTATGTTGGGCCGCTTCAGCATGATCGGCAGGCCGTTGATGGTGATGCCGGCCGCCAGCACGTCGTCGCGCGTCGGCACCACCAGCGGGCCGTTATTGTTGGCGCCGTCGCCCGACACGTCGATGACGCGGCGCAGGCCGCGATAGCCGCTATTGTCGAACAGCGGTTTGGAAAAGCGCAGGGCGCCCGAAATCGACGTGCGCGAGGCGCGGCGGTACGGCGCACGCGCGATCTCGGCGGCGACCGCGTCGGCGGCCTCGGGGCCATCGATCAGCCGCCACGGCATCACGATCTTCTGGTCGCTCTGGCCGGCCCATTCGAAATAGGTGACGGCGATTTTGCCGTTGGGGCCTTCATGCAAGGCGCGCAGGAATTCCTTCGAGGTCAGCGCGGTGATGTAACCCTCGCGCTGCAGCGCCTGCTCTTCCGGGTCCATCGAGTAGGACACATCGACCGCGATCACCAGTTCGACGTCGACCGGGATGGCGCTGGGGCTCTTGTCGGCCAATCGGGGCGCGTAAGGCGCGGCGAAGGCGGCGAGCGCGAAGCCCGCGGCCGTGACGGCACCGGCGATGACTTTGGTCAGTCCACGTCGCCCCATGCCGAAAGCGTGGCACAGGGCGGTGACGAATAAAAGGCTAGCCTTCCAGCGTCTCGGTCGCCGCGATTTCGATGCCAAAGCCGCCGAGGCCGACATAAGTGCGCTTGCTCGACGACAGCAAAAGGATCGAGGAGATGCCGAGGTCCCTGAGAATCTGCGCGCCCAGCCCGACTTCGCGCCATTGCTTGGTGCGGGCCGCTTCGGTGCCGGAGTCCTGCGGTACGACCACCGGAACGCCGGCGGTGCCGTCGCGCAGATAAACGATGACGCCGCGGCCTTCCTTCTTGAAGCGTGCCAGCGCCGCGCGAATGGATTTGGCGCCGCCGAACACATCGCCGATGACGTCGGCGCGATGCAGACGCGCCGGCACGTCCTTGCCGTTGCCGATATCGCCGTAGACGAAGGCCATGTGGTGCACGCGGTCGAAGGGCGTGATGTAGGCGTAACCTTTGAGCGGTCCGATGTCGGACGCCAGTTGGAATTCGGACACGCGTTCGACCAGCTTGTCGCGGCTCTGCCGATAGGCGATCAGGTCGGCGATCGAAACCTGCGTCAGCTTATGCTTTTCGGCGAAGGCGGCGACGTCCGGCCCGCGCATGACGGTGCCGTCGTCTTTCATCAGTTCCGACAGCACACCGACCGGCGGCAGACCGGCAAGCCGGCACAGATCGACGCAGGCCTCGGTATGACCCGAGCGCATCAGCACGCCGCCCTCGCGCGCGACCAGCGGAAAGACGTGGCCGGGGCGGACAAAATCGCTCGCGCCTGAATTGTCGTTGGCCAAAGCGCGCACGGTGTTGGTGCGCTCTTCCGCCGAGATGCCTGTGGTCAGGCCGTGCTTGACGTCGACCGTGACGGTAAAGGCGGTGCCGAGCGGCGCGTCATTTTCAGCGACCATCGGGTCAAGATGCAGGCGGCGGGCGTGCTCGATGCCGAGCGGCGCGCAAACGATGCCGGAGGTGTTGCGGATGATGAAGGCCATCTTCTCCGGCGTGCACAGCGACGCCGCGACGAAAAGATCGCCCTCGTTCTCGCGGTCGTCGTCGTCCATGACGACCACGATCTCGCCTTTGGCGAAGGCCTTGATGGCCGCTTCGACGCTTGAATGACTATTGGGCACGGATTGTCCTTAAACGCGGCATCAGGTGCCCGGCTTGAACGGCCACGCCGTTCCCTCGCCGACCTGAGCGCGATGCATCATGTAGTGATCGGCGAGCACGCACGCCACCATGGCTTCGGCAATCGGCACGGCGCGGATGCCGACGCATGGATCGTGGCGGCCTTTGGTCGTGATCTCGGTGTCGTTGCCGTAGCGGTCCACCGTCTTGCGCGGCGTCAGGATCGACGAGGTCGGCTTCACCGCGAAACGCGCGACGATCGGCTGGCCGGTCGAAAGTCCGCCGAGAATGCCGCCGGCATGGTTCGACAGGAACACCGGCTTGTTCTCGTTGCCCATCCTCATCTCGTCGGCATTGTCTTCGCCGCTCATCGCCGCAGTGGCAAAGCCGTCGCCGATTTCGACGCCCTTGACGGCGTTGATGCCCATCAGCGCCGACGCCAACTCGGCGTCGAGTTTGGCATAGACGGGCGCGCCGAGGCCGGGGGGCACCCCCTCCGCCACGACTTCAATGACGGCGCCGATCGACGAGCCGGATTTGCGCACGCCGTCGAGATACTCCTCGAAGAATTTCGCCTGCTTGGCGTCGGGGCAGAAGAACGGGTTGTTGCCGACCTCGTTCCAGTCGAAGCGCGACGGGTCGATTCTGTGCGGACCCATCTGCACCAGCGCGGCGCGCACGGTGAGCCCAGGTACGATCTTGCGCGCCACGGCGCCAGCGGCCACGCGCGCCGCGGTCTCGCGCGCGGAGGCGCGCCCGCCGCCCCGATAATCGTGGATGCCGTATTTGACGTCGTAGGTGTAGCCGGCATGGCCGGGCCGGTACTTGGCCTTGATGTCGGAATAGTCCTTGGAGCGCTGATCGACATTGTCGATCTGCAGCATCAAAGGCGTGCCGGTGGTGACCTGGACGCCGTCCTCGCCGGTGAAGACGCCGGACAGGATCTTCACCGCGTCCGGCTCCTGACGCTGGGTCGTGAAGCGCGACTGGCCAGGGCGGCGCTTATCGAGGTGCACCTGGATGTCGGCTTCGGTCAGGGGAATACGCGGCGGGCAGCCGTCGACCACGCAGCCGATCGCCGCCCCGTGGCTTTCGCCGAAGCTGGTGAACCGGAAAAGATGGCCGAAGGTGTTGAACGACATAGCGGTTTCGTACCCCGCAGCCCTGCAGGGGTCAAATCAGCCCTAAAGTTACGCGTAACGGGTCATTTTATCGTCCTGAAACACGTAGACCACGCCCTGCGCGACATCGACCAAGGGCGCGGCTGCGGGTTTGGCGACGCCGAGCGCGGCCATCAGCCCCCGCGCCGTGCCGCCATGCGCGACCGCCACGGTGTCGCGCGTCAGGCTGCCGTACCATTCGGCCATCCGGGCCGAGACCATTTTGTAGCTTTCGCCGCCCGGCGGCAGGAAGTGCCACTTGTCGTGTTCGCGCTGCGAAATGTGCACGGGGTCGCGCTCGTGCAATTGCGCGATGGTGAAGCCTTCCCATTCACCGAAAGAGATTTCGGCGAGGCGTTCGTCGGTGGCAAAGCCCCGGGGCGGCAGGCCAAGCGCGGATCGCGCCAGCGCCATGGTCTCGGTGGCGCGGCCGAGCGGACTCGAGGCGTAATCAAGCGAGGCCGGATCGCGGCCATCACGGGCGAACAGATCGCGCAGGATGTTGCCGCAATGCGTGGCCTGTTCGCGGCCGCGCGCGTTCAACGGAATATCGCGGCGGCCTTGCAGCCGGCCGCCGACGTTCCAGTCCGTTTCGCCGTGGCGGAGGTAGAATACAGTGGGCCGCGTCATCTTTGATTGCGCATGATCTGATCCGAAAACCGGTGCCCACTTTTCGGGATCATGCGCGCGCTGCGGCCCTTACTTGACGGTAAAGTCCGGCGCGTCGGGATGCTTGATGCCGACGACGTGGTAGCCGGCGTCGACGTGCTGGATTTCGCCGGTGACGCCGCTCGAAAGATCCGACAGGAAGAACACGCCGGCCTTGCCGACATCTTCGAGCGATACGTTGCGGCGCAGCGGGGTGTTGTATTCGTTCCACTTGAGAATATAGCGGAAGTCGCCGATGCCCGACGCCGCCAGCGTCTTGATCGGACCGGCCGAAATCGCGTTGACCCGGATATTCTTGACGCCAAGATCGGCGGCCATATAGCGCACCGAGGATTCCAGCGCCGCCTTGGCCAGTCCCATGACGTTGTAATGCGGCATCCACTTTTCGGCGCCGTAATAGGTCAGCGTCAGCAGCGAGCCGCCATTGGTCATCAGCTTTTCCGCGCGCTGCGCGATCGCCGTGAACGAATAGCAGCTGATCAGCATCGTCTTGGTGAAATTGTCTTCCGTGGTATCGACATAGCGGCCGTCGAGTTGATCCTTGTCGGAAAACGCAATGGCGTGGACCAGGAAATCGAGCGAGCCCCAGGCCGCTTTTACGGCCGCGAAGACCGCGTCCATCGAGGCCGGGTCGGTCACGTCGCAGTGGCCGACCACCAGCCCGTCCACCTCCTCGGCCAGCGGCTCGACGCGCTTCTTCAACGCGTCGCCCTGATAGGTGAAAGCCAGATCGGCGCCGTGGTCCCGGCAGGCCCGCGCGATGCCCCAGGCGATCGAACGGTTGTTCGCCACGCCCATGATCAGCCCACGCTTGCCGCGCATCATTCCGGAAACTTCCGCCATCGACATTCCCATCCCGCCGAAACAGCCGGCTGCCTCCCTATGGCATAGGGTCCTGGGCGCCATCAAGCAAACCGCCCGGCCACCGCCGCGATCATGGTCAATTCAATGCGAATCCGGGAATATGTCCGTCTTTGAGGGGTTTTCCTTCAAGACGGCTGCGGATCCCCTAGATTGAGGCTCCGGGTCTTAACGGTTCGATCGAGGGGCGGCTTGGCCACGTTTCAACAGCGCGTCGAGGCGACGATACCGGCGCTGCGCCGCTATGCGCGCGCGCTGACCCGGGATTCCGATATCGCCGACGACCTGGTGCAGGACACGTTGGTACGGGCCTTGCGTTCGGAACACTTATTTCAGGGCGACGAGGTGCGCAGTTGGCTCTACACGATCCTGACCAATCTCAACCGCAACCGGCTGCGCTCGCTGTCGCGCCGGCCGCAGATGTCGTCGCTCGAGGACAACGACGCGCCGGATCTCGCGGGTCCCGAAGCCGGCGGCCGCGACATCGAACGCGCGCTGGCGACGCTGGTCGAGGATCAGCGCAATGCCCTGCTGTTGGTTGTGCTGGAGGGCTTGAGTTACCGCGAGGTCGCGGAAGTGCAAGGCGTGCCGATCGGCACCGTGATGTCGCGTCTGGCGCGTGCCCGCATGCAAATCAAAACTTATCTCGACGGCGGGCGCCCGGCGCTGCGCCGCGTGAAATGACGGAGAAGGAAGGCTCATGGTCGATCGCGATTCACCTGTGACCGAGGAAGAACTCCACGCCTATGTCGACGGCCAGGTGCCGGCCGACCGGGTCGAGGCCGTCACCGCATCGCTTGCCGCGAATACCGAGCAGTCCGCGCAGGTCGCCGCCTGGCGCGCGCAGGCCGACAGCATCCGCGCGCGCTACGGCGCGGTCGCCGGCGAGCCGGTGCCCGAACGGCTCAAGCTCGATCAGGTCTTGAGGCGCGATCGCGCCACCGGACATTCGTGGGCGGCCTTTGCTGCCATGGCGGCGGTTGTCGCATTCCTGATCGGCGGCAGCGCCGGCTGGATCGCGCGCGGCGCGGCGACAGCAAACGCCAATGACTTCGATACCTTCACCGCCGAGGCGCTCGACGCTTACAAGCTCTACGTCGTCGAGGTCCGCCATCCGGTCGAAGTGCCGGGCAGCGAACGCGCGCACCTGACGCAATGGCTGTCGAAACGGCTCGGCGCCGAACTGCGCGTGCCCGATCTGCAGGCGATGAACCTGAAGCTGGTCGGCGGCCGGCTGTTGCCGGGACCGACCGGCGCGGCGGCGTTCTATATGTATGAAGGCCCCTCCGGCGAACGCTTCACCGTCTACTGCGCCAAGGCCGACGCGGCGCAGACCGCGTTGCGCTTCAAGGACGGCAACAGTTCGGCGGCGTTCTATTGGGTCGACGACAAGGTCGCCTATGTGGTGAGCGGCCCGTCAAACCGCGATCAGCTCGAAAACGTCACCAAGTCGGTGTACGAGCAGATCGACAAGAGCGGCGCGAAGAAGTCTTAAGACTCCAGATCCTGCCGCGGATCGTAAGGGGCGCCGTCGCGCAGCTTTTTCATCAGCGCCTTAAACTCGTCATCGATCTTGTCCGGCAGCACGATGCGCGCGGTGGCCAGCAGATCGCCGGTCGCGGTTTTCGATTTGAGGCCTTTGCCCTTGAGCCGGAACGTGCGGCCTGAATCCGTGCCGGGCGGTATCGCCAGTTCGACGGCGCCGCCGAGCGTCGGCACGCGCACCTTGCCGCCGAGCACGGCTTCGTAAATCGTGATCGGCAGATCGAGCCGCAGGTCGGCGCCGTCCGGGGTGAAGATCGGATGCGGCGCGATGGTGATGGTGATGATCGCGTCGCCCGCGCGCCCGGCCATGCCGGGATAGCCCTGCCCTTTGAGCCTGATGCTCTGGCCGTTGGCAATGCCGGCCGGAATCTTGACGTCGATATCCTTGCCGGTCGGCAGATGGACGCGCGTCTTGGTACCTTTGGCCGCGTCCTCGAGCGACACCGTGAGGCTCGCCTGCAAGTCCTGGCCGCTGGAGGCGCCGAACTCTTCCTGCTCGAACTGCGGCTGGGCGCGGCCGCCAGCGCCGCCGAACATGCCGCGCAGGATGTCCTCGAAGCCGCCGGCGCCCATGCCAGCGCCGCCGCCAGGAGCGCGGCGCTGAAAGCCGTCGGGGCCAAAGCTGAAGCTTTCGAAATGGCTGCCGCCCGGATTGAAACCGCCGGCCCCGCCGCGCGGCTGCCCGCCGCCGAAACCTTCGAAGCCCTGGAAGCGCGGCTTGCCTTCGGCGTCGATCTCGCCGCGGTCGAAAGCCTTGCGCTTGTCGGCGTCGCCCGCGATTTCGTAAGCCGCGTTCAATTCCGAAAAGCGCGAGGCGGCCTTCGGGTCGTGCTTGTTGGCGTCAGGGTGCAGCTTCTTGGCAAGCTTGCGATAGGCGCTTTTGACCTCCGCCTCACTCGCAGTCTTGGAAACCCCCAAAATTTCGTAGGGGTCGCGCATCCTCAGAACTCCCGTGAAAATCCCGCCGGCGGACGCCGGCGACTCGACCCGTAATGTGGGGTTCCAGCGGCCCGGATGCAATGATTCCAGTCGGGGCGGTGCTTAAGACCGCTTCCAGGGCTTCATCGAGCGCACTTCCCAGGCGCCCTTCTGCTTGCAGGCAGCGCCCTGGAGCCAGGATTGCGAGGCGCCGTTGACGTAGCTCGCCAGGAAATCGCGGCAGGTTTGGCCGGCCTGGCTATAGGCGGAGGTGATCGGCGTCACCGTGCCGCGCGCGCCGCTCTTGGGATTTTCCCAGGGCTCGCTGGCGTCATTGCCGGACTTGTTGAGCACCTGCGTGACCGCAACCTTGGTGAAGACCAGGTCGGATTCGGGCGGCATTTCCGCGGCCGGCTTCGCGGGCGAGATCGAGCCGGTGCGGTCGGCTTTGTCGGCGGAGGCGTAGATATTGTCGAGCTGGCCGACGCTGCAGCCGGCGCAACCGAGGGCAGCCGACAGCGCGGCGATGGCGCTCAAGCCGCGCCATAGGCTTGCGGCGCCATATCCCCTATATAGGCCTTGAAAAGTTTGACGGGTCCGACAGCCGACCACGCGAGCACTCCGAAATGTCCGATACGGCTCCAATAGAACAGCCAAATTGGTTAACGACTGGTGATTTCACAGCCGCCGAAGAGCCTTTCCGGCTCTTTGCCGCATGGCTGAAGGACGCCAGCACCTCGGAACCGCGCGACCCGACCGCCATGACGGTGGCGACCGTCGACGCCGACGGCATGCCCAATGCCCGAATGGTGCTGCTCAAGCACGCCGACGAGCAGGGTTTCGTGTTCTACACCAACAAAGACAGCCAAAAAGGCCAGGAATTGGCCGCCAACGCCAAGGCGGCCTTGGTCTTCCATTGGAAGTCGCTGAACCGCCAGGTCCGGTTGCGCGGCACCATCGAGCACGTCACCGACGGCGAGGCCGACGCCTATTTCGCCACCAGGCCGAAACAGGCCCAGATCGGCGCCTGGGCGAGCCAGCAATCGCGGCCGCTGGAAAGCCGCCTGGCCTTTGAAAAGGCCGTCGCGCTCACCGCCGCCAAATACGCGCTCGGCACCGTGCCGCGGCCGCCGCAATGGTCGGGCTATCGTCTGATCCCGACCACCTTCGAATTCTGGCACGACCGGCCGTTCCGGCTGCATGACCGCGTCGTTTTCACGCGCGACACGCCCGGCGCGCCATGGACCAAGACCCGGCTTTATCCGTAAGAAAGACCTCATGCCGAATTCGCAAACCAACCAGCCGCCCCGCACGCTGCTGCTGACCGGCGCCAGCCGCGGCATCGGACATGCGACGGTGAAGCGTTTTTCCGCCGCCGGCTGGCGCGTCATCACCTGCTCGCGGCACGCCTTTCCGGAAAATTGCCCGTGGGGCGCAGGACCGGAAGACCATATCCAGGTCGACCTGTCCGACGAGGACAACACCGAGGCGGCGATCGCTGAAATCAAGCAGCGGCTCACCGGCGGCGAACTGCACGCGCTCGTCAACAACGCCGCGATCTCGCCGAAAGCCGAAGGCGGCAAGCGGCTCGGCTCGCTCGATACCGCGGCCAATGTCTGGCGGCAGGTGTTTCAGGTGAATTTCTTCGCGCCGATCATGCTGGCGCGCGGCCTGGTCAACGAACTCAAAGCCGCCAAGGGCTCGGTGGTGAACGTGACCTCGATCGCCGGCTCGCGTGTGCATCCTTTTGCCGGCGCCGCTTACGCGACGTCGAAGGCCGCGCTGGCGTCGCTGACGCGGGAAATGGCGTCCGACTTCGGCCGCCTCGGCATCCGCGTCAACGCGATTGCGCCGGGCGAGATCGACACCGCGATCTTGTCGCCGGGCACCGAAAAGATCGTCGAGCAAATTCCGCTGCAACGCCTCGGCACGCCCGACGAGGTCGCCAAGATCATCTACGTGTTGTGCACGGAAACCAGTTCGTACGTGAACGGCGCCGAGATTCACATCAACGGCGGCCAGCATGTCTAACCGTTGTCATGGCCGGGCTTGCCCTGTTCGCGCCAGGCATGCGTCATCGCCCGTATTCTTTGCGGCGCCGGGTACGCCGTCGTCCATTTCCTGCCCTCAGATAAACTGAGGGAGTGGAGCGCCGATTGGCGCATCCTTTTAGCAAGTGCGCACACCGTCGCCGGCGTGCGGCGCCTCTCGGCGCTCCACCCAGACAAGCGGTCCGGGCCATTTGCTGGCGATTTCTGTCCTCGGGTCCGCGTTTTCCAGGGTTTGGACCGGTCCGGCGGGCCGTCGCGGCGCTCCCTTTTGGGCGAGCGATGCTTCGGCGGACCGGAAACCTTTGGTCCCTTCCCACTCAGCGAGCTCCTCGCGGGGGGTCTTAATGCCCCCGAGCGGGTTCCGAGGCCTCCCGGGTGCGGGGGTACGTCCGTCCCCGCCCGCAGGCGCCACACCCGGCTCCATCCCCGAAACGTCTCGCGAAGACGCCCTCAATGAGCCGAGCGAGATGGAATATAGTCTATTGATGGGATTAGTGTCAAGAGGGGCCCGGTGACCGATGTCTGTGCAACGTCGCGGCGGACGGTGCGGCGACGACGCTAGGCGCCTACAGCCACTTCTTCCACTTGAAGAACACCAGCGGCAGCACGGCGACCACGACCATCAGGCCGAGCGCCCAGAGGTAGCCGTATTCCCACTCCAGCTCGACCATGCCGTTCTTGAAATTCAT
>Ga0265314_10005327_pt1 | contig 11638 bp, 10 predicted proteins | sample 4126metaG_FD_203106 | JGI IMG/M metagenome (GOLD analysis project Ga0265314, IMG submission 203106) | Rhizosphere microbial communities from Carex aquatilis grown in University of Washington, Seatle, WA, United States - 4-1-26 metaG | ecosystem: Host-associated > Plants > Roots > Rhizosphere >... | reverse complement strand
AGCCGGTTAGCAATGCGAAACGCCAGCGCATCCATCGGACCCGACGGCGGCACGCCCACATGCCAGTAACCCGACCGGCCCGGATAATCCTGCACCGTAGTCTGCGTGCCCGGTTCGATGACATCGATCGCACTACGCTGATATTCGAAAGCTTCCAAAAACGAAGTCGTAATACCGCCCGCTTCGAAGCTAGGATCCGCCGTCACCTGCCGCAAGTAAGAAAGATTCGTCTCGATCCCCGCGATCGTGCAGCGCTTCAGCGCGCAATGCAGATGCACCAGCGCCGCCGCCCGGTCCGCCCCATCGACAACAATCTTCGCGAGCATCGGATCGTAGAACGGCGTAACCTCCGTTCCCGCTTCCACCCACGTTTCGACGCGCGCCTGGCTCGGCCACTCCACATGCGAGAGCCTGCCCGAACTAGGTTGAAAATTCTTAGCCGGATTCTCCGCATACACCCGCACTTGAATCGAACACCCCGCCGGACGAACGTTCGCCTGCTTCAGATCCGGCAGCTCGCCCGCCGCCTGCTGCACCATCCACTCCACCAGATCAACGCCCGTGACCTGCTCAGTAACTCCGTGTTCCACCTGCAGCCGCGTGTTGACTTCGAGGAAGTAGAAATCCTCCGTCTTGTTGTCGTAGATAAACTCGACAGTGCCGGCCGATTGATAGCCTACAGCCTTCCCCAACCCCACCGCCGCCGCGAACATTTTTTCGCGCAAACTCTGGCGGAGCCCCGGCGCCGGCGTCTCCTCGATCACTTTCTGGTTACGCCGCTGCGGCGAACAGTCGCGCTCTCCCAACGCAATCACTGTCCCCACCCCGTCGCCGAAAATTTGCACCTCAATGTGCCGCGCGGACACTACGAATTTTTCCAGGAACAGTTCGCTACTGCCAAAACTCGAACGGCTCAGCGATTCCACAGCCTCGTAATATTCCGCCAGCTCCTCCGGGGTCCGGCACAAACGCATGCCGATCCCGCCGCCGCCCGCCGTGCTCTTGAGCATCACCGGATAACCGATCTGCTCCGCCGCCTCGACCGCTTCCTGAGCGCCCGCCAGCAATCCCGTGCCCGGCAGAAGCGGAACGCCGCACTCGTGCGCCATCGCTCGCGCCGTGTGCTTCAACCCGAACACCCGCATCTGTTCCGGCGCGGGACCAATGAACACCACCCCGCTATCCGCGCAAACCTGCGCAAAAGCCGCGTTTTCGCTCAAGAATCCGTATCCCGGATGAATCGCCTCCGCGCCCGACTTCCGCGCCGCTTCCAGAATCGCCCCTACCGACAAATAGCTTTGCGTCGCCGGCGGCGGCCCGATCAGCAGCGCTTCATCGGCCTGCTGGACATGCAGGGAATGCCGGTCGGCTTCCGAATAAACGGCCACCGACCCAATACCCATATTGCGCAAGGTCCTAATAATGCGGCACGCAATCGCCCCGCGATTCGCGATCAGGACCTTGCGGAACATCAATTTTCCTGTCCATCCCAGATTAATACTTCAATCGGTGTGGGGTTATAGGCGTTGCAAGGATTGTTCAGTTGCGGGCAATTGCTGATCAGCGCGAGGACATCCATCTCCGCGCGCAGTTCGACGTACTTCCCCGGCGCCGAAACTCCGTCTTCGAAGTTCAACTCGCCCTCCGGAGTCACCGGCACATTCATGAAGAAGTTAATGTTGCTGGTGATGTCGCGCTTGTCCATGCCGTGTTCCCATTCGACAATCGCCTTCAGGAAGCTCTGCCGGCAGGCGTGCATGTAGCGCTTTTCGAGGGCGTAGCGCACCATGTTGCTTTCGGCGGCGCACGCCCCGCCCAAAGTATCGTGCCGCCCGCAAGTGTCCGCGACAATCGTCATCATCACGTTGCCCGCGGTCGACATCAGCCGTGTCCCAGTCGTGAGGTAAATATTGCGTTGGTTACGAATGGTGTCCTGCGCTGAGTAGCGGTCGCTATAATCGTGCGCGTTGTAGAAAAGCGTGTCCACCGCCTGATTGCCCTCCAGATCGACGATCCGAAAGTGCGCCCCCTGCGGAATTTCGTGAATCCACGACTCTCCCGCAGGGACCACAAAGCGATAGGTAGCGTTCGCCGCCTCGCGTTCGCTCTCTACCAGAAAGGCGCTCATACGAAATACCTCTCCGTGAGTGCGAACCCGCGCACATTTTCCGGACGGAAGCGCCGGCAGGGATCGGCCGGGCTCACCGGCCGCGCTTTGCGCACCGACAACCGCACCGGCTTGGGCTCGTACTTCGGATTGGAATCCAGCGGATGCTGGCAGGTATTCAGAACCACCAGCACGTTCATCTCGGCACGCAGTTCCACATGTGAACGCGACATGGAATTGCGCGGATGAAACGCCATGCCTCCGTCCTCGTCCACCGTCACCCGGCTGAAGAAATTGACGTTGGCGGTCAGATCGCGCGGGCCCAGCCCCCACTTTTCCATCTCCACTAGAAAGCTGTCCCGCCCGTTGCGATGAAAGTGGTTGCGGTATTGCTGATACGGCGCCGCTCCGTACTTGCATGCCACGGACTGGGCGTTGGAACATCCGCCCAGCGGGTCGTGCCAGCCAACTGTGTCTTCGGTGATGGAACACAGAATCCTACCCATATCCGAATACAGCACGCACCCCTTCGTCAGGCGCGCTACGTGCTGCGCTTTTAGTGTGTCCGGCAGGTTAAACCGCTCAGCAGGGCACTCAAAGTTGTAAAAGATAGCGCCGACATTGGCGCCACCCTCCATATCGGTGATCAGCAACGAGGTGCCGCGCTTGAGTACATGCGACCAAGCGGCCCCCGGCTCCACCGTCTCCTCCCAAAGGACGGACGTTTCGCTCATGGCTACACTTCTCCCTTTTTGAATGCATACAAGGATTCAACGCCCCCTTTAATAAATAAGAGGGCGTCACAGTTTTAAGGAAACTGCTTAAAGAGTTGATGGAGGACCGCAGCAAACGTCCATCGCGGTCAGGCGTAAAAACACGTGTATTGCAATATGCGCACGTGCAGTACGGCCCGGAGCCGCAATTAACATGCCGCTAGTATGGCAGAGAGTTGCGCAATCCGACAGAAGAAAGTTTTTATTGTGTCCATAACCGATATCGCTGAAACACCCCCCAGGCCCTCATTTTCCGCCGCCGCCTGATATAGTGGGTTCCTATGCGTATCAAAAGCCTAGTCGCTCTCGCTGTCATTGCCATCGCCCCGCTCGCGGCGCAGCTCGCCTCGCCGAACGCATCGGGCGACGCCATTGGACACGTTCACCTCAACGTGAAAGACATCGAAGCCCAGCAGCGCTTCTTCACCCTGCTTGGCGGCACGTCTGTCGACCGCGGCAAACTTCAAATGATGCAGTTCCCCGGAATCTTCGTCGTCCTCCGGAAACAGGATTCCACCGGCGGCACCGTCGGCTCCGTGGTCAACCACTTCGGACTCCATGTGAAGAACCTCAACGACTTCATGCCCAAATGGAAAGCCGCCGGCATCCCCATCGAGCCCGGCAATAATCCCAAACAGATGTTTCTCACCGGCCCTGACGACGTTCGCGTAGAGATCATCGAAGACTCCACCATCTCAACCCCCGTCGCCATGCATCATATTCATATGTTCCTGCCCGATCCCTTGGCCGCCCAAGCTTGGTACGGCAAAAACTTCGGAGCCATCGCCGGCAAACGCGGCATGTTCGATACCGCCACCGTCCCCGGCGCCGAGTTTACGTTCACCAAAAACGACATGCCGCAGGCGCCTACCAAAGGCCGCTCCGTCGACCACATCGGCTTCGAAGTCAAGAATATCGATCAGTTCGTCAAGACCCTGGACGCCGCCGGAATCCACACCGAAGCGCCCATCCGCGAAAGCGCGAATGCCACCAAACTGCGCATCGCCTACATCACAGACCCCTGGGGCACCTACATCGAGCTGACGGAAGGCCTGACCCCGCCGGCCGCCCAATCCGCCAGCCGCTAGGCATTTTACGGTGAGTTCCCAGGCCCTTCCTCTCGCCGGCCAGTCGGTTCCGGTGGCGCTCACGCCGCGGAAAATGTTCTGGCTAGTGGTCTTGCTGGGAGCCCTGGCCGCCCTCGGCCCCTTCTCGATCGACACCTATCTGCCGGCGTTTCCCGCCATCGCCCAAACCTACAACACCACCGTAGGCGCGGTCGAAATCACACTGGCCGTGTACTTCGTAGGCTTGTCCTTCGGCCAATTATTTTACGGACCCTTCGCCGATACCCTGGGCCGCAAGCCCCCGCTCTACGTCGGCCTGGTGATGTACGTCCTGGCCTCCACCGGCTGCGTGTTCGCCCCCAACATCGCCACGCTAACTGTTTTCCGCTTCGTCCAAGCCATTGGCGGCTGCTCCGCCATGCTGATCTCCCGCACCGTGGTCCGCGACTACTTTCCTCCGCGTGAAGCCGCCCGCATATTTTCCTTTTTGATGCTGGTAGTCGGCGTCTCACCCATGATCGCGCCCTTGGTCGGCGGATGGCTGGTAGTGCATCTGGGCTGGCGCTCCAACTTCTGGATGGTCAGCACCATGGGCACCATCATCCTGATCTGCGTGGCCGTGTTCTTGAAGGAAAGCCTGCCCCCCGAAAACCGCCAACCCGGTAGCCTGCCCAAAACCCTGCGCCTCTACGCGAGCCTGCTGCGTGACCCCGTATTCATGGTCTACGCGCTCTCCGGAGCCTTCATCGCCGCCGGCATGTTCGCCTACTTAGAAGGATCGCCGCTGGTGTTCATCGAACTGAACCACGTAAGCGCCGACCACTTCGGTTACTTCTTCGGAGCGATCGCCGTAGGCCTGGTGCTCGCCTCGCAGTTGAACGGATTCCTGGTGCGCCGCATTCACCCGCACGACATTTTCCGAGTAGTCCTGATGGTAGCCGCCGCCTCCGGCATCGTGCTCTTCATCACCGCGAAAACCGGCGCCGGCGGATTCACCGGCATTCTAATCCCTCTGTTCGTGTTCGTAAGCTGCAACGGTTTCTCGTTCCCCAACGCCACCGCGCTAGCCCTAGCCCCGCACGGCAAAGTAGCCGGAAGCGCCGCAGCAATGTTGGGCTGCATCCAATTCGCGCTAGGCGGCCTAGGCGGATCGCTAGTCAGTTATCTTGACAACGGCACCGCCATGCCCATGGTAGGCGTGATCACAGTGTCCGGCATCCTGGCCCTCTTGATCAACCTGATCTTCGCCCCCAAAGAGGGCCAGCACATGAACTAATCCGCAGCGTGCGCGACAATAGCGATCTGCCCCGCGTCCGCCTGCCGAATGAGTTCAGCCCGATCCAGCAACAGCGTCCTTCCAGCATCGATCGACAGCGCCGTCGTCCCCGTCTCACGCATCACCGCGATCGTCTGCGGACCCACCACGGGCACATCGTAAAGCATATGCTTCCGCCGCCGCGAGCCTTTCACTAACCGCAGCGCCTTGCCCTCGACTAACCCCGCCGCCCGCCGCAGCATCGCGTCCGTGCCTTCCATCGCTTCCACCGCAACACAAGCCCGCCCCGCAATCGCCACACTCTGCCCGATGTCGTGCTCCGAAAGCGCAGCAGCAATCCGGCGCCCGTACTCGATATCGCGCTCCTCATCCGCCGTCAGCCTCCGCCGCGTAAGCACCCCCGCCGGAGCCAGCAGATCCTTCAGCAGCAGCGTCGAATCCACTAACTCAATGCCTTCGTCCTTCAGGACTTTCACAACCCCGTCGATCAGCCCCTCAGTATTCTTAGTCTCAATAGAAGCCAGCAGCTTCACCAACTTCAAATCCGGCACGATCGACGAAAAGATTTTCGCGTGCTTCACCTGCCCGCACATCATCACCTGCGTGATCCCCTCGCGGTGGCAGATGTCGATCAGCTTACTCAGCGCGCCCAACGAAATCCAGTGGCAGCGAGCAGCCAGCGGCGCAATCTCCGCGGACGCCTCTTCCTTAATCCCGATGGCGACCACTTCGATCCCGGCCTTCTGCGCAGCCTCCAGCGCCAGCACAGGAAAACGGCCGTTGCCCGCGATAAGCCCGTAAGGCATGGCTATTTGATGAAACCGCGCGTCGACGCAGAGATGAATTTGAGCAGTTCGTCAACCTCGGCCGTGCCGCCGACCTCGGCTTGAATCTTCTCCAGCGCCTGCGAAGTATTCAGCTTCGATCGCGACAATAAACGAAACGCCTTATGCAACGCTTCGATGCTCTCCGCCGAAAATCCGCGCCGCTCCAGACCCGTCTTATTCTCGCCGTAAACTTTGACCTCGCGCTTCGCCGAAGTAGTGGAAAACGGCAGCACGTCTTGTGTAACCACGCTGTAGCCGCCAATCATCGAATGCCGCCCGATGCGGCAAAACTGGTGAATCGCACTGCCCGCGCCCACCACCGCCCAATTCTCAATCGCCACGTGCCCGCCCACCGTCGCCGCGTGCGATAACACACAATGGCTGCCCAGCCGCACATCGTGCGCGACATGTACTTGCACCATCAGCAGATTGTCGTCGCCGATGGTTGTGACCATCCCGCCGCCCTCGGTCCCGCGATGAATCGTCACGAACTCGCGAATCTTATTGCGATGCCCAATTCGTGTGCAGGACCGCTCCCCGTGATACTTCAGATCCTGCGGCGCCACCCCCACCGTCGAGTAAGGAAAGAAAACATTGTCCTCGCCGATGGCCAACGGACCTTCCATGACGACATGCGCCTTCACCACCGTGCGCGCGCCGATGTCCACGTTCGCACCAATCACGCAATAAGGCCCGACCTCGGCCGACTCCGCGATTTTCGCCGTGGAATCGACAATGGCAGTCGGATGTATGGGCATCGTTATTGACGGTCAGCCAGCACGCACAAGATTTCGGCTTCCGCCACCACCACGCCGTCGACAGTAGCTGTGCCCGAGACCTTCGCCATGGTCGCCCGGCTGCGCAGAACTTTCATCTCCATGCGCAGTTGATCGCCCGGCCGCACCGGCTTGCGGAACTTCGCCCCGTCGACGCCCGCCAACAACACTAATTTATTTTTACGATCAGGAATGCCGCTGAGCACCAGCACGCCGGCCACCTGCGCCATAGCTTCGATGATCAGCACTCCCGGCATCACCGGGTAATCCGGAAAGTGCCCCGTAAAGAAAGGCTCATTGACGGTCACGTTCTTGATACCGACGACGCGTTCGGTTTCCAGTTCCTCAATCCGATCCACCAGCAGAAACGGATAGCGGTGCGGCAGGATCTCGCGGATCGCGTCAATGTCCAGAGCGCGCGTAGAAACAGTGGTGGACATGCGGATTCTGAATTATAGCAGGCGCTATCCTACGGACGATGGTCTACTCCCAAAAACAAGTCATCGCCACCATCCGCCAGTTCGTCGAATGCGAATCCCCCAGCGACAACCCCGCCGGCATCAGCCGCTTCGTTGACCTCTTCGCGGAAACCGTAAAAGACATCGCACGCGTAAAGACCTACCCCGGCAAACATCTGCGCTGCGAATTCCTGCTCCCCGGCGCGAAGAAGTCCGGACAGATTCTAGCGCTAGGCCATGCCGATACCGTCTGGCCCATCGGAACCCTCCGCAGCATGCCCTTCCGCCAATCCCAAGGCCGGCTATGGGGCCCCGGCGTGTTCGACATGAAAGCCGGTCTGGTCTTTTTCATCTATGCGATGCGAGCCCTGCGGGAACAAGACCTCCCCATCGCCCGCAAAGTAATCCTGCAAGTCAATGCCGACGAAGAAATCGGCAGCCCCTCCTCGCGGCCCCTCACGGAAGAAGCCGCCCGCACCAGCGCCGCCGTCCTGGTCCTCGAACCGAGCCAGGGACTCGACGGCAGACTCAAAACCTCCCGCAAAGGCGTCGGCGATTACACCGTTACCGTCCACGGCCGCGCCGCCCACGCCGGACTCGACTTCGCCAACGGCGCCAGCGCCATCGTCGAAATGTCGCGCCAGATCCAAAAAATCGCTGGCTTCACGCGCCTCGATCGCGGCATCACCGTCAGTCCCGGCGTCATCCACGGCGGTACTCGCAGCAACGTGATCGCCGCCGAATGCCAGGTTGAAATCGACGTCCGCATCCCCAAAGCCTCTGACGCGCGCTACCTGGAACGCCAATTCGCGTCGCTCAAACCCTTCGATAAACGCTGCTCCATCAGCGTCACTGGAGGTCTGAACCGTCCGCCCCTCGAACGCACCGCCGGCGTGCGGTCGCTCTTTCGAAAAGCCCAAAAACTGGCAGCCGAACTTGGTATTGAACTCCAGGAATCGTCCGCCGGCGGCGGTTCCGACGGCAACTTCACCGCCGCCCTTGGCACCCCCACCCTCGACGGCCTGGGAGCCGTCGGCGAAGGTGCCCACGCCGTCAACGAAAGCATCCTGATCGCCCGCATGGCTGACCGCATTGCACTTTTGAGTAAACTAACGGCCGCCCTTTAGCGTCTAATTAAGGTCGGATGATATCCTTACAATAAGGCTTCCCATCAATCTATGCGCCTCAGCCGGTGGCTGATTCTCGCCGCCTTACTCGCGATCGTCGCGTTCGTTGGCCAAACGTATATCAAGCGCCAGCAGGCGCTTGCCCGTGACGCGCCGCCCGCCCCCCCGCCCCTCGAAACCGGAATCAACGGACGCGCCAGCGACTGGGTCTATACCCAAAGCGACGGCGAACGCCCCCGCGTAACCATCCGCGCCAAAAGCTTCCGCCAAGTGCAAGCGCCTTCCGTTATGCAGCTGAACGGCGTCGAATTGCAGTTGTTCCACAAAGAAGGCGTGCAGTACGATCTGGTCCGCAGCGCGCAGGCCCAATTCGACATCGTCGCCAAGAGCCTATATTCCGACGGCGAAGTGGACATCACCATGCCCACCGCGAGCAAGAAAGACTCTACGGAAGACCCGCTGACCCAAGGCCGCATCGTCAAAATTCACACCTCAGGCGTGCATTTTGCGAGCGACACCGGCAAAGCCTCCACCGACCGCGAGGCCAAGTTTGAATTCGAGCAAGGCTACGGCTCCGCCATGGGCGTCGACTACGATCCCAACTCCCGCGAATTGCACCTGCGCAGTAAAGTGGAGCTCCACTGGATGGGCAAAGGCCCGGGCTCGAAACCCATGCTGATCGAAGCCGGCGAAGCCTATTACCGCGAGTCCGAATCCAAAGTTTTCCTGCTGCCCTGGTCCAAACTAACGCGCGAAACCCTGCACATGGAGGGCGCGGCCGCCATCGTGACGCTGGATAAGGGAGTGATCAAAGAGGCGTTTTCCCAGTCCGCCCACGGCGTCGAAGACGATCCGGGCCGTAAGGTCGAGTTCGCAGCCGAAACCCTGCTTCTGACCTTCGGCCAGGACATGATCATCAAGGAAATCAAAGGCCAGCAAAACGGCAAGTTAGTCTCTACCTCGAACGCCATGCGCACCACCGTCACCGGCGATGTGATCGATCTGCAGTTCGATCCCACCAAGAAGGACAGCACTCTTACGCATGCCCTGGCGATGAAGCAGGCCGTGGCGGAAGCCGTGCCCCTGCCGCGCCCCGGCGAACTCCTGGGCGACACGCGCGTTCTGCACAGCGAAGTGATCCATCTGAATATGCGCCCCGGCGGCCGTGATATCGACACCGTCGAAACCGACGGCCCCGGCACCGCCGACTTCATTCCTAACCGTGCCGGCCAGCCCAAGCGATCCGTCAAAGGCGACCGCATCTGGATCGCCTACGGACCCGAAAACCGCATCCAGTCCTTCAAGACCATCAATGCGTCTACCCGTACCGACAAACCCGGCATGCCCGCTCCGCCGCCCATGCTCACGCAAAGCAAGGAGCTGCTCGCCACCTTCGATCCCAAGACCAGCGAGCTGGCGCGTCTGGAACAGAAGACTGACTTCAAGTACGAAGAAGGCACCCGCCGCGCTACCGCCGATCACGCCACCCTCGAACAAGCCAAGGACCTGATCACGCTCGAAGGTTCCGCGCGTACCTTCGATCCCACAGGCTCAGCGTCCGCCGATCGCCTGATCATGGATCAGAAGTCCGGCGATTTCGTCGCTGACGGCCGCGTCGCCACTACCCGCTTGCCGGACGACAAAGCATCGTCCTCCGCACTGCTCTCCGGCTCCGACGTCATGCAAGGCCGCGCGCAGCACATGACCTCCACCGAGCACAATCAGAAACTGCACTACGAAGGAAACGCCGTAGTATGGCAGGGCCCCAACCGCGTTGAGGCCGACCGCATAGACATCAACCGCATGACCCAAGCTTTCGAAGCGCACGGAAAAGTGGTCAGCCAGTTCGCTGATAAATCCTCTGACGACAAGACCACTGCCGAAAAAACGCCCACCCCGCCGGTCTTCACCGTAGTCCGCGCACCGGATTTGGTTTATTCGGATGAAACACGCCTGGCCCACTACCAGGGCGGAGCCGCCATGGTGCGTCCCGGTCTCACCGTGAACGGCAAGGAACTGAAAGCTTTCCTGAATGACAAGAACTCGTCGAGCACCTTGGACAAAGCCTACGCCGATGGCGCTGTGAAAATCGTGAGCACCGCCGACAAGCGCACCCGCACTGGCACCGGCGAGCATGGCGAGTACTACACTACCGAGCAAAAGGTGATCATGAATGGCGGCGATTCGCTTCTGGTCGATAGCGTAAAGGGGCAAACTCGCGGCAAACAATTGACCTGGTGGTCCAACAATGATAGGCTGCTGGTGAACGGCGTTGAAAATCGCCCCGCCGACACGCTGTTCCGCAAAAAATAAGCAGGCCAGTGCATACCCGTACCCTTCAGACAACGGAACTGAGCAAGTCCTACCGCGGACGTAAAGTGGTGGACAACGTCTCCGTACGTGTGAAGCAGGGCGAGGTGGTGGGACTGTTAGGCCCCAACGGCGCTGGCAAGACTACTTCCTTTTACATGATCGTCGGCATGATCACCCCCGATTCGGGCCGGGTCATGCTCGACGACACCGATCTGACGCAACTAGCGATGTACCAGCGCGCGCACAAGGGCATCAGCTACCTGCCGCAGGAAGCGTCCGTATTCCGCAAGCTTTCGGTCGAAGACAACCTCATGGCGATTCTGCAAACGCTGCGCCTGAACCGCCGCGAGCGCCTGGATCGCATGGATCGCCTGATCGAGCAACTGGGCCTGGAGCAAGTTCGCAAGAGCAAAGGCTACGTGCTGTCGGGCGGCGAGCGCCGCCGCGTCGAGATCGCTCGCAGCCTGGTGATCGAACCCAGCTTTCTGCTGCTGGACGAACCGTTCTCCGGCATCGATCCTATTCAGGTGCTGGAATTGCAGAAGATCATTTTCGATCTCAAGAATTCCGGGATTGGCATCTTGATGACGGATCACAACGTGCGTGAAACGCTGGCCGTGACCGACCGCGCCTACATCATCAACAACGGCCGCATCTTCCGCTCCGGGTCGCCCGAATCGTTAGGCAACGATCCCGAAGTTCGCCGCGTGTATCTGGGTGAGCACTTCAGTATGGGGATCGAAACCACTCGCACGCAGCGACCCGATTAAGAGTAAAACTCAGGGAAGGATTAAGCAGCAGCGCCGGCGGAGGCTTGCTGGCCCATGGCGTTCGCGAAGTGCGCAACCACCATTGACATTTCTTCCAGCGCCTTGCGAGCGGCGGTCGGCGAGAACGCGCCCGCGACGCTATAG
>Ga0265314_10005326_pt1 | contig 11642 bp, 9 predicted proteins | sample 4126metaG_FD_203106 | JGI IMG/M metagenome (GOLD analysis project Ga0265314, IMG submission 203106) | Rhizosphere microbial communities from Carex aquatilis grown in University of Washington, Seatle, WA, United States - 4-1-26 metaG | ecosystem: Host-associated > Plants > Roots > Rhizosphere >... | reverse complement strand
TCATTCAAAATGAACGGCGCGTTCAGTCCCGCATTCCTTGACCCCGTTCCGTCATCGAACCGCGCAGGCAATGCCCGGCTTTGCTCGATTCGGCGTTCAACACAAAAGTTGGGAGATTACGAAATCGGCACCACCACCAGCCCCCGCCGATTCGCCCACTGCACCCGCCGCAGCCGGTACAAGTGCACGTGCGGCACCGGTGTCCGCATCATCATCGACACCACGTTCGGCATCACCACCCCGATCGCCGCCTTCCCCACTTCCTCCTCCAGCGGCAAAATGATATGCACCGCCACCTCCGCCTCCCGCCGCACCGTCAAATCCCGCCGCGTGAGCGCCAAGAGATTTCGATGCTCGTGCGCCCACTCCCGCAGCGCAAACCAGCTCGCCCCATCCTTGTACAGCGTCCACACATTCAGGCTGCCCGAAGCATCGATCGACAGGCACGTCTCCGTCGCCCACGACATCGGCGGCTTGGCATCCAATAACGCCGACCGCGGCGACAAATCCCACACCGACTTCTCCACCGCCTGCCACTGTGCTTTTCGATCCGCCCCATCCTCCAGTTCAAACGCCCGCAGCGTCACCGCGCCGCCGGCCTCCGCCATGATTTCCTCGCTGCGCAGCGGCTCCACCGCCGATTTTGCCGCCTCCCGCACGCCCGCCTTGTCCACCCCGAACACCGCCTCCTCAAAAGCCCGGTCATCCACCCCGCCGCCCCGCTCCGCACGCTCCCGCGCCGGGGCCCTGGTCTTGATCACCGGCGGCGACACCGGCTCTTCGCGCACCGGCGAAACCGTCCGGCCGCCCATCGCCCCCGATGCCGTTTCTTCAACCTCGTCCTCTCCCGGCGCATCATCAAATGCCAGCGAAAGCGCCTGCCGCTCCTCCGGATCCAGCACCTGCGCCAGATGATCCAGCGCCGCCTCCGATGCCTTCGCCGATTTGCTCGCCACCTCCGCCGCCCGGTGCTGCACCTGCTCGAGCATCTGCTCCACATCCCCCGCGCTCGGCATGCCGCGAGCCTTCTCCGCCCGCGCAATTTCCTGTCGCAGCGCCTCCGCCGGCATCACCGGCGAATCCTCCGCCTCGTTCATCGGGCAGAGTTCATCCAGCACCGCCGCCCACAACACATCCTCCGGCCCGTCGCTGGCCATCGCCATAATGCGAATCGATTCCCGCCCCGCCCCCGCCTGCATCCCCCCGCGCACCGGGCCCGCCCCCGCCAATGGCAAATCCGTCCGCAGAAATTCCAGCGCCGCCTTCCGCAGCCGCTTGTGCACCACCGCCGCATGCGCGTAATCATGCGACAGGAGATACACCCCCGGAGAAATTGTCCCCGCCGTCGGCGCCGCTTTCACCCACGCCTTTTTTAAATGCTGATACCCCGCCACCAATCCTTCATTGTCCGTCGGACACGCCAGCAGCCAGTTCCGCACGATCGACGCGATCGCCGGAAAACTATGCGACTCAGGCTCCGGCGCCGCGATCAGCCACATCCCCACCGCCGGCTTCAGCCGATGCAACGCCCGCGCAATCTGCATGTCCACCGCCGGCATATTCCCCTGCCCGTCCGGCGAAGCATCCGACCCCGCCCGAATCACTGGCAATTCCTCGACCGATTCCACCCCCACCACATCCGCCACGAATGTCCGCTTTGCCCCATTCCCCAGAATTCCCACCACCGCCACGCTCGTCGCCTGTTCGTCCGAGAGCCCCCGCGCCGTCTGCAGCAACAGGCTCCACGCATCCGCGCCGCTCCCCTTCGCCGGCGAAGCAAACGCCAAAAACGCCGCCGTCTCCATCCCCTCCGCCGGCTCCCGCTTGATCACCTGCTCCGCGTTCGCACGTGCCGGCTCCTGTGAGTGCCGCTGCGGCGAAACCCGCCCGCCCCCGGACGACGTCCGCACCGGTGCATTGGGCCTTGCCCCCTCCAGAAACATCCGCGCAATATCCGCCATGTTCCGCACCGGCAATCCGTGCGAACCGCCTCCCCCGTTCCCCCCACCCGCTGGCCGTCCACCTTCATCCATGTTCCCAGATACTCCGTTATCCGCTGGTCAAGCAATTAAATGATTAAATAGTGAAGTGGGCATCGCAGGCGATGGGGCCTTCGAATCTTTTTCACCGCATCGATGCCCATTTAACCACTTAACCATTTGACGACTTAACCGCGCCGTTAGTTCTATATCACTTCCACCACGCTGTCGAGTTCGCCAAACGGATTCGGCTCGCAGTGCACATTGTGCGGATCCGCCTGCCACCTGCCATCCACCACCAGCCGATACCGGTACCGCCCGGGCTTGAGCGCCACCAGCGTCCGGAACGTATCCGCCGCCCTGCTCCCATCCCGCGCATCAATATCGCTGATCATCCGATCCGGGTTCCAATTGTTAAAGTCTGCCGCAATCGCCACCGACTGCGCGTTGGGAAAATGCGCGACAAACAGCAACCCCTCCGGCACCTGCCGCACCCCGTAAAATTCCTCGAGCTTCTGCGCCGTCGTCGAGCTCCGCGCCTGCATCGTGAACCCCGGTGTCCGCTGCGCCACCGCCTTCACCTCGTCCGCGCGCCGCGAAAGCTGCGCCGCAGCTCCATTCCCCTGCGTGATCACCCGCTGGCTCCGCCGCATCGCCGGCACCGGCGCACTCGAGAGCGTAATCCCACCGTCATCCATCGAACCTTCCTCACCCACCTCCTGCAGCGACTCAATCGTCTCGATCGTCTCCTCCACCGTCTCTTGCGCCCCATTGATCAGGCTCTCCACCGCCTCATCCGCCTCAACCACCCGTGGCAGATTCAGCGTCAGCCGCGGACCAGGCCCCATCAGTTCCCGCGCCAGCTTCTGAAAGTCCTTGAACCCCTTGCTCGCCGCATCGTATTCCGTGATCGGCTGCCCAAAACTCGCCGCTTCCTTCAGCTTCGTATTGAAGTTGATCGTCGCCTCGGTCAGCAGGCTTCCGAACTGCTCCCGCAATTCCGCCAGAACCTCCCGCGCCAGTTTCGTCCGGATGTCATAAAGCGTCGCCAGAATACGAATCCGCAAATCCTGGTGGCACTGCTTCTTGAGTTGCTCCAACAATTCCAGCTGCTTCGAGAGCCCATGCAGCGAAAAATACCCCGTCTCCACCGGTATCAGAATATCCGTCGACGCCCGCATCGCATTAAACGTCAGCAGCCCCACGTTCGGCGGGCAATCAATAATGCAGAAATCATATTCGTGCGCCACCCGCGCCAGGGCGTCCGGAAGCCGATCCTGCCGGCCCGGAATCCCGTGCAGCTCCGTCTCCAAGGCCGCCAGCGCAATCGTCGCCGGCGCCAGGTCAAAATTGCTCGCAATCTGCCAGGTGATATCCTTCAGCGTCGCCCCGCCCCGGCTGCCGCCCGTCACCCGCAGAATGTCATACACCGACCGCTCAATCTGCGCGTCCGGCACCGCCAGCCCCACCGCGCAGTGGCCCTGCGGATCCATATCCACCAGCAGCGTCCGCTGCCCCAGATACGCCAGGCACGCCGCCAGATTGATCGAGCAGGTCGTCTTGCCGCAGCCGCCTTTTTGGTTGATCAGTGAAATCGTCCGCATAACCCACGCATCCTTGCATTGGCGTTCCCCGGGGATCGGTCCGGCCTCCTGCCGAACCCCCGTCCCTGGGCATTGTTGTCATTCGCCGCGACATGATTCCAAGCGGCCAACGGCACCCGGGAAGCTCTGTTGTGTTACCGCCCATCATCGGGCCACCCCATGAGCCCGCTTGAACTTTTCACATAATATCCGCGTTTTTACCACAGAAAGGGCCACGCTCTCCCGGGTTTCGAGTTTTGCGTTTTGAGTTTTGCGTTTTATACTCACCCCACTCAGGCCCTATCCACGTCCCTCTAACACAAGGCCCGCTCCCAATGGCAAAAGAAAAGAAGATGATCCCCCTCTGCAAACCCCTCGTCAAACACATCTACACCGCCGACCCCTCCGCACACGCCTTCGACGGCAAAGTCTACATCTACCCCTCCCACGACATCGACGCCGGCATTCCCGAAGATGACTTCGGCGGCCACTTCGGCATGGAGGATTACCACATCCTCTCCATGAAATCCCCCACGGACAAAAAAGCCACCGACCACGGCGTCGCCCTCCACGTCAAAAACGTCCCCTGGGCCGAAAAACAATTCTGGGCACCCGATGCCGCCTACAAGAACGGCACCTACTACCTCTACTTCCCCGCCAAGGCCAAAAACGGCGCCTTCTACATCGGCGTCGCCACCTCCAAAAAACCCGCCGGCCCCTTCAAGGCCCAGCCCAAAGCCATCAAAGGCTCCTTCTCCATCGACCCCGCCGTCTTCGTCGATGACGACGGCGAAGCCTACATGTACTTCGGCGGCCTCTGGGGCGGACAGCTCCAGCGCTGGCAGACCGGCAAGTTCATCAAAAAAGTGCAGAAGCCCACCGACCTCGAACCCGCGGATAACGAACCCGCCCTCTGCCCCAAAGTCGCGAGAATGCGCGGCGACATGCTCGAGTTCGCCGAAAAGCCGCGCGATATCGTCATCCTCGATGAAAAAGGCAAATTGATCCTCGCCGGCGACCACGACCGCCGCTTCTTCGAAGCCTCCTGGATGCACAAACACAACGGCACCTACTACTACTCCTATTCCACCGGCGACACCCACTTCATCTGCTACGCCACCGCCGACAACCCCTACGGCCCCTTCACCTACCGCGGCGTAATTTTGAAGCCGGTGGTCGGCTGGACCAACCACCACTCCATCATGCAGTGGAAAGGCAAATGGTTCCTCTTCTACCACGACAGCACCCTCTCCAAAGGCAAAACCCACCTCCGCTGCGTAAAAGTAATGCCCCTCACCCACAAAAAAGACGGCACGATCAAAACCATGTCCGCCTATAAATAACCGATAGCCCGGGCAAATGACGTTTAGCGGCGTTGCAACGCAACGCATGTGGTGCCGCTACGGTTGCCGCGCCCAAAATCACATGTACACTCCGTCATATGGTCCTCGCCTACCACGTCATTATCACCGCCTACGGCTTCTGGCTCCCCAACGACCCCCGCGGCTCCTGGTCCAATGCCATCCGCGCCTGGGAACTCCTCCGCTTCGGCCCCGCCACAAAAACCTCCACCCGCGCCTCCGTCGCGCATAGCCCCCACGACCACGCACAACGCCACGCCGCCAAGTCGGCCCTGCGCTACCCGCCAGTCTCTTTCACCGGCCGCCAGTGCCTCGCCATCGCTCACGGCTTCAAATCCGCCATCGACCGCTCCGCTCTCCGCCTCCACGCTTGTTCCATCCTCCCCGAACACATCCACCTCGTCATCGCCCGCCACCGCCTCCCCATCGAACGCATCCGCCAGCAGCTCAAAGGCGAATCCTCAAAATCCCTCCGCTCTGCAAACCTCCACCCCTTTCAAACTATTCTGATGAAATCCCGCTCCCCCCACACCCCCTGGACCGCCGGCGGCTGGGACGTCTACCTCAACACCCCCGCTGACATCCGCCGCGCCATCCGCTACGTCGAACAAAACCCCCTCAAGGAAAACAAGCCGCCGCAACATTGGTCCTTCACCACTCCCTACAATGTCTAGCGGCGTTGCAACGCAACGCATAGACCCCCCGCCCCCGAAGGCCTTCGCCCCACGAAGCCGCATATCGCCGTCGATCCGTTTCCGCTCAATTCCTGTCGCCCGCGCACTCGCCGCAACAAGCGTTGCGTTGCAGCGCCGCTAAACAGGCTCATCTAAAAGCCAAAAGCGTCTTTTTCGCCGCGCCCCGTCTCGCCACATGAGCGCGCCCATTCCAATCAACATTCGCTCCAATACCCTTGCCCCTAGAATTCCCCTCCCTGATAACATCAACCAAACCACTTCCCGCCTGGAGCCCCGCCCATGCCCAACCAACCCGCCGGTTGTCTTTTCGGATTCCTCGCAAATCTCTTCGGCGGCCGTCCCGCGAAATCTTCGACCGCCCCCAAAGTCATCATCAACAAATTCTTCATCACCGACGCCGAACGCAATTTCTTCCACGTCCTCCGTCAGGTCGTTGGCCCGCGCGCCCACATCCTCGCCCAGGTCTCCCTCCGCCAACTCCTCTTCTTCCCCAACGCCCCCGGCCGCCAATCCTGGCAAAACCGCGCCAACCGCGCCATCGATTTCGTCCTCTGCGACCCTGGCACTCTCCGCCCGCTCGTCGCCATCGAACTCGACGACAAAACCCACACCCGCCCCGACCGCCAAACCCGCGACGACAACGTCGAAACCCTCCTCACCGCCGCCGGCCTTCCCCTCCTCCACATCCTCGCAAGCCGTACCTATTCCGTAAACGAACTCCAATCCACCCTCGCCCCCTACCTCCCCGACCCATCAAAAACCAAAACCTGAAATTCAAAATCCCATTTCGCCATTCATCCTCCCCATTGCGCTTTGACCCTTTGCTCATTGAAAATTGATTGGTCCATTGGCCATTGGTCATTGGTCATTGGTCATTAACCCTCTCGTCATTCGTCATTCGAATTTCGTCATTTTCCCCTACAATCCCCTCATGTCCCTCTACTCCTACCTCCTCGCCCACGACTCCGGCTCCGCCCCCAATCCCTTCCGCGGCACCTGCACCCTCGCCATCTGCAAGCCCGCCATCCGCCGCACCGCACAGGTCGGCGACTGGATCATCGCCACCGGCCGCAAGAATTCCATCACCCACCGCAAACTCGTCTACGCCATGCAGATCGCCGAAAAAATCCCCCAGGAAAACTACTTCCGCGACAAACGCTTCCGCGCCAAGCAGCCCAATCTCAAAAGCAAACACTGGCACGACTGGCTTGGCGACAACATCTACCAGCCAAATCCCGACGGCACCCTCACCCAACTCCCCGGCCCCGAAAAACGCCACACCCCGGAAAAAGACCTCAGCGGCAAATACGCCCTCATCGCCAACCACTTCTACTACTTCGGCCGCGACGCCATCCCGCTCCCCCCCTCCTTCGAAAAACTCATCCACGCCAACCAGGGCCACCGCAAAGAATTTCCGCAAGACCTCGTCACCAAATTCCTCAACTGGCTCGAACGCACCCACAAACCCGGCCTCCACGGCGATCCCCTCGACGCGCCCATTTGAATACCGCGCCCTGCCCCGCTACACTTCCTCGCCTGAACACATAGAAACCTTTGGGAATCCCCACTATGGTCCGCGAAAACCTCCCCACCCTGATCGGCGACTTGAAGGCGCGGATGAAAACCATCCGCGACTCGCTTTGACGTCCCTTCCAAAGAATCCCGCATCAAAGAACTCGAAGAAAAAATGAATGCCACGGATTTCTGGAGCAACCAGGACACCGCGCAAAAGGTGATCCGCGAGCTCAAAGGCATCCGCAGCCAGCTCGAACCCTTCCTTGCCGTCGAAAAATCGCTCGAAGATGTCGAAACGATGTATGAACTCGGCGCGGAGGCAAAGGACGCCTCAGCGATCGATGAAGCCGATCACATGATGTACAAGGTGGAAAAGGAATACGGAAAAGTCGAGCTCTCAGCCCTCTTCACCGGTCCCCACGACATGTCCGACTGCTACGTGCAGATCCACGCCGGCGCGGGCGGAACGGAAGCCTGCGACTGGGCCAGCATGCTCTTCCGCATGTACCTCAAATTCTGGGAAAAAAAGGGCTGGGATGTCTCGGAAGTGGACCGCACCGATGGCGAGCAGGCGGGGATTCGATCCATCACGTTGCTGGTGAAGGGCGAATATGCCACCGGCGAAATGAACGCGGAAGTCGGCGTGCATCGGCTGGTGCGGATCAGCCCGTATGACGCCAACGCCCGCCGCCACACGAGTTTCGCAAGCGTGGATGTTACGCCGGTGTTCGAGGGCGAGGGAGCGGAAATCGAGGTTCCCGAAGCGGACCTGGAAATCATCGCCTTTGTGCGGGCCAGCGGACCGGGCGGCCAGAACGTCAACAAGGTGGCATCAGCCATCCGTGTCACACATAAACCCACTGGGCTGCAGGTGGTATGTACATCCGAACGGTCGCAGGTGCAGAATCGGGCACTCGCTCTGAATTTGATTAAAGCGAAATTACAGAAGCTCGAAGAGGCGAAACGCGATGCGGAATTGGCCAAGCTGTACGGCGAAAAGGGCGAGATCTCGTTCGGCAGCCAGATTCGGAGCTACGTACTCGACGATCGCCGGGTGAAGGACCATCGCAACGGGCACGAGGTCTTTCAGCCGGACCGGATTCTGGATGGGGATGTGCAGGAGTTCATTGACGCACAGCTCAGGTTCAAGGCGCAGTCAGGGAAGAAATAAGCCGCGCTTAAGGCACTGGGCTGTGGAAGATCATCGATTAAACCAGGGATCTCCCCTTTTTTGTTCAAAGGGTTGACTTCGCATCCTTGGGTGGTATTCTGCCTAATAGCACAGGTCTGCGGGTGTTTATCATACTGCGGTCGTAAAACGCTCTTGTATCCTTTCTTTGCCCCTGCCTGAGCGATCCGATTGCACGAGAGTGCAACCCTTATGCACGAGAGTGCACCCTTTTCTTTGTCCGGCAGGAGTTCTTGAAATCACAGCATGGGCGTGAGTCCCAGAAACCACCGTGGTGCGGTGCCAGCTTTATTGGCGCGCCTGCGTGTGGGATGTGCTTTCGCCGGTGCATGGCACCGGTGCCGGAGTTTTCAGGCGAAGCGCCGAAGCGGGCGCAATGTTGAGGAGTGTGACACCCAGGTTCCGCCGGGCTCACCGAAGGTTGTGCAATCAGGGTCGTGCGACCCGACTTCGGCGTGGTGCGGACTTATGCGTTTCTCTCATATGGTGCGCGGAGGAAAGGGAACGATCCCGGGCATGTTGTGCGATCGACCGATCCAGGACATGTATGTTCCCTCCGCCCAAGTCGGTCAACTTCCCCCAGCCCCGGCAGAAACAGGCGTGTGAAACTTGTGGAGGCGTTCATTATGAAACGTCGTGGATTTACCCTGATCGAGCTGCTGGTGGTCGTCGCGATCATCGCGCTGCTCATCGCGATCCTGCTGCCGTCGCTGGGTCGTGCGAAAGAAATGGCCAACCGTGGCACGTGTTCGGCAAACCTGCGCGGTATCGTGCAGTCGATGGCCGTGTATGGCTCATCGGAAGCGGATGCCTATCCGTGCGTGCAGGCCCCGGGAACTCCTCTCGCTTACCTGTTTCCGTATGACCAAAATGGCAACGTCAACAATAACGCCGATCCGGTCGCCGGCGTCGCTAAAGCGGACTTTGGAAATGGTAGCGGCATCGGGGTGTATCATGGCTCCGTCGATGCAACGATGTTCATGCTGGTGGCCAACGGAAGTGTGGCGACCAAGCAGTTCATCTGCAAGTCGGACCCGGCCTCTCCCCAGCCCTCAGTTACGGCCACGTCCGGCGGCAACTACTACTTCAACTTCATTTCGGGCGGGACCGGCGTTGGCGCTGCTCCGGTCTTCAGCTACTCCTGGGATTATCCTTGGATTGCAGCTGGAAACGCCCCCGGCGGCTGGTGGAAATCGAACACCGACGCCTCGCTCCCCATCGGTGCAGACATGACCGTTGGCGGCCCGAATGCCAATTTCGGAACCGGCACCACCTTCACGCCCAACACCATCACCCAGGGCAAGAAGGCTTACAATTCGCCCAACCATGGTGGCGATGGCCAGAACGTCTCGTACGGCGACAACCACGTCGAATTCAAGAACACGCCGAACGTTGGCCAGAACCAGGACAATATCTACACGGTCAACACGACGGTGGGTACGCCCACGCAGACGGGCTCGCCGCTGACCGGATCGCTGTCCATCCCGAATGCTTCGGGTGGGGCCTCGGGCAACTATGACGTGGTCATGGTTCCGTGGGCTGATCCGCTCGCTCCTGCTCAGCGTAACTGATTCCCGCAACGGGGATTGCTGAACGTCAATTTGTACATCCGCGGCCCGGTGAAGCGATTCGCCGGGCCGCTTTCTTTTTGGCTGGGGTTCTGGGAAGGCCTGCGGGGACGTAGATCGCTTAACCGCCGCGGAGTTGTTCGACCGCAGTTTGCAGTTCAGGGTATAGGAACTGGAAATCCGCGGCGTTGAGCTTTGCGGGGGAGACGCGACGGCTCTTTAGGATGAGTTCGGTTTCAGTGCGAAGGAACAGGGCGCCGAGCTCGAGCAGCGGGCGAGGGGCGGGGAGGCCGAAGGGGCGACGGGCAATTTTTCGGATGACGCGCATGAGCTCGGCGTTGGGAACGGGGTTTGGCGCGGCGAGGTTGACGGGGCCGGCGAGGGATTCGCCCGGGCCGGGGGTGATGAGGAATTCAATGGCGCGGCAGAAGTCTTGGCCATGGATCCAGGAGACCCACTGGCGGCCGTCGCCCATGCGGCCGCCGAGGCCAAGGCGGGCGAGGCGGAGGAGGATCGTCAGGACATTTTCGGGATCGCGGGCCAGGACGATGGCGGTGCGGAGGGCGACGCGGCGCGTGGCGGGCAGAGTCGGGGTGAAGAAGGCGGCTTCCCAGGCACGGGCGACCTCAATGGAGAAGGCATCCTTGGCGGCGGGGGTGGCGGCAATTTCGCCCGATTCGGTCCAGGCCGGGCCGAAGGTGTGGCGGTAGATGGTGGCGGTGGAGCTGTTGAGCCAGATTTTTGGCGGGCGGGCGCACCGGGCGATGGCCTCGGCCAGGATTTCGGTGGAACGGATGCGGGAGGCCAGGATGGCGGCACGGTTGCGCTTGGTGTAGCGGCAATTCACGGACCGGCCGGCGAGGTTGATGAGGGCGTGCGAGCCTTCGAGAAGCCCGGACCATGAGCCGAGGGTCTGGCCATCCCACGGGTGAAATTGGATGCGGGGATCAGCAGAGGGAAGCGGGCGGCGGGAGAGGATATGGACCTGCCACGCGTGAGCGGCAAGCCAGGGCGCGAGCAGCCGGCCGAGCATGCCGGCGCCGCCGGCGATGACGATGGATTCGGATAATGGTTCTACAGCGGCCATACGTTTATTTCTGTCCTTTCAGAAATAAACGTAATATATGGCGCGGACGATGTCAAGAGGAATCAGTTCGCGGTTGAATGGAGGCTGGTTATTTCGATGTTGCGGGCGGGCGGGTATCATTTGGCGCTCTGCCCGCGCTGGTGTAAGGCCAATACACGGTGTGCCGGGCGAGGTTCGCCGACCAGCCTTGCGTGGAAACGCAAGGCCTTTGGCGCGGCGATGCGTTTTGGCCTTGCGATGCCTCGCAAGGCTAGCCAGTGCGTGTGCCGGCAATGGCCGGCGGATGCGGAGTGAGTGGTTCATGTCGGAACAGAAAGTTGCAACGGGATCGAAGATGGAAAAGCTCGTGGCGCTGTGCAAGCGGCGCGGGTTTGTGTTTCAGTCGTCGGAGATTTATGGGGGCATTAACGGTTTTTGGGATTACGGGCCGCTGGGGACGGAGTTGAAGCGGAATCTCAAGGATGCGTGGTATCAGGACATTGTCCGGTGTCCGCCGATGGGGCCGGATGGGGAGCCGGTGGAAATGGTGCCGCTGGATTGCACGATTATTATGAATCCAAAGGTGTGGGTGGCGAGCGGGCATGTGGGGGGATTCAGCGATCCGATGGTGGATGATCGGGAGACGAAGCAGCGGTTTCGTTATGACCATTTGATGGTTTACGTTT
>Ga0265314_10005325_pt1 | contig 11642 bp, 12 predicted proteins | sample 4126metaG_FD_203106 | JGI IMG/M metagenome (GOLD analysis project Ga0265314, IMG submission 203106) | Rhizosphere microbial communities from Carex aquatilis grown in University of Washington, Seatle, WA, United States - 4-1-26 metaG | ecosystem: Host-associated > Plants > Roots > Rhizosphere >... | reverse complement strand
TCTTTCATAAAGGCAATATAGCGATCAACGGTTTCCACCCAGGTTTCTCGGCGCTGTTCATCTTCAATCCAACGCGCGTAGGTTCGATAATAAATAAATTCCGATAAGGTGTTTTTAAAATACTGTTTGCTTTCGGTCGCTAATTTTTTAACATGTTCCGGCACAGTACCTTGCTTAACGCGCACTTCGGCTCGTTCGTTACGATATAAAATATAAGCCTTGGCAACTTTTGGAAAATTATTAACCATCAATTCTTCTTCAACAATATCTTGAATCAATTCCACGGTCGGCATGAAATTGTCTTCATTAGAAACTTTTCTCAATTTAATTAAATCTGCCAAAACTTTTTTAGCCACCGTTTCCGCAAAACCATTTATTTCTTCGCCGGTCGCCGCAAAAGCCTTAGTCACGGCGCTCTCAATTTGATTAAGATCAAACGCAACTATTTTCCCGTCGCGCTTACGTATTTGTTCAATCGTTGAAGAAAATGGTTTGATCATAAACTTGTTTTATTAATTTCTAATTTTTTTATTAAAGAAAATTCCAAAGCCGGATTACTGACCAAAAACGTATAGACAATCGGACTAAGGACCAAGGCAAAGCTGACGTTACCAATTAAGTGATACAGAGTGAAAGGAATTTGCCCGAGTAGCGCGGCAATAAAACTTTGACCAAAAAATAACGGACCAATTGTTAAACCAGTAACAGTATCATAAATAATAGTAGCGATAACAGCATTAATTACGTAATGCACGGCTGTACTCTTGCGATTTTTAAAATACCAAACGGAGAATAACGCCAATGATCCGTAAGCTGACGCGGTGATGATAGTCCAGACACCAACTTTATTAGTAATCACGTCGTACAAAACAATATTTAAAAAAGCAAACATAAAAGCGGTGCTAAAACCAAATCTTTTAGCAAACGGCATTTGCATGGCTAAAATTGGTTCAATGTTTGCCGGTCGAAAAGGAATCAAACGAAGAAGAATAGAAATAGTCCAAGCAAGAATGAATTTTGGCCAGTTGCGGAACTGTCGGTCGAGAGACATGACAGACATAGTTTTATGTGTTAATTTAGTAGTGTCGCGTTGCGTCCTCCATTATAGCACGTGTTTTTTCGAGACACAACATATAGTGTCTAAAGACTTACTTTAGCTACCATATACTATGAAATCAGCCATTTTCCTTAGGAATTCAATAGAGTCTTTTCTCTACCAACAGCTCGCCAAACCGCTCTTCTTTTTAGCTAAACCTGAAGCTATCCACAGGCAGATGATTGGCTTTGGTAAAAGTCTTGGCGCACATCGTTTTGGTCAAGCTTTAACAGCGGCTTTTTTTAACTTTGAAGATTCATCGCTTGAACAAAATATTCTTGGTATACATTTTTCTAATCCAATCGGTTTGGCGGCTGGTTTTGATAAAAATGGAGCACTAACTTCTATTTTAGGTTCAGTTGGTTTTGGTTTTATGGAAATTGGTTCAGTAACCGGAGAACAATGCGATGGTAATGAAGGCGAACGTCTATGGAGATTAAAAAAAGATAAGAGTTTAATTGTAAATTACGGCTTAGCCAATGACGGCGCCGAAGCTATTGCAAAGCGTGTCGCTATAAGTTATAAAAGTATTCCTGTGGGCATTAGTATTGCCGCCACCAACAGTCAAAAAACCGCCGATGAGCTCGGGGCAATTCGCGATTTTACCAAAGCCTATGCAATTTTTGCTCGAGAAAATATTGGAGATTATTTTACGATTAATATTAGTTGTCCTAATGCTTTTGGTGGCGAGACATTTTTAAAAGCTGACAGACTTGAGCATTTATTAAAAACTATTACTGAAGCAAAAAAATTATATCATTCCACTAAACCAATCTTTCTTAAACTCGCCGCTAATCTTAATGAACAAGAACTTGATGATATTATTGTTGTCGCTCGACGATATACTATTCACGGATTTATTTGTTCTAATTTACAAAAGATACGGCCAACTCATTTACGAAATAAACCTCAAGGTGGTTTGAGTGGAATGTCAGTACAAAAAATTTCCACGGAACTTATTCGCAGTCTCTATAAAAAAACCAAAGGAGAATTTATAATCATTGGTGTTGGCGGGATTTTTTCCGCGGCTGACGCTTACGAAAAAATAAAAGCTGGAGCAACTCTGCTCCAGCTTATTACTGGCATGATTTATAATGGTCCGCAATTAATTTCTGAAATAAATGCTGGTTTAGTAGAATTATTAAAAGCTGACGGCTATACACATATCAACCAAGCTATTGGAAAAGATTCTATTTATAATAACTCTTAATCTGGAAGAGGAAGTATAAACCAATGGCAGTGCCTAGTAATTGCCAAATAAAATTTCCAATCGTATAGGCCGAAAAAAGTGCATAGACGGCTGAAATAATATCAGAATAATAAATTAATCTCCAACCCTTCAATTGATGTTTTTGTAGACCAGGAAAAGCCATAATCATCAAAATAACCTGTACTAATAACACAATTAAGCCAATATAATAGCGGGAACTAAAACCGTACCCGGCGTACATACCCATCGTAGTCACAAATGATCCCAAACCAAACAACGCAAAAATTGCCGGCAAAGAAAGGACGATAATAATCAAAGTAACCCACGGGGTAATTTTGACAAGTGTCTCCTTTACTTTAACTGGGAGCTGATACGAAATTTTTTTCGTAAACAGATCCTCTAAATATTTTTCTAGCTGATCCATACATGTTAATTAACGGGTAAATCCCGTACTATACGTATAGCATGGGCAAGTAAATATGTTACAATGGTTTATATGAAACGCTTTTTTACTTATAACTTTATAGTTCTTTGCCTACTTCTTGGTTTGACGCCAAGCGTTTTTGCCGCTACGAAAAATCCTGGCCAAGTACCAATCTTAATGTTTCATTATATTAGAGACTATCATAATCCACGTGATCCTGTTGGTAATAATCTATCAATTTCGCCAAAAGAATTTGTAAAAATTCTTGAGCAAATAAAAAAACTGGGTTACAACACTATCACTTTTAAAGACATACAAAGTGGTACAATGCCGGCTAAACCAATTATTTTGACTTTTGATGATGGCTATGAAGATTTTTATAGTGCCGCCTTTGGAGAATTACAAAAACGTCAGATGAAAGCTGTGGCTTATATTATTGTTGGCGCCATTGGTACGCCGCATTATATGAATCTAGAACAAATTAAAACAATTGCCGCTTATGGCATTGAAATTGGCGGACACACGTGGACTCATCCTAACTTGCCAACTCTCAGTGCCGCCAAACAACATATTGAAATTTTTAATTCAAAAAAATATTTAGAAACAGCTTTGGGACAAAAAATTATTAGTTTTGCCTATCCTTCCGGTAAATATAATAACCTAAGTATTAATGAAGTAAAGCATTCGGGCTATTTATTTGCTGTCACTACACATCCTGGACTTGCTCATTTTAATTATGATTATACGTTATATCGCTTACGAATATCACCTGGCGTTGATGTTGCTAAACTTCTTATAAATACTAAAACTGTGCTAAAATAAAAGGGAGTTAATTAATAAAATATATGGAAAAAATTTTAAAAGAATTTGTTTCTAAGGAAAAGAGAAGTTTTAAATACCGTATTGGTCAGGCTATCGCTTCCTCTTTATCTGGCTTTATTGCCGGAATTATTGTAACTTTGATTATTATTTTTGCGTTGTGTGACGTGGCATTGAAAAATTAAAATGCGCGTAAATAATTAAACTAAGTAAAGCAGCAAAAAAACACCAAACAGAAGCAAATGTAATTGCGTAAAAATAATAAGCAATACCTAGAAAGATAATGGTGGCGATGCCTAAAAGACGAATCATCTTATGGCTAGAAAAAAGGGTGCTGACACAGGTAGCAGTGATATAAAAGACCGCCTGTAAAGAAAAAGGTAAATGAAAAGAATAACACAGATATTGAATACTGTTATTGATAATATGAGATGAAACAGGAAATAAAATAATTAACGATAACAAATAAAAACCAACGCTCGTGCCTAAAACTGCACAGATTATAATTACTTTTTTTCGCCATAGTACGGTTTCAACAAGTAAGATGGTAATCGGAACATAGATTGGCCAAAACGCATAAGCAAAAACTGCAAAACTATAAGTCGCGATACTATTAAGAAACGGCATTGCCCAATTAAATGACAACCATACTACTCCTTCAATTAATTGTTGAACACCAAAAAAAAGAGGAATCAAAGCTAAAGGGATTTCTCTTTTCTTTTTGACTTTTTTTATGGTTACAACACCGGTGGCTGTCAAAACTGTGCCAGCAATAAAACTAGCCGGTGCGGAAAAGCACATACATCAAAATTTATTTCTTTTTCTTGGCTACTTTTTTAGCCACTTTTTTTACCTCTACAATCTTTTTATCTTTTTCAGTAGCTGGTTTAGTCGCCAATAAACGCATAATGTCATCAAGCTTGGCGTTTAAAGATTCAAATTCTTTTTTATATTGATCAACTTGGGCCGGTCTAAAGGCAGGCTTATTATCAAAACGCGGTCGGTCAGAATGTGGACGATCCGAAGAACTTTTTTTACCAAAACAATCAGAGCAGTACACCGGCTTTGAGCCATTGGGCTTAAAGGGTACTTGGCATTCTTTGCCACATTCGGCACAGGTGGCACTAAACATTTGTGGACGGTCGCCGCGATCATGATCTCGGCCTCCGCCAAATCCGCCGCCTCCGCCAAAACTCTTTTTGCCGCCGAACTTATTGCCTCGTTGATTAAAATTTCCCATATAAATCGATATTAATAATTACTAAAAGCTTTTCAATATCTACCATAGCACAATAGTTGATTCTCGTATATCTTCCCTTAATACTCTTTACAAAATTAATATTTCATGATAAGTTAATAAATAAATTTGTTCATAAAAAACATAATAAAGGGGAAACAAAAGATGAAAAAAATATCTTTTTTGACACTTATTTTAACGGTTATATTAGTATGCAAACTATGCGGATGCTCAAGCGCCGATCTCAACAGAACTGCAGGAGATGTGATTGCTAACAGTGGCCAAGAAGAGTTGATTCTTGCAGACACGATACAAACCACTGATGTGATGAATCACCTCAGTGAAAATATGACTGGAGCAAAATGGAACGCACTAAACAAAGCCATTGATGCTAACTTTAGATTGGGGTTAAATTTTTTTCAAACAGAAACAATAATTCCAACTACTGCGGTCATTGTTAAAATCAAAAATCGTTCTAATGATAAAATTGGCGATCACGTAAGTATCAGCCAACTTTTTACAGATTTAGATTTTAACCCTTTGCATCTTTTTAAAAAAAGAAAGAAATAACAAATTTTAAAAAAGGCTCTATTAAAAATAGAGCCTTTTCCTTTAAGAAAAAATTAATTACCAATGGAAATACCTACCAAATTCTGTTGAGTAATGCCTAACGCCAATGATCGACAAAAATCAAGTAGCGTTTCTTTGGTTACTTTATGTTTATTGCCAGAAAAATCAACATACCAAATTTCTCCATGGCTTTGAACCTGAAGTAAAAATCTACCTTTTAATTTATTACCCAAGTTACCAGGAATTAAAGCTAAATTTTTATTAGATATACCAAGCGATAAAGTTCTAAAAATATCTAGAGCATTAGTAAGAGTTATTTCATGACGAAAACCATTAAAATCAACATACCACACTCTGCCATGATCTTCGACAGCTAATAATAATTTTCCTTTTAATCTATTAGAAAGAGTTTTGTTCACCGGATAGGTTATGGGCGGAATAGTTGGTGGAACAACAGGGGGAAGATAAATGATTGCAGGCGGGGTTGGCGGAGGCGGCGTAACAATAATTGGTGATGGTGGAATATATACACTTCCACCACTGCCCGAAGCTAAGATTGTTGGCGTTATTGAACTTGAATCAGCAGCAGTGAGCGATCCGCTCGTCGCATGCAAAGAAAAGGGTTGGGCGTCTCTGGTGGCAAGATATATAAGGTTACTAAAGTTAGCCACGCCACTAATGGCATTGACGGTGGTTGTTCCGATAAGTTGACCAGTGCCAGTAGCGAGTGTTAGCTGAATAGTTCCATTGTAGCTTACATCTCGCGAACCAAAAATATTTTGTGCTTGTACTACTGGTTGAGTTGTTAGTAACTGCCCAGAAGTAGAGCCGGCCGGCTGTGTGCTAAAAACTAGATGAGTCGCAGGACCGACAAAAGAACCGTTATTTAATATGGAAAAAGTTGTGGTGATATTATGTGTTGATCCTGTGGCATCAACCGCAGCACCGTCAGCAATAACCGTCCAGGGTCTGGTAGTAACAAAATCTCGAGTAGTTACTGTGTCAACAATATAGCGTCTAATTTTTGTGTGATGCACAACGCCACCATTATTTTCTGATGCATCATTATAAAACGTAGCATTGCCATTAACCGTACCAATATCAGTTTGAAAACCAAAAATAGTAAAATATGTAAAATTTGCTGAGTTATCATAAAATGAAGCATCGCCGTTTATGGTTCCAACATTTCCTGTTGTGTCATGGAAAAAAGCATTACCAAGAATTGTCCCAGAAAAGTTTCCAGATCCGTTATTAAACGTAGCGTCGCCTTCAACTATTCCGTTATTTTCTGCAAAAGTACCAAAAGCATTACTGCCTCCTCCGCCACCACCTATAATAATACCAAAATTGCGCTCATTGCCTCCGATAAACGTTGCATTACCAGAAACAGTTCCGGAATTTGTTGCACCATAATTAAAAATGGCGTCACCATTAAATGTTGCACCGTTGACCACAAAAACTTCATCAACACTAAAATCGGGTAAATGCAATGCTGGGTCAGATAGACCATTATCATTCCAATAATTTCCCAAATCTGTTGGCGATTGACTAACCGCATTATTAAAATAATAAGTATGATATCCAGCAATAAAAGACCCCGTACCCACTTTAGTAAACGTTGTGTTATTGTCAGCGTTCGCCGTACTTAAATCTACAACGACATTATCAGCAAGAATTGTCCACGGGCCGTCACTTAGAAAATCACGAGCTGGCGTTGTATCAGCAGTATAATAACGAGTTTTAGTATTATCCACTACTCCTAAATTTTCCGTTGTATCGCCATAAAAAATTGCTGTATTGATAATTTCTCCCTGATTTTGTGAATTATCATGGAAAAAAGCATTATGACCGAGTAAATTGTTATTATGAGAGTCGTCGTAAAAAGTTGCATCGCCATCAATTAAGTTGTTATTGAGGCTAGTGTCGTGAAATGTAGCATTACCAGTTACCTCTCCAAAGTTTACAGCATTAACACGAAAGGTTGCATCGCCGTTAAAAACACTGCCATCAGTAACCGTCACCTCATCGACATTAATATTAGGTAGTTGGGTTGCCGGAAACATTTCCTTACTATCAAACCAATAATTTCCTAGAGTATCTGGGGATTGATCAACGGCATTATTAAAATAATAAATAACCGGACCAATAACACTAAGGGGCGCTTCCTGAATATAACAAGTATCTGAACGAACATCACCTAGCGTGCCTGTTAAATCTGAGCATGCTGGATGTCCGGCCAACTGTCCATATTCTACAACTGTATAATTTCCCCCATAAACCTGAAAGGTATACGGATTAGCACAATCGTCATTAGCATATACATTTCCAGTATCATCATAAATATAATAATGAAAACCGGGATTAGAGCAATTTACAGTAATTGGCGTACTAACAGGCTGAGGTAAAGACGGCGTAAAGGTCAACGCAGCGTGAACTCGCGGTGCCCATACTATGAGCAACGCGAACGAAAGGACTAATAGTAAAGAGAATTTTTTCATAATAAATCTATATACTATGGTAATAATACTCTATTTCTTAGCTTTTGTCATATAAAATCTAGTATCTTTTTTTAGCGTATATTAAAAAGTATTTTATTTTAATTCTTGATACATCGTACTGAGTAGCCAAAATTTCTAACATTAAGTCCGCCATACATTGTATTAGATGGTAAACCAAATTCATTACCGGCCGAAAAGAAACTAGCAAACCAAGAGCGCGTAATATCCTCAAGGGTCGCTGACCAAAGATTAACACTAACGCCGTATCTGGTAAAAGTCCCATCCATATTGCGTATTCCCGAAGGGATAAGCGAAAAATTATAATCATCAGTTCCGTCCCAAGCAATAGGCAGATGAGTTGTACTGGCTTTTAATTTACCGCCAACACTAACGCAGTTGCAAGCGCCAGCGTCGCAATCTAAGCTACAACCAGGGTCACCATTGTCAGCTAAAATTTGCAGTTCACTAAAAGTGGGCAGATGCCAACCACTTGGGCAAATACCTTGATGTGGGTTATTTTCAACACAAGGAGAAGTATTAAGATGGTTATTGCAAGTTTGCGGGAAAGCCATAGCCGTATGCCATTGATACAAAGCGCCATCACTAAGACATTTAGCTGGATCATTATTATAACAATATTTTTCTGCACTCGTATTGCTAGCACTGGCTTGATTAGTGCTACCATCAACGCGTTGTCCAAAATTCAAATTTTGTGTCATCCAACATTGAGTACCAATTTGTTTTGTCGTGTAACTTTGATCATCACGCGAATCAACTAACGTATCACCGCAGACAAAGGGCACTAAAGCCGGAGAACTACTTGTACTACCAATTACTGTGGTAAAGGGATTGGCGCCAAGATTAAGACCGCAAGCAACTTGAACGCTCGTGACATTAGTTTTATTTACGAGTCCGATATTTCCTCTTAGATAACATTTTTGTGTGCTGTCATTTTGTTTAATACTCACATTATAGGCAGCGCCGTCAGCTAAACGTGTTAGAAAAGTAAAATTACTATTATCTCCGGGATTAATTGTAAGATCATCGCTATTATTATTTTGTAAAGTAACAGACTTGGAAATACCGGTGATGCTGCCGCCAATACTATAACCATTACTAACAGCAGGCGTTGTCTTTGATACTAGTGGAGTTATGTTATGAGAAATACTATTTTGCTGAGGAATTATTTTATTAATAATAGCTCTTGTGATTGGACCCAAAAATCCCCATAAAGGAACGATACCATGTGCTTCTTGAAATTTAATTAAAGCGGCCTTAGTCAGACGACCAAAAAATGTTGTTTCGTTTCCTTTAGAGCCAAAGCCTGAAGACGAAAGCGGAAAATTATTGTTATTAAGATATTTTTGTAGTTCTTTAACATCTTGACCAAAATTGCCATATTCAAGGTTATGGTTAAATATAAAAATATTGGCCTGAGCAATATGAGCAAAGCTCAACCAAAATAATAATAGAAAAAAAATTAAACCGCTAAAAAGTCTAAGTTTATTTAACATATTGATTATTATAGCACTTATATTACTCTACTTGAACTTTAATATCAGTTCGCTCGTGTTTAATTTTTAAGGTTAAAACTGTAAAGGCTCCAACAAAGACAACAATACTCGCCACTAGAAAAACATAACCATACGCATCAACTTGAGCTTTTAGGCTTATTAACGCAATATACTTTTGTATATCAAGCGGATTATGACTGTTTAAATTACTTAAACTATTAATCGCTAAAACATTAGAATTTGTTCTATTGGTTAGAATGGTTCCAAAAATAGCAATTCCGAAAGCTCCAGCGATATTTCTAGCTAACGCTAAAATTGATGAGGCAATACCGATTTCATGTTGGTCAACCACCGAAGCAATAATATTAGTTCGCTGTGCCATACCAAAACCAAGACCAAACGCCATAATTGATAAAGGAATAATAATATCAAGGGCTGTTGATTTTGGATCTAGAAAATATGAAAAAAGAAAAATGCCGATTGAAGCAACAATCGTGCTGGCAAAAATAATATAGCGCGATTCAATTTTGCCAGTTAAGGCACCACCTAACGGCGAAGCGAGCATCATCATAAAAGCCATCGGCATGAACAAATAACCTGACTGCGTCGCAGTATAACCTAAAAAGGTTTGCGCAAAAATTGGAATTAAAAATAATCCTCCCATCATACCCATGAAAACAATAAAATTATTAAGTAACGTGTTAACAAAAGCTGGAATTTTGAAAAATTTAAGATCAACAATCGGTTCGGGAACTTTTTGTTCAATCTTAATGAACACTCCAAGTAAAACTATAATCAAAAAATAGCAAAGTAGACTTGCGGCTGACAACCAACCCCAATCAAGTCCTTTATCTAATACTAAAACTAAAGCTGATAACATTCCGCCGAGCGTGAAAGCACCCCACCAGTCAAAAAATCTAGTTTTAACTTCTGAGCGTGATTCATTAATAAAACGTAAGGCCATAAATACACCCAAGATACCAATTGGTAAATTAATAAAAAAGACCGAACGCCAACCAAAATTATCAATTAATGGTCCGCCAATAAGCGGACCAAAAACCGCCGCGACGGCAAATGACGATGACCAAATGCCGAGCGCCTGGGCGCGTTCTTTGCCTTGACGAAACGTTACGGCGAGAATAGCCATGGCGGTCGGATAATCAGCTGAACTGGCGATAGCTTGAATAATACGAAAAACCAACATGGAATTTAAATCCCAGGCGAAACCAGCTAACACTGAACCAAAAATAAAAATACTAAAACCAAGAATATATACTTTCTTGCGTCCGATTGTATCGCCAAGTTTTCCCCAAATTGGTACAAATACGGCATTGGCTAAAATGTACGCGGTGGCAATCCAGCCCGCCGCGCTGACCGTAATGCTAAAATCATTAATAATTTTTGGCAAAGCTAAATTAACAATGGTTTGGTCCAAGCGCCCTAAAAAAGTACCGATAATAACGGTCAATAAAATCCACCATCGTAGATTAGAGCCTTTATCCTCCGGCATAATTACTTTTTGTAAATGATTATTTTAGCCGACATGCCGTTTTTAAATTCTGGATGCGCTTCAATATTAAATCTAATTTTTATATCAAACTGTTTAATTTCTCGTTTATCGGAAATTGAGAATACTACTCCTGTATCATTTGAAGTTGGTGTTATTTCATCAACAACACCGCTAAACTGTTGACCGTCAAAAGCATCAACCGTAAAAACCGCGGCCTGACCAACTTGAATATCGGATAAACCTTTATTTTCATCAAGCTGTCCTATAACACGTAATTCATTTGGATCAATCATCGAAACAACCGGCGTACCGGCACTAAACTGTTGACCAATATCTTTTTTAACATCAACAATAATACCGGCGGTCTTGGCTTTAATAAGTTCATCGCCCACTCGACCTAACACCGCATTAGCTAACACCTGATCGCCTTCATTAACAAACACTTCTTCAAGCGGCCCCGAACTCTTGGCTGACAAATCAATCCGCGGTGCAGAAATCATGGAGTTATCAATTTTAATTTCATTGCTCGACATTTGCCAAAAAAGCAATCCGGCCGCCGCCCCGACGACAACTAAAGCGATGCTTAGACCGATAATAAAAATATTTTTTTCTATGCCAAGAATCATTTTTTCTTCCTTTTTGATTTCTTGTAGAATTGATTTTTCGGCTGCTAGAATCTCTTGTTCGGATTCAATTATTTTTTCTTGTGTTTCCATAGTGCTATCTTAATTAATTAGAAGAAAAGCTAACGACTGAATCTCCTG
>Ga0265314_10005324_pt1 | contig 11643 bp, 11 predicted proteins | sample 4126metaG_FD_203106 | JGI IMG/M metagenome (GOLD analysis project Ga0265314, IMG submission 203106) | Rhizosphere microbial communities from Carex aquatilis grown in University of Washington, Seatle, WA, United States - 4-1-26 metaG | ecosystem: Host-associated > Plants > Roots > Rhizosphere >... | reverse complement strand
CGCGACGGCATCGGCCCGGTGCGGCTGGAGCGCCTGCAGCTTGAAGTGAACTTCCGCTCGGAGCAGGGAATTGTCGATTGGGTCAACGCCGTGTTTCCCGACGTGATCAATGGCGTTGATCACATCGGCGGCGATGACATCGTGACCGGGGCCGTGCGCTTTGCACCCTCGTCGGCCATCAAGCCCGCGGGGACGGGAGCGGCGGTCCGGGTGCACCCGTTCTTCGACAAGGACGACGAGGCCGAAGCCGAGCGGGTGGTCGAAATCGTCCGGGACGCCCGCGCGACCGGAGCGAAGACCGCGGTGCTGGTCCGCGCCCGCAGCCATCTGACCTCCATTCTGCGCGCGCTGCGCCGCGCCGGCTTGAAATACCGCGCTGTCGAGATCGACGAACTGGGCGAAGTTGCCATCACGCAGGACCTGCTGGCGCTGACCCGCGCGCTGCTGCATCCGGCCGACCGCGTCGCGTGGCTCGCCATCCTGCGCGCGCCGTGGTGCGGGCTGACCCTGGCCGACCTGCACGCGCTCGCCGCGGGCGCTCCCAAGGGCACCACCATTTGGGATCTGCTCCACGATCCGGCCCGAATCGCAGGGCTGAGCGACGACGGCCAGGCGCGGCGGAAACGGGTGGGCGCAGTGCTGGACGAGGCGGTGGGCCGGCGCGGCGCGCGGCTCCGTCCCTGGATCGAGGCTTGCTGGATCGCTCTCGGTGGCCCCGCCTGCGCCACCGAACCGGGCGAGACCGAGAACGCGGCGGCGTTCCTCGACCTTCTCGAGAGGCTCGACGACGGCGGCGATACCAGCATCGAGAAGCTGGCCGAAGAGGTGGGACGCCTGTTTGCCGCCCCCGATCCCGAAGCCGACGATTCGCTTCAGGTCATGTCGATTCACAAGGCCAAGGGGCTGGAGTTCGACGTGGTCATCGTGCCCGGCCTCGGGCGGAAGGTGATGTCGGACGATCCGCGGCTCCTGGCCTGGCTGGAGCGGCCGGGGGATCTGTTGCTGGCGCCCGTCAAGGCAGCCGGCGCGAAGAAGGACCAGCTCTCGGCTTACGTGAAGAGTATCGAGAAACAGAAGCGCGAAAACGAAGAGGCGCGGCTGCTCTACGTCGCTGCGACACGTGCCGCGGAGCGCCTTCATCTGCTCGGCTGCGCGACCCGCACCGACAAAGGCTTGAAACCCGCTGGGTTGCTGACCCATCTCTGGCAGAAGGTGGAGGAAGACTTCGCTCGTGCTGAGCAGGCGCTTCCTCCCGAGCCAGAACGCGAGGCTGCCGCTGCCGGGATTCCGTCCGCGCCCCTGAGGCGCTTGCCGTCGGGTTGGTCTGCGCCCGCGCCGGCGCCAGCCACTCGGGCGGAAGCCGGGTCCGAATTGCCCGCCGAAGAATCGCCCACCTTTGAATGGGTCGGCGACACGTTGCGCCATATCGGAACGGTGGTGCATCAGATGTTCGCGCAGATCGCCCGCGATGGACCGGCGGCGTGGGATCAGGAGCGCATCGAAGCCCATGGACCGTCGATCGGGACGGCGTTGCGAACGCTGGGCGTCCCGTCGTCCGAGATCGCCGACGCCGCGGCCACTGTCCGCCGCGCGCTTACCGCCACTCTGGGCGATGAGCGCGGCCGCTGGATCCTCGATAGCGCCCACGCGGCGGCGCACTCGGAATATCCGCTGGTCGGTGTGGTCGAGGGCCGCCTCAGGGCCGTCCGTGTGGACCGCACCTTCGTGGATGCCAATGGCGTCCGCTGGATCGTCGATTTCAAAACCAGCGAGCACGCCGGCGGTGATCTCGAAGGCTTCCTCGATGCCCAGCGCGACAAGTATCGCGGCCAGATGGCGGTTTACCGCGCGCTCTTCGCCCGGCTAGACTCGCGTCCCATCCGCACGGGCCTCTACTTCCCACTGCTCGCGGGCTGGCGCGAATATCTGGAAGCGGCCACCGCGTAGGCAAGCCCGCATGGACCGGCAACAACGGGGAACTCTCCTGCTGGTGGATGACGAGCCGCAGGTCGTTAGGATGGTCAAGACGCTCCTCCGAGAGGGTCATACGGTCCTTGGTCTAACCGGCCCGGAAGAGGCGATCCGGAGTCGGCGATTGACCTGCTGCTGACCGACATGGCCATGCCGAGCACCGGGATTCCTTTCCTTCAGAAGCCGTTCACGCAGCAGACGCTGGCGCAGAAGATGCGCGAGGTGCTGGATACTCCGGCAGCCGAGACGGCCGGAGGAGCGTAGCCAGATGCGCTAAGATTCCGGTATGGCCAAGACGAAAGCAACGGGATTGGTGGATGTGGTTTGCCCCTGCTGCAAGGCTGAGTTGCAGGTGGACCCCGCCACGCGCGCCGTGATCACGTTCAAGGCCGCGGAGAAGCCGCGCGAACTGGCGGACATCGAGACCGGCCTGGAGAGGCTGAAGGGCGCCGCCGCGCGTCGCGAGGAAGCATTCCAACGTTCCTTCGAGACCGAGCGCAACCAGCCCCAGATCCTGGCCCGCAAGTTCGACGAGCTTTTCAAGAAGGCCAAAGAGAGCCCCAACGAGCCGCCGCCCAAGCGCGACATCGACCTGGACTAGATTAAATTCGGGACAGTATACTCATTCACCAATTTCCAGAGAGCCATCGCGCCACCCCGGCACTACCCAAATGAATGTCCCGTCTCGCCCGCGTTGTCGTGCCTGGCCTTCCGCACCACACAACCGCCAGGGGAAATGGCCGGCGAGCCACTTTTCTCTCCGATCAGGACCGCGCCGTCTACCTCGACATGCTCCGCCGGAACCGCCGCCAATTCGGCCTCACCATTTGGGCCTATTGCCTGATGCCCAATCACATCCACCTGTTGGCCGTGCCCGAGCATAAGAACTCCCTGGCTCGCGTCCTGGGGCGCACGAACTCCGCCTACGCCCGCTACTGGAACGCTCGCCGCGGCAGCTGCGGTCACGTGTGGCAGGCGCGGTTCTATTCCTGCCCCGTCGAAGACGGCCACGTGTGGGTGGTGGCCCAGTATGTGGAAACGAATCCGGTCCACGCCGATTTGGTGGACCATGCCGACTCCTGGCCCTGGTCGAGCGCCTTGGCCCACCTAACGGGACGCGACCGCTCGGACATCCTCGACATGTCGGCCTGGACGGCCAACTACGACAGCGTCCGGTGGCGGCGTGCGCTTGAAACCAACGTCGAGGACGAAGCCTGGCACCAGCGCCTGCGCGAGGCTACGTTAACCGGCCACCCCTTTGGCTCCGACGGTTTCGTCGTTAATCTAGAAGGCTCACTGGGCTGCCGGCTACGGCCCCGGCCTGCGGGAAGGCCGCGCCAGCAGTGCCTTTCAGCGTGAAATCGGTGAATGAGTATACTGTCCCGAATTTAATCTAATCACCACTTGTAGCCGATCTTTCGCAGGAACTGGCGCCGCCACTCAATGTCGGCGTCCTGCTCGATGCCCTTCGGCGGAAAGCCGTCCACCACGCCCAGCACGCCGCGGCCCTGCTCGGTCTCGGCCACGATCACCTCCACCGGGTTGGCCGTGGCGCAGAAGATCGAGCACACCTCGGGGACGTCCTTGATCCGGTTGAGCACGTTGATGGGATAGGCGTCGCGCAGCGTCACTATGAAAATGTGTCCCGCGCCGATGGCGTCCGCGTTCCGCCCAGCCGACGCCTTCAGCTCCTCGTCGTTGCCGTCCACACGCGTCAGGCAGGCGCCCGAAGCCTCGTTGAACGCCACTCCGAACTTCGCCTGCGGCACCGTGTTCACGATGGCCTCGCAGAGGTCCTCGACCGTCTTGATGAAGTGCGTCTGGCCGAGAATCAAATTGGCGTCCTTCGGCACATCGAGTCGAATCGTTTTTAGTTCCATTGGATTTCTAGGATACTGTATTGTGGTACCTCCTATGGATCCTGCCACCGAACGGCCGGCGACGGAGCGCGACTCCGTGCTGGCCGCTCTGCGTGAAAGGATCGTGGCTTACGCGGCATCTCGTATATCGAGGGACGCCGCGGAGGATCTCGCGCAGGAGGTCCTGCTTGTCATCCACGAGAAGTACCGGGAAGTCCACGAGCCGGCGGAGCTCCTTCCTCTCTCGATGCAGATCCTGCGGTACAAGATGATGGCGCACTTCCGCAAATCCGAGAGGCACGGCGACGAGGTGGCGCTAGAGGACTGCCCGCTCGCGGCCAATGGCGAGAGCCCGGAGGATTTCGCCCGCCGACGAGAGATCTCGGTGCGGCTGGCGGCGGCCGTGAAGAAACTCGGCGTCGAGTGCCGAAAGCTGATGCGTCTGAAGCTCGAGGGCCGCACGTTTCCGGAGATCCAGGTGCTGCTCGGCGCCCGCACCATCAACACCGTCTACACCTGGGATTTCCGTTGCCGCAAGCACCTGCTGGAGTTGATGGGCGGCAGTTGGGAGGTGCGCAAGTGACACCCTCCGACCTCCAGAAACTTCTCGGCGGCTATGCGGCGGGCACGCTGACAGCGGAGGAACGGCGTGCGCTCTTTGATGCCGCGCTCGCCGATCAGACGCTGTTCGACGCTCTTGCGGATGAGGAGGCGTTGCGGGAAGTGCTGGCCGATCCGGCCTGCCGCGAGCGCGTGCAGGCGGCACTTGTCGAACGGCCGCCCACAGCGTTCTGGCTGCGGAGGCCCGGGTTGTGGACCCTGGCTGCCGCCACGGCAGCGGCGGCTGTCGTGCTCACCGTCGCGGTGCTTCGCACCAAGCCCGCTCCTCAGACGGCGTCCGCCCCGCATCAGATCGCGACGGCGCACAAGCCAGTGATTCCCGGGCTCGTTCCCGCGACGCCAGCGCCGAGCCCCGCGCGCGCCACCAGGCCGCCCACATCGCCCGTGCATGGCGCCCCGGTTGAATCGGAACCGCGCGTGACGAAATCTCTCCCGCCGCCGAGCCTGTCGGCACAGCGCCAGCAACTCGCTGCCCGCGCCCCGGCATTCGCGGCCAAGCCGTCCGCTCCGCCGGCCCCTGCAGCCGCTGACACCGTAACGCCAGAGCCCCCTTCGACCCGCGCCGCGCAACCGGCGCAAGTGGCGCTGGCGGTGCCTCCTCCGCCCCCAGCCACTGCGCAAACCGTCACCGTCGAGGCGGCAGCCCAAGCCATCCAAACCGAGGCCGCCCCCGCAAGCCAGAGCGCAGACTCGAAGGCAATTTCCAACCTGAGCATTGCTGGCCGGGATGCGGCCGAACTCATCAAGATGGTGCCGGGAATGGGGGCCGCCGGCGGCATGTCGGGCCCCATCGGTCTGCGCTACACGCTCCTGCGCCGGGGCGAGGACGACAAGGACGTCGAGGTCCCGCCCGATACTACCTTCCGCCGCCACGAATCCGTGCACCTCCGCATCGAAGCGGGACAGAGCGGGTATCTCTACGTGCTGGCCGGCACGCGGGCTCTGTTCGCCGGGCCGGTTGTCGCAAACCAGCCCGTACTCATCGTGACCAGGCCTGGCGTGCTGGAAGCGGTCGTTCTGCCCCAGCCCGACTCCGGTCCGCTTTCGACGCTGGTCAGCCGCGCGCGGCAGCTGCAACTGGAAGGCGCCCGATTCCAGCGGTCCGATGGGACCCACTTGGGCTCGGGCTCAGGCCCTGACCAGCCCGCCCCCATCCTCGCCGAGATCTCAATCAAGTCCCGCTGACGCGGCCGCCAGCCCGATCACCCAATCCGTGGGAAGCGCCGTCTCGCCCGAGGAGGCCAGCGGCGTTCCCTCCAGCACCGCGCTCACGAAATCCTCCACGAGCGGATAGTGCAGATTCTCGTGCGGCGGGAGTTCCTCCGCGCCGCCTGGATACACCAGCTCCGGCCCGTTCAAGGGACTGAGATCGATCTCGCCCTCGGTGCCGATGACACGGAACTCGTCGCGCACGACCCGCGAGTGCCGCCGCGCATCCACGATTCCGCGAACGCCGCATTCGTAGTCCACAAGCACCGTCGCCGCGTCTTCCACCTCTCCCTGGAACACGACGTTCGAGAGCTGCGCAGCCACCGCCGCAGGCCGGCCGAACAGCAGATTGAAGAGGTCTATGCGGTGGCACGCAGTGTCGTAGAGCGGCCCGCCGCCGGCCAGCGCCCGATCGAGCAGCCAGGCGCGATGGCCGCCTTCCGCGTTGAACCAGTTGTGCGTGGTCGAGAACCCCATCACCGGCTGCCCGATCGCGCCTGCCGCAATCAGCTCGGCGGCCCGCCGCACCTTCGGATACAGCCGCCGGTAATAGCCGATCCCGAGCAGCCCCGCCGATTCCTTCGCCGTGCTCACCATCCCGCACGCGGCTGCGTAGTCCAGCGCCATCGGCTTCTCACAGAGGACGTGCTTGCCCGCGCCCAGCGCCGCCACGGTCAACGGCGCGTGCAGCGCCACCGGCAACGCAATGTAGACCGCGTCCACGGCGTCATCCTGAAGAGCGCCGGCGAAATCGTTCCACACCTTGCCGCCGTAGCTGGCCCCTTTCGCGGGATCGCGCGTGACCACCCCATAAAGGCGGCTCCGCGGCTCCGACAGAATCGCGGGGATCACCCGCCGCGTGGCAATGTCACCGATTCCGGCCACCACCCAGTTCAGCATGCATCCATCGTATGATGTCTGATCTCCCTATGCGCGTGTGGTTGTTCTTCATGGCCGCGTTCGCCGCGCAGTGCGCCACCGTCGGCTCGATTCACGTGGAGGGCAACGCGCGGTATCCGGCCGCCGCCGTGATCGTGGCCTCCGGCTTGAAGCCGGGCGTTTCCGCCTCGCCTGCGGACCTGCAGGCCGCCGCGCAGCGCCTCATGGATACCGGCCTGTTCTCATCGACGAACTACCGCATCGTTCCAGCGCGCTCCCAGGACAAACCGGTCATCGATGTCACGCTGGTGGTCTTCGAAATCTCCGACCTGCGCCCATGCCGCATCCAGATTCCCGGCACCGAGGAAGAAAGCGTGTGGACCTGGCTCCGCGAGAACGAGCCGCTCGTGCAGAAGAGCATCCCCACCAACGACGCCGCCGAGTCCTTGTACGTGCGGGCGATCGAGCGCTTCATGGCAGAGCGACTCGGCCGCAAGGAGAAGGTGATCGCCAAGCTGGCCGGCCCAGCGATGTTCTACCTGTTCCGTCCCGAGATTCTGCCCAAGGTAGCCGCCCTCCGCTTTGCAGGCAACCAGTCGATTCCGGGCGCCGATCTGGTGAAGGCGCTGAGCCCCGTCGCGATCGCCTCGGAGTATACCGAACTGGAGTTCCGCAGCTGGGTGGAGCGCAACCTCCGGCCGCTTTACGAGAACATCGGACGCCTGCGGGTCGGCTTTCCGGGCGTGAGCGTCCAGGCGGACGCTTCGGGCGGCCTGACGGTGACCACCACAGTGGAAGAAGGGGCGGTGTACCGCATTGAGGCCCTCGACATAGCCGGCGAGGACCTGCCGGCCGCCACGCTGAAGCTCATGGAACCGAAGCCCGGCGACGTGGTGAACATCCAGGCCATCACCACTTGTGCGCAGAAGATGGAGTCGGCGTTGCCGCACTACGGCTACCTGCACCCTTCCTCAACGATCGATCGAACACTTGACGACCAAAAGAAACTGGCGCGCATCACCGTGACCCTGCGCAAGGGCCGCCAATCGAAGATGGGCGACCTTCGCATCGTCGGCCTCGATGCGCAATCGGAAGCGCACAACAGGGCGCGCTGGCCCGTCGCCCCGGGCGCGCCGTTGGATATGGACGCCGTCCGCTCGTTCCGCTTCGAGCTGCCCCGAGGCGCCGGCCCTCGCAAAATCCAATTGCGCCTCGATCCGCGGACAGACAGCGACGTGGTCGACGTCGTGTATACGTTCCAGTGACTATCGTGGCGAAGCGGCCCGCGTCGTCGGAGCCTTTTCGCCGAGGAACGCCACCAGTTCGCGATTGACCTGGTCCGCGTGAGTCCAGATCAGGCCGTGAGGCCCGCCCTCCACCACCACCAGCCGGCTGCCCTTCACCGCCTCATGCGTGCGCCTCCCCGTGGCGTCGATGGGCAGAATCCGGTCGGCATCGCCGTGGATCACCAGTGTGGGCACGTCAATGCGCGCCAGGTCCTTCCTAAAGTCGGTGAGCCACGCCTGGACGCAATCGAGCGTTCCCTTGGGCGAGGCCTGGACAGCGACATTCCAACTGAGTTGCACCACCTGCGGGCTCACGCGTTTCCCCTCAAGGACGTCCACGTTGTAGAAGTTTGAGAAGAACTGGGCGAGGAATGCCGGACGGTCCGCCGCCAGGGCCGCTTTGATGCCGTCGAAGACACTGGCGTCGATGCCGCTGGGGTTGTCGGCCGTCTTCAACGGAAACGGAGGAATCGCGGAGATGAAGACCGCCTTGCTCATCCGCTCGCTTCCGTGCGTGCCCACGTAGCGGGCCACTTCTCCGCCCCCCATTGAAAAGCCCATCAGCGTCACGTCGCGCAGGTCCAGCTTGGTAATCACTTCATGCAGGTCCGCGGCCATGGTGTCGTAGTCATAGCCGGACGTCGGCTTGCTCGATTCGCCGAATCCCCTGCGATCATATGCGATGACGCGGTAGCCCGCCTCCAGCAGCGCCACCGTCTGCTTTTCCCACGAGCTGCCACTCAGCGGCCACCCATGGATCAGAACCACCGGCTTTCCGGAGCCGTGGTCCTCGTAGTAAAGGTCGATGCTTCCTGAATTTTCTTTGCCGACAGCGATGTAAGGCATTGATACCCTCGTTTTCGTAAATCCACCGTGGCGAGATCCCCTCTGCCCGCTCTCAGAGTACCGCCGCACACACAACACGGCAACACGGACTCCCCGGCCCGCCGCGCACTGTGCTCTAGTGAGAACATGAGCGCCGCGGCCGGGCTGAGCGACTCGGAAATTCTCGACCACATCGCACGCCTCCCGCACGCGCGAGCGGGCTACAAGCAATTGGTCCGCGAACTCGGCGCCCGTAGTTTCGCCGCCCGCACCGAGCTGGAACGGACGCTGGCGCGACTTGCCGCAAGTGGCGATCTCATCGAGTACGGCGCCGGCCAGTACGTGGTCACCAGCCGCAGCCGCGAGTTCGCCACCGGCCGCCTACAGATGCACCGCGACGGGTACGGTTTCGTCGTCCCCGACCACCCCATCGATACGTTGCGCGGCGACGTCTTCATCCCGCCCCCGGCCGCCGCCAAGGCCATGCATGGCGACCGCGTCCTGGTGCGCCTGGCCCGCATCGGCGCCGACGGCCGCGCCGAAGCCGACATCCTGCGCATCCTGCGGCGCGCGCATCCCACCGTGGTCGGCGAGTTCCGCGTGCAGGCCAAAGCCAATTTCGTGGTCCCGCACGACGAGCGTATCCAGCAGTGGATTCTCATCCCCGACGGCATGGAGCGTCCCCCGCGGACCACGCCGACGGACCGCATGGGCGCGCAGTCGCTCGACGCCGCACAGCTCACTGACCTCGACGGCATGATCGTCAACGTCGAGGTCATCGAGTTCCCCGAAGAGCGGAGCAACGGCATCGGCCGCGTGATCGAGATCCTGGGATACCCTGACGATTTCGGCGTCGACGTCGAGATCGTGATCCGCAAGCACCACCTCCCGCACCGTTTCCCGCCCGAAGTCCTCGAGCAGGCACAGACGCTGCCGTCCTCGATCCGCGCCGACGAGACCACCGGCCGCACCGATTTCCGCGGCATGGACGTGGTGACCATCGACGGCGAGACCGCGCGCGATTTCGACGACGCGGTGTGGGTGGACAAATCCGCCAGCGGCAACTTCCTACTGCACGTCCACATCGCGGATGTCAGCCACTACCTCAAGTCCGGCACGCCCATTGACGTCGAGGCACGGCTGCGCGGGACCAGTGTGTACTTTCCGGACCGCGCCATTCCGATGCTGCCGCTCGAGCTCTCGACCGGCCTCTGCTCGCTCAACCCGCATGTGGATCGCCTGACGCTTTCCGTGCTGCTCGAGCTCGACCATCGCGGCGACATCGTTAGCCAGGAATTCTGCCGCGGCGTCATCCGCAGCGTGGAGCGCATGACGTACACCAACGTCCACCTGCTCCTCGAAGGCGACCCCGGCTTGAAGGAACGCTACGGCCACATGGCGGGCCGTTTCGAACTGATGAAGGAGCTGGCGCTGATCCTCAACCGCAAGCGCGTGCGGCGTGGCTCCATCGACTTCGACCTGCCCGAGCCGCTGATCGAGTTCGACCCGCAGGGCCAGATGTCCGGCATCACCCGCGCGCCGCGCAACATCGCGCACCGCATCATCGAGGAGTTCATGCTGGGCGCCAACGAGGCCGTCGCGGCGCACCTGGAGCAGATGGAGATTCCGTCCATTTACCGCATCCACGAGCCGCCCGATGCGCGCCGCGTGATGGACTTCGAAGAGATCGCCGCGCACTTCGGCCACTCGCTGGGAGTGGGCGCCATCCCCGTGAAGCGATTCGCGATGACGGACCGCCACCGGGACGGCGGCAAGGTGCGCCGCGAGATCGTGCTCGCCGGCCCCGGCCTCGACATCTCGCCCCGCCACTACCAGAAGTTGGTGAGCCGCATCGAGGGCAAGCCCGAAGAGCGCATCCTCAACTACCTCATGCTGCGCTCGCTGAAGCAGGCGCGGTATAGCGACCGCAACGTCGGCCACTTCGCCCTGGCCGCCGACACCTACACGCATTTCACCTCGCCCATCCGCCGCTACCCGGACCTGATTGTGCACCGCGTGCTCTCGTCAACTCTGCGTCCCGCCGCGGTCCTTGCGGAGCGCGATCTGCACGCCATCGCCGACGAGTGCTCGCAATCGGAGCGCCGCGCCGCCGATGCCGAGCGCGAACTGGTGGAGTGGAAGAAGGTGCAGTTCATGGCCGACCGCATGGGCGAGGACTTCAAGGCCCTGATCACCAGCACCGCGCGGTTCGGCTTCTTCGTCGAACTGCAGGACCTGTTCGTGGAGGGGCTCGTCCCCCTCGAAACGCTCCCCGGCGACCGCTACACCTACAACGAGAACACCCGCAAGGTCGTCGGCCAACGCACCCGGCGCGAGTTCTCGATCGGCGACGAAGTCCAGGTCCGCCTCGACCGCGTCGAGGCCATCGAGCGCAAGCTTCAATTCTCCTTGGTCGAGCCCGAGCCGGAGCGCCGCCGCAAGCGGCGCTGAGTGGCAGCACCGAACCGCGACCGCCAGGGAGCGGACACAGTGGTGATGGTAAGATGGTTACATCATGATGTCACGCAGCCAGATCAGCCTCGAGTCGGAGGTCCAGCGCCGGGCGCGCAAGCGGGCGAGCGATCTGGGTGTCTCCCTCGCCGAGTATATCCGCCGTCTCGTGGCCCGCGATCTCGGAAGCTCGCAGACGGCGATCAGCCCGGCGGCCGCGTTCGACCTGGGATCTTCCGGCGGCTCCGATGTGGCCCGCAACAGGAATGCCATGGTCGCTGAGGCTTTCGGTTCCAGGCGCCCGAAGCGGGGCCGGCCGTAGGGCCGCCCGTATGAGTCTCTTTGTCGATACGTCGATTTGGTATGCGGCGGCCGACTCTTCGGACAAGAGCAACACCCAGGCGAAAGACATTCTCTCGGGCGGGGAGCCGCTGGTTACCAGCGATCATGTCCTGATCGAAACGTGGACACTGATTCACCACCGACTCGGCAGCCGCGCCTCCGAGCGCTTCTGGCGAGCCCTGCGCGATGGCGTCGCGACT
>Ga0265314_10005322_pt1 | contig 11646 bp, 11 predicted proteins | sample 4126metaG_FD_203106 | JGI IMG/M metagenome (GOLD analysis project Ga0265314, IMG submission 203106) | Rhizosphere microbial communities from Carex aquatilis grown in University of Washington, Seatle, WA, United States - 4-1-26 metaG | ecosystem: Host-associated > Plants > Roots > Rhizosphere >... | reverse complement strand
GTCTGCCTTGAGGCGATGCTCGGCTGGCGCTTCACTCCGGGCAAACTCAAGGGCGCCCCGGTGGCGACCACGGCGGCCCAGGAGTTCACGTTCGGCCCGGTGGGTGCCACCAGCGGGTACGAGAAGACCGGGTTTGTGGTCTACCAGCCCCAGGACGTCCTCATCAAGCGCATGCCGCCGTCGACGGTCGTGTCCGCGTACCTGGCGCGCCTCGAGGCGGTGGCGCACAACTTCTTCGTTGGGACGACGACCCCGGAGACCTTCCATATCGTCGTGGTCGCCCGGCCGGGAGGGGGCACCCGGGTGTGGCTCATCTCGTCGATCCGGCCGGGAACCTCCCGAGAGCTCGCGCCCCTTAAGAAGCTCATTGAGGCGGTCCCTCCCCTGGACCCCGTGGGCGGACCCGTGATCCTTGCCCTCTCGGGCAAGATCGCGGGCGGGGACCGCAAGGAGGCGCCGGACGCCGACGGCTACCGCTACCCGGTGCCCCAGGAGTGGCGCGAGCTCGTGCGTGCAATGCCAGAACCACCGCCCTTCTCCTCCGACGCCTTCCTGGATCTCCTCTGGCCCGGCGGCAATTGAGCGCCGGCCGAGGGCCTTTGCGGTTGACCGCGGCGTCCGCGGCGCAGAACGTGGACCCTCCATGCTCAAAGCAGGCATCGTCGGGCTTCCCAACGTGGGCAAGTCCACCCTCTTCAACGCCGTCACCCGATCGCGAAAGGCGGAGGCCGCGAACTATCCCTTCTGCACGATCGACCCCAACGTCGGCGTGGTGACCGTCCCCGACGATCGGCTGGCCGTCCTGCAGAAGATCGCCAAGACGAACGTCGTCATCCCCGCGGCCATCGAGTTCGTGGACATCGCGGGGCTCGTGGCGGGCGCGAGCAAGGGCGAGGGCCTGGGCAACCAGTTCCTCGCGAACATCCGCGAGGTCGACGCGATCGTGCACGTCGTCCGGTGCTTCGAGGACGCGGACGTGGTCCACACGATGGGCTCGGTCGACCCGGTGCGCGACATCGAGGTCGTCACGACCGAGCTGGTGCTGGCCGACCTGGACGCCGTGCAGAAGCGCCTGGACAAGACCCAGAAGAAGGCGAAGAGCGGCGACAAGGAGGCCCACGCCGAGGTCGTGCTGATGGAGCGCCTCATCCCCCACCTCAACTCGAACAAGCCCGCGAACATCCTCCCCGCGACCGAGGACGAGGTGAAGCTGCTCAAACTCTTCCAGCTCCTAACGGCGAAGCCGGTCATCTACGCCTGCAACGTCGCCGAGAGCGACCTTGCCAACGCTGAGAAGAACCCCTTCGTCGAGAAGGTCGCGGAGTTTGTCCGGGCCCACCATGACGCGGCCTACGTGCCGATCAGCGCGCGCATCGAGTCCGAGCTGATCGACCTTGCCGCGGACGAGGCGAAGGCGTTCCTGAAGGACCTGGGCGTCGACGACTCGGGGGTTTCGTCGCTTATCCGGGCGACCTATACCCTCCTCGGACTGCAGACCTACTTCACGGCGGGAGAAAAGGAGGTCCGCGCGTGGACCATCAAGAAGGGCTGGAAGGCGCCGCAGGCGGCCGGAGTGATCCACACCGACTTCGAGAAGGGCTTCATCAAGGCCGAGGTCGTCTCCTACTCCGACCTGTCCAGGCTCGGCAGCGTCGCCGCCGCGCGGGAGGCCGGGAAATACCGCCTCGAGGGCAAGGAATACGTGTTCCAGGACGGGGACGTGGCCCTTTTCAGGTTCAACACCTAAGGTCCTCCGGGCTTCGGCAAAGCGGCGGAGGCACCCCGAAAAGGGGTGGCCGCAGCAGTCATTCGAAAAATCAGACTTGACGCAAAATCCGCGCGAATACTAAATGCGAGTGAATCTCAATCGCATCATGAAGATCCAACGCCTCTCTTGCCTGATTCGCCTCGCTGGATTTCTATTATTCTTTTCACAAGCGACTTATGCTTCTGATTCGGCAGGGCCGGTCGTGGAGATCCATTTTGCTGACGGCCATTTCGTGCCGGAAAAGCTCTCCGTCCAGGCCGGGTCGCCATTCGTGATCAAGGTCGTCAACCTGAGCAGCGAGCGGATCGAATTCGAGAGCTTCAAGCTCAACCGCGAGAAGGTGGTCGAGCCCGGCAAGACCATCCTTGTCAAGGTCCCGGCCCTCCGTCCGGGCACCTATGATTTCTTCGACGACTTTAACGAGAAGGTCCCCGAGGGCTCGATCGTCGCCCAGTAGCCGCTCCACCCCTTCGCCTCCCAATGAACACGCGCAGACTTGCGACCCTCGCCGCCCTTGCCCTGGCCGCGGGCTCAACCCTTTCCACCCGGTGCCTCGCCCTTGTCGACGCCTGGGAGTTCGAGGTCTATCCGTACAACACCCTCTCCAGGGGTATGGCCGAGTTCGAGACCGACAACTCGTTTGTCTCCTCCGGCCACGAGCTGGGGGGCGACGGCCTCTCCAACGGGACCGTCCCAAGCCGGCGCACCTGGTACAATTCCTACGAGGTGACGTACGGCCTTACCGACCGGATCGAGGCGGCGCTCTATCTCAACATGGCTGAGCCCGCGTCCGGGGGGCTCAGGTGGGCCGGCGACAACCTGCGCCTAAGGGGCAGGCTCTTTGACGAGGAGACGCTCCCCGTGAACCTTGGTTGGTACCTCGAGCTGGAGTGGCACAAGACGCCGCAGTTCGACGACGCCGTGAGGGAGCTCGAGTTCCGCCCCATCATCGAGAAGGACTTCGGCCGGCTGGCGCTCATGGTGAACCCGAAGTTCGAGAAGGTGCTGGCCGGAGCCGGTCACGACCAGGGCGTCGAGTTCGGCTACGACGCCGCCGTCCACTACCGCTGGACGCGGCGCCTTTCCCCGGGACTGGAATTCTACGGCGGCACGGGGCTGATCGACCAGGCCGATCCGGGGACGAGCCAGCAGCACTACATCTTCCCGACGGTCTGGGGGGAATTTCCGGGCGGACTCGAGTACAACTTCGGCGTCGGCTACGGGTTGACCCGCGGCTCCGACCGGGTCGTGTTCAAGTTCAACGTGGAGCTGGAGGGGTTCGTCGGGGCCATCATAAAGAAGGCGTCCTCCGACCGGGGCTGGTTTTTCTAGGCCGGCGCCGGGTCACCTGCCGACGACGATCCCCGCCGCCGCCAGCTCGCGCCGGATCCGCCGGGCAAAGCCCGCCGCCCCTGGGCTGTCCCCGTGGATGCAGAGGGTCTCGGCCTGGATCCGGATGCCCCCGCCGTCGATCGTTCGCGCGACGCCGTCGCGCGCGATGCCCAGGGCCTGGCTCGCCGCCACACCCTCGTCCTGGATGACGCCTCCCGGCTCGGACCGGGGGGCGAGCGTTCCGTCGCGCATGTAGGCGCGGTCCGCAAAGGCCTCGCGCAGCACCCTTAGGCCGGCCTCGGCCGCCACCGCCGCCAGGGCGCTTCCCGAGAGCGCTATCAGCGTCCAGGAGGCGCCCGACTGCCTTCCGTCCTCGAGGAGGGCCGCCACGACGGCCTTCGAGAGCGCCGGGTCGCGCGAGACCAGGTTGTAGAGCGCCCCGTGGAGCTTCACGTGCCCCACCCTCGCCCCGAAACCCTGGGCCACCCTGACGAGGACCTTGGTCTGGCCGATGACGAGGGACGCGGCCTCCCTTGCGCTGACCGGCAGCTCCCTCCTTCCAAAATGCTCCCTGTCGGCGAAGCCCGGGTGCGCGCCGATGGCGGCCCCGCTCCGGAGCGCCAGCTCGACGGCCCTCCTCATCGTGGCCATGTCGCCCGCGTGGGCGCCGCAGGAGATGTTCACCGAGGACACGAGCGGGACGAGTTCCTCGTCGAAGCCGCACCCCTCCCCCACGTCGGCGTTCAGGTCGACCGATGAACCCGGGCTCATAGGGACGTGATCTTTGCGGCGAGCCCCTGGCGAAGGAGCGCGAGGCGATGCTCCTCCGCGCGGGCCAGCGCATGCGCCTCCTGCACCGTCGACCTCTTGAACCTCACGTAGTCCCCCGGCGCCAGCTGGGCGAGCAGGGGGATGTCCGCCGACGCGACATGGGCGATCCGCGGGTAGCCCCCGAGGGTCTGGGCGTCGGCCATCAGGACGATGGGGTTTCCGTCGGGGGGAACCTGGATCGTTCCGGGGGCAACGGCGCTTGAGATGAGCTCCTCGCCCGTCGTTCGGGTGATGGGCACGCCCTCCAGGCGGATGCCCATCCGGTTGGAGCGGGCGGTGACCAGGAACCTCTCCGCATAGAGGGCCTCTCCAAACTCCGCGGCCTGCGACCCGGGAGTGACCCGCACGGTCGGCTCCCGCGAGTACTGGGGAAGAATCCGCTCGTCGATGCTCCAGTGCCCCGAGAGGAGCCGCTCCGACGGGACCGAGCGGATGACGTCGCCGTCGCGCAGCGCCCGCCCCTCGAACCCCCCGAAGCCTCCCGGCAGGAACGTGCCCCGGCCCCCCATGACCGACTCGACGTCGATCCCCCCGCAGATCGAGAGGTAGGCGCGGCAGCCCTGCAGGCGCGTCCCGAACTTGAGACGGTCCCCGGCATGCACCCGGAACGGCCTCCACGAGGGGATCCCCTCGAAGCGCGCCCCGCACACCGATATCCAGCCGTCCTTCTCGAACTCGAGTTCGGGGGCGGTGAGCGTGATCTCAAGGGCGGCCAGGTCCTCGGCGTTGCCGACCAGCAGGTTTGCGAGCCGCAGCGCAACGGGGTCCGCGGCGCCGCCTATCGGCACCCCCTGGGCGAGGTGGCCCCTGCGGCCCAGGTCCTGGACCGTCGTCATCATCCCGGCCGAGATCACCCTTATTTCCATGAGTCGAATTCCTCGGCGGTCATCGGCCGGAACCGGACGCGGTCCCCGGGCTTGAGGAGGGCGGCCGGCTCCTCGCGGGGCCTGAAGAGAGCGAGGGGCGTTCGGCCGATGATCTGCCATCCCCCGGGGGAGGCGATCGGGTAGACGCCGGTCTGCGAGCCCCCTATGGCGACCGAGCCCGCGGGGACGCGGGCTCGCGGGCTGTCGCGCCGGGGAGTTTTCAAGGGATCGGGCAGCCCCCCCAGGTAGGGGAAGCCCGGGGTGAATCCGATGGCGTGGACCATGTAGTCGGCGCCGGAATGCAGCGACGCCACGTCGTCGGCGCCGATCCTGCAGTGCTCGCAGACGACCTCCATGTCGGGACCATGCTCCCCGCCGTAGAGCACGGGGATTTCAAGGAGCTTGGCGCCGAGGGCGCCCGGCGCCGACCTCGCGCGCTGGGAGCAGGCCTCCAAAATGCGGCAGACGCTCTCGTACGCCCCACCCTGTCCGTCGGGAAACTGGGCCGAGTCGTAGAAGACGGTGACCGTGGCGTAGGCCGGGACGATGTCGGTGATGCCCCGCGCCCTGGCGGCCGCGACCGCGTCGGCGAAATTGAGCACGGACTTGAGCGTCGCCGCGTCGATCCCCGAGCCCAGGGTCGCCACGACCGCCAGATCGCCAAGAGGTTCAAGCTTCAATGTCATGCTAGCCGGCGCGCAGCAGTTTCTCCGCGTGGGCCAAAGCGCTCTTAGCATTCCTGTCTCCGAGCATCCGCGCAAGCTCGGCGACGCGCGCCCTGCGGTCCCCGTGGACCGCCTCGATGGTCACCTTCGCGCGCTCGCCGGTCTGGTCCTTGAGGACGAGGAAGTGGCTCGAGGCCTGGGCGGCGACCTGCGGCAGGTGCGTGACGCAGAGCACCTGGTGGCGCCGCGCGATGGCGGCCATCCTCTCGCCGACGACGCTGCCGACCTCCCCACCGACGTTGGCGTCGACCTCGTCGAACACGAGGAGCGGTACGGAATCCAGGTCGGCGAGGATCGCCTTAAGGGCGAGCATGACCCGCGCGAGCTCCCCGCTCGAGGCGATCTTTCCGAGCGGAAGCGGGGCCTCGCCCACGTTCGGGGAGAAAAGGAACTCGCACCCGCAGTCCCCCGTGGGCCCGAGGCCCGGGGCGTCGGTGATCGATATCCGGAACTCCGCCTTGGCGAATCCGAGCTCGGCGATCCCCGATGCCGCGGCTCGCGAGAGGCTCTTCGCCGCCTTCTCGCGTACCGCGCGAAGGACGGCCGCCGACTGCCTCGCCTGCCTGGCCGCGGCCTCGATCTGGCGGTCGAGCCGGGCAAGCGTGCCCTCAATGTCGCCCTGCATCGCCACGCGCTTTCGCATCGCCTCGCGCGCCGCGGCGACAGAGAGGACGTCGGGCCCGTGGCGGCGCCTGGCCTCAAGCCACGCGTTCATGCGCTCCTCGAGCGGCCCCATCCCCTCCGGGTCGGCCTGGAGCTCGCGCCCGAGGGAGCCGAACTCCGCGGCGAGCTCCCCCAGCTCGGCCGAGGCCGATGCCATCCGGTCGGCCAATTCCTTGCTGGCGGGATCAATGGATTCGAGCTTGCGGGCCTCCCTTACCAGGGCCGCCACCTGCGAGCCCGCGCCGTCGTCGCCCGAGAGCCCCGCCTCGAGCGCGGACGCCAGGGCCGCGATGTCCTGCGCCCGGCTCATCCTCTGGAAATCGCGCTCAAGGGCCGCGACGGCCTCCTCCGTGAGCTCGAGCTGGTCGAGCTTCGCGAGCTGGGCCTGCGTGAACGCCAACTCGTCGGGCGAGAGCCTGGCCTCCGAGGCCATCCGCTCGCTCTCGGCCTGGAGGTCGCACCAGGCGCGGTAGTGCTGGCCGTAGGCCTCGAGGGCCGGCCCCGCCCTGCCGTAGAGGTCAAGGAGCTCAAGCTGGCAGGCCTCCCTGAGGAGGCGGCGCGGCTCGCTCGGGCCGTGGAAATCGATCCACAGCTCGCCGAGCCTCTGGAGGGCGGCGAGGGTCGCGAGCCCGCCGTTCACCGTGATCTTCGGCGCGCGCTCCCGGGGCACGCTTCGCTTGAGCAGCAGCAGGCCCTCCTCGCACGGGGGAAGATCCAATTCGGCCAGGAGCAGGTCGACGCGGCGCGGGTCCTTGAAGTGGAGCGACGCCTCCACCTCGCAGGCGGCCGCTCCCTGGCGGATGACCGCCTTGTCCGCCCGCTCCCCGGCAAGAAGTGATAGCGCGCCGATCAGGATGCTCTTGCCGGCCCCGGTTTCCCCGGTGACGGCTGCGAACCCGGGCTCAAAGTCGACGCTGACGTACTCGAGGAGCGCCAGGTTCTGAATGCGTAGCGACTGCAGCATGTGGGTCGGTTCCCCCTTGCGCCGCGCCCTAGAGCTGCTCCTTCGGCACGAGCGGCAGGAGGAGCTTGATGTTCTGGACGCTATCCTTGTGGCACACGAGAACGGCATCGGCCGTCTCCACGACGACCAGGTCCTTCACCCCGCAAAGGGCGATCAGGCGCCCGCTGCTGACGGCGATCGTGTTGTGGGAGCCCACCGAGACGACCGGCCCCCGGGACACGTTTCCCGACGCGTCGGCGGGCAGGTGCTTGTGGAGCGCCGTCCACGAACCGGCGTCGTCCCAGTCGAACTCGCCCACGACCGTGGCGACGGACGAGGCCTTCTCAAGCACCGCGTAATCGACCGAGATCTTCGGCAGCAGGTGGAATCTGGCCTTCAGGTACGCGGCCGGGTCGCCCGGCGGAAAGTCCCGGACGAAGCCCGCGAGCTCGGGCTCATTGCGCTCCACCTCGGCCAGGAAGCTCCCGACGCCCCAGATGAACATCCCCGCGTTCCACGCGTACCTCCCGCTCTCCAGGTAGTGCCGCGCCGTGGCCTCGTCGGGCTTCTCGACGAAGCGCTTCACGCGCAGAAGGCGGCTGCCCTCGGTGCCCTTGGCGAGCTCCTCGCCGAGCTCCAGGTAGCCGAAGCCCGTCGCGGCGTGGGAGGGCGGGATGGCGAAGGTGATCAGGTCCCCGGTGGCCCCGGCCTTGGGCGGCTGAGCGGCCCACTTAAACGCCTGCGCAAGCTGCTCGGCATAGCGCGGGGAGCCCCGGATGAGCGAGTCGGCCGGCAGGAGCGCGACGACCCCGTCCGGGTTGCGCGCCCGGACAAGGCCGGTCGCAAGCGCCGCGGCGGGGGCGGTGTCCCTCTTGGCGGGCTCCGCGATGATCTGCGAGGCCGGGAACCAGGGCAGCGCCTCGCGAATCAGCGGGACCTGCACCTTGTTGGTCAGTATCCAGGTGTTCTCCTCGGCGACGACTCCCTTGAGCCTCTGGATCGCCTCCCCGAGGAGCGTGCCCTCGGAGAAGAGCTTAAGGAGGTGCTTCGGCGAGCTGGCTCGGCTCATCGGCCAGAACCGCTCGCCGCTGCCTCCCGCGATGATGCAGGCATGGTACCTGGGGTCTGATTTCATCGTAAGCGCACTAGACTCGCGTGCGAACGGGCCCGCGCCAAGCCTGATTGAGGCGAAGGCCTCGGTTTTCCGGGGCCCTAGAGCGTGACGACGATCTTGCCGAACTGGGCGCCGCGCTCCATCAGCTCAAAGGCCTCCGGCCCCCGCTCAAAGGCAAAGACATCGCTGACGACCGGTCGAATCGCGTTGCGGCCCGCGAAACCGGTCATCGCCGACCAGTCCGCCGGGCTTCCCATGGTCGAGCCCAGGATCGAGAGCTGCTTCCAGAACACCTTCCTGAGGACGACCTCGGGGACGTTGCCCCGCGTGGCCCCGTAAAGGACGATCCGGCCCCCGGGGGCCGCGAGGTCCAGGAGGGCGCTAAACCCGGGTCCGCCCGCCCCGTCGACGATCACGTCGAAGGGCCCCGGCGCCTTTGCGGCGCCCTCGGCCCAGCCCCCCACGTCGTAGCGCAGGCCGCCCCTTGCGCCGAGCGCCACGGCGCGGGCGATCTTGTCGTCCGAACTGGAGGTGACCCAGACCTCGTTGCCGGAGGCGACCGCGAATTGAAGGGCGAAGAGCGCAACGCCCCCGCCGATCCCGGTGACGAGGACGCGCTCGCCCTTCGCCAGTCGGGCCCGGCTCACGAGCGCGCGCCACCCGGTAAGCCCGGCCAGCGGCAGCGCGGCGGCCTCCTCCCAGGAGAGGTGCCCGGGCTTGGCTGAAAGCTGAACGAGCGGCACGGCCACCCGTTCCGCGAAGGTCCCGTCCCTGGGCAGCCCGAGGATAGTGAAGTCGGGGGACTGGGCCGCCTCGGAGCCGCCCCAGCCGAAGCCGGGATTGATGACCACCTCGCGCCCGATCCATGCGGGGTCGCCCCCCGGGCCCACCGCCGCGACGACACCCGCCCCGTCGGAGCCCGGGATGCAGGGATACCTAAGGCCCGCGTATTTCCCGATCTTGATCCACACGTCCCTGTGGTTGAGCGCGGCCGCCTTGAGCGCGACCAGGGCCTCCCCGGCCTGCGGGACGGGCTCGGCGACCTGCGCGAGGCGCACGACGCCGACGGACTCGATCTGGATGGCGCGCATGGGTGTGGCTCCTAGGTGCGGATGATGACCTCCGAGTCCTTGAAGCGGACCTTGGGTTCCTTGGCGTACTTGTCGGCCTCGGTGCGGTAGCCCGCTGCGCAGGCGCACAGGGTCGCGTACCCCAGGGCCGGAAGGCCGAGGATCTCGTCGTACCTTGCAGCGTCAAAGCCCTCCATGGGGCACGTGTCGACCCCCATGAGGGCGGCTGCAAGCATGAACTGGCCCAAGGGAATGTAGACCTGGCGGGCCATCCATCCGTCGAGGGTCCCCGCGCCGGCGGCCCTTTCCACGCTTGAGACGATCGCGCCCTGGTAGCCCATGAGGCTGTCGCGGGTGACTCCGCGCACCTTCGCGGTCCGCTCCATGAGGCGCTCAATGTCCTCGGCACCGTAGTCCTTTCGCCCGGCGAAAACCACGAAGTGCGAGCAGTCGACGGGCTGCCTCTGACCCCATGCCGCGGCCGAGAGCATCTCACGCTTCGACGGGTCGGCCACCATGATGAACTTCCAGGGCTGCAGGCCGAAGGTTGACGGCGCGAGGACAAGCGACCTCTCGAGCGCCTCCCAGGTCCCGGCCGGGATCTTCCTCGCAGGGTCGAACTCCTGGGTGGCATAGCGCCATTCCAGGGCGGCGGTTACGGTCTTGCTCGAAACTAAGGTCATAGGGACGAAACCAGAACGAGTGGGAGTGCAGCCATTTGTCAAAGGGCCCGGCGAAAATACCGCCCGAAGAGGGGCATGCGGGAGAGCATCACCTCGAGGTCGTCGCGCCCCTCGATCCTAAGGAGCCAGAGCGAGAGGCCGTACGCGGCGATCCCCGCCGGTACGAGGATTGCCACGCAGGCGACGTCGACACCGCGCGCGCCGAGCCCGAGGAGCGGCAGGGCGCGGGTGCCCCCGGCCACCACGATCGCCATAACCGCCGTGCCGAGGAACACCTTCACGACGCTCTGCACGAGGGGCGCCATGTGCATCTCGGGAAGGCGCCGAACGAGCGCCCGGCCGAGGAGGACGGTCTGGGCGATGATTGCCGTCGTGCTCGCCACGACGATGCCGACGACCCCAAGCCACCGGATTAGGACGAGGCTCACCCCCAGGTTGATCAGGAAGTCGACCAGAGCGACCCGCACGGGGGTGCGGGTGTCCTTGACGGCGTAGAAGGCGCGCACCGTCAGGTTCACGACGGAGAAGAAGGGCAGCCCGAGCACCATGATCGAAAGCAGGAACGCCATCTGGCGGATGTCGCCCGCCGTGGCGTGGCCGTGCAGGTAGATCAGGCGCACGAGAGGACGGCTGATCAACGCCATGCCGGCGGCCGCGGGGATGTTGATGATCAGGATGAGCCGTATCCCCTTCTGGAAGTCGCCCGCCATGGCCTTGAAGTCCTTCTTCACCGCGTGCGCCGCGATCAGGGGATAGACGACCGTCGACACCGCGACCGCGAACACCCCGATCGGGAATTCCATGAGCCTGTTGACGTTGAACAGGTACGTGGCCGACGAGTCGTCGAGCGAGAAGGCCAGGAGGCGCGATACCGAGAAGTTGATCTGGTAGATCGCCGTCCCGAAGATCCCCGGCGTCATCAGCAGCGCGATCTCGCGCACCCGCGGTGACAGTCCCAGGTCGAAGGCCGGCCGCCAGCCCATGGAGATGAGGACGGCGGCGGGGACCGCCATCTGCATGAACCCTCCCGCGAGGACGCCCGCGCAGAGCCAGTGGATCTCCCCGAGCGGGGTCTGGGCGAAATGCAGCCCCGCCCCGGCGAGGGTCGCGATCATGGCCAGGTTGAGCCAGATGGGCGAGAGGGCCGGCTCCACGAAGTGCTGGTGCACGTTGAGCGCCGCGCTGCAGGCGGCCGCAAGGCTGATGAGCGCCAGGTACGGGAACAGGAGGACCGCCAGGTCCGCCGCGACGTACCATTTATCCTCGTGGCCGGGAATGAGGCGGGACTGGCTGAAAAAGGCGGCGCAGAGGAGAACGAGGGTGCCGGTGATGACGAGCAGCCACGAGGCGACCTTGGAGAGGAGCCGGAACGTGCCCTCCCTGCCGTTGGCGTGGAGCTCCTCCTGCAGCGTCGGCACGAACGCCGCGGTCATCGAGCCCTCGGCAAGGAGCCGCCTGAAGAGGTTCGGCAGGATGAACGCCGTCAGGAAGGCGGAGTAGAGCCAGCCTGAGCCGAAGATCGCAAAGGCCATGGAGTCGCGCACGAGCGCGAGCACCCGCGAGACGACAGTCAGGAACGAGACGACCCCGATGTTCTTGAGGCTCTTCGACACGCGGGCTCAGCCCCGGCCTACGGCGCCTTCAGGCGCAG
>Ga0265314_10005321_pt1 | contig 11647 bp, 12 predicted proteins | sample 4126metaG_FD_203106 | JGI IMG/M metagenome (GOLD analysis project Ga0265314, IMG submission 203106) | Rhizosphere microbial communities from Carex aquatilis grown in University of Washington, Seatle, WA, United States - 4-1-26 metaG | ecosystem: Host-associated > Plants > Roots > Rhizosphere >... | reverse complement strand
GGGCATGCCCGATCGTCAATACCTACCCCTTGCGCTACTGGCTGCGGTTGCTTCCGATTCCCGCCAGCGTTAAGCAAATGATTCTGGCGGTGGCCCGAAGACTCTCCATGGACGGCCTGAACGTAAGCATACCGGTCGGCAACCTGTTGGCCGTCGGTCGCAAGGCGCACCGATGAGTGGGGGGATGATGAAACGCGATGTGGACGCCTTCGACGCCGATGCCGCGGCGGGGGGATACCTCTATGCGCAAGGCGACCGCCTGTCGGCCCGCCTGAGCAACGAGCGCATGACCGCCGCCATCCTGGCGATCGCCGACCTACGGGGCAAACGGGTCATCGATCTCGGCTGCGGCGACGGCACCTATACGCTCCAACTCGCCCGCCGCGGCGTGGCGCGGCAGGTCCTAGGGCTCGATCCCGCCGCCGCCGCCATCGCCTTGGCGGAGCGCCGGGCAGCCGCCGAAGGAATCGATTGCTGCGGGTTCATGGTAGGTTCGGTCTACGACACCCCCTTGGTAGATGGTTCGTACGATGTCGCGGTATTGCGAGGGGTGCTGCATCATCTCGAATATCCGGCGGCGGCGATCAAGGTGGCGTTGTCGGTGGCGCGGGAGGTGGTCATCGTTGAGCCAAACGGACTGAATCCCGTGCTCAAGCTCATAGAAAGGCTGTCGCCTTATCATCGCGCCCATGGTGAACGCTCCTTCCTGCCGATGACCCTTCGCCGATGGGTTCGGGCCGCCGGCGGCCAGGTGGCCGCAGCCTGCTTCATCAACTTGGTGCCGATGTTCTCGCCCGATTGGCTGGCGCGGTATTGCAAACGGGCCGAACCCATCGTCGAAGCCCACCCTGGAATCCGCGCTATCGCCTGCGGGCAATACGTGTTCAGAGCGAGAAAATCGCAATGATCACTGACGAGATTCGCCGCATACAATGTTCGCGCCCCGACGAATGGGCTACCTTCTTTCTTGATTGTGCCCTGCTGTGGGCGGCGGCCGCAACCCTGGCCTACGATATCGTCCTGATCAGCAGAATGCCCGCCATGTGGTGGTACGGCTTGTGCGGGTCTGTTCTAATTATGGCCGCTCCCTGGATGATAACACGTGCCCGCAGACTTCCGCCGTGGTGCCATCGAATGACGGGGTTGGCCGTGCTGGCGTTATTCGCCGCGGCGGTCAATCTGTTCACCTTGAGGCCGGATGCCGACGATTTCAGCTTCTTCCATCGCGCTCTGGTCCAGGTGTCGAACCTTGCCGGCCCCATCGCCTTTGGCCACACCGCCCATGATATATCGGAACTGCCGGCGATTTCCCCTTTCCATCTGCTGACGTCTTTCGAGGTAACCGGCGCCCTGGTCGCCCATGCCGTTGGACTGCCGCCCCTAGCCACCATCACCTTGGGATTGGCCTCGATTGGGGCCGCCCTTGTCCCCTTGGCCTATTTTTGCCTTATCCGAACCGCCGGATTCTCATCCCTGGCCGCGCTGGCCGGCGCGGTGGCGGCGATTGGCTGGCTGCTGGTCAGCCGGGATGTCCACCAGGACTGGGGAAACTTCACGTTGCTGCGGATCTGGCAGGGAAAGTGCTTGATGGTCGCCCTGCATCTTCCGCTCTGTCTGCTCTACACTCTCCGGTTTCTTCTGCTTGGCCATAAAGCAGATCTCTTTCGCCTCCACCTCGTCATCTTCACTGGCATCGGACTGTCCGGGTCGGCGCTATTTCTGCTACCTATGGCAGCAGCAACCGCCACTGGAGGATTTTTGGCGGTAGCCCGGTTTCACCCTAAGAGCCTCCGACGGGGCGGGGCCATCGCCACCATCTTGCTTGAAGTTGCCATGGCGATGATCTTGCCATTCCTGGGCTTTCTGCCGATAGTCACAGATATCTCCGTGTGGACGGGCGGCAACCCGGATCCGATTGCCAGACTCATGGTTATCGCGACCCCGATCAATATTGCACTTTACGTCCTCCTGTTTGTTTTGGCGTTGATGGCCGGACAGCGCAGGCTCGTTGCTTCAGCGGTCACTGCTGCGGCCGCCATCTCGGTCCTGCTCTTTATCACGCCGCCAGCCGCCACTGTTTTGATGGATGCCATCACCCCGGCTATCTACTGGCGATTGATTTATACCATTCCTGTGCCGTTCGCGGCCGGACTGGCCGCGGCCGGATTGATGTTCCGGATAAGGCGGCGAGAGGGGGGCGGTCGGCTGCGTCTCGTTTCGGCCATGATCCTGGTTGCGACCGTGGCTGCCGTGTGGATGGCAAAAACTCCGACGCCGCCCAGCGCCGTTTTTGCTTTGCCGGTCGGACCAAAGTTCCCTCCCAGTATCCTTGCCAACGCGGAGGCGTTGGCGGAACGTGCGCAACCCGGGGCATTGGTTCTCAGTCCGAATGAGATGGTGGTTGTCCTTGCCCTTTTGCGTTCAGATCTGAAATTCGTTGCGACGCGGTCCGCTGAAACTCTCCACGTCTTTGCCAATGCCGGCCTTGCCTCCCAAGGAGCGGCACGGATTAGCCTCCAAAATGAATTGGAGAATTGTTCCCACGATCTGTCAGCGAGCCTGGAGGCCCTTGGTCTTCGCCGTCCGATCGACATCGTAGTTATGTCGGCGCGCTGCCGCGATCCGGGGAATACCAAAGGCCTTGTGAATGGCGCCGGCGAGCTTTTGGAGCTACCCGCCTATAGGGTCTGGTTGGGTGGAAAATCCAATGAAGGCTGACTCCCTTCGTCTCGGGATATGGCACGCCTTCCAACTGTTGGTGGGGGGCACTCTGGGGAAGCGCCGCCTCGCCCTTTCCCGTTACGGGGGGCAGCGGCGCGTTCTCGAGATTGGCTGTGCAACGGGAAATGTTTCGGCGGCTTTTCGCCGATTTTCCCCGGTCGAATTCGTCGGTCTCGATATCGATGCCGCTGCCGTCGAGCAAGCGCGCCGCCGGTTCGCCGGCGACAGCCGTTTCCGCTTCGTGGTCGGCGAGGCGGGCGATTTATCGGCGGAAGAGCGGTGCTTCGATTATGTTCTTCTGGCAGGGGTTCTCCACCACATGGACGACCTTGCTGCCGCCGAGCTGACGGCGTCGGCGGCTCGCCTAGTGGCTCCCGGCGGGATACTGCTCGCCTATGAACCGATGCCACCGGCTGCCGATGCCCCATGGGTGGTCCGCCTGTACGGACGGATCGAGCGGGGCGATTGGCTTCGCCCTCCGGCCGACCTTGTTGCGCTCCTCCGCGCCCATGCGGCCGGTCTTGCCTTGGTGGACGCAAGTGAGCATCCCATTGCGCCATTCCTTGGGAAGTATCCTCAGTGCGCCCGCTTTGCGGTGGTGAGCCTGAGGCGGCCAACCTAGGCCGGATCGACATTCACGCCATCCAGATCATGGCGGCGGCGAGGTGAGCGAATCCGAGGAAGTGGAGGGTTCTGCGATCGTATCGGGTGGCGACGCGGCGGAAGCGTTTGAGCCGATTGAAGCATCGTTCGATGCGATTGCGATGCCTGTAGGCTTCAGTATCGTGGGGAATGGCGATCTTCCGTGTCCGGTTGGAGGGGACACCATCTTGGCTTGCATGGCCGCGATTGTCTGGCGTAATGCCATCCTGCGCTGATTGAGGCTCACGTAGGGGATTCCCGAGATCGCCTGGATATGATCCACCATGGCAAACAGTGAGAGGTTTGCCATGGGTGCCTCGATACCGCTTCGCCCGGACTTTGATGGTTCGGTTCTTCGCCGTCTTGCCCGCGCCTCGAATGATGCCGATCAGGCGCGTCGTCTGTTGGCGCCTCGAGGATCTGGCCCAGTGGATTTTCGAGGATTTCGGCATCTCGCTGGACGAGACGACGCTGGGGCGGGAACTGAAGGCCCTGGGCTTCCGCAAGCTGTCGGCCCGTCTACGCCATCACGCCAAGAACGGCGATGCCGTCGAGGATTTTAAAAAAGTTTCGCCAGCGAGCTGGCAGCGATCCGAGCCAAGCTGCCTCCTGGAACCGACAGCAGGCCATAGAGGTCTGGTGGCAGGACGAGGCCCGGGTCGGGCAGAAGAACAAGATCACGCGGCGTTGGGCCAGGCGGGGGACGCGCCCTTCGGCACCCCATGACCAGCGGACCCAGTCCGCCTACATCTTCGGCGCCATCTGCCCAGAGCGCGGCGTCGGTGCCGCCCTCGTCCTGCCGCGCTGCGACACCCTGGCCATGCAGCGGCACCTGGACGAGATCGCATCCCAAGTGAGGCTGGGCGTTCACGCCGTCCTCATACTCGATCAGGCGGGATGGCACACCACCGACAAGCTGGCCGTGCCGGACAACATCACCATCCTGCCTTTGCCGCCCCGCTCGTCGGAACTCAACCCGGGCGAAAACATCTGGCAGTTCATCCGCCAGAACTGGCTCTCCAACCGTGTCTTCGAATCCTACGACCAGATCATCGCCTCGTGCTGCCATGCCTGGAACAAGCTCATCGACCAGCCATGGAAAATCATCTCCATCGGCCGTCGCCAGTGGGCGTATGGGTTTTGATCAATGCAGGTTGGTATGAGTCCATCAAGTGGGCACTCGGCGCAGTAAGTGAGCGGCGGCCTTATCGCCGGCGATACAGGCCGCCGCCGAGGAGGACGAAGCCGATCACCAGGGCGCCGCCGGCCGCCAGCGGCGGAATGATATGGACGGTGTCTTCCTGGGTCTGAAGTTTCAGGTCGCCAATCTTGACGACTTCGGTGGTTTCCCGGGTGGAGAATGCCGGGACGGTCAGTCCGGCAATCCCCAGAAGAGCGAACAGTGCCCCCGTAGTCATCAGTAGATTTGTCGTTCGGTCCATAACGGACTCCTTTGGATGGACGTTTGGCTAAATCCGTCCCGCCTACATCAGTTCGCCAAAAAAATGCGGCGCCAAGCCAACCATTCCGATGATGATCAGGTAGATGGCGATGACATAGTTGAGCAGTCTCGGCTGGACCAGAATGAGAATTCCGGCGATCAGGGCGATGATGGGTTCGATCTGCGTGGAATGAATGGTCATTTCAAAGCCCCTCGGTTGACGTGGCGATCATGACGTCTGCAGCGACTGCCGCAGCGGATCGAATACCCAAGGAGCCTATCGGCTATGGCGTCGCTCCGGCAGGAGTGGAATCTACCTGGGTGAGGTGGGGCGCCGCCGTAACCCGATGGTTTCAGCCATAAATAAGAACTAAGTAGTGTCCGATATATTTATGATCGTTAAGACTATTGTTGGGTAAATTCCGACTCTGTCTTCAATGCTATTCAGGCGTGTAGTGTCATCTCCATTGAACAGCCCGCTCGCATGACCAACCCAGAACGCTATCTGTGTGGCTCGCGGCGGCATCGGCGAGAGGGCAATGACATGACTATCCGGCGTTCGACGAATCGCTTCGCCTTGAGAATACGAGCTGGAACCTTGGTCCTGTCCTGCCTGCTCGTCATCGGCCCGGAGGTCGCGGCGGCCAGCCGGGCGGAGGTCATGCAGATGGTTTCGGACGAGGCCGTTCGCAACGGTCGAGTTCCCGTCGCCCTGGCCCTTGCCGTCGCGCGGGTTGAATCGAATTTCAACGATCAGGCCGTCAGTTCCGCCGGGGCGCGCGGGGTCATGCAGATCATGCCGGCCTCCGCAAGGCACGAACCCGATCCGGTTGTCGGGCGATTGATGGACGCTGGAACCAATGTCAGGCTGGGTGTCACCCAACTCGAACGCCTGTATGATCAGTACGGCCAGAGCTGGGAATTGGCCCTGTCCCATTACAATGGCGGCAATCTGCGCAGTTCGGGCGGCCACTTTGTCGCCCATCGCTTTACCGGCCGTTACGTTGCCGACGTGATGCGGTGGTCGCGCACCTATCAAAATGACGGAACCGTGGTGGCACTGGCCAAGGTCGCGGGCCGGTCCCAATGGGCGTGGCAACCGGGTGAATTCCTGTTCTTCCCCAACGTCCGCGGGCAGGTCCGGGTCGATTGAGGCGAGGCGCGCTCGGCCTACCCATCCGTCAAGGTCGCCAGGATTTCGGCGTACCAGACGCAGTTCAGCCCCAGGGCCTCGTCCACCGTCCGGTCGCGTGTTCCCATGTCGAGCCGCGACGAGTGAATGCCCAGCAGCATCCATGGCAGATCACCCTGTCCAGCGACCGGCCGGTCCAGGAGGTGGTCCGGCGTGAAGGCCCGGTAGACCATGCCGGGGGGCAGGGCGGCGCGGTCGATCTCGATCGCCGCTACGTCGATGTCGCCGGCTGAATCGCAGCCCTGGCGCCAAATGCTCCGCCCGTCGCGGAACAGCGGAATGGAAAAGCCGGTGGATTGGGCCAGGTCGTCTGGATCGATGTGCAGTTCGATCTCGATGCGGTCGGGGAAGTGCTTGCTGGCCTCGTCGCAAAGGACGTGGCGGCTGGTGACCAGGAACAGGCGCTCGTCACGCTGGAAGAAGAAGCCGCTGGCATTGGTCAGTCCCCACGGCCCGATAAAGGTGAGGACGCGGGCGGCGGTAAGAAGTATGGCTTCTGTCATCAGGGCTCTCCCGCGCCGCCACGCAAGGAGGCAGATCGCTCGTTGCGGAGCCGGCGGCGGCGCGCCGGGGGAGACGGCGCCCCTTTTCCCCTCGTTCGCTATACGACAGACCGCCGTCGAGCAGAGGCCAAGGCAGCCTTCTCCTCGACCGTGCTCGGTCTAGCGGATAACCAGATTGTTTCTGAGCCCGTGAACGCCCTCGACATTGCGGGCGATATCCCCGGCCTTTGACTTTGACTGGGCCGAATCAACGAAGCCGCTCAGTTGTACGACGTCCTGCATGGTCTCGACACTGATCTCCATGGTCTTCAGTGTCGAGTCCTTGAATATCTCGGCCTTGACCCGTGCCGTCACCGTGGCGTCGTCCACATATTCGCCGGCGGTCTCGCGGCCGGAAATGGCGGCGCAGCCCGCAAGGGCGACGGTGATGGCCAGGATGGCGATGGATTGTCGGAAGGCTCTTTTTTTGTCGGTCATGGAGGTGGTCCTATTCTCTGGAAATCGGGTGTGCCCATCAGGGGGCTTGCCAACCAAACCTAGTCCCGGAGCGACCCGGGCCATAGGATCGGAATCTACCTGGGGCCCGCGAGCGCACGACGAATCGCCCGCGCCAGATCTGGTTCCCGAAAGGGCTTCTGCAAGGTCACGGCACCCGGCCGCAACGCCCGCACCCGCGAGACATCGCCGCTCATGAACACATGAGGAATGGGGCCGGCACGGAGGATCTCCGCCACGGCGGAAACACCACTGCCCGCCCCCAGCCCGACATCGACGATCATCAACTGGGGCCGGAAACGGCTGGCGGCGGCCACCGCCGCGGCCTCCGTGGTCTCGATGGCGTATACGTCGTGGCCCATTTCCACCAGCATTTCTGCCAGCAAGGCGCCGATCATGACGTCGTCTTCCACCACGAGGACATGGAGCGGGTTCATTGGGGCTCCGACTATTCAAGGGCTATCGAACGAGGGCGCGGCAGGCACTATCGCGCCCATGTCCGAGCTTAGCCGAAGGGCCCTCTCCGGACACAGTTTCGGAAAGTACTCAGTCTGGCGGACAGATGCCGCCGGATACGAATTGACTAGGGCAGAATCGTTGAAAACTAACGCGTTGCGCTCATATCCCCGCCACTGAAGCGTGATACCGTCGATATTCGGCTTCAGCCGAAATTGGCCATTTGCGAGTGCGTCCCATATGCCGCCTCCCCATCTCTGCTTCCCAATCATCGGAATCGGTGCCTCGGCGGGCGGTCTTGAAGCCTGCCGCAAGTTTCTGGGCGCACTGCCGGCCAATCACGGCATGGCCCTGATCCTGGTCCAGCATCTCGACCCCACCCATGACGGCATGCTGGTGGAATTGCTGTCTGCTCACACCGCCATGGCGGTGCGGCAGGCGGTGGAAGGCATGGCGATCGAGCCCGACGGCCTCTATGTCCTTCCGCCGGGCACCTATCTGTCTGTCGCCGCTGGGACTCTGCACCTCTCGCCTCCCCAGACTAGCCACGGCATCCGGCAACCATTCGATTTCCTTCTGCATAGCCTGGCGGAGAACTACGGCGCCCGCGCCGTCGCCGTGATCCTGTCGGGAACCGGGGCCGACGGCAGCCTGGGACTGCAAGCGCTGAAGGCGGCATCCGGGCTGGTCATCAGCCAGGATCCGGACGAGGCCGCCTATGACGGCATGCCGAGGAGCGCCGTGGAAACCGGCGCGGTCGATCTGATCCTGCCGGTGGCGGCGATACCTGCCGCCCTGGCCGAATACGGGCGCCAACTGGCGACGGCCCCAATCCCCATCCAGGCGCCCTCGCCCCAGACGGCCCTGGCCGATCTGTGCCGGCGGCTGGTGATGGAGACCTTCGCGCCGGCAGCGGTGCTGATCAACAGTAAGGGCGAGTGCCTCTACTCCCTGGGGCCAACCGACCGCTATCTCCGGGTGGCGCCTGGCCATCCCACCCACGACCTGCTGGCCATGGCCCGGCAGGAATTGCGCCCCAAGCTGCACTCGGCGATCCTGCGGGCCGGGCAGGAGAATGCCCGCATCATCGCTGATGGCGGCCAGAGAAGCCAGGACGGCGCCATGGTCTCCTTCAACCTCGACGTCCAGCCGGTCGCCAGCGAGGGCGAAAACCTGCTGCTGGTCTGCTTCATCGACCGGCAGGCCGACGAAGCCGGTCACGATCATGGCGTCCAGCCTGGCGCGGTCGCTCTGGAGCCGTCCCGGGTGGCGGCGCTTGAGCGGGAAGTGTTGGTCGCGCGCACCGAGCTTCAGGGTGCCATCCGCAATCTCGAGATCCTGAGCGAGGAGCAGAAAGCCATCAACCAGGAGACCTTGTCGATCAACGAGGAATACCAATCGGCCAACGAGGAATTGTTGACCTCCAAGGAAGAGCTGCAATCGCTCAACGAGGAGCTGACCGCGCTGAACAGCCAGCTCCAGGAAACCCTGGAACGCCAGCGCACCACCTCCAACGACCTGGAGAACGTTCTGCGCAGCACCGACGTGGCGACGTTGTTTCTCGACACCGACCTCAACATCCGGTTCTTCACTCCGACCACCGCCCTGCTGTTCAGCGTCATTCCCGGCGATGTCGGGCGGCCGCTGGCCGATCTTCGCTCGCTGGCCACCGATGGCGACCTGCTGAGCGACGCCAGGACGGTGCTGCGCACCCTGGTTCCCATGGAGCGTGAGATCGAGGCGGAGGGCGGAGGATGGTTTGTCCGCCGTATCCTGCCCTACCGAACCCAGGACGATGGTGTCGAGGGTGTCGTCATCACCTATGCCGATATCACCGAGCGCCGGTACATTTCCGATGCGCTGGAGGCGGCCGAGCGCAAGGCTCAGTCGGCCAATGTGGCGAAGTCGCGCTTTCTCGCCGCCGCCAGCCACGACCTGCGGCAGCCGTTGCAGACCCTCACCCTGCTGCAAGGGCTGCTGGCCCGGGCGGTGGACGGCGAACGGGCCAAGACGCTGGTCGCCCGCCTCGACGAGACCCTCAACGCAATGTCGGGTATGCTCGATACCCTTCTCGACATCAATCATATCGATTCTGGCACCGTCTGCCCTGAAATCGTCAGCTTTCCCGTCAACGAGCTGTTGGAACGGCTGGGAGAGGAGGTCATCTATCAAGCCCAGGCCCAGGGCCTGACCCTGCGCGTCGTACCCTGCGGCCTGTCCATCGACAGCGACCCCGCCCTGCTCGAACAGATGCTGCGCAACTTGCTGTCCAACGCCCTGAAATACACCAAGCAGGGCACGGTCCTGCTCGGCTGTCGCCGGCATCGGGACAGGTTAAGCATCGAGGTGTGGGATACCGGCATCGGCATCCCCGAAACGGAACTGGGCGCCGTGTTCGAGGAATACCATCAACTCGACAACGCAGCGCGCGAACGCAGCCGGGGCCTCGGTCTGGGCCTGTCCATCGTGCAGCGGCTGGGGACTCTGCTGGATCATCGTATCACCGTCCGGTCGTGGCCGGGCAAGGGTTCGGTCTTCGCTGTCGAGGTCAAGCTGCCGGGGCGTGACGCCGTGTTGCCGCCGAACCACCATGCCCATGATGCCGGCGGCTGGATGGTCGGCGGGGTCCGCCGCACCGGCCTGATCCTGGTGGTGGAAGACGATCCCGAATTGCGCGAACTGCTCGACCTCCTGCTCCGGGAGGAAGGGCACCACACCGCGACTGCGGCCGACGGCTTCGCGGCGTATGAATTGGTGGCGCGCGGCACGGTCCGCCCCGACCTGATCCTGTCCGACTATAACCTGCCCAACGGCATGGGCGGTCTCCAGCTCGCCGCAGCGCTGCGCAAAGCCCTGTCCCGCCCCATTCCGGTCATCATCCTGACCGGCGACATCTCCACCACCGCCGCCCGCGATATCGGCCTTGGTGACTGTACCCAGCTCAACAAGCCGGTAAAGGTGGGGGAGTTGCGGCACGCCATCCAGCAACTTCTCCCCCTGTCGCAATCGGCGATGCAGTCTCGCCTTCCGCCCCCGGCCGCCCCGGAGCGCGTTGACGACGGTGTGGCGGTGATCTACGTGGTCGATGACGATGCCCAACTGCGCGGCGCCCTGCGCTGCGTCCTGGAGGAGGAGGGGCTGTTGGTGGAGGATTTCGGCTCCAGCGAGGACTTCCTCGACGCCTATTGTCCCGGCGGCGACGCCTGCCTGCTGGTCGACGCCTATCTGCCGGGGCTTAACGGCTTGGGTCTGCTACAGCGCCTGCGAGAAGCAGGCCACCACCTGCCGGCCATCATGATCACCGGCAATAGCGACGTATCCATGGCGGTTCAGGCCATGAAGGCGGGGGCATCCGACTTCATCGAGAAGCCGGTCGGCCGCGACGATTTGCTGGCGGGTGTGTCGCGCGCCGTCGAGCAGTCGCGCGACGCCACCAAGGCCATCGCCTGGAAAGCGGACGCCGCCAGCCACATGGCGGGATTGACCCCCCGGCAGCGAGAGATCATGGACATGGTCCTGGCGGGCCATCCCAGCAAGAATATCGCCGCCGATCTCGGCATCAGCCAGCGTACCGTCGAGAACCATCGCGCCTCGATCATGCGCAAGACCGGCTCGAAATCGCTGCCGGCCTTGGCGCGGCTGGCACTGGCCGCCGTCAGGGACTGAGGGACGTTATGCCACATCCCGGTGATCGCAACCGATCACCGGGATCGCCCTCAGGCGGCGGGCGGGCGCGAGCGCCCTTGCCTCCCGCGCCGTAAGGCGCGCGGCCCTTTGGGCCTAACCAAATCCCGATGAGTCCAGCTCATCGGGATTTGGTATTAGAAGGTGCGGAAATGTACCAGTTCGTCACGCAGCCATTGGCCGCTGGTGACCGCCTTGCCGTCATGGCACCGCACCTTGTAGGGCTGGCCGCTGTCGTCGCTTACGGTGGCGGCTGTCTCGATGAATTGCTCGGTGGTGTCGATCCCGCTTTCCGCCTCCATCTTCACGAACTTATCGGTCAAATGGGAGTGGGCGGTCTTCGAACTGTACCAGATGCCGTTCCGGTTGAATTCGCACCCGGACACCTGAATCTGGTCCAGAAGATAGGAGATTTCGATCTCGGCTCTCGTCTTGGGTTCCGCTTGCGCGGCCGTCAGCGGAAAGAGCGTCAGGATCAGCGCGGCACTCATGGCCAATCGTATGTTCATGGCT
>Ga0265314_10005320_pt1 | contig 11649 bp, 9 predicted proteins | sample 4126metaG_FD_203106 | JGI IMG/M metagenome (GOLD analysis project Ga0265314, IMG submission 203106) | Rhizosphere microbial communities from Carex aquatilis grown in University of Washington, Seatle, WA, United States - 4-1-26 metaG | ecosystem: Host-associated > Plants > Roots > Rhizosphere >... | reverse complement strand
AAAAGGCGGCGGCCGAACTCTCAGGAAGTTACCGAATCACCCGGCACGTTTGCGGTTCTCCTATTTCCCTCCACAGCAACTTGCGTCACTAAAGAATCGATTCTCGCTCCTGTCCCGCCCCTCCCGACAATGTTTCCGGGGCGGTAAGTCCGCTTTTTAGACGGACGCGGATTCCACCAAACTACGACGAACGGCTTGGCCAAGCCTCACTGCGATTTGATTATGCAGGGACGCTCCCGCAACTGCTGTAAGAGGAAAGCGGGAACCCATTGAAAACGCGGTGGATGGATTTGGCGCGATACGCGGTACTGTCGGCGTAAAGTGCCGAAGGCTGCAAAACTTTCCGTTTGTCAGTGGGTAGGTTTTTCCACCAAGCGGGGCCGCGACCGCGGTATGTGCTTGAATCGGCTGATGCGACGCACGAATGGTGAGGAACATGCAGCGGTTGATGCATGTCACGCTTCACAAAACTCGCAGTTCCCGTTTTGGCTTTAGGCTGTCTGGTTGGCGCGCAGGAGCCGAATCCGGCGCAGAGTCCACAGACGGCACTGCAGCCTGAACCGGGGATGCCTACGCCGATCTTCCGCATCCAGGTGGTTTCGCACACGACGGCTGCCGTGAACTATCTGCACCTCGGCGGATCCACCAAAGTCAACTTCGAAGGGAGTCCGCTGATGCCTGCGGGCGGCGGGACGGCAACGGTCGAAAGCGAGCGCGGCGTGATCCGCATCTCGGCGGATTTCAAGAATTTTGCGCCGCCGAGCAGTTTCGGCCCGGAGTATTTGACGTACGTTTTGTGGGCCATCTCGCCGGATGGGCGTCCTGTGAATATGGGCGAGTTGACCCTCGACCACTACGGCCAGGGTTCGAGTAGCGCTATCAAGACCACTAGCGAGATTCAGACCTTCGGGATGATCGTGACAGCGGAGCCGTACTACGCGGTGACGCAGCCGAGCGACGTGGTGGTGATGGAAAACGTGGTGCGGGCCGATACCCGCGGAGTGGTCGAAACCATCAATGCGAAAGTCGAGCTGCTGCCGCGCGGCTTGTACACGCGTGAAGGCAAGGCTGGTGCGTTTGTGCCGGTGCATGTCGACAAGAAAAATCCCTTCGAGCTTTACGAAGCGGAGAACGCAGTAATGCTGGCGCGGATTGCGGGGGCGGACAAGTATGCCCACGATAGCTTCCAAAAGGCGCTCGATTCGCTGGCGTGGGCGGATCGCAACCAGGCGCAGAAGCCGGGCCAGAAGCCGGTGATCACCATGGCTCGCGAGGCAGTGCTGCGGGCGGAAGACGCGCGCGTGATTGCCATTCGTGCGGAACGCGATGATGTGCTGGCGCAGGAGCGCGCGGCGGCGCTCGCTCGCGAAACGGCGGCTAAGGCGCACGCGGATGAAGAAGCTCGCCAACGGGCAAATGCGGACGCGCAGCGCGTGCAGGCCGAGGCCGAGCGGGTAGCTGCCGAGCAGGCCCGGGCGCAGGCGCAAGCCCGTGCTGAAGAGGATCGTGCGGCGGCGGAAAGAGCGCGGGCGGAAGCGCTAGCGGCCACGCAGCAGGCGAGCAACGACCGGCAGCAGGCGGAGTTGGCCAAGCTGGAGGCTGATCGCGCGCGGCAGGACGCTCTGGAGCAACAGCAGAAGTTAGCGTCGCAGACGGAGCAGGCGCAGAAAGAACAAGCGGAACTGCGGCGTCAATTGCTGCTGCAGTTCAATCAGATTCTGCAGACGCGGGAAACGGCGCGGGGCTTGATCGTGAACATGTCGGATGTTTTATTCGACACGGGTCAGTACACTCTGAAGCCTGGGGCTCGCGAGAAACTTGCGAAAATTTCGGGCATCGTGTTGGCGCATCCGGGACTGAGGATCACGGTCGAAGGCCACACGGATAGCGTCGGCGGCGATGAATACAACATGAAGCTGTCGGAGAACCGGGCCAACGCCGTTCGCGGTTACCTGGTAGGGCAAGGACTGGATTCCGGGAATGTCTCGGCACAGGGCTTCGGAAAGACGCGCCCGGTGGCGGACAACGGCACCGCTGCAGGACGCCAGCAGAATCGCCGCGTCGAACTGGTGGTTGCTGGCGAAGTGCTGGGGACCAGCGTGGGCGACGCCACTTCGGCCCCCCACTAACTCGTTAGGCCAAGTCGAACTTTTCGTGATGGAGCTGCGGGTCGCTCTTGATTAAGACCGGCCGGCGCAGCATCTCTTCGAGTTCCTCGAGGAACTTATTCTGGTGCGACTTGAGCACCTTTGCGACATCGGGGTGGACGCGGAGCATCACATCCTTGCCCTCGATGCTGCGGGAGAGTTTGCGGGCTTCGGTGAGGATTTCGCTCACCACCGTTTGCGGGCTCTTGACGTAGCCGGCGCCTTCGCAATGCGGGCACGGTGCGCAGAGCGTACGCTCGAGAGATTGCTTGACGCGCTTGCGGGTGATGGCTACTAATCCGAAGTCGTTAAATTGGAGAATCTTATACGGGGCGCGGTCGACGCGCATGGCTTCTTCTAGCGTCTGCATCACCTTTTGACGATTCTTCCGCTCGTCCATATCGATGAAGTCGATCACGATGATGCCGCCCAAGTCGCGCAGGCGGATCTGGCGAACGATTTCCTTGATGGCTTCTGTGTTGGTTTTGACGATGGTGTCTTCCAGGCGATTGGTCTTGCCAACGTACTTGCCGGTATTGACGTCGATGGCGACCAGCGCTTCGGTCTGGTTGATGACGATGAAGCCTCCGGATTTCAGCCACACCTTGGGCCGCAGAGCTTTTTCGAGCTCGTTGGTTACGCTGAAGGCATCGAAGATGGGCGCGTCGCGGGTGTAGAGCTTTACTTTGGGAACCAGGGCAGGCTGGAAGCGCTCGACGAAGCGCAGCACGTTTTCGTAGGTCTCTTCGTTGTCGATCCAGATGGCTTTGAAGCTGTCGGCCAACTGGTCGCGCAGGATGCGCTGCACGATGTCGAGATCGTGGTGCAGCATCACGGGAGCGGGGCGTTTGTCGGCTTTGGTGCGGATGTCCTGCCACAGGTTATAGAGGAACAGCATGTCGCCGGCGATTTCGTCTTCGGTGCGGCCTTCGGCGGCAGTGCGAGTGATGAATCCACCAACGGGGCCGGGGCGTTTCCCTTGCAGGATACGTTTCAGGCGCAGGCGCTCTTCGTCGCTGGCGATTTTGCGGGAGACGCCCATGTGTTCGAGCGTCGGCATGTAAACCACGTAGCGGCCGGGCAGCGCGATGTGGGAGGTGATGCGCGCGCCTTTGGGGCCGAGGGGTTCCTTGGCGATCTGGACGATGATTTCCTGACCTTCTTTGAGGAGATCGCTGATGGAGGGCTGGCCTTGGTTGGGGCGCGAGACGGTTCGGTCGGAGCGTTCCTGACGCGGCTGGTCTTCGCGCGGGGCGCTCGCATTTGGCTCGGCGCCGTTACCTTCGCTGCGCGGCGCTTCGGCGGGACCGGACTCGCGGCGTTCGCCGGGGGGGCCTTGCGGGCGTCCACGACGGCGGCGGCGGGAGACACGATGCGGGAAGCGGCCGCCGCGTTCGCGGACGGAGGCGCTGCCGGACTCGGGCGTCGCCGCTTCACCGGCTTCATTGACTTCACCTGAATCACTAACTTCGGGGCCTTCTTGCGACGGAGAGATTTCGATGCCTTCAACATCGCCCAAAATCATGGCTTGGATGTCGCTGTCTTCGTCGTCGTCGAGCAAGGGCGCGACGGCGGGCTCATCTTCGGAATCGCCGGCGAGGTGTTCGGAGACTTCGGCCGATTCGAGGGTTTCCGGCTCGGCTTCCGACTCGGCGGCGGCTGGGGCGGCTGCTTCGGGCGGCTCGATAAACTCGGGCTCGGCGGCCGCTAGGACATGGAGGGGCGCGTCGGGAAGCGCATTTTCTGGCGGATAGTGAGTGGGCTCGTCGTACTCGTTTTCCGGTTCTTCTAACTCGATCTCCGCGGTGGTTGCTTCGGGGGCGGGCGGCGGCGGGGCGTTGCGGTACTTCGCCAGGGACTCGCCGGGGAGAACGATGGGGACGGCTTGCGTAAATGGGTGCTCGGCCGGCGGTGCGGATTCTTCGGCAACTTCGAGGGCGGGCGCGGACTCGGCGGCTTCGGGGTGCGAGTCTTCGGCGGACTGCGGAGCGGGATCTCCCTCGCTGGCGTATTTCGAATCCGGGAAACCGTGTCCACCGCCACGACGGCGGCGGCGGGAGCGGCGGCCTCTGCGCTCGCGTTCTTCGCGGGCTTCGGGAGGACGGCGTTCGCCGACGGGCTCGCTGGCAGGCGCGGCGGAGACAGTGCCCGGGGGAGGAGCTTCGGTTGCGGGCGTTTCGACGGGAGCAGCAGCGGCTTCTGCTTCGGGAGCGGGAGCGGCTTGCATGGCGGGGCGGGGCTCGCGCGGTTCACGGGGGCCGCGGTCACGGTCGCGTCCACGATCCCGATCTCGTCCTCTGTCGCGGTCACGATCACGGCCGCTATTCTCGCGCACGGGGCGTTCGTCGCCGGTTATTTTGTCGAAGTCGTCGTGCTCCTCAAGGAAGTCTGACACGTAGAGAAACGTGTCGCGTTCGAGGCCTACATCGACGAAGGCCGATTGCATTCCGGGCAGGACGCGCGTGACGCGGCCTTTGTGAATGCTGCCTGCGAGTGAATATTCGTTGGCGCGCTGGAAGTAAACTTCCACCAACTGATCGTCCTCAATGAGAGCTACTTTGGTCTCATGCCGGTTGGCTGAGATCACCAATTCCTTACTCATGTGTCCGCTCCTTCATGGGCCTTACGCAGGCCCTGTGGACCGGGTCCAAAAGAAGAGGCGTTTTAGGGGCGGATTTCGATGGATCGCTCGCGGGCGCCTTGGCCGGGATGGAGCTACACCTCACACATCCCGCTTCCGACTAATCAAACCGCTCGCATAAGAACCCGCTCTAAGGGAGGCCAATCGATCCGCCAGTTCTGGCGCGTCTCAATCCCTGTCGAACGAATTCAAAAACTGTTTATACCGAAATCCGTTTTACGCCTGAGCGCCTTTGGAGCGCCAAGTCCGTTTCAAAAAATCAATTCACTAACCGCCGGAGCCGCACACTGTTGACCAGCCCCAGCATCATAAATACCGAAAACATATTGGAACCGCCCGAACTCATGAGCGGCAAGGGAATTCCCGTCACAGGCATGCGTCCCACCACCATTCCCACATTCACCAGCACATGGAACAGCAGCAGGGCCGCGACGCCCATACACACGTACATTCCGGCTCGATCCGGCGCCATCTGGGCGTTTTGTACGATCTGCATCAACAGCAAAAAATAAAGGCCGAGCGCTACCACCACGCCGACGAATCCATGCTCCTCGGCGAACGAGGAGAAAATCAGATCCGTATGTGTGGCCGGCAGGAAGCGGAGCTGCGTTTGCGTGCCGCGCGTGACTCCGCGCCCCCACACACCGCCGTCTCCCACCGCAATCTTGGATTGAATTACTTGATAGCCGGCGCCGCGAGGGTCGCCCGAGGGGTCGAGAAAAGTCACCAGGCGCTGGCGTTGATAATCCTTGAGGAAATACCAGCCGACCGGCAAGGTCAGCGCACCCACGATCGCGACGATGGCTAGATACCGCCATTGCACTCCGGCTATCAGAACCCCGGCGGCCAGGATCGGCAGGTACGTTAGGCCCGTACCCAGATCCGGCTGATACATCACTAAAAAGGCCGGGAGTCCGACTAACACTCCTAATTTCAATAAGTCACGAGGCTTGATCTCGTCGCTTCGCAGCTCCGAAACGTACCTTGCTACCACCAATATTATCACCAATTTGACGAATTCCGAGACCTGAAGATTTACCCCCAGGATTTTGATCCAGCGGCGGGAGCCGAAAACGAGGCGGCCGAGGAGCAAGACTCCGATGAGGGAGCCGACGGAAATCGCATAGAGGAGCGGGATTTGGCTGAGCAGCGTGTGGTAGTCGATGGAGGTGACGATCCACATGAGGCCGAGGGCGATGGCGATCCAGATGAGTTGCTTCCACCAAGCGTCCTGCCAATGGGTGTCGCGGGTGGCAGAGTAGATTTGGAGGACGCCGAGCGCGCAGATGATGAGGGTGACGGCTAGGAGCGGCCAGTCGAGATCGCGGTAGCTGCGGTAGCGCGCCATTAGTTACCAGTTTACGGTAGCGGGAGGAGTTTGAGTTCGGGCATGGGGAAGTGCTTGCGGTTGGCGGTGGCGAGGGCGAGCGAGTGTTCGAGGGCGACGGCGGCGATCAGGACGTCGGGCAAAGATAGAGTTTGGCCTTTGCGCGACCATGCTGCTTTCAAATTGCCGGCGCGGCGGGCTGTGGCTCGGGTGGTTTCGTAGTAGTCGAGGGCATCCAGAAATTCGGAGGTGGCGGGAGCTTCGTGAGGGCGCATTCCGGCGTAGACTTCGGCGATGGTGATGGCGCAGCAGGCCAGGGTGTTGCCTGCACGGAGGTGGTCCTGGAGGAAACTACGGATTTCGGCGCGGGCGTTGAGTGCGTCGATTAGGACGCTGGTGTCGAGCAGGATGATCATCGCTTGGCGGAGCGATCGCGGAGTTTTTGTTCGCTGCGGCGCATTTTGGAGACCCAGGCCGCGGCGCCGCGCTTGAGTTCGGGGTGGTCTTTGGGCTTCCAGGCGGGGTCTTGACGGTCGAGGAGAGCGAGCAGTTTGCGGCGGCGGAGTTCTTGCTGGGCGACTTCCGCAAGGAAAGCGCTGCGGCCGCGCTGGCCGACTAAGGCGTCGATTTCACGGAGAACTTCGGCGGGAAGGATCACGTGGGTTCTAGTAGTGGCCATAGTTGAGCCCACTACTAGTGTGACATACTAGCGGGGCTTTAGAAGAAGTGCCAGTGGCGGCTGCGCGGGGGAGGTTTGACTGATGCGCAGTTTTTTGTCGAAGTAGGATTTGATGACGTCGCGGGCTACGGGGGCGGCTAGGGCGCCGTGTTCGCCGCCTTCTAGCAGGACGGCTACTACTATCTCTGGGTTCTGGCGCGGGGCGAAGCCTACGAACCAGCCGTTGTCTTTGGCGTCGTCCTCATCGACTAAGCCCGACTTTCGGAGGTCGTTCGAAATGCGCTGGGCGCTGCCGGTTTTGCCGGAGAACTCGATGCCTTCGATGCGGGCGGCGGCTCCGGTGCCGCCTTCATTGACGACACCGTACATGCCAGAGACGATGCTGGCTACGCTTTCGGCGCGCAAGTCGGCGTGGCGCGGTTCGAGCGCGGCGGCGGCTTTCACCATGTGGGGCTTGAACCAGTTGCCTCCGCTGACGATGCCGCCGATGGCTGCTGCTAGTTGCAGAGGCGTGACGGTGACGGCGCCTTGGCCGATCGACACGGAAATGGTTTCGCCCGCGTACCATTTCTGGCGCTGCGTGCGCAGCTTCCATTTGGTCGACGGCATCAGGCCTTCGGCTTCGCCGGGGAGATCGATGCCGGTCTTCTTGCCGATCCCGGCCATCTCGGCGTACATGGCGATGTTGTCGATGCCTAGCTTGTTGCCCAGGTTGTAGAAGAACACATCGCAGGATTGCACGATGCCGAGGTGCACGTTGACGGTGCCGTGTCCTCGCTTCTGCCAGCATTTGAAGTAGCGTCCGAAGAAAGTCGCGCCGCCGGGGCAGTGGAAGGTGTCGTGGTCATCGATGGTGCCGGTTTCGAGGCCCGCTAGCGCCATGATCGGTTTGAAGGTGGAGCCGGGGGCGAACTGGGCTTGGATCGCCCGGTTGAGCATGGGATTGTCCGTGCCCGACGTTAGCTCTTTCCAATACTCGTTGGTGATGTGGGCGGCGAAGGCGTTGGGATCGAAGGCGGGGCGGCTCACCATGGCGAGCACTTCGCCGGTGCGCGGATCGAGCGCGACTACTGCGCCGCGCTGGCCTTCGAGCGCGAGCTCGGCGACGGCTTGCAGGTCGAGATCGAGCGTCAATTTCAGGTTGTTGCCGGGGGTGGCTTCGGTGCTTTCGAGCACTTCGCGTTCGCGGCCGGAACTATCGACGACGACGCGGCGTTCGCCATCGACGCCCATCAGCATGTCGTTATACTGGCGCTCCAGACCGGCTTTGCCGACGATGGCGCCCTGTGCGTATTTAGCGAATTCGGTGGTGTCGAGCTCGGTCTCGGAAACTTCACCGACGTAGCCGATGGCGTGTGCAGCCAAGCCGTTTTGGGGATACAAGCGGCGCTGGTTTTGGATCAGCTCCATTTCCGGGTACGTGTTGGCGTCGCGGTGGGACTCGACGAAGGTGATCTCGGCGGGCGTCAGTTCCTGCTTGATGACCACGGGCACATATTTGGGCCGCGACGCGAAACGTTTCACGCGCGCGCGGACTTCGGCGGGGTCGAGATGCAAGCCGGCGGCGATGCCGTCGATGTGCTCCAGGTTCAAGTTTTCGCGCGAGAGGAGCAGGGTGAAGGCTGCCTGGTTGTCGACGATCACGCGTCCATCGCGATCGAGGAGTTTGCCGCGCGGGGCGAGGACCGGCACCGTTTTGACGCGATTGCGCTCGGCGAGCTGGCTGTTGCTCTCGCCTTCGCGCACTTGCAGGACCCAGAAGCCGGTAATCAGGAAAAGAAAAATGGCAACGATGAAATATTGGAATCCGGCGATGCGTCCCAGCGCAAAACGGGTGTCGTCGCGCGATAGGCGTTTGGCTGCGTCGGGCCGGAGGTCTTGTTCAGAATCGGTGGCCATCTTATTCCATGACCTTCAGTTTATCCAATATGTGATAGAGGGGCAGTGCGACCACGGCGTTGAGGACGGCCACCACCAGAGTCGTTTGCAAATCAAATTCGAGTGCTTCGCCTAGCAGCGCGCGCACCAGGACCCAGTAAAAGAACTGGTGGAAAAAGAAAAAGAAGAAACTTAGGACCAGGCGCACCCAGGGATTCTGCACGTCGAAGCGCTGGCTCATGGAGGCGGCGAAGTAGCCCACTAATGTTTTGACGATGCCGAACATTCCTAGCGGGTTGTGCGACAGCGAATCCTGCGCCAGGCCGATGCCTGCACCGTACAAGACGCCCGCGACCGGGGACCGGCGCATCAGCGAAAAATACACGGTGACTAAGAGTGGGAGCTCAAGGTAAGAGAGCCGTTCGAAGAAGCGTGGGACGTATACCTGAAACAGAATTGCAGCGAGAGGGATGGCAATGGTTACCGCGATGTTGTACTTCGAAACTCCCTGTTTCAAGTGGGGCGCTTCGCTGAAATCGTCGCGGAAATTGGCTCCTAGATCGCTCATGTGGTCAAGGTTTTTTGGGGGCCGCGGGCGGAGCCGCTGGAGGTGGCGGCTGGGCGTTCAGATTGATGTTGTAGTTGGGGGCGGTGCCGCCATTTTGCCCGTAGACGTGTTTTTCGGCTTCGCCGATGCGGCGGTATTGATCGACTAAGCGATCAGCATCGGTCGATAACGGACCGGATTGCACCGGCGCGATGTCGGTGGATGACTGCTCTGCTGGGGGCGCGTCTTGCAAGTGCACCGGCTGTGAAGCGGCCGGCACTTCGGGTATCGGCGCGTGGACGCCCTCGACCACGATCAACACTTCTTCCAGGCCGTTTTGCAGACCGCTGGGAGTGACGAAAATCTCTTTGTAGGATTTGCCGTTGCGCACTACCGTGGCTTCGCCGACGGGGAGGCCTTTGGGGAAGATGCGGTCGTCGCCGGAGGTGAAGAACTGTTCTCCGGGCTCTACCTTTTGTTCGTTCTGCACGTAGTCGACAATCACGGTGCTGTAGCCTTGACCCTTGAGTGTTCCGTGCACGCGGTTCTTTTGCGAGATGACGCCGGCGGCGAAGGAGGGATCTGTTATCAGCAGCACGTAGGAAGCGGTGGGGTAAGCTCCAGTGACTTTGCCGACGATGCCATCGGGGGTGATCACGGCCATGCCTTTTTGAACACCGCTGCCGGTGCCACGATCGACGATCACTACTTTCGCTCCCACGCCGGTGGTGTTGCCGATCACGTGCGCGGCGATGGTTTTCGAAGGCGATTGCTGCTGGAAGATGGCGAGGGACTTGGCGCGGTCGGCCGTCGAGAGTTCGGTACGGAGATACTGATTCTCCATTTTGGTCCGGTCGAGATCGGCTTTGACGCGCAGGTTCTCCTGGCGCACGTCCAGCAGGATGAAGTAATCGCGGAAGAAATGCACGGTGCTGCTGCGGCCCGCTTCAATCACGCGCGCGAGCGGCGTCACTGCACTCACGGCCCACACGCGAATCAACCGCACTTCACCGTTGCTCTTCACCTGGTAGGCTAGCAGCACCAGTTGCGCCAGGATGACGACCAACAACACCGTCAGGTTGCGATATCGGTTGAGGAGAAATTCCATACTTCACCGGCCGGCCGAAGCCAGCCGCCTCACGCTATTCGATCGCGATCCGCCGCAGCAGTCTAAACTCTGTCAACATTTTACCGGTGCCCAACACTACCGAGGCCAGCGGGTCCTCGGCGATGGATACCGGCAGTCCGGTCTCTTGCCGGATGCGTTTGTCCAAATTCTTCAGCATGGCTCCGCCGCCGGTTAGGACGATGCCTCGATCACTGATATCGGCAGAAAGTTCCGGAGGCGTGCGCTCGAGCGCGACCCGGATGGCGTTCATGATGGTGGCCACGCATTCCGAGAGCGCTTCGCGAATTTCGGTGTCATCGACGGTGATGGTCTTGGGCACGCCTTCGATCAGGTTGCGGCCTTTGATCTCCATCGTGAGCGGCTTGTCGAGCTCGTAGGCCGAGCCCACGGTGATCTTAACGCGCTCGGCAGTAGTTTCGCCGATCAGCAGATTGTACTTGCGCTTCATGTACTGCATGATGGCGTCGTCCATTTCGTTGCCTGCGACGCGGACCGAACGCGAGTACACAATTCCGGACAGCGAGATCACGGCCACGTCCGTCGTGCCGCCGCCGATATCGACGACCATGTTGCCGGAGGGCTCAGTGATGGGAAGGCCGGCGCCGATGGCGGCCACCATGGCTTGTTCGACGAGATAGACTTCGCTGGCTTTGGCGTGATAGGCGGAGTCAATGACAGCGCGTTTCTCCACTTGCGTGATTTCGCTGGGGACTCCGATGATGATGCGCGGATGCACCAGCATCTTGCGGCCGTGCGCTTTCTGGATGAAGTAGTTGAGCATGCGCTCAGTGACTTTGAAGTCGGCGATGACGCCGTCCTTCATGGGGCGGATGGCCACGATATTGCCTGGCGTGCGGCCCAGCATTTCCTTGGCTTCTTTGCCGACCGCTTCGACTTCGCCAGTGGTCTTGTTAATGGCAACGATGGAGGGTTCATTCACCACGATGCCTTTGCCTTTGGCGTAGACCAAGGTGTTGGCCGTGCCCAAGTCAATGGCAAGATCGGACGAAAAAAGACTAAATAAAGACCGCAGATTCATATAAAAAACGGCGTATCGGGAGGCCCAGAAACGTCCCCTCCGAAGGTACCACAGGCGGGAACAAAGGAGCAATGTTATGTTTTATTTTCAATGAGGTACGAAGGAAACCTCGAATTTGCCGTTTTCGCCTGATACCCTAAATAAGTGATCTCCCGCCGGGCTCTACTTGCCGTCCCTTTACTTGCCGCGTGTGGCCGCCGCCGCGGGGGCGCGGGGTTTCGCGGCTATGCTTTCGTTGCGAATGAGGAAAGCCAGGCCATTG
>Ga0265314_10005318_pt1 | contig 11650 bp, 12 predicted proteins | sample 4126metaG_FD_203106 | JGI IMG/M metagenome (GOLD analysis project Ga0265314, IMG submission 203106) | Rhizosphere microbial communities from Carex aquatilis grown in University of Washington, Seatle, WA, United States - 4-1-26 metaG | ecosystem: Host-associated > Plants > Roots > Rhizosphere >... | reverse complement strand
GATGCTGGTCACGCGCCGGCTCGAACGCCTGCGCATGCGGCCGCTCGGCTTCGTCGCCAACGAATACGCGCTTGCCGTCTGGGGCCTGCGCGACATGAGCGGTGTGGACATGGACGCGCTCTTTTCCGAAGACATGCTGGGCGACGATCTGGACGCCTGGCTGGCGGAATCGGCGCTCTACAAGCGGACCTTCCGCAATTGCGCGATCATTTCCGGGCTGATCGAGCGGCGCAGCCTCACCGCGGAAAAGACGGGCCGGCAAGTCACCTTCTCTTCCGATCTGATCTACGACGTCCTGCGCGAGCATGAGCCGGATCACATATTGTTGCGCGCAACTTATGAGGATGCGGCAACCGGGCTGCTCGACATCGGCCGCCTCTCCGGGGCATTGACCCGCGTGAAGGGCAATATCACGTCGCGCGCGCTGGACCGCGTGTCGCCGCTGGCCGTTCCGGCGTTGCTGGAGATAGCCAAGGAAATGGTGGCGGGCGAAGCGCGGGAGGATATTCTGCACGAAGCTGAAGAATCGCTGATAGCCGAGGCCATGTCCGTTGATTGAGAAGCGTCTTGACGTGAATGGCGAGGAACTGGTGCTGGACAGCGCGGGTGCGCTGTGGTGGCCATCCGAACGCGCGCTCGTCTTCGCCGATCTGCATTTCGAGAAGGGTTCGTTCTACGCCTTCACCGGCCAGATGCTGCCGCCTTACGACACGCGCACGACGCTGAAGCGGATGACGGCGCTGTTCGATGCCTACAAGCCCGCGCTTGCCGTTGCGCTGGGCGATTCCTTCCACGACCGCGACGCGCCCAATCGCCTGGACGGCTTTGAGCGCGCACAGCTGGCAGCGCTCGGCAACCGCGCCGACTGGATCTGGATCGCCGGAAACCACGATCCGGTTCCGCCGGCGTGGCTGAAGGGCATGATCACCGAGGAAGTGGCCATCGGCAGACTCGTGTTTCGCCATGAGCCTTCGGAGATTCATGCCCGTGGCGAGATCGCCGGCCATCTGCACCCCTGCAAGACGGTCACGCGGCGCGGACAAAGCCTGCGCCGGCGCTGTTTCGCCTCCGATGGCTTCCGGTTGGTGATGCCATCCTTCGGTGCCTATACCGGCGGGCTCGACGTGCGCGACATCGCGCTGCGCTCGCTCTTTCCGAAGGATTTCCTGGCCTATGTTCTGGGGCGCGCGCGCGTGTATGCCGTCGCCGCCTAGCCGGGCTGCCGGAAGATCAGCGACGACAGATAGCCCAGCAGTACCGCCATCAGAACCGCGGCAACGCCATAGGTGAACGGCTCATTGTGCGCGAAGTTGAACAGGTTGCGCTCCAGCCCGATCTGATCGACGAACAGAGGCGTGGATTGCGCGCTCATGACCACGCCATTTTTGAAGAGATAAACTTCCGCCGTGTATTGCCCGCGCGGCGCACCCGCCGGGACCGGCACATGCACGCGGAACAGCGAATAGCCCAGGAACTCCACACCGTTCGGGGCTTCCGAAAACAGATGCGTGCGCACGCGCTCGCGCACGACGGCCTGCCGGAACTGCTCGGCCTTGAGGGAACTGTGCGTGCTGGCGCTCTCCGGCTTTACATTGTCGAGGCCGATCTGGTAGCGGCCCAGCATGTCCGGCTGGGCGATCTTCGTCAGCGGCTGCGTGCTGGCGACATAGTAATAGGCAGGCATGCCGCTCAGCGTGATCTCGCGATTGTTGATCCACAGACCGGCGATGCGCTGCTTGCGGCGCACATCCATCTTCGCGGCGGGCCCGCGCACGACGACAACGACGTCGCGCCTGTTGGTGTCGGCCTCATCGCCGATGCCGGTGTTCTGCTCGATGGCGCCGAACACGACGAGATCGGAGCCGGTGTAGTTCGATGTGATCTGGATCTGATCCTGTGAAAGTCCGGAAACCAGATCCTCCGCGCCCGCCCCTGCGGGAAGGAGTACCAGCACGAGAGCAAGAAGCGCGGCGCGCATCACTGGCCCTCCACCGTCACGCTGAAGATGTCCTCCGGCGTCACGACGAGTCCGATCAGGAGTCGCGCGCCGACGGCCAGCACCAGCACGGCGAGGAGAAGCCGCAATTGTTCGCCCCGCATCCGCGCGCCGATCCGGACGCCGAACTGCGCGCCCACCACGCCGCCCAGGATCAGAAGGCCCGCCAGCAGGATGTCCACGGTGTAGTTGCTCGTCGCCTGCAATATGGTCGTGGCGGCTGTGACGCAGAGGATCTGCACCAGCGAGGTTCCCATCACCACGCTTGTGGGCATCCGCAGCAGATAGATCATCGCCGGCACGAGGACGAAGCCACCGCCGACGCCCATGATCGCTGACAAGATGCCGACGATGAAACCCAGCACCAGCGGCGGGAACACGCTGATGTAAAGCCGCGACTGGCGGAAGCGCATCTTCAACGGCAGTCCGTGAATCCAGTTGTGATGCTGCGCGGGCCGGGACGGCAGCGGATTGCCGCTGCGGGCCGCGCGCAACGCCTGAAGGCTTTCGCTCAGCATCAACCCGCCGACCGTGCCGAGCAGGATGACGTAACCGGCCGACACCACAAATTCGGATTGTCCCGCTTCGAGCAGAAGCTTGAAGAGCCAGACGCCGAAGCTTGTGCCGACGAGCCCTCCTGCGAGCAGGACGCCGGCCATCGCCAGATCCACGGAGCGCCGTTTCCATTGCGCGAGAGCACCCGCCATCGACGATGCGGTGATGTGGCTGGCGGTCGTTGCCACCGCGACTTCGGACGGGATGCCGTAAAAGATCAGAAGCGGCGTCAGCAGGAAGCCGCCGCCCACGCCGAACATGCCGGAGAGAAATCCGACCGCGCCGCCCATCGCCAGGATTATCAGCCAGTGGACTGACATTTCCGCGATGGGCAAATAGATTTCCATCGTTCAGACGCGCACAGAGGCTGGAGACGCGCGTCCGGCGAACGCGCTGGTCACGAAGCAGGGAAAAGTTTGCGCGCGCGATGTGCGCGGGTCAACCACCGATGATGTCGGCCGCCGTCGGCGCCGCGTTGGCGGCGTGGTCCATCGGCTTGGCGCGGAAGTTCTGCGCCGCCGCCTGCGCCGCCGCCTTGTCGGCAGGCGTGAGTTGCGTCGCCAGCGCATCGACGCGCACCTTGGATTCGGTGTCGCCCTGCGCGGCCGCGATCGCGTACCACTTATAAGCCTCGGTCAGGCTCTGCTTCACACCCATGCCGCGCTCGTAGAGCACCGCAAGATTGAATTGCGAATCCTTGAGGCCGAGCTCGGAGGCCTTGGTGAACCAGTCGGCGGCCTGCTGCATGTTCTTCGGCACGCCGGAGCCTTCCGCGAAGGCGACGGCGATGTTGTGCATGGCCTTGCGATTGCCCTGCTTGGCCGCGATCCCATAAAGCTGGTCGGCTTTCGCGGCGTTCGCCGGCACGCCATGGCCGCGCTCGTAAAGCGTGCCGAGGCGGTAGGCTGCCATCGCATCGCCGCTGTTGGCGGCGCGTTCCAGCCAGCGCGCGCCTTCGGCTTCGTTCACGCTGAGGCCGTTGGTGCCGTCGAGATAGGAGAAGCCCAGAACCGCCTGCGCTTTCACATTGCCGCCATTGGCGAGCGCAGTGAGTTTCTGTGCGGGAGTCTTCGGCGCTTCGGCGGGCTTTGCCGTATCGGGCACCGGCTTGATGGGCGCGGGCGCGACGGTGATGGCATTGCCCTGCTGCGCGGGAGCAGGCGGCGGCGTTGCCGTCGTCGTGTCGTCCTCGCCCAATGGCGGCGTATAGGTCACGGCGGCTGGCGGTGTCGCGGGTTTCTGCGTCAGCAGCTGGTTGAGATTCGGCGGTTTGCGGATTTCTTTTGGCGCGCCGCCCATGTGGCTCAAATAGGAACCGGCGGCGACGGCAAGCGCGGCGAAAATCGCGATGCCGGCGATCAGGACATAACGGGTTCTGGATTTGGGTGCGCCGTCGTCATTGGCCACATCCTTGTCACGGCGCAGTCCCCAGGAGAAACCGCTGGAAACCGGCGCTGCCACGTCCGCATTTGCGGCGCGCGCGGAACGGCGGGCGGCGGCCATGAAGGATTCATTGGACGGTGTCGGCGCGGCGGAGGACGCGAACGTGTCCGTGCCGAACGCGGCATTGCCGCTGTTGAACACTGGCGAGGGGTCGAGCGGCGTCGTGTCGAACGGCGGCGGCGCGAAGGGATCCTGCGCGGGCGGCTGATAGGCGGGTGAATCCGGGAAGGGCGGAAGATCCAGGATCGGCGCACCGGCGCTTTGCGGACCGCTCGCCGCATAGGGGAACGGCTGCGCGGCCTGCGGTTGCATCGGGGCGGGTGTCGTGTCGAGCCCGGCGAGGCTGCCATTGGCGCTTTTCACCGCGCTGCGCAGTTCGGTCAGCGCATCGCGATGACGCTTGTCGGCGGCATCGACGCGGCTTGCCAGGTTGCGCATCGTCTCTTCGAGATTGCCGCTGTTGCCGGTCGCGCTGCGCTCGGTGGTTTCGAGGCGCGCCGCGATATCCGACAGCGCATGTTCGATGCCGAGCAGGCGGCGGTCGAGCAGGGCATCCTGCCCCTTGGCTTCGAGGCGGGCGACGTTTTCTTCCAGGCGCGCCATCGTACCGGAATTCTGCGCCTCGCTGGTGGTGAGGCGCGCATTCAACCGGTCGAGCGTGTCGCTGAGTTGCGCCAGCGTGGCGGCCTGCCGCTGCATTTCCGCCGTCGAGACGTTGCGGTCGTCATGGGTCTTTTCGATGTTGGCGAGCGTGCGTTCAAGCGCATCGGCACTGGAGTGCGCGGCGCGTTCGACGGCGCGCACGCGTTCATCGATCATCGCGATGCGCTGTTCCAGCGTGCGCGACGTGCTTTCGGCTTCGGCGCGCGATTCGGTGAGGCGTCCTGCGACGGATTCCACATTGCCCGCCAGCGCGGCGAGCTGGTCGGCGGACTGGTTGGCGGTCTGCGCGATCTGGTCGGCAACACGCGACAATCCCTGATGCAGCGCACGGACCGCATCCTTCAGTCCATCCTGTGCGGATTGCTGTTCGACGCGGCTAAGCCGGTCGCCGAGGCTCACGACATGCGCGCCGAGCTGATCGAAAGCCTGCGCCTGCTCGCGCGTGGCGATGTTGATTTCCGTCGCGGTCTTGCTCATCGCGCGGTTGTTTTCGGTCTGGCTGCGCTCGGTCGCTTCCAGGCGGCGGCTGACGCTGCGCAGTTGCTCCTCGATGCGCCTGTAGGCGCCCTGGGCTTCCGATTCGCTGCGCGAAACGCTGTCGAGCATGGCGGCGCTGTCGCGTGCGGCCGGCGCGGCTTCGCGCATCGGCGCCATGTCCGCCACTTCGGCAAAGGTGCGCATGATGCGCCGGGTCAGCCATTCACCGACCGAAAGGCCTTCACGCCGTGCAGCAGCCCGCGCTGCCTCCCGGGCCTCGGGAGGTATGCCGGCCACGTTCCACGGAAGATCAGGCTGCATTTCTTGATTCGCCATCCGCCGCACCCCCAATGAAGGTATCGACGCCAAGATATTGTGTAAAGAAAACAGGGCTCCTCGAGGGAGGGTATGTCCCCCTTTGACCCATTCACTCCACAGCTATCGTTGGACCTGTAGCGTTAATTCGGCGTTAGCGGGGTGTCTCAATTCCGGCCCGTGCGAGTTCCAGGGCGAGTCGCCCCGTTGCCCAGGTCCACGCCATGCGGAAGTCGGAGAACAACGACCAAAGCGGATAAGTGAAGGTGGCGGGCCGGTTCTTCTCGATGAAGAAATGGCCGAACCAGGCAAAGCCGTAGCCGCCGATCAGTGCAACCAGCCCGAACCAGCCATTGCCTGTGACAATCAGCGCGATTAGCGAGGCGAGGGCGACCGCCGTCCCCGCGTAGTGGACGGCGCGCGTCTGCGGCTTGGCGTGTTCGCGCAGGTAATAGGGCCAGAAATCCGAATAGTTCTCGATCGGCTGGTTGGTCTGCATCGCATACCTACCTTTTCTTGTGCCTGTGCCTCGGCTTGGACGGCTGGATCAGTGTAGCACCGGGCGGCGGCGGCGCGGGAGAGGCATCGCTCGCGGATTTGGGATTGTCATATTGCTGCACGGAACGCGGCGACATCTGCTGGTCCGGCGGCGGCAGGCCCATATTGGTGGCGAAGAGCTGAGTCACATAGACCGTGTCGCCATTCACCGCCGCGCCGACGCCGGTGCGATTGTAGGACGGGTAAGCGAGGTTCTGCTTGTGCGCTTCGCTCGCCAGCCATCCGTCCACGAATTCATGCGCGAATTTTTCGGGATCGACGCCGATCTGCGGCGTGTAGTGTTCCGCCGCGATGTTCTCGCCCAGCAGTCCCTGAAAATTCGCATCCTTGTCCATGACGATGCTGGCGGTGGTCGAACCGTCAGGCGCCGTATGCGCCAGATAGTTCTTCGCCGCCATATCCTCGCTCTTCTGCCGCGCGACGCCGACGAGTTCGGAATCGAGCGACAGCGGCTTGGCATTCGGATCGATCTTCAGCCGCTCCGTTTCGACCAAGTCGTTGATCCGGCTTTCCAGCGCCGCCATCTGCGTGTGCGGATCGGGCGGCGGAGGAAGCGGCTTGTGCAGCGGGCCGCCGAAATCGGCACAACCCGCAAACAAAAGCAACGATAGAACCGGAACGAGGAAGCGCCGCATCCGGTTACTGCAGGATCTCGAACAGTCCGGCCGCACCCATGCCGCCGCCGATGCACATGGTGACGACGCCATATTTCGCCTTGCGGCGGCGGCCCTCGATCAGCAGATGGCCCGTCATGCGCGCGCCCGACATGCCATAGGGATGGCCTATGGAAATCGCGCCGCCGTCGACGTTCAGTTTGTCATAGGGAATGCCCAGCTTGTCGGCGCAATAGATCGTCTGGCTGGCGAAGGCTTCGTTCAGTTCCCAAAGATCGATGTCCTGCACCTTGAGACCATGGCGCTCGAGCAAGCGCGGCACGGCGAAAACCGGACCGATTCCCATTTCGTCCGGCTCACAGCCGCACACCGCGAAGCCGCGGAAGATGCCCATCGGCTTGATGCCCCGCTTGGCCGCGACCGCGCCGTCCATCACCACGCAGGCCGACGCGCCGTCGGAGAATTGCGAGGCGTTGCCGGCGGTGATGTATTTGCCGACTTTCACTTCCTGTCCACCCTGGAACACCGGTTTCAGCGATTGCAGGCCTTCGAGCGTGGTGTCGGGGCGATTGCACTCGTCCTTGTCGACGACGGCATCGACGATGGTCTCGGTGCCGGTCGCCTTGTCCACCTTCTTCATCTTGGTCTGCATCGGCACGATTTCGTCGGCGAATTTCTGCGCCTGCTGGGCGGCGGCGGTGCGGCGCTGGCTTTCCAGCGCGTATTCGTCCTGGCGCTCGCGCGAAACCTTGTAGCGCTCCGCCACGATCTCCGCCGTTTCGATCATCGACATCCACAGCGCGGGCTTCACCTTCATCAGGTGTTCTTCAGTGATGTTCCTGGTGTTCATGCCGCCCATCTGCACGAGCGAGATGGATTCGACGCCCGAGCCGATCGCAACCGGCGTGCCTTCGGTGATGATCTGCTGCGCCGCCATCGCGATGGCCTGCAGGCCGGAGGAGCAGAAGCGGTTGATGGTGGTGCCGCCGGTCGTCACCGGGCACCCGGCCCAGATCGCGGCATTGCGTGCCACGTTCATGCCGGTCGCGCCTTCCGGCTGCGCGCAGCCCATATAAACGTCTTCGATTTCCTTTGGATCGAGTCCGGACTTGGCGATCGCGTGTTTGACGGCGTGTCCACCCATCGCCGCGCCGTGAGTCATGTTGAAGCCTCCCCGCATGGATTTGGCGAGGCCCGTGCGGGCGGTGGAAACGATGACGGCTTCTCTCATGACATCCTCCGGAATTTTGCCGGGCGGACGGTAGCCTGACGGCCGGACGGGCGCAAAGTCCCGCTATTCGAGCACGTCACCGGCGTGGCGATGGGGATCGCGTTTCCAGTAGATATAGGAGACCGCGACGCCGCAAAGCGATGCGCAGAGGCTTCCGGTTATCAAAGCGAAGATCGCAAAAGCCGGTGCTGCGAACGCCAGCGCGCCGAGCGTGACGACCCCCGTCAGCACAAGGAATCTGCCGGTCAGCCGATTGCTCTTCTCCCAGGCAAGATCGCTGCTCAGGGTCCACGGTGTCCGTACGCCCAGAAAGAAGTTCGCGCGCGATTTGCCGAGAAAATTTCCAAGCCCAATGAGCAGGATGGACACGGCAGCAACGGCAAGCCCTGTGATATCGAGCGAGGTCCCCCGTGCGCCCATCACCACGGCGATGTGGATCGCCGTCAGAAGTCCGACGACGCCGATCCAGCCTACCGTATAGGCCGCCCGGCTGGATGCGAGGTTTGCACGCCGCGGCTCGACGCGCGGCCACAGCGCGAACAAGATCGTCATCACCAGAGCCAGTGCGGGTGCAAAGCTCAGCCCCACGCTTTTGGATGCGAATCGGTTTGCGTGACTGTGGATGTCCCAATGGACGGGAATCCGCGCCTGCGGCGGGATGGCATTCCACGACCATGCCGTGAACGCGATCATCACGGCGATCAGGAGCAGGCTTGCGATCAGCGGTTTGCGGACATTCATGACTTTCGTCCTCTTGTTTCGCGGCTGGTGCCTGCGATGTCCATCAACGCGGACATCGTTTCCTCGAGCACGCTCATGTTCAGGCGATAGAGGATGGTCGTGCCCCTGCGCTCCGCGGTGACGAGGTTGGCGGATTTCAGGACTGCGAAGTGGCCGGAAAGAGTCGGCTTCGCGAGGTCGAATTTTTCCGCAATCTCGCCCGCGCTCATGGGCTGTTTGCGCAAGAGCTTGAGGATCTTCCGCCGGGCGGGGTTGGCCAGCGCATCAAAGGTATCGCTCATATTTGTTATTTAGCGAAATACCGAAATAATGCAAGCCCCCTTGAACACCGAACTGGGGGGCTTTGCAGGTCAGCGCGGACCTTCGACCGTGCCTTATCGCGATGCGAGCAGATGCGCGGGATAGCGGACGGTAAAGACGATGGCCGCCGCCAGTGCGGCCAACCCGATCGCCACGTCGAGCGAGAAGGACAGGTGGTGTTGAAAGGTGGTCAGGCCGTCGGCGACCGTCATCACGAGGAAGGCCGCGGCCCACACGCCGCTCAGCACATAGCTTGCGCGCACGAAGGCCGGCGTGTCCCAGAACCGCTCCGGCATTTCGTCGCGCACATATTGTTCGGTGAAGGGGATTTTCCGCGCCATCGAGATCAGCGCGAGGAGCAGCAGGACCACATCTGCGATCATGCGCACCGCCTGCACCGGAAGGCTGGGCTGGATGAATCCGGTGTAGAGCGCGAGCATCGCGAACAGCATCAGGCAGGTGATGTCGAGCATGCGGATCATCTTGGCATGCAGAAAATCGCGGATGCCGATGGCGAACGCCGCCGCGAAGGCGAGCCACAACGCCAGGCTCACCGAAACACCGGTGAGCAGCGCAAAAACGATGAACGGCACAAAGCCGAGCAGAATGCCCATCATGCTGATCCCGCGCGGTGAAAAAAAGAATGGGGCGCCGTCGCCGGCGCCCCATGGGCTTATCAATGGGCCGCAGTGCCCTTGGCTTTGACCTGCGCATAGAGGGACCACAAATGCGCCGCGCGCGCGCGCGCTTCGCTGCCGCTCACGGGGGCCAGCGTGGTTTGGGCTTCGCCATACTTGCCCTCCACCGCCAGCGCCGATCCCAGAAGCATGGTCGCTTCACCCGTATCCTTCAGGCCGCCCTTGGAAAGCGCCAGCCGGGCCATCGCCTCGACGTCGGCATACCGGCCGTAACCCCAATAGTCCTCGGCGAGGCTGACTGCAGCTTGACCTGTCTTCGAACTGTTGGCGGCCGCGGCAACGGCGGAGAGGACGCCCGCGTCTTTCGCCGCAAGACCACGCGAGGTGGACAGTGTTGGGCCGGCCTGCGCGGACGTGATCTTGCCGCTGCTGATCCCCTGCTCGAGCGTGGTGGCCGCTTCCTTGTCGAGATGCAGCTGGGCTGCAAGCTGACCGAGAACCGGATAATCATCCGGCCGCATCGCACCGAGCTGATAGCGCAGGCGATACAGGAACAACGCGTCGATCGGCTTGGTGCCTTTGTGACTCAAGCCGTCGTCGATGAGCTTGGACCAATCTTCGTTGTTGTTGTTGGACAGGATGAGACTCTCGATCGCCCGGCGGGCCGCATCGGGATCGGTCTTGCCCTGGATGTTGCCCAGAATGATGAGCGCGTTGGGCTGCGGCTGCTTGCCGGCCGCCTTCGCGCTGTCGATCGCCATCTGCGCATATTTCTGCGCATTGGCGTTGTCTTTCTGGTCGTAATAGGCGATCGCCATCATGGTCAAGATGAGATCGTCCGCCTTGCCCGACGCTTCAAGCTTCTGCCCGTAGGAAATTACCTGCGGCCAGTGTTTCACGTTCTGGCTGACGATCGTCGCGCTGTTGTAGGTTCCCGCCTGTTCCTCCGGCGTGAGGTCGGCAAAGGAGGGAGAGGCAATCACGGCATCGAAGGCTGTGGCCGCTGTCGCGAAGTCTCCCGTATTCGCCGCCACGGCCGAAAGGAAGCGGTTGATGTTGAAATCATCGAACGGCGTACGATCGGGGACGGCCTGCGCCGCCTTTACCTGGGTCATCGCCGTCGCGTAGTCCTTGGCCGCCAGCGCTTTTTGCGCCGCGTTCAGGGCGACGCCGACGGCCGGCGTGACGTGACCCTTGGCCGGTTTCGTGTCGGACTTCTGAGAATCTTCATCCACCTTTCGTCCGACCAATTGCGCATGCGCAGCGGTTCCGAGCAGCGTCATGGCCAGGGCGGCCGTCAAAAAATACTTTTTCATGGGATTCCTCGTGCTTATGGGCGCGGACGGTCATCCGCCGCCTGTCCCCCTCTGTGATCGGGTGCCAGTCTAGTGTGGCGATTTCGTGTTTCCAATGCGATGGACCCGCGCCAAAAGCGCCAAAACCGCACACGATCACGGAATGTTGCGCTGCAGCGGGAAACTTCATATCACCCAAGGGTCACGCAACCCGTTCGGCAGCCATGGTGAATCGACCTGCAGGCATTCCCGAGGATGCCGAAATCGCCTCCACCGGAGGCTTCAACAAATATGTGGGCCCGCTCTACCGGTTGAAGGATCTGGAAGACGGCGCCGTGAAGCGTTTCGCATTCGCCGCCGCCGAGCAGCACATGAACGGGTCAGGCAGTGTGCATGGCGGCATGCTGATGACGTTCATGGACACATCGATGAGCCGCACCTCGCGCCTCATTTCCGAGGCCAATGGCACGGCGACGGTTTCGCTCACCTGCGATTTCGTGGCGCCGGCGAAACTCGGCGACATCATTGAATCGCGCGTGCGCGTGACGCGCCGCACCCGCACAATTGTGTTCCTCTCCTGCGAACTTGTGTGTGGCGAGCGCGTGCTGATGGTGGGCAGTGGCGTATGGAAGATCAGCGGCGCGGAAGGATGAGCGCGCTGCCGGAAAAGTTGAGCGGCTACCGCGCCACCACGCTGATCGATCCGTTCGAGAATTTCGTCGGGCCGCTTTACGAGATCGGCGAGAAGCTCGACCGCCGCTATGCATTCGTCGTCGATGAGCGGCACGTGAATCTGCGCGGCGTCATTCACGGCGGGATGCTGA
>Ga0265314_10005317_pt1 | contig 11650 bp, 11 predicted proteins | sample 4126metaG_FD_203106 | JGI IMG/M metagenome (GOLD analysis project Ga0265314, IMG submission 203106) | Rhizosphere microbial communities from Carex aquatilis grown in University of Washington, Seatle, WA, United States - 4-1-26 metaG | ecosystem: Host-associated > Plants > Roots > Rhizosphere >... | reverse complement strand
CGAATTCACGCGCCTCCTCAAGGCCGTCGCCGGCCGCGCCGTGCTCCTCGAACTCGAGCGGGGGGACAAGCCCGACAAGGCGCTCTCCATTCTTCAGGAAGTGCAGCGCGATCCGATCACGGACAAATACGTGCACATCGATTTTCAGGAGGTGAAGGCCGACGAGAAATTTGAAATCCGCGTCGCCGTCCGCCTTGCCGGTGAGTCTTTCGGCGTGAAGAACCAGAGCGGCGTGCTCGAACTCAACACTCCCTTTCTACGCGTCCGCTGCCTGCCGAAGGATTTGCCCGAGTCGATTCCGGTCGATGTCACCGAGCTCAAGGTCGGCGAGACGATCAAGCTCGGTGAACTCAAGCCGATTCCCGGCGTCGAGTTCCGCGATCTGAAGGGCCAGCCCGTCGTTTCGTGCGTCGAGCCGGTCGCCGAAATCGTGCAGGAGGTCGTCGCCGCTGCGCCGGTCGAGGGTGCGGTCGCCGCTCCCGTCGAAGGCGCCGTTCCCGGTGCTCCTGGTGCCGCTCCCGCCGCGCCCGGCGCTGCCGGTGCCGCCGCCGCGCCGGCTGCCGCGGGTGCGAAGGGCGCTGCTCCCGCTCCCGGTGCGAAGCCCGCCGCCGGCGCGAAGCCGGCCGCTGGTGCCGCGCCCGCCGCGAAACCCGCGGCGCCCGCCAAGAAGTAATTTTGTTTTTCCTCCGGCGCGCCGCTTGACCGTGATGCGCCGGGGCGATTGTTCTTTGAGTCATGTCCATTTCGCTCGTTGCCGGCCTCGGCAACCCGGGCCGCGATTACGCCTCCACCCGCCACAACCTCGGCTGGATCGTGATCGACGCCTTCACCCAAAAACTCGGCCTCGCGTGGAAAACGCAGCCGCAGTTCGAGGCGGAAGTCGCCGGCTGGGATCGCCCCGGCCGCGCCACGTGCTATTTTGCGAAGCCGCTCACGTTCATGAACGATAGCGGTCGCGCGATCGGCACGCTGGCGCGGTTCTACAAAATTCCGCCCGCGTCGATCGTCGCGATCTACGACGACCTCACGATCGACCTCGGCCTCGTGAAAGTCTCCGTCAGCGGCAGCGCCGGCGGGCACAACGGCGTGGCGAGCTTGCTCGAGCACCTCGGCGACGGCTTCGTTCGCTACCGGCTCGGCATCGGCCCGAAAGACCCGCCGCAAATGGACATGGCGGACTTCGTCCTCGGAAAATTCAGCCCCGAACAAAACCAATTCGTCACCCAACAACTCGACCATTATCTCGCCGGCCTCGACCTGCTGCTCTCGCGCGGCGCCGAGCCGGCCATGAATCAACTTAATCGCAGAGACCAAAAATGACCGCCACCGCCACACCCACCGTCACGAAACGCAACTACCGCGCCTCCTTCGTCCTCGACAACCGCGGCAAGGAAGACTCGATCGACCAGATCATCGACGGCGTGAAAGCCGAGATCGCCGCCGTGCACGGCGAAGTCACGGGCATCGAAAATCTCGGCAAGAAGGATTTCATCCGCGTCACCGACCGGAAATTCACGAGCGGCACCTATGTGCAGATCGCATTCAGCGGCCCGCCGCAGGCGCCTGCGCAACTCAAGGACCGGCTCCGGCTCAACAGCAGCGTTTACCGCACGTTCATCCAGAGCGCCTGACGCTGCCGGCGGCGGCGCTGACCGCCGGTTCGATTTCAACTCCAACCCGCAGCCTTTTCCCCATGGCGAACTTCAACAAAGTTTATCTCATCGGCAACCTCACGCGCGACCCGGAGCTGCGCGTCACGCCGAAGGGCACGGCGATTTGCCAGTTCGGCCTCGCGGTCAACCGCCAGTTCAAGGACGAGTCCGGCGCGCTGCGCGACGAGACGACGTTCGTGGACATCGAAGCCTGGGGCAAGCAGGGCGAGACGATCTCGAAATACTGCACCAAGGGCCGCCCGCTGTTCGTCGAAGGCCGGTTGAAATTCGACCAGTGGGAGGACAAAACCTCCGGCCAGAAACGCAGCAAACTGAAAGTCGTGCTCGAAGGTTTCCAATTTCTCGGCAGCGGCCAGCGCGACGGCGCCCCCGGCGGCGGTGCGCCGACCGGTGAGAGCGATCCGGCCTCGCCGCCTTCGCCCGAGCGCCATGCGCCGCCGCCCCGCGGCAGCAGCGCCAGCCCGAAGCCGGCCTCGGCCGAGAATCTCGACGAAGACGTGCCGTTCTAAGAACGCGCGCCTCGAAAAATTCCCGCTGCGAAAAATCTTTTTGCACGCGGAAACAACGCCCGCCCGAACGCTCGCGAACGCCAAAAAGGGCCGACCATGAGCGTCACGCCGGGCCAGATCATCTCGCGAGGGCTGACCAATCGTTGCCCGAATTGCGGCGAGCGCTCGTTGTTTCCACCGCGCTCGCTCCGCATCAATCGCCGCTGCCCGGTGTGCGGCGTGGGCTTCGACCGTGGCGAGGGATTTTTTCTCGGGCCGTGGGTGCTCAACTACACGGTCACTGTTTTTATTTTCGTGCTGCCGTCGATTGTGCTTGGCGTGCGCGGCGTCCTGCCGTGGAGCGTCTCGCTCGCGCTGGCGGCGCTCGGCGCGCTGCTGTTGCCGGTGCTGCTTTATCGCGCGGCGTGGAGTTGGTGGCTGGCGATTTATTTTTTCTTCCTGCCCGGAAATCTCCCGGCGAACGGCGGCCCGGTCTGCAGCGAGGCGGAGGAAGATTGAGCGACGCACCGAGTCGCGCGCCCGGGGGTGGGAGACGCGTCCGGGTCGGCAAAAACTTAACGCCTCACTTCTGGCTCGCATGGACACGCGCTGCGGCTCATGAGATGTTTTCTTTTCGCGGCCGCCGCGGAGTTTTTTCGCAGCCACGACCAACCCCATTCGTCTTACCTATCTCACTTCCCCATGAGAAAACTGCTCTGCCTTGCACTCTGCCTCGCTTCAACCGCCTTCGCCCAGAAATGGGAGGGCCTCGCCCTCACGCCGCCGATGGGTTGGAACAGCTGGAATACTTTTGCCAGCAACATCAACGAGTCTGTCGTGCGCGGCGTCGCCGACACGATGGCCGCGAATGGCATGCGCGACGCGGGCTACGTTTACATCGTGATCGACGATTGCTGGTCGAAAAAAGCGCGCGACGAAAACGGCAGCCTCGTCGCCGACCCGGTGAAATTTCCCAGCGGCATCAAGGCGCTCGCGGATTACCTGCACTCGAAGGGCTTCAAGTTCGGCATGTATAGCTGCGCGGGCGCACAAACGTGCGGCGGTTATCCGGGAAGCTGGGGCCACGAGTTTCAGGACGCGCGCCTGTGGGCCTCGTGGGGTGTCGATTATCTGAAATACGACTGGTGCGATCACGGCACCGCGGACGCGCGCGACGCTTACAAGCGCATGAGCGACGCGCTTCACGCCGCCGGCCGCCCGATGATTTTCAGCCTCTGCGAATGGGGCCAGAACAAGCCGTGGGAATGGGCCGCGAGCGTCGGCCACCTCTGGCGGACGACCGGCGACATCTACGATTCCTACGACGGCCGCAAAAACTGGGAGTCCGGCTGGAAGCTTCTCCTCGACAAGCAATACGAACTCGTCGAGGGCAACGGTCCCGACGGCATCGCGAAATACGCCGGCCCCGGCCACTGGAACGATCCCGACATGCTCGAAGTCGGCAAGGACGGCCTCTCGCTCGCCGAATCCCGCGCGCATTTCAGTTTCTGGTGCATGCTCGCCGCGCCGCTCATCGCCGGCAACGACGTGCGCCACATGTCCCCCGAGGTGCTCTCGATTCTGACCGACAAGGACGTGATCGCGATCGACCAGGATCCGGCCGGCAAGGAAGGCTTCCGCTCCGTCGCCGAACCGGCCAAGCAGCGCGAAATCTGGATCAAGCCGCTGAGCAACGACGAGTGGGCGGTTTGCCTGCTCAACACCGGCAAGACCGCCGCCGATCTCACGATCGAGTGGAATCGCCTCTGGCCGATGCAGGGGAAGTTCAGCGTGAAGGATGTCTGGGCGAAAAAGGCGGCCGGCGACACGAGCGCGCCGACGACGTTTCACGTCGAATCGCACGACGTCGCGCTGCTGCGCTTGACGCCGATCAAGTAAACCTCCGGCTCGCGCCGTAACTTCTTGTTGTATGATGAAACCGAAATTCTTCCTCGCGATTTTTGTCGCCGTGATCGCGCTCGGTGGCGGAGTCCGTGCCGCGACGCCCATCGCGCCGGTCCCGCCGCAAGCCAACCTCCGCGTCGCCGCTGTGCAGGTGCGCGTGTCGCTCGACCACCGCGACTGGACTTACGCGCCCGGCGAAACGCCGAAATTCCACATCGCCGTCACCGCCGACAACGAAGCGGTCGATAACGCATCGGTGACCTATGCCATCGCGCCCGACATGATGCCCGGCGAAAAGAAAACCGCGCCGGTCCCGCTCGACGGCCTCGTCGTCGAGGGCGGCACGATGCAGGAGCCGGGGTTCCTCCGCTGCATCGCCACGACGGACGTCGCGGGCAAGAGCTACAAGGGCGTGGCGACGGCGGCGTTCGCGCCGGAAAAAATCCAGCCGTTCCAGACCGAGCCGGCGGATTTCGATGCGTTCTGGAAGAAGCAGCTCGACGAGCTCGCGAAAATTCCGCTCGAGCCGCTGATCACGTATCTGCCCGAGGCGAGCACGGACAAGGTGAACGTCTATCACGTCGGCATTCGCGTGGGCGGCCCGAACTGGATGAAAACACCCGCGCGCGTTTATGGCATCCTGTGCGAACCGAAGGCGCCCGGAAAATATCCCGCGGTGTTGAAGGTTCCCGGCGCCGGCGTGCGGCCTTACCCAGGCGACAAGGACCTCGCCGCACGCGGCGTCATCACGCTCGAGATCGGCGTGCACGGCATCCCGGTCAACATGCAGCAAAACATCTACGACGTGCTCTACGCCGGCGCGCTCAACGGCTACTGGCTGTTCAATTTCGACAACAAGGAGACCTACTATTACCACCGCGTTTACCTCGGCTGCATCCGCGCGAACGATTTTCTCACGTCGCGCGAGAACTGGGACGGGAAAAACCTTCTCGTCATGGGCGCGAGCCAGGGCGGGCAGTTGTCGCTCGTGACGGCGGGGCTCGATCCGCGCGTGACCGGCCTCTGCGCGACGCATCCCGCCGGCTGCGATTGGGCGGCGGAGTTGCACGGCCGAGCGGGCGGCTGGCCGCACTCGTTCGCGCCCGATTACGCGACCGGCAAACCGTCGCCGCAACTGACGCCCGCGAAGATCGAGACCGCGCAATATTACGACTCGGTGAATTTCGCGAAGCGGATCAAGGCGCCCGGCTACTACACGTGGGGTTACAACGACGACGTCTGCCCGCCCACTTCGACCTACGCCGCCTACAATGTCATCACCGCGCCGAAGACGCTCGGCGTGACGCTCGAGCTGGCGCACGCCTACAACGACGAGCAGTGGACCGCGACCAACGACTGGATCGTGAAGTTTCTCGGCCTGAAATAAGTCCGCGATCGATTCGGCCCCGGCCGCGGCACATCCGCACTCGCGGCCGAAATCTTTTCCGAGGTAGGGACAGCTCTCCGTGCGGTCCGCGGACGGCTCGGAGAGCCGTCCCCACCGCGTGGCGTCCCGACCGCGGCGTGCGCCGCGGCCGGCCGGGAATCGCCACGCCTGCCGTTCGTGCTACAGGTTCAGCGTCGCGAGATGGGCGGGGCTTTTCTTCAGCGCGAGCTTCGCGTTCTTCCGAAACTCGCGCATCCACGCGTTGAGCTGCGCCACCGCCGCGTCGCGCTCGCCCGTGTCCGCGCCGGCTTCGCCGCCGGCGGCCTTGTAGGCGTTGTCGGCGGCGAGCAGCGCGTTCAAGTCCGCGATCGCCGCGGTGAACCGGGCGGCGGTGAAGCTGCGTTTCGCGAGCGCCGCGGCATACGGCGGCTCCTGCGCGGCTTCATACGCGGCCGTCGCCCCCGTCACGAATTTCTGGAGGTCGGCGGGCATCGGGCCGCTCGCGCCGAGCGCCTTGCGCGTCGCCGCGTCCGTGTATTTCGCCTGCACGGTGATGCGGTAGTCGGCGTATTCCGCGTGCGCCTTTTGCGCCGCGGTGTCGCGCGCCTGCTTGGCCTGCTCGATCGTGCCGAGCGACACCTGCCGCGCGTTGAACGCGGTCTGCGCCGCCGCCTGAAGCGCGAGGCCCGCCTGCAATTCCGTCGCGTCGTAGCCCCGCGGCGTGAGCAGGGTGACGATCTCGGCGTTGCCGAGCGCCTTCTCGATCGTCTGCGCGGCTTCGCTGATGTCGTTGGCGAGTTTCTGGTTTTGGGCGGCGTGGCCACGCTTCGTGTCGTGGCTGTCGGGCGCGAGCGTGGCGGCCGGCGGATTATTATCGGTGGACATGACTATGCGTTGTTTTTTTGTTTTGTTTTGGCCGGCAGGCCTTGGGCGGCCGGCCGGCCGGAAAGCGCGAAGCCCGCTCCGCGGCGCGAAACGCACAGCCATCAGGGCAATTCAACGACAACAGCACCCTTGGGGTGCCGGGGAATTGCACCATCGACGCCACACTGGCGCCAACGCTCGTGTCATCGAGCCTGATCATTGCGAAACGGGACGGTTCGGAGGCTGCGTGGCGCGCAATTTCCTGTCAAGAGCACTTTTGACGCAACCGGGAGGCGCAGTTTTCCGCGCTCGGAACCGAATCGCGAGCCCCGGCAACCATTTCACGAGTCCCGGGAAGGATCCAAAATGCCCCGGCAACGATTCAAAGAGCCCTGGGGACGATTCAAAGAGCCCGGGGAAGGATCCAAAGTGCCACAACAACGATCCAAAGTGCCTCGGGAAGGATTCGAAGAGCCCCGGGGACCATTCGAAGTGCCCCGGCGACCATTCGCGGAGCCCTCGGAACGATTCGCAGAGCCCCTTTAACCATTCCGCGAGCCCCCGGGACCGTTCGACGAACCCCGTCGATCATTTCCCGAGCCTCACGGATAATTTCAGCGACGCACAAAACCGCTTTTGCAGGACACTGCGGTTTCCGCGCACGATCAGCGGCGCTATCGTGCACCGCAAAGCCGACGCAGCTTTCAGGCTTTATTTTCGCCAGTAATCGTCCTTTGGTTCTCGTATCCGCCGGTGCCCCGAGTGGTGGCGCCGTTTCAGTTCAACTTTACCCCGGCATGGCATGGCTCCTCTGAAACCATATGATGCGCCCTCGAGCGTGGCTTTGGCTCCGGCTGTTTTGATGACCGATGACGCGCTGCTCGCAGCAGTGCAGGCGCGCGGCGAAACTACCGGCAAGGCTTCGTCAAACCAAACGCTGTTCATCATGGCGGCGTTGTTCATTGGCTTGGGCGGGCTCAGATGGGGCTGGCGGTCGGTGGTGTATCTCGCGGTTGCGATCGCGCTGCACGAGTTGGGTCACGTTTTTGCGATGATCGTGTTCGGCTACAAGAATGTCCGCGTCCTTTTTGTGCCGCTCTTCGGCGGACTGGCGATGGGCGAGCCGCGGGAGCTCGACGCGACCAAGAACGCGCTTGTGGCACTGGCCGGCCCGGTGCTCGGCCTGGTCACGGCCGTCGGCGCCGCCGTGATCGCGGTTCGCTACGGTTCGCCGGCGTGGCTGGTGAGCTACGCGTGGACGGCGCTGTTTCTCAACGCGTTCAACCTGCTTCCGCTCGTCCCGCTCGACGGAGGCCAGTTCGCCAACGACGCGCTGTTTTCCCGGTATCCGGTGGTGGAACTGATCTTCCGCCTGGTCGCGATCGCGGGCCTCGCGTGGCTCACGCTGACCCTCCACTTGTGGATACTTGGTCTCGTCGCGCTTTTCATGCTCGTGTCCACCCCGCTTGCCTTCCGCCGGGCGCGCCTGATCCGCGATGCCCGCCGCGACCCGCGGTGGCAGACTCGCGAACTCGACCGCGAAGCGGTCGTCGAACTTCGCGGCGTGGTGACGTCAATCTTCAAGGCGGTCGCCCAGACGAAATATCAGGCGAAGCTTCTGGAGCACGTGCACGCCGTTTGGTTGGAAATCCGGAAACGATTCCCCGGCCCCGGCACGACGGTCGCGTTGCTCGCTTCGTATGGCTTCCTCTGTGTGGTTGTCGTGCCGGTGATTGCTGTGTGCTTCGCCCGGTTTCTGCCGCGCCCCGCGCTATAGATCGAGTGCGTTTATCCGCTTTAACTCATCCGCTACGTTGGGCAAAAATCTCAATGACTACGAAATTAAACGTAATACCTCGTGGCGCGAAATTGTCGCGCTTATATCAGCCGTGCCAAATGAAGAAAAAGCCCAACAAACCGTCACAGCCAACGCGGCTAACGCCGCGTGGCTAGCCTTATACGTTGGCAAAGAATAACGATGAAAATTAAAAACCCTGTCATTCATATCGCGCTTCTTCTTGGCCTCCTTTCGCTCCGGCCGCTCGCGGTCGCGGACGACGAGCCGATGCACGTTGCGGGTGGTTTCCCGATCGTAAATCCACCCAAGAAGATCGCGAGTAAGAAGCCAAGCGCGCAGGATTATAATGTGCTTTTCAGGGACTTCCTGGGGACCGAATTGGTCGACATAAGTAAAGAAAGTATCGACCCAAAGCTGACGGAGCTTTTTAGCAAGGAATCATCCAATGCCCTTTACCGCCGTCTCAAGTTGAAAGAAAAGGCCTACGATGGCGCGATACTAATCACCCCGGCGGCAATCGAAGCGCAGCAGATCGTCGTTGTGGCAGCTCGCATTGCTTATAAGCAAGATCTTGAGACGATCGTGCGATCAGAGTATCTTCAGATCGTATTTTCCAAGAAAGGAAAGTTCGTTGAGGTTCGAAAAAGTGTGCCCACAATGCAGGATTTATAATGACTAGCCATCCGCCAAAGCCAACGCCCGCCATCTGTCACGATTTCTCTTTGCGCAAAGCTCGCGCCAGCTGCCGTCGTGGCTCACCTGTAACGCTAGCTAAAAAATGAAAAAATCAGTATCGTTCTTCGCCTTAGTTATCGCATTCGTGTCAGGATGTAATGTTGCGCCCTACAGTTGGCCCGACGACGGAAAGCGAGTAGAGGCCACCGCGATCGACGAGACACGCATTACGATTAAGGAAGAATTCCGATATTCTCCCACTCTTACATCGTATGTGCTCCCTGCCGGCGAATATTTGCCGATTCGCTCGGATGCCGGTGGCACCTACTATTCATCCCCCAGAGGAATTCTCGTGCTCGCGACCACTGGTGGATTCGTCGTGAATGGTGGCATTTACCGCCGATCGGATTCGAAGGCAAACTACCAATTTGCAGTCTACGTTAACATGCCAGCGTTAGGATGGGCCTTCGTGGATTTACATTCACTCTGGGGGCTGAACCTGAACGAAAAAATCATTTCCAGTCCGCCCTATGTTTTCAAATAGATGAAAGAACGAGCTAACCAAATGCCAGTGCCAACGCCGGGGCTGCGCCCCGGCGTGATAGATCGTTAACGTCGGGCAAAACTAATCCTCCCATGGACGAGAAGCCACAACCGCACCGCCCCCCCCCAGGGGATCTTTGAGGAAGCGACAGTTACAGCGCTGAACGCTTGGCGATTTGAAAAAGAAGAGCGGGACGGTGTCGCGATACAATACATTGTGGACTACGTTTTCGCCTATGCTCCGCACTAAAGCTAACCAAGCGGCACAGACAGTAGAACGGCAGACGGGCGTTGCGGTGGCGACTGGAACGTTCCGACTCGGTTCGTCCTCGGTATTCCTTCTGTTCAAACAGGCTGAGGCGGACGGCTCGGAGGGCCGTCCCTAACGGAAGACTCGCGAAGGCTTACGCGCCGAGGGTGACTTCGACTTTCACCGCGGTGCGGCCGTCAGTCGGCAGCGGGATGATGTTGCCGGAGATTTTCCGGCCATCGACGACGAGCGTTTTCACGCCCTTCGATTTTCCCTTCGGGTTTTTCACCGCGATCGAATAGGTCACGCCGCGGTATTTCCGCTGCACGGAGAAACCCTTCCACTGCTTCGGCACGCACGGATCGATCCGCAGGCCGGTGAATTCGGGCTGGATGCCGAGGATGTATTGGCTCGCGACGACGAACGACCAAGCGGCGGTGCCGGTGAGCCAGGAATTTTTCGCTTCGCCGGGCGTGGGTGAAAACTGCGACGCCGTCATCTGCGCATAGACGTAGGGCTCGGAGCGGTAGATGTCGTGGTCGGGCTTCGCGGAGGGGCAGATGCTCAGGTAATACTCGAGCGCGCGGTCGCCGTCGCCGAACATCGTCCAGCCGATGTGAATCCAGGTGTTGTTGTGGGAAAAAACGCCGGCGTTTTCCTTGTAGCCGGGCGGATAGCTCGAAACTTCACCGAGTTCGAGGTGGTAGGTCGAGTAGGGCGGATATTGCAGCGCACAGCCGAGGTCGGACTGGTAAAGATATTTTTCGACGGCGCGCAGCGCCTGCTTCGCGCGGCCGTTGTTGGCGCCGGCGCCGCCAAGGACGCACCACGCCTGGCTCTCGATGTAGATTTTGCCCTCGTCGCAGGTTTTCGAGCCGACGGGTTTGCTCGCGGCGTCGAACGCGCGGACATACCACGCGCCGTCCCACGCCTGCTCCTCGACGGTCTTGAGCATGGCGGCGTAGTGGCGGTCGATGCGCGCGGCGTCGGCGGTTTTGCCGGTGAAACGGTAGAGCGCGGCGAGATCGCGCGCGGCGTAGAGGAACAGGCCGGCGATCATGACGGACTCGGCTTTCGAGCCGGCGATGTCGCCGGTGACCTGGAAGGACTCGTTCGGCTCCTTGGAAAAACAATTCAGGTTGAGGCAGTCGTTCCAGTCGGCGTGGCCGATGAGCGGCAGGCCGTGCGGGCCGCGATTGTTCAACGTGTAGGCGATCGAGGTCTCGATGTGGTGAAGCAGCGAATCCTTCGAGCCGGGCTTGTCGGCGTAGCCGCAGGGCGCGTCGAGGATCGTGGTGTCGCCGGTCTCGCGAATGTAGGCGCAGGTCGAGAGGACGAGCCAGAGCGGGTCGTCGTTGAAACCGCCGCCGATGTCGGCGTTGCCCTTTTTCGTGAGCGGCTGGTATTGGTGGAAACACGTGCCGTCGGAGAGCTGCGTCGAGGCGATGTCGAGGATGCGCTGGCGCGCGCGCTCGGGCAGGAGGTGGACGAAGCCGAGGATGTCCTGGTTCGAGTCGCGATAGCCCATGCCGCGGCCGATGCCGGTCTCGTAGCCGGAGGTGGAGCGCGAGAGGTTGAACGTCGCCATGCACTGCACCTGGTTCCACGTGTTGACCATGCGGGCAAGGTGCTCGTCGGGGACTTGCGGCGCCTGATACGCGGAGAGCAAGTCTTCCCAACGCTGTTTCACGGCGGCGAAGGCGGCGTCGATGGTGGCGACGTCCGAATATTTTTTCAGGATTTCGCGGCCCTTGGTTTTGTTGAGGACGAACGGCGCGTCGAATTTCGGCAAATCGCCCTGCTCGACGTAGGCGAGGACAAACGCGAACGTCTCCTCCGCGCCGGGCTTGAGCGTGAGATTGATCTGGTGCGCGCCGACGGGATTCCAGCCGTAGGCGTGGCTGTTCGAGCACTTGCCGGCGGTAACGGCACGCGGGTCGTGGAGACCGTTGTGGACGCCGACGAACGCGTCGCGCGAGGTGTCGAAGCCGTCGATTCTGCGCGTGCAGCCGAAGAGCGTGTAGTGGTCCCGGCGCTCGCGGTATTCGGTCTTGTGATAGATCGCGC
>Ga0265314_10005315_pt1 | contig 11652 bp, 7 predicted proteins | sample 4126metaG_FD_203106 | JGI IMG/M metagenome (GOLD analysis project Ga0265314, IMG submission 203106) | Rhizosphere microbial communities from Carex aquatilis grown in University of Washington, Seatle, WA, United States - 4-1-26 metaG | ecosystem: Host-associated > Plants > Roots > Rhizosphere >... | reverse complement strand
AGCAGAGCGAGTCGAGCGGGCACTCGGCGCAGCGCGGCTTGCGGGCTACGCACAACGCCCGTCCATGATAGATCAGCTGCAATCCGAAGTCTCTCCAGCGCTCGAGCGGGACGATCTTCATGAGGTCCTGCTCGATCTTCACCGGGTCGGTGTTTTTGGTGAGGTCGAGGCGCTGAGAGAGCCGCTGGACATGCGTGTCCACCACGATGCCGCTCGCTATGCCGAAAAAGCCGCCGAGCACCACGTTCGCCGTCTTACGCGCCGCGCCGGGGACGGCGAGCAGTTCCTCCATCGTATTCGGCACCTTGCCGCCGTAATCCGCCAGGATCTTTTTCGCCGCGCCGATGACCGAGCGGGCCTTGTTGTTGAAGAAACCGGTGCGGCGCAGATCTTGCGCCATCTCCGCCTGGTTCGCGTGGGCGAAATCCGTCATCGTGGGGTACTTCGCGAACATGCCGGGCGTAACCTCATTCACCACCTTATCCGTGCACTGCGCGGAGAGGATGGTGGCCACCAGCAGTTCCCACGCGTTCCGGTGGACCAACGGAATGGCGGGCTTCGGATAGGTCTTGTCGAGGATCTGGAGGATCTTCGCGATCCGCTCCTTCCGTTCAGCAGCCGTTCGCGGACGCTTCACGCCGTTTTTCACGCCGCCCCCTAGCGCCCCGTGATCTCGGCGCGCAGGAACTGCCAGTCGGGCAGTTCGTAAACGCGCAGGTTGGTCTCGAGCGGCACCTTGACGTCTTTCGACTCGTACGCGTTGAGCGGAGTGGTGAACTCGAACGTGCCCACCGTGTGCATGTCGGTGCCTGCGATCGCCTTCAGGTCGCCTTTCAAGGTGAGCGTACCCAGATCGGCTCCGGAGTGGTTAACCACCACGAACTCGACGAAGGGCTTCTGCTTATCGTCCTCGGTCAGCCGGAATCCGATCAGCTCCAGGTCCTTCAGCTCGGGGTTCGACTGAGTGGTGGGTACCGTTTCCGCCGCCGCGATTTGCGCGGCCGGGCTCGGAGCCGCCACCGGAGGTGCCTGGCGCGACTGCCTCCAGACGATGACGCCCAGCAGGATCACGATGAACACCAATCCGAACATCACGCTCAGGAGCCATCCTGGAACGGCCACCCGACTCGATGGCGCCGCCGGCGCCGCCGTGGGAGGCGGTACGACCAGCGAGGGCATGACGTCAGGCGGCGGGGGTGGCGGCGGAGGGACGACCAAGCGCCGGGCGACAGCGGGTGGCGGAATCGGCGGCGGTGCGGTTTCCCCCGCGGGCGCCGGAACCGGGGGCGGTGGTGCGGCCGTCGCGGGCGCCTCCTTCCCTAAAGGAGCACAGTTGGGGCACTCGGAGTAGGAAGGGGGCACCTCGTGCCCGCATTTCGGACAGATCCATGAGAACATGTCGCTTGCCTCTAGCGTACCGCAGCGTCCGGCCGCCCGCCGTAGCATGGTTCTATGGATTTCTTCCGGCGCGCGACCGCCAAACCCCGCCGGCTGGCGGTGCTTCCCGGCACCTTCAACCCGCCGACTCGGGCACATTTGGCTCTGGCCCGCGCCGCGCTCGCCTCCGTAGATGAGGTCTTATTCGTGCTTCCACGGGCGTTCCCGCACAAGGCCTACACTGGCGCCTCGTTCGAGGATCGCGTGCGCATGCTCGCGGCAGCAGCCGAGGACGAGCCGCGCTTCTCGATCGCATCCTCTGACGGGGGCCTGTTCATCGAGATCGCCCGCCAGTGCCGCCAGGCCTATGGGCTGGACGTTGAGGTTCTGATCCTGTGCGGCCGCGACGCCGCCGAGCGCGCCGCCAATTGGGACTACGGGCGCTCCGGCGCATTCCGCGACCAGCTACGCGAGTACGGCTTGCTGGTGGCGCCGCGCGGAGGCTACTATGAACCCCCGGCCGAATTCAGCGATCGCATTCAGGCGCTCGCCGCCGTCGAAGGCTGTGACGAAGTCTCGGCGACCGGCGTTCGCGAGCGCATCCGCCGCGGCGAGCCGTGGGAACACCTGGTGCCGCAGCCGATCGTGGAAATGGTGCGCAAGATCTATCGAGAAGGAAAGGAAGAGTGTGGCCACGAATGAACACGCATAAACACGAATAAGGCACGCCCCGCTTCTTACTTCCTCATTCGCGGCCAAATGCTCTTGGCCTGCCGGCCTGTCCTACTCCTGCAGGCCCGCGTCCAAAAACGCACGCAGGCGGTGGCTGCGGCTGGGGTGGCGCAGTTTGCGCAGCGCCTTGGCTTCGATCTGGCGGATGCGCTCGCGCGTGACCGCGAAGTGCTGGCCCACCTCTTCCAGCGTGTGCTCGCTCCCGTCCATCAGCCCGAACCGCATCTTGATGATCTTCTCTTCGCGCGGGCTGAGGGTCTTCAAAACTTCGGCCGTCTGCTCCCGCAGGTTGAGGTTGATCACGGCTTCGGACGGTGAGACCACGCGCCGGTCCACGATGAAATCGCCCAGGTGCGATTCTTCTTCTTCGCCCACCGGCGTCTCGAGCGATATCGGCTCTTGCGCGATGCGCAGGACTTTCCGGATCTTGGGCACCGGCAGTTCCATCCGGCGCGCCAGTTCCTCGGTGCTCGGCTCGCGGCCCAGTTCCTGCTGTAGGCGGCGCTGCGTGCGCACCAGCTTGTTGATGGTCTCGATCATGTGGACCGGGATGCGGATCGTGCGCGCCTGGTCCGCGATCGCGCGTGTGATCGCCTGCCGCACCCACCAGGTGGCGTACGTCGAAAACTTATATCCCCGGCGATAGTTGAACTTGTCCACCGCCTTCATCAGGCCGATGTTGCCCTCCTGGATCAGGTCCAGGAATTGCAGCCCGCGGTTGGTGTAGCGCTTGGCGATCGAGACCACGAGGCGCAGGTTGGCTTCGATAAGCTGCTTCTTGGCGCACTCGGCCTCGACCTCGCCGCGCTCGATGATCTGCAGCGTCCGCCGCAGCTCGGTCGCGCTGGCGCCGCACTCTTCTTCCCACTCCTGCAGCCGCAGGTTACATTGGCGCAGTTCCTTGCGCAGCTCCCGGAGGGCCTGGCCCGCCGAGCCGGCTTCCTCGAAGCGCCGCTGGATTTTGGCAATGTCGCGCTCGACCGGCTTCAGTTCTTCCACCGCCCGCCGCACGCAATCCGCCAGCCGCCGCTCCACCAGCCCGCTGAAGGGAATCGAGCGGATAATCTGCGAGATCTTGACCGTCGTCCGCGCCAGGCAGTTTCGCAGAGCACGGTGCTGCTTCGGCTTCGTCGTGCGCGGAATTGCCAGCAGTTTCTGCCTGAATTGCTGGGCTTTGCGGTAATGCCGTTCGATTCCGTCGATGGCCTGCAGCAACTCCTGCCGCTGCGTCTCGAACGAATCCTCGTTGGCAACAAGCTCCGGCAGAATCAGAACGTCGCGCACCGGAACCACGCCGCGCCGCACGTCATCGCCGAGCGTGAGAACCTCGCGGGTGATCAGCGGAGAGCGGGACGTCGATTTGCGGACCGCGCGCTGGCCGCGCTCGATGCGCTTGGCAAGCTCGATCTCGCCCTCGCGCGTCAGCAGCGGCACGGTACCCATTTCGCGCAGGTACATGCGCACCGGATCGTTGGTTTTGTCGCCGAACTCCTGGGTTAGATCGACCTCCAGCAGTTCTTCGGCTTCCTCGGGTTTTCCGATTTTCGGCTCTTCGAGGATCTCGACGCCCGAGCCGTCGAGGGTGACCAGAATGTCGTCCAGTTCTGGACCCGGAGCGATGTCGTCGGGAAGAAGTTCGCTGACTTCGTCGTAGAGGACGTAGCCCTTCTCCTTGCCGGCGTCCATCAACTGCTTGAGACGGTCGTACTTGTCGTCGATCGCCACCGTCAACCCCACCCACGAATAACTAGGAGACTAGATTCCAGTTATTCTACAATACCCCCGAGCGATTGGCTCAGGCCCGCTCCAGCCTCCCAAGTTCCTCCGCACACCGTAGAGCCTCCTCCAGCATACCAGCACGCTCCGCTTCCTTGATACGGGCCTTCAGCGCCGTACGCCGGGCCTCCAGCCCCGAGCGCTCGAGCTCGCGCAGGCAGGCTTCGGCATCGGTACCCGTCGATTGATCCTCATCTCCCTTATCGGCGAAAAGCAGGGTCGCAAACAAATCCTGGTCCGCCTCCCCCAGCCGCGCCTGGATGTCGGCCACCCGAAATGGCGCGCCGCTCTCCTCCATCGCGATCAGCGCCTGGAAGATCCGAACCGTGCGGAACTGCTCGAGCTGCGGAGCCCGCTTGAGCCGCGGGAGAATCGAGCGCCGGACGTCCTCGCTCCCCAGCACCGCGTTGAGCAGGATCCGCTCCACGGGCTTCACTTCCACCACGGCGGCAGGCAGCGTTTTTTCCCGCCGCTCGGCCGCGGCCTTGCGGAAGTGCTCCAGCACCAGCCCGGTCTCGATGCCGAGGTAGTTGGCCAAATCGTTGGCCACCGTGGCGCGCTCCAGTTTGTCGGCGATGCGCTGCACGGCGGGCAGCAGGAACTTCAGCCCGGCCACGCGGCCTTCCGACGTCCGCATATCGAACTTGCCGCGCGCGCGGTCGGCCAGCCAGTAGAAGTAGCCGGGAGCCTTCTCGGCATGGGTCCGATACGCCTCGGCTCCGTTGGCTTTGACGTACTCGTCGGGATCGAGGCCGCCCTCGAGCTCGAGCACGCGCACCTGCATGCCCTCGTCCACCAGAATCTCGATGGAGCGCTCGGCCGCCTTCATTCCGGCTTCGTCCGGATCGAAGTTCACCACGATGCGCTCCGAATGCCGCTTGATGGCGCGCACCTGCTGCACCACCAGCGCCGTGCCGCAGGAAGCCACCACCTCGTGCACCCCGGCCGCCCACACCCCGATCACGTCCATGTAGCCTTCGACCAGCACCGCCCGCGATGCCGAGCGGATGGCCGTTTTGGCACGATGCAGGTTATACAGCACCCGGCCCTTGTGATAGATGGGGCTCTCCGACGAATTCAGGTACTTCGGCTCCTCGCCCGCCGCCAGCGCGCGCCCGCCGAAACCGATGATGGCGCCGGACTCGTTGTGGATGGGGAACATCAGCCGCCCGCGGAAACGGTCGAAGTACCCGCCGCCCTCCTGGCGCCGCAGCACCAGCCCGCACTGCTCCTTCTGGTCCTCGCTGAAGCCTTCCTTGTCGAACGCGCGGACCAGCGCCTGCCCGCCGCGGTCCGAGTAGCCCAACCCGAATTCTTCGACCAGCGGCGCCGCGATCCCCCGCTTCGCCAGATAGGCGCGAGCCTCCGCCCCGGCGCCCGACGCCAGCGCGCTGCGGTAAATCTGCTGCGCGATCTCGTGCATGCGGTAGATCGCCCCGCGCAGCTTGGTTTCCGGGTCGCTGTATTCGGCCCGCTTGGGCATGGGGATGCCGTAACGCCCAGCGAGAGCCTTCATGGCCTCGTAAAAGGTGAGCGCCTCGATTTCCATCACGAACTTGATGGCATCCCCGCTGGCCCCGCACCCGAAGCACTTGTAGAACTGATGCACGGCGTGCACGCCGAACGACGGAGTCTTCTCGGTGTGGAACGGGCACAGCCCCACCCAGCGCGTCCCGGCCTTCCGCAGCCGCACGTACTGCCCCACCACATCGACGATGTCGATGGCCGATTTCAGTTGCTCAACGAAATCCGTGCTCATCCGACCTCAGCCTTACGTTCCGTTTCGTGGCGCAGGCACTCCTGCCTGCCGCCTCGACACTCATGTCGAGGCCGCTTTCCCGTCGAGACGAGTCTCGACGCTGCAGACTAAGAGTCCGCGCCACGGTTCCGTGTCCAATCATCTAACGCTTTGTCCGACTTTCCGCTGTCGGGCACTCGAACTTCACCAGCCCGTTCCGGTAATCCAGGGTAATCGAGAACAGCTTCAGAATGGGGAACCCCAGGAACCCCGCCACTTCCATCCCCAGATCGTCGTCATGCCGCTTCAGGTTGATCGACAGCGTGTCCTGGCAGTGCACGCTGAACCCGCCGAACTTGAACTTGAGGTCGTCGGCCGCGTCCACGTCGTCAATCCTGCCCGAAATTCCGCCGAGCGGTATGCTGGCGGCCGAGCGCATCTTGGCCAGTTCGGTCGCGAACTCCTTCCCGATTAGCGTCTGGCTGCAACCTGTATCGATGACAAACATGGCGGGCTCCGATCCGCTGACCGTGGTGGGCACCATCAGCATGTGGCCCATCCGGTAGATCCGCTCCATTTCAGGATCACTCTGAAAGCCGCGGTCGGACGGACGGCCGTCGGCCGCTCCCGGAAAGGGCTCGAGGCGCATCACGCCGTTCGGAAGGTCGAGCGTCACCAGGAACGGCTCGAAGATGTCCGTGCCCATCAGGCCCTGCTCGTTCCCCAGGACCGGCCTCTCGCTGACGGTCACCACGGCGTCGCGAAACTCGACTGTCCCCACGCGAACCCGGTCCGCCAGCCCTACCCAGCCACGCCCGGCGCCCTGATCGCCCAGGCCGCCCACGGTGGTAGAGGCCAGCCGCTTGACGTGAAGACGCGCCGCCAGGTTGGCGTTGATGATAATGCCGGTGGCGCCGGTATCGAGCAGCAGCCTGGCCGCTTCGCCCCCATTGATGCTGACCGGGACGCGGTACGCGTGCATCTCGCGTTCTCGAAACACGGGCTCCAGGCGGATCTGGCTGCGCCCGTAGCTCGATACCAGCCCGAACGGCTTGCGGTCGCCCAGCACCCGCTGGATCTCGATCTGCGCGCGGGCCCACTGGATACCGCGCGCGTCTTCGTTCTTCTCCATCCCGAGGTAGGTCTCGAGCGCGGCCGACGCGTTCGCGCCGTCGAGCGTCATGGCCCAGCGCAGCACGAGCGGCGCGGCGGCCGGCGCCAGCTCGTGGGCTCTTCGAAAACAATCCTGCGCGGTCTTTCGATTGAACGTGTACTCGGAAACCTGGCCCAGCCGGAACCAGGCGCGCGGATCGCGCGGCTGCAGGAGGGTCACATCGCGAAACTGCCGCTCGGCCTCCTCGACCTTCCCGCGGCGAAAGGCGATCTCGCCGAGGATGACTTTGAACGGCGCTTTCGAGTCGCAGTTCGCCGCGATCGCCTCCGCCCCGGCCAGGTCGTGACGCATCAGCAGCGAGTCCGCCCGCTGGGCCTGCTCCAGACCGCACTGCGCCCATGCCACGGCAACGGCCGCAACAAACAGGATCGGACCGCGCCCAATCATAAGCTGAGAGCGTACCAGATTCCTCCAGCCTCCTGCGCCCTCGTTTGTGCCATCCTGGTCCTGAAATCCGAGGAGACCCATGACTCTACGATGTGGCATTACGTTGGCATCGGCCCTGTGTGCGCTCACCCTGGCTCCTGCTGCGACACCCCAAGCCGCTCCCGCTGCGACAACCCAGCCGCCGGCCCTGCTACTCGGGACCGCCTGGTATCCCGAGCAATGGCCCGAATCCCGCTGGGACGAGGACCTCCAACTGATGCATGGCGCCGGAATCCACGTGGTGCGCGTGGGCGAGTTCGCCTGGAGCCGCATGGAGCCCGAAGAGGGCCACTTCGACCTGGATTGGCTCGACCGCGCCGTCTCCGCCGCAGCCAAACGCGGCATCTTCGTCGTTCTCGGAACCCCCACCGCCGCTCCTCCAGCCTGGCTCACGCAGAGATATCCCGACACGCTCAGGACCGAGATGGACGGCCGGAAGGCCACTCATGGCGCCCGCGCGCAGGCCTCGCCCTTCAGCCCACGCTACCGCCAGTTCTGCCGCCGCATCGCCGAGGAGATGGCCAAGAGGTTCGGCCACAACCCCAGCGTCCTCGGCTGGCAGATCGACAACGAGTACGGCGAGCTCTCCTGGGACGATGTGGCGCGCCAGCAGTTCCAGGACTGGCTGCGCACGAAGTTCAAGACCCTCGATAACCTCAACAGCCACTGGACCACCGAATACTGGAGCCAGACCTATACCGACTGGAGCCAGATCCCGCCCGGCACCCCGGGCATGAATCCCGGCCTGTTCCTCGAGTTCAAGCACTTCATCAGCGACACGTACCGGGACTACCAGCACGTCCAGGTCGAAGCCATCCGCGCCAACAGCGATCCCCGCCAGTTCGTCACCAGCAATTTCATGGGCTGGTACGACTCTTTCGATCACTACGAGCTGAACGCGGAGCTGGACCTGGCATCCTGGGACGACTACATCGGCCGCGGCCACCTCGATCCGTTTCGCAACGGCATCGTGCACGATCTCACCCGCGGCTTCAAGCGCAAGAACTTCTGGGTGATGGAAACCCAGCCGGGCTTCGTGAACTGGTCACCCGTCAACAATGCGCTCGACCGCGGCGAGGTGCGGGCGATGGCCTGGCACGCCATCGGCCACGGCGCCGAGACGGTCAGCTATTGGCAATGGCGCAGCGCGCTGAGCGGCCAGGAACAGTATCACGGCGTGCTGGTAGGCGCCGACGGCACGCCCGTTCCGCTGTACGAGGAGGTGGCGCAAATTGGCAAGGAATTCGAAAAGGCCGGCCCCGCGCTAGCTGGCACCAGCCCGCAGTCCGAGATCGCCATCCTGCATTCCTACGACAGCCGCTGGGCCATCGATTTCCAGCGTCATCAGCAGGACTTCGATCCCGTGGCGCTGCTCTCCAGCTACTACCGCCCGCTGCGGCAACTGGCCCAGCAGATGGATGTCGTCAGTCCCGATGCTCCGCTGGCGAGCTATCGCCTGGTGGTGGCGCCGGGGCTGAATGTCCTGCCGGATAGCGTCGCCCGGCGGCTGATTGAATACGTCCAGCAGGGCGGCCACCTGGTGCTGGGACCGCGCTCCGGCATGAAGGACCAGTACAACGCGCTCCAGACGGCGAGGCAGCCGGGCCCGCTGGTGCCGCTCCTGGGCAGCCGAGTGGAGCAGTGGTACGCGCTCGACCAGAGCGTTCCGCTCACGGGTGCCTGGGGATCGGGCAACGCCACCATTTGGGCCGAGCAACTGAAACCCGGCGCGGAGGAGGTCGAGACGGTCCTCACCTACGGCCCGAGCAACGGCTGGTTGGATGGACAGCCGGCCGCGGTCACCCGCAAAGTCGGCAAGGGCCGCATCACCTACATCGCGGCCTGGCTGGATGACGACCTCATGCGCGCCGCGGCCCAGTGGATGCTGCGCACGAGCGGCGTGGAGCCGGCCTTCGGCCCGGTGCCCGATGGCGTCGAAGTCTGCCGCCGTACCGCACCCGGCAAGCTCATATACATCGTGATCAACCACACCCGCGAGCCACGGCACGTCGCGCTTCCACAGCCCATGCAGCCCCTGCTCAATGCTGGACCCGCGGTCCAAGCCCTCGATCTCACTCCCCGCGGCGTCGAGGTGCTCGAGGCGAAGCCGTAGGGCGCGGCGTATCCCCCCTTGGGGGAGAGGAAGGCCGAGTACCGCCCTAGTACGATAGACCGTGGGTACCGTCAGGCTCGCCGCGACGCCTCGATCTCCGGCCCTGTGGACCTTGCTCAATACCAGTTCGCCAGCAGGCGGGCAGGAACCCTGGAGAGTCAGCAATCGAACGCACCTCACGGCGCCACCGATACCGGCCTACCGCTCAGAAACGAGGACACTTCCGACTCCCGGCCCACGCACCGTGGAGTGGTCGTCCAGGCGACGTGCCGTCTTCGTGACTGCGGGCGCCGCCTGGGTCGCCGTGCGTTTGGGAGTACCAAAAAACGAAAGTACTAAGTGGCCGGCGGGTCCCTAGCCGCAAGACGTCATGCAGGGACTGACAGGTCCCAAACGAGGGGTCAGTACCCTCCCCGCGCGCGTCGGAACCCCGCGAAGGAGGGCTGCAGCCGCCTCCAAGTTTGGGTCCAATTACACGCAAACGTCTGATTAAATTGAACCTTTACGACATGACTCGAGGACTTATAATTCGATCAGGTTTAAGTCTAACCAGGGAAAATATGGCACATCAATCCACAGTGGGGGAAAGCCTAGAACCGGGCGCCCCACGGCACGCACCTTCTTGGAAGCGCTGGACCTTGGCGATACCCGTCGCGATTTTCGCACTATTGGGAGCCGGCGCGTTCTGGCATTTCTTTCCTGCGTTGACTGGGGGAACCGCCAGCGCCGCTTCTGTGCGCGCGGACTTTTCCCTCGAACTCGAGCGCGCCGGGACCGACTATCGCGTCACCTGGGACGGCCATTCGCCTGTCGTCCAGGCGGCGAAGCGCGGCGTCTTGCTCATCAAAGATGGGGGTTTCGAAAAGGAGCTGGAGTTGGACCGCGAACAACTCGCCACCGCAGGAGTGGTGTATGCGCCGTCAAGCACGGACGTCTCGTTCCGTCTGGAGCTGTTCGGTGCTCCTGAGCCGGCGGTAGCCAGCGTTCGTTTGCTGGCTGGCACGAAGCCCGAGGTGGCCGCCGAAGCGCCGGCCCCCGTGACCGTTCTGCCGGTAGAGCAAGCCCCGCCAGTGGTGCTGGAAGCGCCTCCTGCCGAAGTGCCCGCGGAATCTGCCGGTCTGCCCGCCGCCTCCGAGGTCCCGGCCACATTGGCCGCCGCCCCGAGGCCCGAAGACATTCCGGCGCCGCCCGCCCGATAAAGTAGGGGCCCGCAAAACCGCGGCCAGTACGCTCAAGCCCTCCCTGGACAGAGCGTATTGTCCGCGGTCTTATTCTCAGCCCAGGTTTACCAGCGAGTCCTTGCTTTCGAGCCCGAACCCTTCGAGCTGTTTCTCGAACGGCACGGAGTACTTACGCTCGATCTTCTCGCGATACGTGGGCCCCGAGTTGTAGGCGCAGAACGGATAGATCAGGCCATTGGGCGCGGCATAGTGGATCACGCAGCGCTTCACCCGCTCGATGTCGTAGTTGTAGGCATCCATGAAGTGCATGCCCGCCACCATCAGCGTCTTGTAGGTGTAGCCCAGTTCCTCGCCCTTGCCGCGGCCGTACTCTTTGTCGGTCAGGCCTTGCAGCGTCTCGACGAACTTGGTGAAGGTCAGACCCTCGGGCGCCCGATCCTCGTGGAAGTGCCGGCGGATCGCCTGCCAGGTCTTCAGCTTGGACCAGAACTTGAAGGTCTGCCGGCCAGTCTTGCGGGCCAGCATGTCCAGGTCCTGCATGAAGCCGCCGATGTCGACGAACCGCGTCACCGGCGTGGCCTTCTTGTTCTTGTCCACGAACATGTAGGTGCCGATGGAGCAATGTGGATTCGGGCTCAGCGTGGGGATCTGCTCGCCGCGCAGCGCGCCCACGAAGCGCGAGAAGGGCGCCACGCAGGACAGCGGGAACCAGTCCTCGTAGATATCGCAGATGCCGGTCTGTTCCTGTACGCACCGCCCCACGTCGGCCATGGTGAAGCGCTTCTCTTCGAGTTCGTGCTTCGAGATGCGGCCCGTGAACGCCACCGGCTGGAAGCTGATCGCGCTGACCACGTCGATGTTCTCGAGCGCGAGGCGCACGATGTCGCCGATCTGGTTGTCGTTCAACCCCTTAACGATGGTGGGCACGAAGCAGATCTTCATCCCCGCCTTGCGCACGTTCTCGATCGCCTGCATCTTCTTTTCGAGCAGCGATTCGCCGCGCACGCGCTTGTAGGTGTCCTCGCAAACGCCGTCGAACTGCAGGTACAGCGTGTGCAGCCCGGCCTCCTTCGCCTGCATGGCGAACTCGAGGTCGGTAAACATGATCCCGTTGGTGGCCGCTTGCAGGTGCGAG
>Ga0265314_10005311_pt1 | contig 11655 bp, 10 predicted proteins | sample 4126metaG_FD_203106 | JGI IMG/M metagenome (GOLD analysis project Ga0265314, IMG submission 203106) | Rhizosphere microbial communities from Carex aquatilis grown in University of Washington, Seatle, WA, United States - 4-1-26 metaG | ecosystem: Host-associated > Plants > Roots > Rhizosphere >... | reverse complement strand
CACCACGAACAACAAGAACAATCCGGATCCCGATCAGTGGGTCGGCTGGGGCGATCGCACCGTGGATGAAATGGCGCACGCCTGGGTCAACGTCACCTACATCAGCGAAGAAGATTATCAGGCGTACCTGTCTAAGAAGTAAGCGTCATCGGCATTTGTACGAGCGCACAGCGCCGGGTGCGCACAGTGGAGCACAACAGGCTCGCGCCCGGCTGCGTTGTGCGCGATCCTAACGGGAAGCGTCGTACACGATCCTGCCACCGACCACGGTCATCACCGGCTTAATGTCCTTGATCTGGTCCGCCGGAATCGTCAGGTAGTCGCGATCGAGCACCACCAGGTCCGCCAGTTTGCCCGCTTGGATCGACCCCAGGTTGTTCTCCTGAAAAACGAAGAACGCGTTCTTGCGCGTGTGCGCGATCAGCGCATCCTCGCGGCTGATGGTCTGCCGGATCACCTTCGTGCCACCCGCCATCTTTCCCGTGACGGCGAAAGACAGCGTCGTAAACGGCAGCGTCTGATTGGCTGCCGTCCCGTCGGTCCCCAGTCCCCACATGATGCCGCTGTTTTGAATCGTTGCCAGCGGCGGCATATCGTACGCGCCGTCACCGAAGCCTTTATACAATGTGTCGCCTTCATGCATGATCCCGCCATTGATCACCGCCCACGGATGCACCGCCGCGTACATTCCCAGCTTCTTCATCCGCTCTAGCTGCGACGCATTGATCTGGTTCACGTGCGCCAGCGCCCAGCGCAGGTTCTTGATCGGATGCTCTTTATTGATCGCTTCGATCTGATCCAGAAACGCGTCGATCGTGCCGCTCAGCTCCGCATGCACGTGCAGTGGCAGTCCCGCCTGTGCGATCGCCATCGCGATCTTCCGCCACGCTTCAAGCTGATCGGGCGCCGGATCCGATTTCGTAGCGAACATCGCGTCATGCAGCGGAGAGTAGACGCTCTCCCCGAAGTACACATTGTCGATATAGCTGTCGCCTTGAAACAGTTTCATCCCCGCGAGCTGCTGGATGGCCCGATTCACGCCATCAGGATTCGCCGCCGCCGCGCCGCCCATGCAAAACACCCGCACATTGAGATGCCCTTCGGCCTTCCACTTCTCGAAAATCGCGAGAGGATCCGCGTCGCAGCCCGGCACGCCGACCGACGTTAGCCCCGCGCGATTCATATCGCGAACCATGGCCAGCGCACTTGCCTCCAGCTGCTCCGGCGCGACTCTCGGCATCTTGCTGGCTACCACACGCGTACCCGCGATGTCCCCCCGAACAATGCCCGTGGGCTTGCCCGCCGCGTCGCGCACTATCGACCCTTTCACGAATTCCGCCGGATCCGGCGCACCTGCCTCGATCTTCAGCATCGCCAACGCCTTGCTATTCAGGAACACCTGATAGTAGGATTCCTGCAGCGCCACAGGATTATTCGGGGCGATCTGATCCAGCTCCTCGCGAGTGAACGGCCTCGGATCGTCCGCGAACTGCTGATGCGCCCACCCGCCGATGTTGTAGATCCAGTCTCCCGGCGCCGCCGCCTTCACCCGCTCGCGCAGCATCTCCACCGCCTGCTTGCGCGAATCCACACCATCCCACCGGACTTCTTTCGTCCACGTCGCCGCCGCGCGCAGCAGATGCATGTGATTGTCGATCAGCCCGGGGATCACCGCCTTCCCTTTCAGATCGAACCTGCGCGTGCTCGCACCGGCAAGTTGGGAAATCTCTTGATTTGTCCCGACGGCCACGATGCGATCGCCCCGAATCGCCACCGCTTGCGCGATCGAAAAACGTTCGTCGACAGTAATGATTTTCCCGTTTGTGAGGACGAGATCAGATTGCGCACACAATGCACTCGCGGCAAGGACTAACAGTCCTGCTGAGCGCATCTACTTCCCCACCGGCATGTGCGAAAGATCCTTCTCGTTCTCATTGCAGATGAATTCCAGAATGTCCGTATCCAGCTGCAGGAACATCTTTTGCGTCGTCGTGGTCCACGGCTTGCTGTACGTCTTCGAATCGTCGATCGTCGCCACCACTTCCAGCGTTCCGAAATTCGCCCGCCGGAATCGCTCCGTCACATGCAGCGCGTCGGTTGCCGGACGGCTCTTCTGCGTATCCAGCCAGGCTTTTCCATTCAATCCCGTCGTCTCGATCACCAGCGTGTCGCCCTCCCACCGGCCAGTCGAGTATCCCAGCCACGTCGGATTCACGTCCTTCGCAAGTTTCCGCCCATCCAGAAATATCTGCCGGAACAGGTTCATCTGCTCATACAGAATCACCACCAGCCCAGGCGTCTGGATAATCTTGAACGGGAACAAGCCGTTCGTGTTGATGCGCGGAACGCCGTGCGGCAGGCAACGCGATAGCGGATCGTCGCCGTGCTCGTTATCGATGCGCTTCTGCTGCAGTTCTTTGGCCCACGGCAGCATCACCACGTCTTCCGGCTTCAGCCCCGCGGCCAGGTCGAAGAAATACGTCTGGCCGTCCGCCATCCACACTCCCGATAGATCCGGTTTGCCGTCCGCCGCTCGCGGCGCAGGCGCCGAAAGATTCGGTTTGCCATCGCGCCCGCGCGGGATCCCAGCCGTCGGATAATTCAGCCATTGTGCGGACAAATGTCCCGACACCGCGGTCGCTAGCAACACTGCAGGCCATATATTCATCGTCATCATTGTATAGAATACCCACATGAAGAACACGTCTCTCTTCCTCGCCGGCATCGTTCTTGCCTCCACCGCCCTCGCCCAAAACCCGAAAACCATCGTCGAAACCGCCTGCACCGCCTGCCACGCGCTCAACCTCATCACCAGCGCCGGGCACACGCCTGCCGATTGGAAGCTTGTCGTCGAACGTATGGTCGCCGCCGGCGCCGACGTTCCCAAGAACCAGGTCGCAGCGGTCACCGACTACCTCGCCAAAAGTTTCCCTGAAGGGAACGTTCCGAAGGCGGTCATCATTCCTGGAAATGGGCCCGGCGCCGTGAAAGTCAGCTTCAAGGAATGGACCGTGCCCACCATCGGCTCGCGCCCGCACGATCCCCTTGCCACTCGCGACGGCTATCTTTGGTACACCGGCCAGTACGCCAACGTGCTCGGCCGCGTCGATACCAAGACCGGCAAGATGCAGGAATTCCGGCCGCCCACTCCCGGTTCCGGCCCGCACGGATTGGTCGAAGACAATGACGGCAACATCTGGTTCACCGCGAATTCCAAAGGCTACATCGGCAAGCTCGATCCCAAGACCGAGAAGTTCACCGAGTACAAGCTTCCTGCCGACGCGAAGGATCCCCACACGCCCCTCTTCGACCAGAAAGGCATTCTCTGGTTCACCGTGCAGAACTCGCAGAAGGTCGGCCGGCTCAATCCCGCCACTGGCGAGATCAAAGTGGTCGACGTGCCCACCAAGCCCTCGAATCCCTACGGCATGGTCGTCGATTCCAAGGGCACTCCTTATTACTGTGAGTTCACGGCTCCCAAAATCGCCGCGATCGATCCCGCCACCATGAAGATCAAGGAGTGGACTCTGCCCAATCCCGACGCCCGCCCGCGCCGCATCGCCATCACCTCCGACGACCTGATCTACTATGCCGATTACGCTCGCGGTTATCTCGGCCGTCTCGATCCCAAGACCGGCGCGATGAAGGAATGGCCGTCGCCCAGCGGTCGCGATTCGCAGCCCTACGGCATCACGGTGGTCAATGGAGACATCTGGTACAGCGAATCGAACGTCAAGCCGAACACGCTAGTGCGCTTCGATCCCAAGACCGAAAAATTCCAGACCTGGGCCATCCCCGCCGGCGGAGGCGTGGTGCGCAACATGATGACCACCCGCGACGGCAACAACATCGTGATGGCCGAAAGCGCCCTCAACATCGTCGCCCTGGTCACAATCTCTAAGTAATTCAGCGGGAGGGCTCGGCTGGGTCCTGCGAGCTGAAAAGCCGGGACTGCCTACCCGATCCCGAGCACAGCTCAACGCGAGTAGTGCGCGACCATCCGTTGCGAGCGGATCGGGTAGGCTGTCCCAGCGCTTTTCAGCGGGTGGTCGTCCCGTTCAAGGTCACAATTTGTGACCTTGAAGCCAGCAGCTTCGTCCCCTCCGAGGGCGGACCGCAAAACAAACTCGACCCCTGTTCGGCGCGGTGCATTGGTGAGCGGCCATTCCGCAGTTAGACCTTTTGAAATCACTGAAAATATATACAGAGGCACGTAATGTCGCACAGGAAAGCGAAGAAGCAGCGCAAGGCGGCCCGCCAATACTCCACTATAGAGGAACACAAACGATTGGGCCAAACCCTCACGCCACCCATTCTCACGATCCCTAATGTGGCGCCGCGCTCATGGGTGGACGACAGATTGCCCGAAATGCTTTGGGCCGCGCTGGTCGTAAGTCATCTCGATCGGGAGGCCGCTTTAGACGTGTTTCGAGCCGTGGCAAAATACGTCGCAAGTGAGGCAAACCGTGGGCAACTGAAACTATCATCCATTACGCACTCCGCATTAGCTGAATACTCCCCCGAAACCCAGGATAAAGTGATTGGTATCATCACGCGAGACTTGCCTCAGCGCGAGGCCCTTCGTTCTCTTCTGATTTTCGAAGATCTGCCGGCTAGGGAAGCTTGGATCAGAGCTTTCGGTGCGCCACTTGGAGCAATAGATTCGACCCCCGTTGCGATAGCAGTGGCAAAAACCCTAGATCATCAATCCCAAGAGTCTACAGATTGTCGATGGGCGAAAGTGTTGGTCATGCTGGCGGCTGGACGGCTTCACTTGCCGTCAGAGGAGCTGGTCCGCGAGATTGCCGAATACCCCGATTTTGGAGACCAACGGAAGGTGCGCCCAAGTATTCGTGCAAGCGAACTAGCGTTCGGCAGTATGAACGCTGATGTTACTGACGCGCCGCCTTGGGCGGCTCAATTTTGGGCAAAATGTCTTGTCGCAACCCCATGCCAGCTGCCGTCTAATACTTTCGACGGCGAATCACCTTCAGTAATCGGGACAACATCGCAGAGAGTGAAGGAGGTTTATGGAGATGTAATTAAGCATGCTGCACTTTGCCTGGCTACGTCCGCAGTCGATCCAAAACATGACGCCGTATTCGGCATCGTTCTGTACGCCCTGAGCGTCCTGAAAGAAGTAATGAGACCCGGGCTGGGAAATTCCATCATTGCGCGGATGGCTCTACGATCTGTTCTGGAGAGTTATGTCACGCTAGCGTACTTGATCAAGCGACAGGACGAGAAACTCTGGCAGTCGTATCGCGTTTACGGCGCAGGGCAAGCTAAGTTGTCATTCTTGAAGTTGACGCAGAACGAAGAATTACCCAACTATGTCTCAGTTCAAACACTGGAGCTCCTTGCGAACGAGGACCGGTGGCAAGAATTTGTGAAAATTGATCTGGGCCACTGGGACAGGAGCAATTTGCGACAGATGAGCGAAGTTGCTGGAGTGAAACCTGATTACGATGCCTTCTACTCATGGCCATCAGCCTATTCTCACGGTCAGTGGGGGGCTGTGCGTGACGCCGTGTTTGCAACGTGCCTGAATCCACTCCATCGTCTACATCGCATTCCACGCAGCAGCGCGCGGATGCTCGACGATGTTGTTCCGGACGTGTGCGTACTGGTGGACAAGATGCTCGATCTCGTTGACTCGGCTTACCCCTCCTTGACGATCCGGGTAAGAGTGGCTTAACGGTGCACCAACGACGCCAAATACAGCAGTGCTGCAAGTTGATCACTCCTGGCCTGATGGTGAATGGGGCCAGGTTAGGATGTGAGAACCAACCGCTCCGATGGCAAATGTCTAATCCAGTGAAGCTGCGCGGGAGTCTCCGGAACGGCTTCTCCGCGTGCGGTGCTAACCACCTCTAGTGCCTTCTCAACCCCTATACCCGACGTAAGAAGCGCCGCTGCCGCGACGAGTCCTGAGCGTCCGATGCCCTGCCGGCAATGCACCGCAACATTCTCGCCCTCTTCCAGCGCGGCGGCAATCGTGCTGAACAAGGAAAGCGCTTCTCGCGTGGATGCTGGCACTCCGCGATCAGGAATCGGGAACGAAATAAAATGAACGCCCTTCGATTCAGCGACGTCACCTTCGCGACTCAGCTCGAACTGCGCGGCCTCATCCTCTTCTAGCAGGCAAACGACAACATCAAGACCGGCCTTGCGCCAGCCCTTGATCTCGTCTTCGAGCCAGTCTCCGCCACGAGGGCGACTGGCCACGGCCAGCTTCCCACGCCACGGTCCAGGGATCCAGAACAGTTTGGGTTCCATGCTATTTCTTGCCAGGACTGCCGAATCCGAAAGTTCGGCGGGGCGGCGGCGGTGGCTCCAGGATCTTCCGCAACATGGTGAGAATTGCCTGGAGATCGGTGTCGTGTTTCCCAAGCTTCTTTTCCAGCGCTTCGACCTTCCGGGCGAACTCCTCATTGGTGGCAAGCAGCCGGCGCAGGTGGACGAAAGCCCGTACCACCTGGATGCTTGCGCGGACCGCCACGGCGCTTATAAGAACGTTGGCGAGCATGACCACTCCGTGCTCCGTAAAGACGTATGGCAGGTACTTGATGTGCTGCCCCCTCTTTAAGGTCACAGTTTGTGACCTTAAAGCTAGTACGGCTGTGGCCTCTTCCGAGGCGAGCCGGAACATGAAATCCTCCGGGAAGCGATCCTGATTCCGCTTAACGGCCTGGTTTAGAGCCTTGGTTTTGACGCCGTAAAGTTCCGCCAAATCCCGGTCAAGCATCACCCGGTGACCCCGGAGGATGAAGATCTTCCCGGCAATGACCTCCACTGGAATCAGGGCGTGACCGAGCTTCTTTACCATCGCTTGATTCAATAGTGCGAGTCAGCCACCAGAAGTATCTGGAAAACTTCGAATCACCCAATTCCCACCCGACAATCCCCATCCACCCCAATAACTTCCCCCTCCACCCGACCCTCCAATCCCCCCTCATCCGCTACCTTCTCCGCACGAAGGGAATTATCCAATCCATCATGTCCTCCGACCTCAAAACCAAATCCGCCCGCGCCAACGGCGCCAAGTCCCGTGGCCCCGCCACCCCGGAAGGCCGAGCCAAGTCGTCCCGCAACAGCCTCCGCCACGGCCTCTCCGCCAAGACCGTCGTGCTTCCCGCCGAATCCCGCGACCAGTTCCAGCTCCTCCTCGACGCCCACATCCAACAGTTCCAACCCGCCAACTCTGTCGAGGCCGATCTGGTCGAGGCCATGGCTATCGCCCGCTGGCGACTCCGCCGCATCTGGGCCATCGAAACCAGCCTCCTCGCCAACGAGCTGACGCGCCGCGCCGAGGATATCGACGACGAATTCACCGAGATGACCAGCGAAGATCGCCTCGCTTGGGTCTTCGAAACACTCGCCAACGGCGGTCAGAGCCTATCCTTGCTCGCCCGTTACGAGGGCAACCTCAATCGCGCCTTTGACCGCGCCTTCAAGCAACTGAACATCCTGAAATCCCAGCGACAAAACGAACCCAAGCCCGCGCCCACCTCTCCACGCACGAATGCTCTACACTGGCCAGAGCAGCAACCCAGAGGAGGATCATCATGCGAAACTTCATCCGAAGCATTAGTTTGTTCGCGGCAGGAATCGTCGTTGGAGCATTCCTTATGCAGCCGACCCCAGCTCAACAAAAACAGTCCACCGGCCTGCGCCTGAGCCACGTCGGAATCTACGCCAAGGATTACGACGAATCCATGCGCTTCTACACTCAAACCATCGGCCTCAAGGAAGCGTTCACCGTCAAGGACGCCGCGGGCAAACCAACGCTCAGCTATTTGCAGATCACGAAGGACACGTTTCTCGAGATCGCCCCCGCCACTGTCGAGCGTCCCGTCGGACTTAGCCACATCGGCATCTGGCCCGAGAACCTGGCCGCCACCGTCGCGCTCCTTCGCCAGCGCGGCGTGAAGGTCGACGATCCGCGCACCGGTTCGACCCAGACCAGCATCACCAACGCCACCGATCCAAACGGCATTCGGCTCGAGCTTCTCGACTTCCTCCCCGGCTCGCTGCCCAAGAAGGCAATGGACGATTGGAAGTAAAACTCATCTTCGTCTTGACCGCGGTTGCCGCCGTCGCTCAAACGCCCGAAGCGACCTTTCAATCGCACTGCGCGACCTGCCACAGCGTCGGCAACCTCATGGGTGCGCCACCACCCGAGACGCTGCGATTAATGGGATGGCAGTCGATTCTCGCCGCGCTTGAGACCGGACGCATGTCGACCATCGGCGCAGGTCTGACAGCCGCCGAACGGGAGTCAGTTGCCAAGTACCTCGGAACCGGCCATGTGCGGCCGCTTTCCATCGCGACATGTACCGGCAGGCCGCGTGCAAATGGCCAATGGAACGGTTGGGCCGATGCCGCCAACACGCGCTTCGCAAAGGCCGCAGGCCTAACCGCGCAGACAACGCCAAAAATCAAACTCAAGTGGGCCTTCGGATTTCCAGGTGTGACGACCGCCTTCGGTTCTCCAACCGTCGTTGACGGCCGGGTCTTCGTGGGCGACGCCAACGGCGTCGTCTATGCTCTCGACGCCCGCACGGGATGCACTTACTGGACCTTCACCGCCGTGGCAGGCGTGCGCGCTGCACCCGTCGTCGGCGGTCGATCCGTCTACTTCGGCGACCTTCGCGGCAATGTGTACGCCGTCAACATGGGGACGGGCGCTCTTGTCTGGAAGGTTCGCGCCGATGAGCATCCGATGGCTGTCATCACCGGCTCGCCGAAGCTTGACGCTGGACGGTTGTACGTGCCCGTATCGGGCCGAGACGAGTCCATCGCCGCGACCAATCCGGCTTATGAGTGCTGCACCTTTCGCGGAAGCGTCGTCGCACTCGATGCCGCCACAGGCAAGCGCATCTGGCAGGCTTATACAGTTCGCGATGAGCCCAAGGTCACCGGCCAGAACGCCAAGGGTGCCAAGACCTGGGGCCCCTCGGGCGCGGTTCCGTGGTCTTCTCCGACTCTTAATACAAAGGCGCGAGTTCTATATATAGGTACAGGCGTCAACTACTCCAACCCACCGACCGACACCAGCGATGCGATCCTCGCCTTCGACTTGGACTCGGGCCGACTGCTGTGGTCGCACCAGTTCAACACCGGCGACAGCTACAACTTCGCTTGCGGCGCGGAGGACAAGACTAACTGCCCCAAACTTCCTTTTGTCGATTACGACTTCGGCCACTCGCCTGTGTTGCGTAACCGCATCCTGTTTGCCGGTGACAAAGGCGGCACCGTCTATGCACTCGACGCGGATCACGAAGGCAAGCTCCTTTGGAAACAGAAGATCGCTTCCGGCGGCGTGAACGGCGGCTTCATGTGGGGCCCCGCGAGCGATGAGCAGGGCGTCGCCTACATTGGCATCTCCGACTTCACCCCAGGCAAGCCCGAAGTCGGCGGCGGCCTTGTCGCACTGCAACTCAAAACGGGCGAGAAGCTTTGGATGGCTCCCGCGCCCAAGCCTTCGTGCATTCCGACTCCTGGGTGCAGCGCTGCGCAGCCTGCTCCCGTGACCGTGATCCTGGGCGTCGCGTTCCTTGGTTCATCGGACGGGCACATCCGCGCTTACGAAACCACAAAGGGCGCGATCATCTGGGACTTCGACACCGCTCAAGACTTCGAGACCGTCAACGGCGTGAAGGCCCACGGCGGCTCCATCATCAGCATGGGACCCGTGATTGCCGGCGGCACCTTGTATGTCACATCCGGCTATGGCGGCAATGGCATGCCTGGCAACGTATTGCTAGCGTTCTCACTTCCACGCTGAATACACCTGCTTGCTCACCAGTTGCGCCGGATTGGCTCCTGGCTTTGGCCGGAACTTCTGAACGCGCCCGCTGTCGACCTCAGCCGTGTAGAAGTTGCCTTCCTGATCCACGCTGAAGCCGTGGACGCCCCAGAAGCCGCCAGCGAAGTCGCCCCAGATGCCCCACGAGTAGAGAAACTTGCCGTCGAGATCGTACTTCAGCATCTTCGAAGTCCCGCGATCGGCGGCCCACAGCGTCCGGTCTGCGCCGATATATAGAAGATGGATGTCCGATGGGTCTTCGCCCATGCTGAACTCGAAGAGATACTTGCCGTTTTCGTCGAATACCTGAATGCGCTTGTTGCCGCGATCGTTCACATAGACTCGGCGCGTCTGCGGATCGACGGCGATGCCGTGCACATTACTCATATTCCGTCCCCAATCCATGAGGAACTTGCCGCTCTTGTCGAACTTCGCGACGCGGGTTCCGTTGTAGCCATCGGCGACGAACATGGTGCTGTCCGGCAGCCACGCGAGGAACGTCGGGCGGTTGAAGTGGGTCCCATCGGCGCCGGTCACCTTGGGCGTGCCGATAGTTTGAACGAGCTCCTTGCCATCATGCGTGAACTTATAGATCACGCCCATGTGATCGTCTACGATCCAAACATGTTTGTCCGGATCGTAGGGGTTGATCGCGACGAAGTGCGGGCGTTGCAGGATCTTGTCCCACTGGGTCCAGCGCTCGACGATGTTGCCGTTCGCGTCGGCGACGACGATGCAGTTCTCCCACTTGGCGTCGACGCCTAGGGTTCCGGACCAGCCATCCGTGGGCGCACCTGGGATCGAGCCGCTCGCGCCGCCGCCGGGTAGTGACGCAGTAGTCGCATCGCGCCAGGGAAGACGGCCGATGGGGAATTGAATGCTCGGGCCAGACTCGGTCAGCATCTTGGATTGCGGGCGCTTGATGTTAGGCAGCTCGCCGCGGAAGAGCATGATGATGCGGTTGGGGCTCTCGGCGTAGACGCTCTGACCAGCGCCGTAAGTCCACTTTTCGTTCCCTGGAAGAGTACTGATGTCTTTGGGCCAGCCCTTCACGATTTCGTACTGCCCGAACATTTCTTGGCCACCTTTGGTGGCGTCTTGGCCACCCTTGGTCTGGGCGAACAGGATCGCGGCAACAAATATCAGTAGTAGTTTCTTACTCATCACATTACTCCGCAAGTGGCTCGACTTTCAATATGGACGCTCCGTGGTTATTGCCGATCCATAATACCGGTTTCGGGCCGGAATTATCGACGAACACCCGGCGAATATTTGTAAAACGCGGCATCAGGTATTCGGTGAACTGGCCCGATTTCGGGTCGAGCCTCAACACGCGGTCCGAACTCATGGATCCCGTCCAGGCATAACCCTGCTTGTCGAGAGCGACATCATAAGGAGCGCTAAACGGGGTCGGAGCTTCCCATTCCGTGAAGCGTTCGGTTCTAGTGTTGAACATGGCGATCCGGTTGCCGCGGTATTCGCCGATCCAGAGCCGGTCCTCGGCATCCATTTGAGCACGGCGCGGGGCGGACGCGCGGGTCGGAGTTGGGAAGAGGCTGATTTTCCCCGTCTTAGCGTCAATACGCCCGATGTGTTCGGCGTAAAAGTCGGTGAAGTAGGCGTTGTTGTGCGAGTCCGGGATGACGTCGTAGATGTTGTGGTTCTCGCCTTCCTTCGCGTCCTTGAAGGGGGCGAAATCCTCAAACTTGCCGGTGGCGGGGTCGAGGCGATGAATCATCGCGAAGCCGTTATTCTGCAGCCACACCTTGCCGTCCACGTGGCTGCTTTGCGGAGACGCCATGTTGACCTGCGTCATGTCCTTGTTGAACTCGCCGGTGAGCGGG
>Ga0265314_10005309_pt1 | contig 11657 bp, 8 predicted proteins | sample 4126metaG_FD_203106 | JGI IMG/M metagenome (GOLD analysis project Ga0265314, IMG submission 203106) | Rhizosphere microbial communities from Carex aquatilis grown in University of Washington, Seatle, WA, United States - 4-1-26 metaG | ecosystem: Host-associated > Plants > Roots > Rhizosphere >... | reverse complement strand
CGTTTCGCTCTCGCGCCTGCCCGTTGAAATGGTGCCCAACATTACGCCGCCCACGGTGCGCGTTTACGCATCGTATCCGGGCTCAAGCGCGCAGGTTGTCGCCGACACGGTGGCGGCTCCTATTGAACAGCAGGTCAACGGCGTCGAAGACATGCTGTACATGTCTTCCAGTTGCGGCGCGGACGGCTCGTACGTTCTGACCGTGACGTTCAAAGTAGGCACGGACATGAATATGGCGCAGGTTCTAGTACAGAACCGCGTCGCGATCGCGTTGCGCCAGTTGCCTGCGGAAGTGCAGAAGCAGGGCATCGTCACGAAAAAGGTGATGACCTACACGGCGATGTTTGTGGCCGTTAAATCGCCTGACAAGCGCTACGACTCGCTTTACCTGCGTAATTACGTTTCCACCCACATCCGCGACGAAATTGCGCGCATCGCGGGCGTGGGCGACGTTGCGACGGTGCCTGCAACCGAATACAGCATGCGAGTGTGGCTGGATCCGGAAAAGCTGCAAGGCTTCAACATGACCACGGAAGATGTGATCGCCGCGATCAATGAGCAGAACATCCAGGTGGCTGCCGGCCAGATTGGACAACCTCCCGCGCTCGAAGGTCAGAAATTGCAACTCACCATCTCTGCGCTGGGCCGCCTCAATGAAACAGCGGATTTTGAAAACATTATCATCAAGAGCGACAAAACCCGCCAGGTGCGCATCAAAGACGTGGCGCGAGTTGAACTGGGCGGCAAAAGTTACGATCAATACTACATTCTGAATGGAAAATCGGCGGCGGGGCTTTCCATCTACCTGTTGCCCGGAGCGAACGTCCTGGAAATGTCGCAAGCCGTCCGCGAGCGTATGGAAGAATTGAAGAAATCCTTTCCTCCCGGCCTGGAGTACACGATTCCACTCGACACAACGACATTCGTCAGCGCCGCGATTCACGAAGTGTATATCACCTTGTTTGAAGCCGGCATGCTCGTCCTGATGGTGATCGTGATTTTCCTCGGCGACTTCCGCGCCGCACTGATTCCGACCCTGACCATCCCGGTGACCATCATTGGCGCCTTCGCCGCCATGGCCGCGATGGGCTTCACGGTTAATATGATGACGATGTTCGGACTGGTCCTGGCCATTGGAATCGTGGTGGACGACGCCATTGTAATCGTGGAAGGCGCCATGCATCACGTCGAGCACGGAGAATCGCCCAAGGAAGCGGCCGGCAAGGCCATGGATGAACTGACCGCGCCTGTAATTAGTATTACGCTCGTGCTGATGGCCGTCTTTTTGCCCACGATCTTCCTCGCCGGATTGACTGGAAAGCTGTATCAGCAATTTGCGCTGACGATCGCCGCGACCGCCGTTATCAGCGCGATCAACGCCATGACACTCAATCCTGCCCAGTGCGGAAAGTGGCTGCGCAAAGCGCCGGACAAGCCCAATGTTTTTTTCCGGGCCTTCAATTACGTATACGGTAAGTGTGAAAACGCCTACTACGCCTTAATTAAGCGCGTGGTCCGCTACAGCCTGCTCAGCATGCTCGTTTACGCCATTCTCCTCGTCACGGGCGTCTGGCTCTTCCTGTCGCTGCCTACGGGCTTCCTGCCGACAGAAGACCAGGGTTATGTGGTCATGGCCGTCCAACTGCCTGACGGCGCTTCGCAGCAGCGCACGCGCCTGGTGGCCGAACAACTGGATGAAATCGCGCGCACCATTCCAGGCGTCGAGAATTGCACAACCCTCGGCGGACTTTCCTACATTGAAGGGACCACGCTGCCCAATTGCGCGGCGGTTTATGTTCGTTACAAAGATTGGGATAAGCGCACCTCGCCCGAAGAAAGCCAGGAGGCCATCCTGAGAAATTTGCGTCGCGAGGCGGATAAGCTTCCCGACGCGGTCGTGAATATGTACGTGCCTCCGGCCATCCGCGGATTGGGCACCACCGGCGGATTCCAGATGATGGTGGAAGACCGCGATGGCGTCGGCCCGCAGGAAATGCGCTCCGGCCTGAACACGTTGATTGACGCATCGAAGAGCGATTCCAGCCTCAATTCGGCGAACACGACCTTCCGCGCAAATGTGCCGCAATTGTTCGTGGATGTGGACCGCGAAAAAGTGAAGACGCTCGGCATTCCGCTCAGCGGCGTTTTCAATACACTGCAGACTTACATGGGTTCGTCTTATGTGAACGACTTCAACAAATTCGGCCGCACCTACCAGGTTCGCGTTCAGGCAGACAACAAATTTCGCTCCGATGCGGAGAAGATGAAAGATCTTCAGACGCGCAATAGCGCTGGAAAAATGGTCCCGCTCGGCACCGTTATCAACCTGACGAAGACTGTCGGGCCGCAGGTCATTGTCCGCTACAACCTTTATCCCGCGGCGGCGCTTAATGGGCAGTCCGCGCCGGGTTTCAGTTCGGGTGAAGCGCTCGAACACATGGAGAGTCTGGCGTCGCAGAAACTGCCGGCATCTCTCGGCTACGAATGGACGGCGATGTCCTACCAGGAAAAGAGCGTGAAGGGCGAAGCCGGGCTAGTGTTCGGATTGGCTGTCCTGCTGGTGTACCTGGTGTTGGCTGCGCAGTACGAAAATTGGACGACGCCTGCAGCCGTGATCCTGGTCGTGCCGCTGGGAATTCTTGGCGCGGCAGTCGCCGTCGACTGGCGTGGAATGGACAACAACATCTATACCCAGATCGGCATCGTTCTGATTATCGCACTGGCCAGTAAGAACGCCATTCTGATCGTGGAATATGCCCGCGAGTTGCGAGCCTCGGGCCGCGAATTGCTGGATGCGGCGGCGGAAGCTTCCCGCCGGCGCTTCCGGCCCATTTTGATGACTTCGTTTGCCTTCATCCTCGGTGTTTATCCGCTGATCAATGCTCATGGCGCTGGTTCGGCAAGCCGCCGAGCGCTTGGCACCGCCGTCTTCGGCGGAATGATTGCATCGACCATTCTGGCCGTCGGATTTGTGCCGGTATTCTTCGTGGTTTGCCAGCGCTTTGACGAATTTCTTGGGCGCCGCTTTAAGAAATCTGTTATTAAGACGCCTGGGACGCCTTCCAAGGTTGAACTGGAAGTCGGCGCGGGCGAATAGAATTTCACGAACAGCACTTAATTGATCGTGATGGACTTTAGAACTAAAGATCCGCGCGTGTCAATTCGCCATCGATCATCCGCCACATGCCGCGCGCGTTCTTGTTCTTCAGCGCCTCCGGCAAAAGTTCCTGCGGGAAATTCTGATAGCAGACCGGACGAGCGAAGCGGAAGATAGATGCGCTGCCCACCGACGTGAACTGCGCGCAAGTCGTCGCCGGATACGGTCCGCCGTGCTGCATGGCGTGGCTGACTTCGACGCCCGTCGGAAACCCGTTGTACAGCACGCGCCCGGCCTTCTGGACGAGCAACTCGACCAGCGTGCGATACTCCGCGAGGTCCGCCGCCGTGCCGTGAATCGTCGCCGTCAACTGCCCCGGCAGCGCGCGTGCGACCTCTTCGGCTTGCGCAACACTTTCGCAGCCGATCACCATCGTTGCCGGCCCGAATAGTTCGTCGCGCAGAAGTTCTTCGGCCAGAAACGTCTTCGCATCACTCGTAAACACAACGCCGCCGGCCTGCGCTTTGGGCCGTTCAGCGGCGAGCGCGGCCTTCGCCGCGACGTTCACGCCCGGCGTCGTCCTTAAATGCTCGACGCCCGACTGGTACCGGCTGCAGATTCCCGAATTGAGCATGATTCCCGGCGCCGTCTGCGAAATGCCCTGGCCAACTTTTTCGACAAAGCTCTGTAACTTCGGCCCGCTCATTCCAAAAACCAGCCCCGGGTTCGTGCAGAACTGGCCGACGCCCATAGTCACGCTCTGCACCAGGCCCGTCGCGATCTCATCGCCGCGTTCGGCCATCGCGCCCGGCAGAATGAAGACCGGATTGGTGCTGCCCATCTCGGAATAGACCGGAATCGGTTCCGGGCGCGCCGCCGCCGCGTTGTACAGCGCGCGTCCGGCCTGCAGCGAGCCCGTAAAGCCGACCGCCTTCGTCAGCGGATGCTGAACGAGCGCCAGCCCAACCGCGGTGCTCGGTCCGTGAATCAGTGAAATCAGCCCCGCGGGCATACCGCATTTTTCGAGCGCCTTCTGCACCGCGCGCATGACCAGTTCCGAAGTCCCCGGATGCGACGGATGCGCCTTGACTACCACCGGATTGCCCGCCGCCAGCGCCGCGGCCGTATCGCCGCCCGCCGCCGAGAACGCCAGCGGGAAATTGCTCGCGCTGAACACCACCACCGGTCCGATCGGCACCAGCATGCGCCGCAGGTCGGGGCGGGGGAGCGGCTTGCGGTCCGGCAGCGCGCGATCGATGCGCGCATCGACCCACGAGCCGTCGCGAACCAGTTGCGCGAACATTTTCAATTGGCCGGTCGTCCGCCCACGCTCGCCGTTCAGCCGCGCTTCGGGCAGGCCGGTCTCGGCGTTGGCGCGTTGGATAAGCTCATCGCCCAGCGCCGTGATTTCGTCGGCGATCGCGTCGAGAAGCGCCGCGATTTTCTCGGCCGGCATGTTCCGGTAAGTCTCGAACGCTTTCTGCGCCAACTGCATCGCGCGGTCGATCTCGCCGCTGGTGGCCTCATAATAGAGCGGATCGAGACGCTTGCCCGTTGCGGGATTGACCGCCGAAAACGTCAGCGTCGTCTGCACGCCCTTATCCAGCGGCGGATCCGACGGCTCTCCGCCCAGAATGTTCAATCCATGCAATTCCATGCGATTCCCTTTTGTTAAACCACTGATCGTTGATCGTTAACCGTTGACCATTTCTGTTTTGAGTCTGTCATCAACCCACTGTATTCGTCAGCGCGCCGATTCCCTCGATGCGCACGGTAATTTCGTCGCCCTGCGCGAGCGTGAATTCATTCGGCGGTACGGTTCCGGTGCCCGTCATCAGGAAGCACCCGCGCGGAAAACTCATTTCGCGATAGAGGAACTCGGCCAATTCCGTGGTTTTGCGTTTCAACTGCGCCAGGCTGGTCGCTCCCTTAAACACATTGGCTCCGCCGCGAACGATGTCGACCGAAATCGCCGTCGTCGCCGCGAGCGGTTCTTCGCTCAGCAGCACGCAAGGACCCAGCGCGCAGCTTCCGTCGTAAACCTTCGCCTGCGGCAGGTAGAGCGGGTTTTCGCCCTCGATGTCCCGCGAGCTCATGTCGTTACCGCAGGTGTAGCCGATGATTTTTCCCGCGGAATTTATGGCGAGCGTCAATTCGGGTTCGGGCACGTTCCATTTCGAATCTTTGCGGATGCGCACCTTTTCGCGCGGCCCCATCACGCGGTAGGGAGCGGACTTGAAGAACAGTTCCGGCCGTTCGGCCTCGTACACTTTGGCGTAAAAATCGCCTCCGCCGCCGCCCGCCTTGGCCTCTTCCATGCGCGCATCGCGGCTGCGGAAGTACGTCACCCCCGCCGCCCAGACTTCCTGATTGCCGATCGGCGCGCGCAATGCACTCTCGACCGGCTCGGCGATGGCCGGAGCGTCCTTGATGCGCCGCTCCAACATCGCCTGCAAATTCTCTTCGTTGAACAATTCGTCCCACTCCATCGCGAGCTTGTAAAAATGCCCGCCGTGTTCAACCACCGGGCCCTGCGCCGTCTTGAAAAGTTTCATCACGAAGTCCTCGAATCGAAACGCTCAGTCTATCCCCAGTTTTTTCGCCTGCCACATCCGTTGGGTGGCCCGTCCCAAGCGAAGCGCGGGGCGGGTCGCGAAGCGGCAAGAAGCAGCGAAGCAGATCATCCGAATTCAACGCGCGTTCGTCGTGCGATGAATGCGTTCGATCAATAAAGAATCCGCAATTCAATTTTCCCTGCGCCGCGCTACTCTCATCCTCCAACCACTTAACAAGGAGAAGATCACATGGCCGATAGTTTTTACCAGAAAGCCAGCCTCAAGCAGCTCCGCCGCCTGAAGGCCGGAAGCCCCAACGCCGGCGAAACCGTCAGCGCGATGAACACCTTCATGGCCAAGGCCGTCGCCGACGGCGTGCTGCCCGCGAAGACCAAGGAACTGATCGCCATCGCCGTCGGCCACGCCACCAAGTGCCCGTACTGCATCGATCATCACGTCAAGGCCGCGAAGAAAGCCGGCGCGACCGAAGCCGAGATCAGCGAATCGATCCTTGTCGCAATCGCGCTCAGCGCCGGAGCCGCCTTCACGCACGCCGGCATGGCTTACGATTCGTTTGACGAAGCCGGCGCGTAATCGCCGTTAAAACATACTGGCTGAGACGATCCAATACGTCTCAGCCAGTGCTTTTCAATCTATGCCGTCGCTTTTATCGAGCATCTTCCTTTTTCAAATCTTCAAAAGATTGCCGCACTTCTTCCAATCGCTGCCGGTACTGCTCTGCATCGCCGTAATCGAAGAATTTCTGGTAGCGGCTGTGCATGGTCTTCAAGCGCATCGCGTGTTTGATCGGGCACCAGTACTGTTCGGTGCGCCCGGCAATTTCCTGCGCATAGGCGATCACGCCGTTGACGTATTCGCAATACACGCAATTCATCCTTTCAAACCAGTTCAAATATCCCAGTTTATGCCGGTCCATGATCACGTAATCCGCGCGTCGCACTTTGGGAATGCCGTACACCGGAAAGCAGAAGAACTGGTAGAACGACACAACGAGATCCAGCAGAAGTATCGGAATCAGGCAGGACCAGATGACCGGCGCGGTGAACAGGCTGAATATCCGCGATTCGCGCAGATAGCGCGACCAGGTCTTGGCCATTCTCCTGTGCTTTTCGGCGACGACTTCGAGGAAGTGAACCTTCCGTTGTTTTACTTCGTACCCGAACGCGGATTCCTTCTTGTGAATTTCGTCCACTAATTCGCGCTCGAGCTCTTTGATTCGTTCGAGCAGAAGGCCCAATTTATCGTTCATATATTTCTCCCGAAACGGCCGTCTCACTCTTCATTCTATCCGATATCGCGGCCCATCTGTTGCTAAAGATCTTTCAGGAGGACGTTTCGCATGAAATCCATCTGCCTGCTCGCGATGTTTTTGACACTGGGTGCCGCCAACGCTGCCGATTCGCCGTCGTCATCGAGTTCTAATCCGCCACCGCCATCGTCCAACGATTGGCCGAACAACAACGCGCCGATGAGCTGCATGCGCATGGCCTACGGTCATTTCATTTCGCTCGGAAACAACACGCCGACGGCGTGGAATAACGCGCGCAACGCCTGTCGCAAAGGCATGGACTCGCAGTGCCTCGCGACGACGCTGAAATATTATCAGGGTAAGGGCCAGAATCCGCGGACCGCGTGGAATAACGCCCTGCGGGATTGTCGCGAACTGATGCCGCCGTACTGATCAGCGGCAAGTAGCACGATTCTGAAGCTTTGTCACACGATCACTTGGATGTCTTGTCAAACTTCTGAATATACTCTTCCGCCTTTTCCACCAGCGCTTTGTCGCCAATGAAGAGCGGCGTGCGCTGGTGCAGTGACGTGGGTTCGATGTCGAGAATGTTGCGCTCGCCGTCGCTCGCCAAGCCGCCGGCCTGCTCCGCGATCCACGCCAGCGGCGCGGCTTCGTACGCGAGGCGCAGCTTGCCGTGCGGTTTTTTCGGATCTTTGCGGTCGCCGGGATAAAAGAACACGCCGCCAGAGAGCAGGTTGCGGTGAAAGTCCGCGACCAGCGAACCGATGTAGCGCAGCGAAAGAGGCTGCATGCCTTCGTCGCCGCCCTGCAGATGCCGCATGTAGCGCAGCACGCCGGGACTCCAGTACTTTTCGTTGCCCGAATTCACGCTGTAATACTTCGATTTCGCAGGCATGCGGATGTTCGGATGCGAGAGCAGGAATTCGCCGACCATGCGGTTGAGCGTGAAACCGTGCACGCCGTTGCCGGTCGTGTAGACCAGCATGGTGCTCGAACCGTAAATCACGTAGCCCGCCGCGACGAGATTGCGCCCCGGCTGCAGACAATCGTCGAGCGTCCCCGGACCGTCTTTCGATTTGCGCCGGTAAATCGCGAAGATCGTCCCAACGCTGACGTTCACGTCGATGTTGGATGACCCGTCGAGCGGATCGAAGAGCAGCACGTAGCGGCCGCATTTGTACTTCGTCGGAATCGCGAGCGGCTCTTCGTTTTCCTCCGACGCCATCACCGCCAGGCGCCCTGTGTGGTCGTTAAGCCGGAATATCGTCGAATCCGCGAACTGGTCGAGGCGCTGGACTTCCTCGCCCTGCACATTCTGTGCGCCCGCGCTGCCGAGAACGCCACTAAGGCCCGCCTGGATCACTTTGGCCGCGATCAATTTTCCGCACAGCGCGATGTCGTAAAGGATGTTGGTCAAATCGCCGGTTGCGTCTGGATGTTTGTGCTGCTGGTCGAGAATGTGCCGTTCAATGGTGGTGATCTGGAGAGGTTCGCCGGTCATTGGAGCCATGTCGAATTCTTCCTCGAGTGATTCCGGGTGTGCGTCTTCAACATTTCTTAACAGCGGGCGGGTGGATTGCAAGATGGGATGAGTGCGGACTTCGCCGCCGCAATAGCCATTCGGAAAAAGTCGCCAGACTAAAGACTATTAAAAATCCGACCATAGCATTGTAAGCCACATTCTCCCAATAATACCGCCAGTTGGGTTCTCCAAACGGACTCCAATGCGCGGCGAAATTAACGATCATTTGCTCATCACTCACTGCATGATCGTTTTTTAGATAGGTATCGATTTGATCGACAGGAATACTGCATTCGAGATATTGCTCTCGGATCAAAGAAATACGCGGCCATCCATACACTCTGACCACGCTTGGAAACCAAGCACCCCAATTTGATTCGCCTCCCAGTGTGTAAATAGGCTTAGCGTTTAGCCCAACCACAACACTCGCCGCAATCATTACTGTTATTGCAGTGGCGAAGTGGATGCGAATCCAGCTCCGTGAAAAGGCCTTCATTTCATCCCATCCGCCGGCTTCATCCCCTTCTTAAACATCCCAAACTTTCCGACCAATTCGACGTCGGCTTTCGCGGGAATTTTGTCTTCCATGCCGGTGCACCAATACACGGCGTTCACCAGCAGCCGGCGCAGGCCTTCGCTCTCCAGGTCGCTGTGGCCGGACATCTGGCCGCCCATCGTCGTCGTGAACACGCGCGATTCTTTGCCGCTCGCTCCTTTATAAAGGCGCGTCCACGCGACCGGCAGCATCGGGTTGTTTTTGTCCTTCACTTTGCCCGTCTTCGCGTCGGTCTCGGGCGGAGCCGCCGGATCTTTCGGGTCCATGCCCGTCAAAACCTGGCCGAGAATGATCTGCGTGTTCTCCGGCGGAAAGGGCATGCGAACTTCGTACACGTCCGTCGTGCCCCAGATATCTCCGTCGGCGATTCCGCGCACAATCGGATTGTCCTTCGCACCCGGCGCGATCAAGCCGCGCGTGCTCTGCTTGCCGTGCTGGCCGAAGTGATTGATCCACGTCTCGCCCAGGATCAGCCGGCCGAATCCGCCGGACGGTTCTTTGCTCGTCCACGTGTATTTTTTGTAGGCGCTCTCTTCTTTGCCGAAATTGAACGCGTGCGTCGCCGTGCGCAGTCCCATGATCGGCCGTCCGGATTCGCAATAGTCGAGGATGTGCTTCATCTGATCGTCGGGCAGCGCGCGGAAGCGCGTGAAGATCACCATCATGTCGGCCTTGTCGAGCGCCTCGAGCCCCGGAATATTATCCTTCGTGTTCGTGTCGATGACGCCCGTCGTTTTGTTGATCGCGAACAGGACCGTGCATTTAAAGCCGTGGCGCTCGGCGAGAATGCGCGCCAGCACCGGCATGCCGTCCTCCGAAAAATATTCGTCGTCTCCGGTCACGAAAACGATGTGCTTGCCTTTGCCCGGGCCTTCTTTGCCTTCGTAGACGACCCACGGGTCTTCGGCACGGGCAAAAGACGCGGCCAGCAGCAGCGCCGCTCCGCAGAGACAGACCGCTCGGGAACTCAACGCCATCGACATGAGAATTTCCTCCGGATTAGTGCGTAACGATCGCGCATTCAGTTCTATAGAGATGATGTGAAATTGCCACTCGCGGTGGATTTTGTCCCGTTACATCGCCCGCAGGAAAAATGAACGATTCGGAGACTGACATCCGCTCAGCAGCAGGTTACTCAGGTTATCCGCGCGCTGGGCGCGATAACCCAAGGCAGGCTAGACAGCTTTACAGGAATGAACGAGGAGATCGCATGGATACACAGCCTTCACGCCGGGATTTCGCGAAGACAGCCGCGGTTGGGATTGCCGGAGCCGCACTGGCGAGTTCGATCGCCTCGCGCGCCTACGCCGGAGGCGACGACGTGATCAAAGTCGGGTTGATCGGCTGCGGCGGACGCGGCACTGGCGCCGCCTCGCAGGCGCTTCACGCGGACAAGAATGTAAAACTCACCGCGATCGGCGACGCCTTCAGCGACCGGCTCGAAGAGAGTCTGACGACGCTCAAGAAGGAGTGCGGCGACAAAGTCGCGATCGAGAGCGATCATAAATTTACCGGCTGGGATGCGTACAAGCAGGTCATCGACAGCGGCGTTGACGTCGTCGTGATGGCGCAGCCGCCGCACTTCCGCCCGGCGCATCTGAAATACGCGGTCGAAAAAGGCAAGCATGTCTTCGCCGAGAAACCTGTCGCGGTCGACGCGCCCGGCGTGCGCTCCGTTCTCGCCACGTGCGAGGAAGCGAAGAAGAAAAATCTCTCGATCGTCTCCGGCCTTTGCTGGCGCTACCACAACGGCAAGCGTGAAACGATCAAGCGCTGCCAGGAAGGCGGCATCGGCGACATCGTGGCGATGCAGGTCACCTACAACACCGGCAAACTGAAACACTACCCTCGCCAGCCCGAATGGAGCGACATGGAATGGCAGGTCCGCAACTGGACTTATTTCACCTGGGGATCGGGCGATTTCATCGTCGAGCAGCACGTTCACAGCCTCGACAAAGCCGCGTGGGTGATGGGCGAATACCCGGTGAAGGCCACTGGCACCGGCGGCCGCCAGGTTCGCACCGGCGCGGAGTTCGGCCACATCTACGACCACTTCGACACCGTCTACGAATTCGCGAACGGTGTGAAGTGCTTCAGCGCCTGCCGCCAGATCATGAATTGCGACAACGATGTCTCCGATCATTTCTACGGAACGAAAGGCCACTGCGACGTCTTCAAGCACCAGATCATCGGCGAGAAACCGTGGCGCTTCACTGAAAAAGAAACCAACATGTACCAGGTCGAGCACGACGAATTGTTCGCGTCAATCCGCAGCGGCAAGCCGATTAACAATGGCGACTACATGGCGAAAAGCACCATGATGGCGATCCTCGGCCGCATGTCCGCGTACACGGGCAAGACCATCACGTGGGAACAGGCGATGAATTCGAAGGAAGACTTGACGCCGCCCAAGTACGAATGGGGCTCAATCGGCGTTCCGCCCGTCGCAATGCCGGGCGTCACGAAATTCGTCTGAGCCGAGAACAATGATCGATGAACAATGAGCGATGAATGGACTTTGCATTCATCGTTCATCGTTCGTAATTAGCGCCGAGCCCGTTAAAATCGCTTCCGGTTTTGGGCTCACTATAAATGGAAGGCAGCACGAAACAGCAGTCGTCCCCGCACGTTTCCGCTCGCATCGAAAGCGTCAT
>Ga0265314_10005305_pt1 | contig 11659 bp, 7 predicted proteins | sample 4126metaG_FD_203106 | JGI IMG/M metagenome (GOLD analysis project Ga0265314, IMG submission 203106) | Rhizosphere microbial communities from Carex aquatilis grown in University of Washington, Seatle, WA, United States - 4-1-26 metaG | ecosystem: Host-associated > Plants > Roots > Rhizosphere >... | reverse complement strand
CTCGCAGGCCGCGATGACTCGCCCTTGGGGGGTCGACGGATAGTCGAGGCGCATGCGTGTGCCTGCCAGGGTTCCGGCGCCGATAATGCCGTCGATCTGCGGGTTGGGCGGCGTGTCGGCGTTGAGCGATTGGATGAGGGTGCTGGTTTCGCTGATGACCGCAAGATCGAGCGGGCCACCGAGTTCGAGATAGGAGTGGGTCGTGAGCGCCTGGCCGCTGCTGGCGTCGCAGGGCTGGAAACAGGCGCCCGAATCTTGGTTGGCGAGTACCCACTCGATGCGGCGGGCGCGCGCCAGTTCTGTGCAGGCGCCCGTCCAGGTGGTGTCGGTGGTGATGCCTTGAAACAGCGCGAGTCTTGGCAGGGTGAGAAAGTGCGCGGCAGTGGGCGTGGACGAAAAGGGCGTGAATAGATCGCCAGCGGTTCCCGCATCGCCTGCTAAGCCCAGCTGAGCGGCGATACGGTTCCAAGCGGATTGGCTGAGAATGAGCGGTCCCTCACCGGTGCCGACGGCCAGCAAGAGCTCCTGTCCGCTGGCTTTCAGCGTGGCCTCTCCAGCAGCGCAAGTCTCCACGGGTTCGCTCGTGGAAAAGCTGCGCGGCGCCGCGCACGCCGCCAGCACGACGCGGGAGTTGGGCAGTGTCAGCGACGCCTCGCCACCGGCCGGACCCGCGTTGGCACCGCCGCGCACGTCGAAGCGAAGGGGCACGAATCCGTCCTGGGTCAACTGATCGTCGGAGCCCGGGAAGCTCGGCCACAGGCTCATGGTCGCGAGTGGATCCGCGCTTCGTGGGAAAACGAAGCCAACCGAGAAATTCGCGAGCAAGGGGCCGCCCATCACGCCCGCGGGCTGGGTCGCGGCGTCGCCCGTTGGACCCGGGCAAAGGTCGAAAAGACCGACGTTGTCGAACGACGCGCGCACCGGCGTCGTCGGGCTCCCGTCGCGCAGATCCATGTTGCCGGTATACGTCCATCCCGGCGTTCCGCTGCCCGCACACCCTGCCGGGGCCAGACTGTTGATCGGGTACGCCGAATCGACGAGCAGTGGCTGGATCCCAGCCGAAGTCGTGACGTTCGCCAGAAGGCCGCCGATGGCTTCTCCTCCGGGCGTGATCGGCGCGCGTCCGAGCTGGATGGGTTCAAGATCGTAGACGAACGACTGATCCGATCCGCACGAGGCAAGCAGCAGCAGGAAAAGTGGATAGCGACGCATAAGCCTAGAATCCGATGGTGGTGAGCACCGAGAGGGTTTGCCGCCAAAGATGATAGGTCCCGGCCGCGCTCGGGCGGGCCTGGCCGTTCATGCGCGCCTGGCACGCGGGCGCGTTCAGATCGCCGCCGGCGCTGGCGCAGGCGGAGGCGGCAGTGGGATCGAAGACCGAAGCGCCAGTGTCGACGGGGAACATCCAGGTGAAAGCGTAGCCCGCGCTCACGCGGATCTGCCGCCAGATCCGCATGTCCACGGCCAGCGATGGCTCCAGCTTGGGACCGTCAATGGCCGCCGCGTTCACGTGGCTGGCGGGCACGGCGCTGGTTTCCAGGCGCAAGGTGCCGCCGACGCGGAATTGTTTGGTTTCGTAGACCAGGCGTCCGCGCAAATCGAAGCTGTCTTGAAAGCCACGGTACAGCACCACGTGGTCGGGGACACCAGAGCCAAGGGCCGTCTGCGAGGACGGGCCAGCGACGAGAATCGTGATCTTGTCGTGTTCGCCATTGCGTATCCAGCGCACGATGCCGTTTACGTACCAATTCTTGGCGACCTGCCATCTTGCCCCGAGGTTGTAGATGGAGGGCAAGCGGTAGCTCATCTGCCCGGCCAGGCAATTCTGCGGGGAAGTCGCTGGGCACAGGCCCGGTCCCCCGGCCAGGTTTTGGGGAAGGCCAATCTGGGTATTGTCCAAGGGCAGGCTGACGGCGCCGCTCGTCCCGAGCGGTGAACTGGTGTAGGAGAGTCCGAGGTCGAATCTGCCGTGGTGGTAGTGTGCCCCGAGGGCGAGGAAATAGGAGGGAAGGACGATGCCCTTCGTGGCCAGGTCATAGCGGGCCGCTGCCGCAGGGGTTTCGCCGGTGCCAGGGGCCGTGTCCTCGTCGAAAATCAGGTGGGCCGTGGGCCAAAGCAGGCCGGTCGTGACGCCAACCTGGATCGAGTCGGCGGCATGGATCGCAAGCCCTATCGCTGTGGCGATGTGGCTCATCTCCATGCTGACCAGGTGGTAGCGCGCGGGCTCTTGCCCATCGGCCGTGGGATTCATGGTCAGCTTGGAGGAAAACGGCGAATACATGGCCAGCGCGATACCGAAGCGCCGTCCGATGCCGGCGCCGATGCCGAAAAATCCAGAAGGTCCGGGCGGCCAGCGGAACGGCTGCAGCGTGCCGCTGCCCGAGGCCGTGGGGAAGGTCGTCGATCCCGGGTTGGCGCCCGTCGCCGGATCGATCGAGGTACGGGCCACCGACACCGACGTCGACTGCCAAGCTCCACCGATCATGATCTGCAGGCCCTGCATCAGACCGAGACCGGCCGGATTCCAGTAGATCGCGGTCACATCCCCAGTCGTGGGGCCGGAAAACCCCGTGTCCGCCACGTGGGCGTCATCGAGCGGCCCAGCCAGAACGCTGGGCGCGACGAAGAAGATGGCCAGAACAGCCAGCAAACGGAGTCGAGTGAACACGGGAGCTTGGCAACAGTATCGCGACGGCTCCGACCGGGCTAGGAGAAGAATCTACAGCCTGATGCCGATGCGATTCGTGAAATTGACCCTGTGTGTACTCCACCTTCATCGCCGATGGCACCGAAATTGGTGGTGGCGGTCCGGCTCGACGGGCACCCGGCACACTACCGAAAGATCATCTCCAGTTTCGGGTTGTGATCATCGCCTACTGCGTGTTTTGGCGTCACTCTTTGGAGGCCAAGAACATGAGCACCGGTCCGAAGGCCGACGCCAGGTCGTCCCTGTAGATGTCAATCTTCGTGAATCCCGCGCGGCGGAAAGACTCCAGCATATCTTCCTTCTCTATCCAGTAACTGAAATCCTGGCTCCCGCCTGCAAAGAGGGCTCTCTTGTTGCCCAGGTAGGAGCGGTAGTGCAGAGGAACTCGTAGGCCCTGAAAAACGGTTGTCGTGTCTCGCTCCGGAGAAAAATGGCACATCTTCTCCCGATCCTGAGAGATAACGTCATGGCGATAGTAATGTGTACTCACGAAGACCCGCCGGGAGACTTTTGCCATATGGCTAATGAGTTCAAGCGGTTGAGTCTGGTGATACAGTACTCCGCTGGCCCATACGATATCGTAGGTCTTCTTGCAATCCCGTAGATAGGGAAGGAAATCGCCGTGCAGAAACTGCGCTTTGAGCCCTGTGATGGACTTGACTAGCAAACACTTGATGAAATTGATGTTGTTCGATTCGATCGAGACGATCGCCCCTGATCCAAGCTGCTCCATCTGCCAGGTGTTGTAGGCTTCGAACGGGCCTAGTTCTAGGATTGACAGATCCTTGATTCCGTTGGGTAGAACTGAATTCACCCACTGGACCCGCGGGTCGACAGTGAAATCGAAGTGCTTGACCGTCCCGTGGGTGATCACACCGTACTCGGGGGGAAACTCCACGTACCAAGTGCCGCGCAGGATGTCGGCGGTCGTCTGATTCGAAGGAGCCTCTCGACAGAATACGGGGGTCAAATGGAGCAGATCGTCGCCCTCGTAAAGGCGCCGAGCTGTATTGAGGAGTTTGCCGACTAGGTTGCCAAGATTCATTTCGGCGCGAGCTTAGTTTGCTTGCGTCTCCCTTGGCAAGCATGCTTCGTTGCTTTTGCACCGGGTCAGGCCGGGGCTAAGTCCTTTCTATCCAGATGCTGCCGCCTCGATTTTTTAGGCAGAGCGGCATGCTCTCGCGAAAAAACGACTCATGGAATTGCTCCATGTACGTGTTCATCAGGACAACTCGGAATCGGCTGTTGTATTGCAGGAACGCCCGTAGCAAATAGAGCTCGCTCCACGCGACGCCATCGAATATCCACTTCTGTGGATACTCGAAGGGAAAAAACGCGTCGTGAATTTGGATACGAACGCCGGACTTCAGCCTCGGGAGTATCTCGAAAAACACACGATTGACGTCGCTATCCGTGCGCACCACGTGTGTTGAGTCGATGAAAAGGATGTCGTTCTTCTCAAGGCTGTCGAAGAGTTCTAGATCGACTTCCTGCAAGCGAGACGGAAGCACGTGCAGTTGCTTCTTGTCCTCTTCCCTCACGAGGGAATATAGCAGCTCAGGATAGGGCTCGACGAACGTCACTTCGAGTTCGCCGCCAAGAAACCGCTCTCGCGTGTCCAGAATGGCGCACGAGGAATAGCCGGAGCCAACCTCAATCAGCCTTTTCGGACGCAAGTGCCGCAACATGCAGTGAAGCAGGATGGCGTCCGAGTAGGAATAGGCCGGGTTTTCAAAATAGTAGCGGTTCCCTGCCTTCTTCTGGGCCGTGAACGGCTGGTCTGCGTAGTAGCGGGTGAATTCTTTGAGAAGTTCTAGTTGCTCCGGTTCACGCAGATCCACCCCCGGAATCTCACGGGTGCCATTCGCGAAAATCCTGCCTGCGTCGCGCTTGAGGTCTGCCCAGGGTGGAATGGGTGAGAAGTAGTGGCCGGGGGGAAAAAAGCCACAATCGCGTCGCAGCTGGTCGTGTGCCGCCACGATCCTGGCGACGCCTGGAAGCCTTTTGAAAAGCGATGCTAGGGTGTCTCGGAGCATGTTGTACTTTCAGCCGTGAAAATGTCTGATATCCGTCGTGACGTCAACAAAGCGAGCGTGGTCTAGCGGGTTCACCTATGCTCTGGGAGGGGCCATGCTAGACTGCCGCGCGTGTTAGAGACACTCCTGCCCAAACATCTGCCCTCGCTGCAGGCCGGGCGCGCGCTTCTCGGAACGACGGGGTGTCACAGCTCTTGACGGACGAGATTACGAGCGGCCAGCTTGACCTTGGCAGTATGAACAGCGGCGATCCGGACCGGCTGCAGCGCGCCGCCCGCCTTGGCGTGCTCGCCCTGGTGGTGCGATCCATGGTGTTGCAGGTGGCAGGCTTCGCTGGCGTGGTGGTGCTCGCACGCTTGCTCGATCCTGGCGATTTTGGGGTGTTTGCCATCGTGCAATTTGCCCTTTCCTTCTTCACGTTCTTCGGCGACTCCGGTTTGGCCGGTTCGCTCATTCGGCAGAAACACGAGCCCACCCAAAGGGAGCTATCGAGCGCGTTCTACTTCCAGCTCGTCGCGGCGTTCTGCGTGATGGTGATCGTGTTCGCGGCGGCGGGAGGCGTGCGCTACGCGTGGCCCGCTCTTCCTCCAAGCGCCGTATGGCTGATGCGCGCTCTCGCCATCGACGTTCTTCTGGTGGCGCTACGAATTGTGCCCAGCATTCTTCTCGAACGCCAGCTGGCTTTCGGCAGGCTTGCCCTGCTTGAGGGGGTCGTCCAGCTTGTCTTTATCGCGACTGCCATTGCCCTGGCCGCGTGTGGCTTTCGCGCATGGTCGCTCGCGATCGCAGTTCTAGTGCAAGGCGTGCTCAGTGTCCTTGGTACCTACCTTCTCAAGCCATGGCGACCGAGCCGTGTATTCGACTTTCCTGTCCTCAAGCCCATCCTGAAGTTCGGGATCGTGTATCAGCTGAAGAACATCGTTGGCTTTGTCAACGGGGCAATCACCCCAGTCTTCGCAGGCATCACGTTGGGGCCCTACGCACTTGGTTTGGTCAATTGGGCCAAGGAGACCGGCTGGTACCCACTGCGCTTCATCGAGATTACCTCTCGTGTGAATTATCCCATCTACAGCCGCTTGCACGAGGACCGGAAAGTCTTTGTCGAAACGCTTGAGCGAACGATTGGAAACTCCGCCCTCGTCACCTTCTTTTTTGTTGGATTCTTCCTCGGCATGGGACGACAGATCGCGCAGGTTGTCTATGGCGGCAAGTGGCTACCCGCAGTGCCCATGTTCTACGCTTACGCTGGCGTCATCTCGATTGGCTTTCTCTCGCCGATCGTGGGTACCGCGTTCGACGCCAGCGGGCGGCCAGGGGTGTTGGCCCGCCTCTCTATTGCGTGGACTCTTCTCAATTGGGTGGTTGTGCCGATCTCGACCTACTTCTGGGGCATGCACGGCTTCGCGTATGGATTCATCGTGCACGTGGTGGTGGGCAATTCGGCCGTGGTGTTCATGCTGCGCCGATGGTTGCCCGAGGTAAGGCTGTGGCCGCGCATTCGTGGCAATATTCTCGCGGGTGTGGGTACCGCTGTTGTTTCTCATATATGGCTGTCGCCGTGGGCGACGCGCTTGCCCACCTTCCTTCTGGCGGCTGCTGCTTGTGTGGTTGTCTACCTGGCTCTACTCGCAGTCGTGGATCGCAAATCCGTGCTGGCGCTCTATGGGCTCCTGAGAAGGAGAACACCCGGTCTTGCTAGACAGCAGTCGCGAGGATGAGAAACTGCACGGCCTGAAAATCGTCGAGAAAGGCCGATCGTAGCCGAAGCAGCTGCGCCAATTGAATCCACCTCGGCTTGGTTGGCAGGTCTTCTAGCAGAGTGACTTGTTCGACCTTGAAACCAGTACCTTCGAGAAGGTCGATGGCAGACGCTTTCGTAAAAAACCGCAAGTGACTGCGGTCGAGAATGCCGGCATCTGCGTACTCGAACTTCCCACGCAAAAGACCTGCGATCACGGTGCGGTGTCCAATGTTTGGCACACTCACCACCACTTTTCCTCCGACGCCCAACAACGCGCGATAGGTGCGAAGCACGCTCCAAGGATCCTGCAGATGTTCGAGCACATCCGCGAAGATGACACAATCGGGTCTAGGCCAAGCGCTGGGAGGGGACGCGTCGGCGCTTCCACAGTAGACGTCATCGAGCACCTCGCGCGCCAGTGCGGCGGCCTCCGGTGAAATCTCCACACCGCGAACCTCGACTCCTGGTCGTTGACGCTTGAGTCCGGCCCCGAGTGCGCCCGAAGCGCAACCCACATCAACGACGACCTTGGCGCTTGCGGGCACAAGGTCGAGGATTTCCTGTCTCACGTAGTAGAAATACCTGGCGCGTGACTGAGCGGCATCGGCTGCAACTTGGAAGGCACCGCTTTGGGCTGGGCCTTTCGCGCGCTCGGAAACGAGCTGCCACTCGCGTTCGCGAATCCAGGCGATGGCTTCGCGGGCCGCTAGCACGGCCGGGTCTAGCGTCGCGAAGAGATCGCGAATCCTAAGCTTGGCCTGGGCCGAAACCAAAGCCATGCGATGGTCGCGCTGTTCACTAGAAAGGTGCTTCCACGCGAAAAGCAACAGTTCCCGAAGATAGACGGCACGTGGTTCTTTCCCACGCGCCTCGACAGGGTCTTGCGTGCAGTTGGCCTCAGCCTCGCCAATGTAGTAAAGACGCCAACGCCGTTCGAGCAGCCTGGCAAAGAGGTCGCTCGCTGCCAGCTCGCTTTCGAAGCGACCATCGAGAGGGTTCTTTCCCAGTTCCTCCAAGGCGGTGCGGCGAATCAAGAAAGCGTGTCGCGACAGGCACGCGACCTCTCGCGGGCGATCGGCCGTGTCCTCCTGGACGACCCAGGTGAGAGCCCCCACATCAACCTCAACATGTCCCGCGAATCGAGAGGACACGGAAGGGGTAGCGTCCTGGGCACAAAGGTACCGTTTGCCCTCGACCGCGGCCGTGTCGGTGTGGGCACCAAGGAAGGTCACTAGCGTCTCAAGCCAATGCGACCGAACTTCGCAACGGGCGTCGAGCACCGCGATGAGGTCACCTGTTGCGTGTTCGAGACCAAGGTTGCAGGCCTCCGCCCAGGTGGCAACTCGGCGGGTGTGCACGTGCTTGAAGGCCACGTGCTCCGTCGCTGGGCCCACGCCTTCGGCACTGTCGTTCTGCGTGACCAAGATAACTTCGTGTGGGGTGACCGTTCCGGCAAGAAGCGCGCGTAGGCAAGCGGTTGGATCGCTTCCTTGGTTGTTGGCAAGAACGACTGCGGATACTCGAAGTGGGCCGGCGAGCATTACGGATCACCTTGGCGAAGACCGTAGCACTGCAGCGTCCTGGCGAAGTTCTCTGCGGAACGAAAACGTGTGGCCAACGTGCGAGCCCGCTCGATCATGGCCGATACGGCTGCGCCGCCATCCAGCAGAATCGCCGCCCGGTCCGCCATGGTTTGTACGTCGGCGATATCGACAAGGAAGCCGGTTTCTCCGTCAGAAATAGTTTCTTCGGGACCACCACAGCGCGTGGCCACGACCGGCAAGCCGCGGGCCATGGCTTCGACGACCGTCAACCCGAATGACTCGCGGTGCGAGGTAATCAGGAGCACGTCAGATGCGTCGTAGACAGGCGTGACATCTTGCGTGAAGCCAGTGAAGTGGACGCGCTCGCCGACAGCGAGTGCGCGGGCTTCGTCTTCGAGCTTTTGCTTGTAGTCGGGAAGGAAGCAGGCGCCGCAAAGGACGAGGGAAACATCCTTGCCTCGCGCCACAAGGTTCTTCAGAACGCGAATGGCTTGCAGCAATTCTTTGGAAGGATCGATGGTGGCTACGATGGTGAGAACGCGAGAATCGCCCGGGATGGAAAGTAACTGGCGCGCTTCGGACTTGGAAGCCTTGAGCGCGTCGAAGAAACGATCATCGATTCCCTCGGGTATGACCTGGACTTTGGTTGCGTTCGGGAAAAGGGCAGCAACCTTCTGCGAAGGAACCACAATCGCGTCGGACAACAACTTGATGAGCATCGTTGTCGCTGCCATGCCCAAGGTAGGACGCAATACATCGCTGGGGTAGATTTCGCGAACGTGCCACACATGGCGCACGCCCGCAAGGAAAGCGGCGATGGCGCCCGCGGGAACAACCGATGTGGTCGTACCGACAGCCTTGACGCCGCTATTGCGAAGAAGATGGCTGACTTGCCAGCCCACGCGAAGGCTGCGCGCGACAGGGATCCAACGGTCCAGAAAAGACGTTGCGGGACGCATGCACCACCAGGCGTCCGCAACTGTGGAGAATTCGATCTTGGCCTTGCGCAACTCTTCGATCAACACCCCCGGCTTGCTGGGGAGAAGGACGATGGGGTGAAGGTTGGCCGCGCGCAGCGACTTTGCGAAACGCAACATGCAGATTTCGGTGCCAGCAATCCCACTGGAGTGAGAAAAGAGAGCGACCGAGAACTTCCTTGAATCCGCAGATCTACATTGGTAGGGCCGGCGGGGGCGACAAAGAACGTTCATGAATTGGTCGGTCGGGATCTTTGTGCGCGATCGGATCTCTTCGCGTTTCTCGGCAAGCGTCTTGCTGGGAGGAACAAGCGCCTCTTGGGGGGCTCCTGGCCCGAGGTGCTCGTCCTGTTCTGAAAATGCCACCCGCAAGCTGCACCGATCTCGAAGGGCAAGATAGGCCACCAGGGACTTGGGAAAACACTTGAGTGCGGTCCACCTGCTGTTTCTATGGTTGAGTTTGACGATCCAATCAGGGTGCTGACGATCGATGGCTTCGTCGTCGTGGTAGACGACAGCGTCGGGGACATAGAGACAGTCGTAACCGCCCAGCTGCAGTCGAAGACCCATGTCAAAGTCTTCGTAGTATAGGAAGTAGTCGTCGTCGAAGAGGCCAACCTCATCAAGTGCACTGCGACGATACATGGCGGCGCCGCCCGACGGTGCCGTGATGAGGTAGGGGAAGTGGTGTTCGTAGCTATCCGGAGACCCCCAACCAATGGCAGCGGAACAGGCGCGCAGGCTGGGGGAATAGGCTAGGCCAGCGACGTTTAGGAGCCACGGCTTGTTCATGACAAGCATGCGGCTGGCGCAACTGCCCAAGGCCGGATCGGCATCGAGCGCTTGGGCCAGCTTGGCGATCCACTCTGGATCTGCCACGGCGTCGTTGTTGAGGAGAGCAACATAGTCCCCGGTGCTCTCTCGAATTCCCCGGTTGACGGCAGCAGCGAATCCCGAGTTCACGCCTATCTCGATCACCAAGACTTGCGGAAACCGCTCACGAACGACACGCAAGGAATCGTCCGTGGAACCATTGTCGATCACTAGAACGCGAAAGTTTGGATAGGTCTGGGCAGTCAACGATTCAAGGCAGTGGCCGACGCAGCGTGCGCCATTCCAGTTGGGAATGACAACATCGACAGACGAACACAAGGCTTGGGAGTCCATTCGTGGCAGGCTTGGTGTCGGCGTTGTCAGCTGCGGCGCGGTCCCTCTTAGCACGAGGCGGCCAAGGATGCCACCCTGGCTCGGCAAGAGAACTAGGGAGCACCTTGTCGTTGCCGGCCGAGCTCACTGCGTGTTAGGGACTCGTCATGTTTGGCTTGCGCAGCTCTCTAGAAGACGGCCAGCTGTCGCTCAGAACGATGGGAACGATCGGGAAAGTTCTCCGGTCTTGGACGGGGCTGCGGTGAACTCGCCCCTGAGGCCAGAGGCGGATGCCCGAGTCCGCAACAAAGTCCGCTTGCTGTGGGGGCTGGCAGGCGCCGCGGTGGTGCTTCGAGTGGCGGTGATCCTTCTCTCAGCCGGATCCAATGACATCTCCTATTGGAGGACTTTCGCGGATTCTATCCACCAGGTCGGAATCCTGCAGACCTACCGCGACATTCGGATTTTCAATCATCCGCCGCTGGCCGGGTACTGGGCCGCTGCTATGCGCTGGCTGGCCAGCGCGATGGGCGTCAGGTTTCCTATCCTTTTCAAGATTGCGCCGTTCGTCGCCGACCTCGCGACGGCCTGGCTCCTTTGGCGATCGGCGCGGTCGCGCGGCCCCGTGGCGGCGGCGGGTCTGGCGACCGCATTCCTGTGGAGCCCAGTCGCGATCTTGGTTGCCTGCTTTCACGCCAACACGGATGCAGTCCTGGCTGCGCTGCTGCTCTTTGCTGCACTATCTGCGGACGCCGAGCGGCCGATGGCGGCCGGCCTGGGGCTGGCTGCGGCGGCCAACGTGAAAATCGTGGCTATCTTCGCGGCGCCGGTGATCCTGCTGCGACCATCGACCTGGCGCGACCGCTTCCGTACCGCCGGCATGATGGCGCTCGGAGTCGTTCCGTTCTTGCCAGTGTTCTTTGGTGCCGGCAGAGACTTTCTGCGCAATGGCGTCGCCTACAATTCCATCGCGGATGAGTGGGGTCTCGTGTACTTGCTTAGGCACGTGGGCGATGTCCACCACATCGGCCCTGCCGTGCTGCGGGTACACGAGATCTACCGGGCGGCTGGCCGCTGGGCGATTCTTGCCGCGGCCGTGGCCATCGGTCTGTCCGCTCGCGGTGGCCGGCGCTCTGCCGCTGAGGCGACTGCCTTGGTGTTGACCGCTTTCCTGGTGCTCGCTCCAGGCTTCGGCATTCAGTACACTGTCTGGGTGCTGCCGCTCTTGTTCGTCGTTGCCCCGCTCGGCACGTCGGTCGCTTACTCGCTTACCTGCGGCACTTTCCTATTGCTCACTTACATCCACTTCTGGGAAGGGAAACTCCCAGTCATGTCGTGGTTCACCGATGTCTACCCGCCTGGTGCCGCCATCTTTGGTTTCTGGGCTTGGCTGATCCTGGGAGGGTACCTGATCCGCACTCTTCGGACGTGGGCGCGTCCAGCCCCTCGCAGTGTAGGGTGACGTTGCCTTCTTCCTCCTCGCTGCTCACCTCGGCTAGTCTACGCTC